>Ga0213828_1000180_pt1 | contig 70022 bp, 70 predicted proteins | sample MC6MC0897MG_FD_180664 | JGI IMG/M metagenome (GOLD analysis project Ga0213828, IMG submission 180664) | Enriched soil aggregate microbial communities from Iowa State University, Ames, United States - MC6-MC0897-MG | ecosystem: Environmental > Terrestrial > Soil > Unclassified | place: USA: Iowa...
CAGTTGACATCAATCATCCAACACCAAACATCGAACACCTGTCACCCCGCAATAGGGATGGAGCGATTGTTGGAGCTCTTTTGTGAAGTGAAGCGGAGCAAAAAGCGACTCGCGATAGCCCGACCTGCAGCGATGGCGGAAGGGATTGCCCCATAAAAAAACTCCTACGTGATGTAAGAGTTTAATGTTTTATACCAATTCTTCAACAAAATTGAATCGAACCAAGCCGTCTTCATCGATTTTTGTTAGGGTAATATCGTGAAGGGTATTTACTAGTTCAGGATTCCAAGGGGTTTTTACTTTTACGTAATTTTCGGTGAATCCGTGAATGTATCCTTCTTTATTTTCGCTTTCAAACAAAACCATATGGTTAGTGTTTAGTTCTTTCTCATAAAAACCTCGACGTTTTTTTACTGATAATCCGCGCAACATTTTACTGCGTTTAGATCGCACATTAGCAGGAACTATTCCATCAAAATCAATAGCTTCGGTATTATCGCGTTCCGAATACGTGAAAACGTGTAAATACGAAATATCTAAATCACTTAAAAAATTATAAGTTTCTAAAAACAATTCATCGGTTTCGCCAGGAAATCCAACAATAACATCTACACCAATACAGGCATTTGGCATTACTTCTCGAATTTTCGCAACGCGTTCTACATACAATTCACGCAAATAACGGCGTTTCATTTTCTTTAAAATAGTATTCGATCCTGATTGCAGCGGAATATGAAAATGCGGCACAAAGGTTTTACTTTTTGACACAAATTCAATGGTTTCGTTCTTCAAAAGATTTGGTTCGATAGATGAAATGCGCAAACGCTCTATTCCTTCAACCGTATCTAAAGCCTGAACTAGTTCAAAAAAAGTATGCTCGTGCTTTTTGTTTCCAAACTCGCCTTTACCGTAATCGCCAACATTTACACCGGTAAGTACTATTTCTTTAATACCTTTTTGCGAAATTTCCTGTGCATTTTTCATTACGTTTTCCATGGTATCAGAACGAGAAATTCCGCGCGCCAATGGAATAGTGCAATAAGTGCATTTATAATCGCAACCGTCTTGAACCTTTAAAAACGCTCGGGTTCTGTCACCAATAGAATAACTTCCTACATAAAAATCGGCTTCTTCAATCTCGCAAGAATGAATTTCACCCATATCGTTTTTAGAAAGATCGTTTATATAATCGGTAATTTTAAACTTTTCGGTAGCACCCAAAACCAAATCAACGCCGTCAACAGCAGCCAATTCTTCCGGTTTTAACTGTGCATAACAACCCACAGCTGCCACAAAAGCTTTATCGTTATTCTTCAATGCCTTTTTTACAATCTGTTTAAACTGTTTATCGGCATTTTCGGTTACGGAACAAGTGTTTATCACATAAATATCTGCAGTTTCTTCAAAATCAACACGATCAAATCCTTCATCGTTAAAACTGCGGGCAATAGTAGATGTTTCTGAAAAATTCAGTTTGCATCCCAAGGTATAAAACGCTACTTTTTTTCTGTTTTCCATGATCATAACTACAAGTAGTGTAAAAATTCATTTATCTTTACTAACTGCATAACTGCGGTTGGCAATTGGCAAATTTACGAACAAATTTTGGTTTGATGAAATATCAAGTTGGTTACCTAATTTTATTTACAAGTGTCTTATTTTTAGTTAGTTGTGCTAAAAAAGAGAGCGTTTTTACTGATAACGACGTGTTTAGATACAACGAAAGTGCAAACATTCAAACATTAGATCCTGCTTTTGCACGAAACATGGCAATTATTTGGCCTTGTACGCAACTATTTAACGGTTTGGTTCAGTTAGATGATTCACTTCACGTTGCACCCGATATAGCTAAAAGTTGGAATATTTCTACAGATGGTTTGCAGTATGAATTTACGTTGCGTAAAGATGTTTATTTTCACAAACATAAGAATTTTGGAAAAGACAGCACGCGATTGGTTACGGCGTATGATTTTGAGTACAGCTTTAATCGAGTTTTAAGCGAAGATTTAGCATCGCCTGGAACGTGGGTTTTTCAGCATGTGAACAATTATAAAGCGGTAAATGATTCGGTTTTTCAGATCGATTTAAAAAATCCTTTTCCTGCTTTTTTAAGTCTACTTTCAATGAAATACGCGTCGGTTGTTCCTAAAGAAATTACCGAAGACAAGTCGATTGATTTTAGATCGAATCCTATTGGAACCGGACCTTTTCAGTTTAAAATTTGGGAAGAAAATGTAAAGTTGGTCTTAAGAAAAAATCCGAATTATCACGAAAAAGATCAATCGGGAAAAAGAGTACCTTATTTAGAAAGCATCGCCATTACTTTTCTGCCCGATAAACAAAGTGGTTTTATGCAGTTTATTCAAGGGAAAATTGATATGATTTCTGGGTTGGATCCATCATATAAAGACGAATTGCTGCAGCCTAACGGAAAGCTTCAAGAGAAATATCAAGACAAAATAAAAATGCTTACCGGACCGTATTTGAATACCGAATATTTGGGTTTTAATATGAACGATCCTTTAATGGGTGATATTCGAATTCGTCAGGCTTTGAATCATGGTTTCGATCGAACAAAATTGGTTGCTTATCTGCGAAACGGAATGGGCGATGGAAAAGTAAATGGAATGATTCCTAACGGCTTGCCTGGATTTCAACCTGCGAAAGATCCTTTGTACAATCCAACTAAAGCTAAAGAACTGATTAATCAGGTCAAGAAAAACAGAAAATTACCTATTGAAATTACTTTGAGTACCAACAATACGTATTTGGATATTGCCGAATATTTGCAACGCGAATGGGAAAGATTGGGGATTAAAGTCAAGATTGATGTAATGCCACCAAGTACCCTCCGTCAGGCAATTGCAACCAATAAACTATCGTTTTTCAGGGGAAGTTGGATTGCCGATTATCCCGATGCAGAAAATTATCTGTCGTTATTTTACAGCAATAACTTTACACCAAATGGACCAAATTATACGCACTTTAAAAATTCCACCTACGATAATTTGTATCAACAGGCATTGAACACAGTTGATGATAATAAACGTACTGAATTATACCAGCAAATGGATGCTATAACCGCACAACAGGTTCCGGTAATTATTCTGTTTTACGATAAAGTGGCAAGATTTACGCAGAAAAACGTACACAATTTACAGCCAAATGCCATGAACGGCTTGAATTTAAAGTATGTTCAAAAGCACTAATACATCCGTTTCTCCTTAAAACTACAATACAATTTATGAATAACTTGGTTTTGGTAATTATAGACGATGAACCTAAAGCGCGTGAAGTTTTAAAAGGCTATATAAACATTTTGTTTCCAAACAATCGGTTTGAAATGATTTTGTGCAATTCTGTAAAAGAAGGCACGTTGGCTATTGAAACCTATTTGCCCGATTTGGTTTTTTTGGATATTGAAATGCCCGAAGCTAACGGTTTTGAATTGTTTAACAAAGTAAATAAAGACAGTTTTGAAGTGGTTTTTGTAACGGCTTATTCGCAGTTTTTGGAAAAATCGGTTAACGAAATAGGTTGTTTCGGATACCTGCAAAAGCCATTAGAACGTGAAAAATTATTGAAGATTTTTGAACGTTATCAGGAAAAAAACATCCAAAAAAAGTACTTAAAGTTAGCAAACACGTTACAAAATAAGCGAACACTTATAAAGTTAGAAGATGTTACGTTTTGCAAAGCCGACGATAATTATTGCGAAATTTATTTAAAAAACGATAAAACCAAACATATTTTAAGCAGAACGTTGGGCGACTTGGAAAAGAAGCTTCCACAGCAGTTGTTTCAGCGGGTACACCGATCGTTCATCGTAAATATGAATCATGTTTCACATTTCGAAAAAGATAAAAATCTGTTGGTAATAAATCAAAACGGTGAGGAAGCACAGAAAATTCCGGTCTCTGCAACTTATAAAGAAGCGATCAGAAAAATGTTTTTATGAGGATTTTACTTGCTTTCTGTATTTTTCTTTGCACGCAGTTTATTCAGGCGCAATTTATCGATACCAAAATTCACACTGCCAACAACGGTTTAATTTCCAATAACATTCAGGCTGGTTTTGTTGATGCAGACGGAAATTTATGGCTGGGTTCACGCGCAGGATTGGTTTTAAGAAACGGAAGATCGTATAAAAATGTGCCAGAAGCAGCAAAGTATAAATTCAATAATGTTTTTGATATTTGTCAAGATACCGAAAAGGGAATGTGGGTTGCCGGTTTTGGTCAGGGAATTTTATATTTCAATAAGAAGACAAGCCGACGACTAATCAACGAAAAAAACGGATTGATTAATGATCGCGTTCGTTCGCTTTTTTATTACAGCAATAAAATTTACGCTGGTACTTTAAACGGAGTTTCTATTATATCAACCAGAGATTTTTCCATTAAAAATCCCGAATTTGAACATCATCCCGATTACTTTTTTAATGTTACAAGCTTTTTTACATTACACAATAAAGTATATTTAACAACGGTTAACAATGGAATTTTTGAAGTTACGTCGCAAAAACTCGTGCAGGTTTCAAACCTAAAAAAAACGTTTTCAAGCTTTGTATTTAACAATCGGTTGTTTATTGGCTCACAAGATAATCTTTTTGAATTAGATCGTGAATCTTTTAAAATTATCCGTACGTTTAATGTAAGTAGCGCACATAAATTTTTGTTTGTTAACAACCAAATGTATTTGGTTTCGTCTGGAATTGTTGAAAATAAAGGCGGTGTTTTTAAATTTGAAAATAATGATTTTATTGATAAAACTACCGAATTTAATATTCCGTTTACCGATTTTAAAAGCATTGCTTTCGATAAAAAAAATCAGCTTTTGTATCTTGGTTCGCAGAACAACGGTTTAGCAGAAATAAATTTGAATGCACCGGTTTATCATCAAAAACAGCCTAAGGAAGTATCTGCAATTACTGTTGATGATCAAAAGCAATACGTTTTTCACAGCAACGGTTTTTCGATCTTTCAAAACAACATCGAAATAAAACATCTTTCTAAAAGCGTTTTTAAAAATTTTCAACAGCAAAATCCTTCAAAATACAGCAAACAGGCGGTTATTCAAAATCATTTTTATCCAATAGATTACAGCACAACCGCCGATAAAATTATTTTTTACAGCTCGCAAATTCATAAAAAGCAGTTGTGGGTAAATACCAACATTGGTATTTTTAAGCTGACTTTAAACGGAGAAATATCAAACTATTATCCTGTTCATGTTTACTATTTTACTTTTTTTAATAACGACCTAATTACGGCAGTTCCGTATGCCGGTGTGCGAATTTTTAAGGATATAGACCAATTTAAGTACGATTATTTTCACGATTGGAAAAACCCTGAAATTCCTGCCGAGATTGTATCCATAGCGCAAACAAAAAATGCTGTTTATTTTGCGTCGGCATTAAGTGGTTTGTACGAATTTAAAAACGGAAAATTTCGTTCGTTTTTGTTTGATAAATCGTTTACAGAACCTAAAATAAAGCGCATTTGTATCACAAAAGAAGAAAAATTAGTCGTTGTTACAGATTATAACGATGTGTATATTTTAGATGTTTCACAACCGAAAATAAAAATTGAAAAACATATTCCGTATACAGAAATTAAAGGAAGTTCTACCAATTTTGTGCATGAAATGAACGGAGTTTTGTACATAGCAACCAATTTAGGATTGAATGTTTTTAAAGGAAATACTTACTTTTTTATAGATAAAGCGCAAGGGTTTACCAATTACAACAGTTTGTGTGCCGCAGATAATAGTAAGCGTTTATTTGTAGGAACAAAAGAAGGTTATTTTCTGTTGAATAATGATTATTTCGTACAAAAAAGATCGTTTGATAATACGCTTTCGATCACCGATGTATTTGTGAACAACAAAAGACAAACAGAAGAAAACTATAGCAGTAATCAGATAATTCTTCCTTATAGCGAGAATAATATCCGATTGAATTTTCAGGTGGATAACGCTAAATATCCCGATAAATTGCAATTTAAATTCCGTTTGAAACCATCGGAACCTTGGCAGGAATTAACTACAGAAAATCAGTTGAGCTTAAACTATCTTAATGATGGTAATTATCCTATAGAATTACAGATTTACAACGAAGACACAGGCACGGTTTCAACCCAAACACTAATCAACATTACCATTAAACCGCCGTTTTATTATACCTGGTGGTTTTTAACAGTCTGTATAGTGCTGGTTACCGGTTTTACTTATGCTGCATACAGAATCCGCATAAATTATTTAAAACAGAAACAAACACAGAAATTAGCAGTTATAGAATTGCAGAATCAACAGGAAAAAAAGGAACTTTTATTTGACAAACAATTGGCAGATGTAAAATTACAGGCACTAAAAAGTCAGATGAATTCTCACTTTTTGTTCAATGTGTTAAGTTCTATTCAATATTTTATTATTTGTAAAGATGTGGATAATGCTTTGTATTATTTAGAACGATTTTCTGCTTTGGTACGAACCACTTTAGAATATTCCGATAAAAAAGACATTACTATTTACGATGAAATTGCGTACTTGAAACAATATGTGGAGATTGAAAATCTACGTGCCGAACATTCGATAGTTTTCACTGAAAACATAGCCGACGATATTGATATTACGCAAATAAAAATTGCACCATTATTATTACAGCCTTTTATAGAGAATGCGATTGTGCATGCTTTTCCGCCATCGGTTTTAAAGCCCGAAATAGAACTTAAAATCGAAAAAGAAGATCAATCAATAAAAATTACAATTACAGATAACGGCATTGGTTATCAGCAAAAAACAGGAACTGTACATCAATCTAAAGGAATTTCTATTGTACAAACCCGATTGGATCTTACCCAGAAAAAACTTCAAAAACCAATCGAAATTAATACTTCAAACAAAGGCACGCAGGTAATTATTTATTTGTAGTACTCAAAATTTTCATTCACTCAAAAAAAACAGCCATTCACCCAATTGTGTAACATTAAAACGCTACAGCATTTATTTTTGTACAGATAAAAGTTTAAAACCAAAAGGTTCTTTTTTACTTATGAACGTACATGCACTTACACAAAAAATCAATCAGCTAACCGAAAACAAAGAATTTGCTTTGGCACTGTTCCTTGCAAAACAACATAGGCATTATCATTTAAATTATATGTTTAACGATGCGTGTGCAACGCTTCTATATTGTACCAATCGCTTTGCCGAGGCTAAAAAAATCATCAGCTTCAATATAAGGCTCATAAAAAAACAAGCTGTAGATACTCCGGCACTTTTAAGCAGTTATTTTCTTAAAGCATTGTGTTATTTAGCCGAAAACAATATTGAAAAAACACAAACTTATATTCATAAATGCATGAAATTATCCGCAGATAATCCAAAACTACAACAAGAATTTAAACAGTTGTTACAATTTTATTGATCATTCACTCAAAAACAAGGCAGTTCACCCAATAATAGTTAAAGCATTACTTGTTTAAAGATAGATTTACAAAAAAATGTAAAAAATCGTAAAAACACTGACACGTTTTGGCAGTCAATACGCATAGGTTTGTACCATTAGTAAAAATGAAACAAAAATCGCCCTACATACGGTATTATTATTTAGTAAAATGGATTGCAGACAGGCACTATCCGTCTATGAACGATATAATAAAATTGTTTGAAGAGAAGGAAATAACGATAACCGACCGAACCTTTTACCGCGATCGCAAAGCGTTGATAGACGGCTACAACATGCCTATTACGTATTGCAACGTAAACAAAGGTTATTTTATTGACGATGCTAACGATGCGCACCACGAAACCAACAGGTTTTTACAGTTAATGCAGGAAATGATTACGGCTAATTCGGTAAGCGGTTTGTTTTCGGAAAACACAAAATATCTGACGTATTTAGAGTTTGAAAATCAACCCAGTTCTATGTTTCACAATGTTTTTGAAGAGGTGTTAACAGCCACGCAAAAAAAGCAGAAGATTAAGTTTAGGTATCAGTCGTACATAAAAAATAAGTCTGAATTATACGAAACCAAGCCGTTGTTTTTAAAGCAATATCAAAATCGCTGGTACATTATTGCCGAACACAACAAAACGTATAAAGCATTTGCGTTAGAACGGATTGAAGATTTAGAACTAACCGCTAAAAAATTCAAAGCCGATGTAGACAAGGTAAAACAGCTTTTCCGTAATGTGGTAGGATTAACAAACAGCGATAAACAGCCTGTAGAAAAAGTAGTGCTACGGTTTCATCCAAGTCAAAAAAGCTATGTACAATCGGTACCCGTACACAGGCAGCAACAGCAACTTGCCGATAACGAAACCGAATTTACCATAGCCCTTTTGGTAAAACCAAATTTTGAATTAAAACAACAAGTGCTTAAATACGGCTCTCTGGTAGAAGTGTTACAACCAAAAACATTGCGACAAGAAGTAAAACAAGAACACCAGAAAGCATTAAAGTTGTATAGAGAGAATAGATGAAACACAATTTTGTCATATCGAGCGAAGTCGAGATATCTGTACAAAATAATTCCCTCCTTGAGGAGGGTTATGGAGGTGTAAAAAACGATTAAATAGTTCAACAAATAAACAATTAAACCTAAAATATGGCACTATACAAAGCAACCATTACAAAAAACGAACGCCTGCCTAATGGCAGCATCATTGAAAAAGGCATGACGTTACAATTTACCCATTTTGGCATTCCGTGGGACGGAAACGGTCCGGGAACCGAAGCCATAAACAACGCTTTTTTGCGTGTGTACGGTATTGATCTTAAAGCAAATTTTGTTTTAAGTCCGGGGTTTGTAAGTGTTGAAGAGGTTAGGTAATAGAAAAAATAAGTTGAGGGCTTTTTTAGAAATAAAAGACCTTATGAGTAATTAATTTTAAAATAATAAAGATGCAAGAAAATAAATCAAATAAAGTTTTTCCAATAATTCTAGCTGCATTAGGTGCTGTTTATGGAATCAGCCCTGTTGATATTCTACCAGACGTGATCCCAATAGCAGGCTGGATAGACGATTTAGTAATAACAGGCGGGACTCTTTTAAACTTAGTGCAATCCTATGTGAAAGATTCTAATAAATTTTTTGCTTCGGTATTAGGATTTATCAAGTGGATATTATGGATTCTTGGTGGAATTCTAATTGCATTGATAGGTTTATTAGGTGTAACAATTTATAATTTGTTCAGTTAGTAATTTTTAATTTATATTTTATGAAAAATGATTTTTACATTAAAGAAGGTTTTTTAAGCGACTTTCTTGGCGGTTTTTTTCAAGGATTAGCTGATAGCTTATCAGGAGATGATGAAGATGATGATTAATTTTTTACTAACCCAAAGTACTTGGGTTAGTTTTATTTTTTAAATACATTTTATGATTAAAAACTATTCAGAAACTTATAATGCAACTCCAAAATTATTAAAACCGTTATGGTTTGCAGCAGGTGCAGATCCCGTTCTATTAAGAAAAGGAACATATAATGACCAAGTAAAAATGGCTTGTTTGGGTGGTTCTGTGTACGCTACTAGTTTACTAGCGTTTTTTTCAGGATCTTATGCAATACATACTGTTTTCTCAGATGATGTAACTAATAATATATCTTTCCTGAGTTGGGGAATGGGTGCTCTTTGGGCACTTATCATTTTCAATTTAGACAGATTTATTGTTTCCTCAACAGCTCCAAATATTGAAGGTAAAAGTAATTGGAAAAAAATATTCTCAATACCCTTTTTCACACGTATCATATTAGGTATTATAATTGGTATTGTAATATCAACTCCACTGGAAATTAAAATATTTGAGAAAGATATTCAAAAAGAAATTTTAGCAAAGCAACCTAAATTATTGGATTCTTTATTCGTTCAGAAGTTGAATGATAATTCACAATATAATGGGATGAAAAATGATAGCATTAAGTTAGAGACAGAGATTAAAAAATTGAAGGAACTTGCTACAGATAATAATAATAAATATAGAGAAGAAACTGAAGGAAAAAGGACAGGAAATATAGGTATAGGTACTGTTGCTAAAAGTTATAAAAGAGAAGAGCAGCAAGCTATTTCACAAGCAAGGAATTATGAAATAGAACTTCAAAAATTAAATAATAATATAATTGTATTAAAAGATAGTTTAAAGCTAAATACCGAAAAAGATAAAAACGTAGTAAATTCTGGTTTAAACAGCTTAGTTAGTAAAGCTTCTATGCCTCATAAGATTAATCCTACAATTTCGCTTTTTATTGTTCTATTTTTACTAGCAATAGAGCTTACTCTTATAATACTCAAGACTTTCATGGAATCATCTCCTTATGATTATCAAAAAAATGACCGTGATTTATTAATAATAGAAAAGTCTAAAAGAAGAAAAGAAAATTTAATAGAATTAAATGAACGTGAAATCAAAGAAATAAATATTTCTAACTTAAATATCTTAGAACAACAGCGTAAACAGTTTAATGAACACCTAAAACAAGAGCAAAATAGTTTCGATGAAAAAGTGAGTTTATTAAAATCACAGTTAGATGATTTGATGAAAATTAAGATGGAAAAAGAGTTTGCCGATAAATTTAATTCTCTTTTTGATGAAGCTGAACAAAGATTATATCTTAAAAATCTATATTCTCAAAAAGAATATGTTTATGATTTAGACAAATTGGAAATAGAGGAAAGTAAGCGTAAACTTGAAAAAGAAAATGAAATTGAAGATATTCTATCCTCCAAAAGAATTGCTTATGAAAAAAGAAAATCTTTAGAACAAATTGATATTTCAAAGATTCAATTAATGAAAGAAATAGCAGCCGAGGAATTGAAAATTACAAAAGAAAAAGAACTTGAAAGACTTAATTATGAACAAAATAAAAATCTAAAAGAATCGAATTTTTCTACAAACAGCATTGTTGATGATTTAATTGTTGGTAAAATATGGAAAAATGGTGAAAACTATTCCTATATAAAAATTTTAAGTAAGGATTCTATTTTTGAAATTACTCAAGATGAAGCACAAGCTGAAAAATGGTATAACTCACCAAAAAATAAATTAATTACTGACCCTAAATTAGCTCAATACAGAAACAAAAATAATATTGATGAAGCCATTGAAGCATATAACAATAGCCCTAATAATAGTGGAATACATTTTAACCTTAGCGAAGCTAAAAAACGTGTAGAAATCTTAAAAAGAGAAATTAAAGAAAATAGAAGAAACTGATGTTAACTATAATTGTAAATTATATTATTAAATTTTTGATGGTTCTTATAGATACAATATTACAATTAATAATGATTTTATCATTACCATTGATATTATTAATAGCAGAAGGAAATTCTGTTAAGTTTCATCAATATTATAAAATAAAAGATTCATTTCTATTACGTTTTTTAAGTAAAATAAAGTATATATTATGGGGGTCTATTGGTTTAAGTATTATTATTTATGTGGTATTTGTATATAATTCAATTTATATTTATACAACAAAAATTTTTGATTTTAGTATAACCAAAAGTATTTATTATTTTATAATATTAGTGACAGTAATTGTTAGTCTTATTTATTATACCTTGGTAATTTCATTACAACGTAAAGTTATAAACCGAAAAATTGGGAGTATCTCAGTTTTAACTAATATTTTCCTAATAGTTTTTATTATTTTCTTTGTTTCAATTTTAAGTTATCCTTATCAATTGAATAAAAAAAAATTTATTCTAAGTGAAATAATTACTGGGTATAATAAAATCAATTTGATTTTAGAATTCAAAATTCCAATTCTTCACGATGAATATATTATTTTAATTTTAAAAAATACTATTATTTTCTCTTTAGCTTTAATAATTAAAATAAGTTTAATGTATTTAGATTCGATTTATTTGAAAAATAAGAAAAAGGAAATTACAAATATCCTATCTATAAAACAGATTTAATTAATATAATAACCAACCGCAACCTCATCAGTTGCTGTTTTTTTATAAAAAGTTGCAAATATTAAAGCAAAAAGTTAATTTAAAGCACTATAAATGTGAGTTATACAGAATTAGTGTTGAGTAACTCAACATAAGGAAGTAGCAGCACAACATCAGCGATTAAAAATTACCCCACATCACATAACCAATCAGCTGGCAAATGTAACGCAGACACAGCAGGCATACGCCGACTATATTCGCGAAAAAGGCGAAAGCCAACAGGCAACTCAAGACAAAAACAAAGCATTCGATGCGGTTTCTAAATGGGTTAGCGAATTTTACAGCGTTGCCAAAATTGCTTTGGAAGACCAACCGCAACTTCTAGAAAGTGTAGCAAAACTGGTGCGTAGTTAAATGAATGTTTTTCATAATTATGTTTTATATTTAGTTAAGAAAGGTTGCTGGAAGGCAGCCTTTATCATTATTATTCTTTTCTAAAAAAAGACATAGATTAATTAATTTATTTGCGCATCTGTGGCATAAAACATCTTTAGTTTCAGTCAAAAAAACGTACTTTTGTGCTTCAAGAAATCAATCATGAACTATCTTTCAGTAGAAAATATATCAAAATCTTTCGGAGCGCGTACGCTGTTTGAAGGCGTATCGTTCGGTATCAACAAAGACCAAAAAATTGCATTTGTAGCTAAAAACGGAACCGGAAAATCTACCATATTAAGCATCATTAACGGATTGGATTTTCCCGATACCGGTCAGGTGGTGATTCGTAAAGGAATCCGAATGGAATTTTTATCGCAAGAACCTCATTTGCAAGATGAATTAACGGTTGAAGAAAGCATTTTTGCATCAGATAACGAAATTCTAAAAGTTATTGAACGATACGAAAAAGCGTTGGAAAACATGGACGATCAAGAAGCATATCAGCTTGCGTTCGACCAAATGGATCAATACAATGCTTGGGATTTTGAAACGCAGTACAAACAAATTCTTTTCAAATTAAAGCTCGAAGATTTAAAAGCAAAGGTTAAAAATATGTCGGGTGGTCAGCGCAAGCGTTTGGCGTTGGCAATTATCCTGATCAACAAACCCGATTTATTGATTTTAGATGAGCCTACCAACCACTTGGATTTAGAGATGATTGAATGGTTGGAAGATTACTTTGCCAAAGAAAACATAACATTGTTTATGGTTACGCACGATCGTTTCTTTCTGGAACGTGTTTGTAACGAAATCATTGAATTAGACAACGGGAAAATCTATCAGTACAAAGGAAATTATTCGTACTATCTGCAAAAGAAAGAAGAGCGTATTGCATCTGAAAATGCGTCTATCGACAAAGCAAAAAACTTGTTTGTAAAAGAACTGGAATGGATGCGCCGTCAGCCAAAAGCACGTACAACCAAGTCAAAATCGCGTCAAGACGATTTCTATGTAATCAAAGATAAAGCGAATTCGCGCCGTAAAGAGCATGTTTTAGAGTTGGAAATCAATATGGAACGCATGGGTTCAAAAATCATTGAACTGCACAACGTTTCACTTTCGTTCCCAAACAAAGTAATCATGAAAAACTTCGATTACCTGTTTAATCGTGGCGAACGTATCGGAATTATTGGTAAAAACGGAACCGGAAAATCTACCTTTTTAAATATTCTAACCCAAACGCTTCAGCCCGATTCTGGTAAAGTGGTCATTGGCGATACCATTAAAGTTGGTTATTACACGCAAAGCGGCATCAACCCGAAACCTGAACAGAAAGTTATCGATATTATTAAAGAATACGGCGAATATATTCCGTTAACAAAAGGTAGAACCATTTCGGCAGGGCAGTTGTTAGAACGATTTTTGTTCGATAGAAAAAAACAGCACGATTTTGTTGAGAAATTAAGCGGTGGCGAATTAAAACGACTGTATTTGTGTACGGTTTTAATTCAAAATCCCAATTTTTTGATATTAGATGAGCCTACAAATGACCTGGATATTGTTACGTTGAACGTGCTGGAAAACTTTTTGTTAGATTATCCCGGATGTTTGCTGGTAGTTTCGCACGACCGTTATTTTATGGATAAAATTGTAGACCATTTATTTGTTTTTAGGGGCGAGGGTGAGATAGAAGATTTCCCGGGTAACTATTCCGATTTTAGAATTTACGAAGATTCTGCCGAGCCGGTAAAAGACGATGCACCGAAAGAAAAAGTGAATTGGAAAGACAATCAGCCTAAAAAAGGAGGCTTGAATTTCAACGAACAGAAAGAGTTTTCTAAAATTGAGCGTGAAATAAAGGATCTGGAATATCAGAAAAAACAAATCGAAGACAGTTTTTCTAACGGAACGGTTTCTGATAACGAGATGATTTCAAAAGGATTGGAATTGCAAAAAATAATCGAATCTTTAGAAACAAAAGAAGAACGCTGGTTTGAACTTTCTTCAAAATTAGAATAATAAAAAAAGGAATCTTAAACGATTCCTTTTTCTTTTTCTAAAGCTGTTGTGCAGTAAATACTGTCATTAAACAACAACTTAATATTTTTGTATGAATTTTTAAGCAGTTCCGGAATTTCCTTTTTATCAACCCAAACAACTTTTTCAATACCTTCTTCAATTTGTCCATGTAAATCGCCGTTGTAAGTGGTAGTCATAAAAAACCAATAGGTGATCTTTAAACGGTATTCCCCGTTACGCTTAAAAATGTGAAAGGTTTTTTCTAATCGTTTGTTAATTTTTAAATCTCTACAGCCGGTTTCCTCTTCAACCTCACGTATCGATGTTTCTTCAATGGTTTCATTTTTTTCAATACCTCCTTTAGGTAAATCCCATTTTCCGTTTCGGTAAATAAACAAAACCTGTCCTTTTTCGTTTTCAACCAAACCACCGCCCGCTTTATTTATGGTAATTTTATCCTTAAATAATTTAAGCAATAGCTCTTCATCCGGGTGATATAAGTACGCATTTGTAAGCTGATCTGCGAAATATTGTGCAATTAGTTTTTGCATATCAACTGTATCTAACAAAAAATATTTAAAATCGCGTTCTTTTTCTAACGTACTTGTTAAAAAAAGTGGCTTATCATTAATAAAAACTTTATACATTTGTAGTATGATTTTTAACGACAATACAGCACAGAAAACGGCCGAATTGCTTTTACAAATAAACGCAATTAAATTAAATCCTAAAAATCCTTTTACATGGGCTTCAGGATGGAAATCGCCAATTTATTGCGACAATCGCATAACTCTTTCATTTCCAGAAATAAGAAAATTTTTAAAAAACGAATTTGCTGCTAATATTGTAGATAAATTTGGTAAGCCAGATTACATTGCTGGCGTAGCAACTGGTGCCATTGGTATAGGATTATTGGTTGCCGAAGCTTTGGAATTACCTTTTATTTATGTTCGTCCAGAAGCTAAAAAGCATGGCCGCCAAAACCAGATCGAAGGTCAGTTTGAAGCCGGTAAAAGCGTAGTAGTGATTGAAGATTTAATTAGTACCGGAAAAAGTAGTTTGCAAGCTGTGGAAGCTTTACGCGCTGCCAATGCCAATATTTTAGGCATGGCTGCAATTTTTACGTATGGTTTTGATGTGGCTACAGAAAATTTTAAAAATGCAGACATACAGTTGGTAACCTTAAGTAATTATCCAACGTTGTTAAAAGCGGCGGTAGACAAAAATTATATCTCGCAAGAAGAAGTTGCTACTTTAAGTGATTGGAGTAAGGATCCTTCTGTTTGGGGAGTTTAAAAAGATATAAATTATGAATTTAGAAAGTCCGATAGTAACTGTTCAAAAATCATCAGCGTATTTGTTTGATGCTTTAGGCGATATTAAAAATTTCGAAAAGTTAATGCCCGAAAATATTGCAAAGTTTGAAGTGATTGATGAAAACTGCTTTGAATTTGCTTTAAAAGGAATGCCCGAAATTAAGTTGGTTAAAAAAAGTGCTACACCACACACCGAAGTTATTTTAGGTGCTGCAAGCAGTAAACTGCCATTTACTTTAATTGCCAAGTTAGACGAAAAATCTACAGAAGAAACCAATGTACAATTGTTTTTTGAAGGTGATTTTAACCCCATGATGGCTATGATGATTAAAGGACCAATTGGTAAATTCATTGAAACATTGGCTCAAAATATGGTAAAGCTGTAAAATCAGTTTTTAGTTATCAATCAAAATAATAAATCGTACTTTTGTACAACTTTAATTTTTACACTAAAAAATATAAAATATGAATTCTTTTGACGTAGTTGTAATAGGTTCTGGTCCGGGCGGATATGTTTCGGCAATTCGTTGCGCACAATTGGGAATGAAAACTGCAATCATTGAAAAATACTCAACTTTAGGAGGTACTTGTTTAAACGTAGGCTGTATTCCTTCTAAAGCATTATTGGCATCATCGCACCATGTTGATGAAATTAAACATTTTGCAGATCACGGAATTGAATTACCGGGAGATGTAAAAATCGATCTAGAAAAAATGATTGCCCGTAAACAGGCAATTGTAGATCAAACGAGTGGTGGCGTTAAGTTTTTAATGGATAAAAACAAGATCACTGTTTTTGAAGGTGTTGGATCTTTTGAAAACGCAACTACAATTAATGTAACAAAAAACGATGGTTCTGTAGAGCAGATTTCGTCTAAAAACACCATCATCGCAACAGGATCTAAACCATCTTCTTTACCTTTTATTTCTATCGATAAAGAGCGTGTTATTACTTCTACCGAAGCATTAAAGTTAAAAGAAGTTCCTAAACACTTAATCATTATTGGTGGTGGAGTTATCGGGTTAGAATTAGGTCAGGTTTATTTACGTTTAGGTGCACAGGTTTCTGTTGTAGAATACGCAGACCGCGTGTTACCTACTATGGACGGAGCCGTTTCTAAAGAATTGACTAAAGTTTTGAAGAAAGCAGGAATGAAGTTTTACACTTCACATAAAGTTCAAAAAGTAGAAAGAAATGGCGATGTTGTTTTGGTTGAAGCTTTAAATGCTAAAAACGAAGTAATTTCTTTAGATGGAGATTACGCATTGGTTTGCGTTGGTCGTCGTCCGTACACTGATGGATTGAATGCTGATAAAGCCGGAGTTAAAATTACAGATAGAGGTCAGGTTGAAGTAAACGATCATTTACAAACATCAGCTTCAAATATTTATGCAATTGGTGATGTTGTTCGTGGAGCAATGTTGGCACACAAGGCAGAAGAAGAAGGTGTTTTGGTTGCTGAACAATTGGCTGGTCAAAAACCACATATCGATTATAATTTGATTCCTGGTGTTGTTTACACTTGGCCAGAAGTAGCTGCAGTTGGTAAAACAGAAGAGCAGTTAAAAGCCGAAAACAAAGAATACAAAGTAGGTCAGTTTCCATTTAAAGCATTAGGACGTGCACGTGCTTCTTCTGATTTAGATGGATTTGTAAAGATTTTGGCAGATAAAGCTACCGACGAAATTTTAGGTTTCCACATTGTGGGTGCCCGTGCTGCAGATTTAATTGCAGAAGCAGTTGTTGCTATGGAATACCGCGCTTCAGCTGAAGATATTTCTCGTATGTCGCATGCACATCCAACGTTTGCAGAAGCTATTAAAGAAGCTGCTTTGGCTGCTACAGAAAACAGAGCGTTACACGTATAGTTTTATAAAATATCATAATAAAAAAATCGAACATTTATGTTCGATTTTTTTATTTATGCAAAATCATTGAAATTTCAATGTTAACGTTTCGTGGTAGTTTTTCAACCTGAACGCATTCACGTGCCGGAGCTGTTTCGGCAGAAAAAAAGCTTCCGTATATTTCGTTAATCATACTGAAATGATCCATGTTTCTAATAAAAATAGTTGCTTTTACAACATGGTCAAAAGTCAGTCCGGCTTCTTCAATAATATAATAAAGATTTTGCATTACTTGTTTGGTCTCGTCTTGAATTCCCGTTGTTACCAAAGTTTCGGTTGCTTGGTTAAAAGGAATTTGTCCCGATATAAAAAGTAAATCGCCTACCATAACCGAATGATTGTACGGACCAATTGGAGCAGGTGCTTTTGATGAGTTGATTATTTGTTTCATTTGATATAATATTAAGTTAGAACTAAAAACGAATAGCTTAAAGTTATGAAATTATCTGTTTCTGAAACGACGTTCGGCAGCATTTCTTTTTTCGTATTTGATATCTTGCAGGATCGATGATTTAATTCCGATGAAAAAATTCCACTGTTTGTAGTATCCGTTCGGAATCCAAGAAAAATCCATTCGCCATGATTTTAAATCACGCTCAAAACGCAATTGCGTGTAAGTAATACCTTTATTTTTAAAATCGTATCCCGTAGAAAAACCAGCCAACCAACCCGGCGACAGTGTTACGTTTCCGGAAACCATTAACGAATTATTGGTAATTTCTGATGTACGGCGTGCGTTGTTGTAGGTTAAACTCCATGCCAAGGTTAAATCCCAAGGAATTTCAGTATTATAAAAAGATGTTTTTGTTTTTTCACGTTTTTTGTCATCAAACATCGATTTTTGTCTGTCTGCCAAATCAACCGACTGTCCGAATAAATCATCTCCACGACCACCGTTTTGTACATTTTGATCTACTTCCCCGTCAGGTTTCGGGCTTCCGCCAAACAAAGGATCGGAACTTGCTAAAGAATAATTTACGGTAATATTGGCACTTGTAAGTCGCAACAAACTTCCGCCGTTTGCAATGTTGAATTTATCAATTCTGTTACCGGCATTATCAATCGCCAAAGGATCTAAAGTTGTACCAAAATTCAGTTGTAATTTATCTTTTAGTAAATTGGTGTTGGCACTCATTCTAAGTGGCGCCAGTTTTAATGAATCGGCAGTGAAATTGTACGATGTCCCAAAATTCAGTGAATTTAAAAGCATTACTTTTTTAGGTTCGCCTGTTGCAGATTCATCGTCACGAACTTTTGCTTCAAAATTATTTCCTACCGATAAACCTACCATGTTAGACATAGTTTGATTTGGCGCACCAAACAAAGTTCCGTTAAAACGCGAATATTCTTCCATGGTAGTGCCTAATGCGTCAATAGCATACGTGTCGTAATATTGATTGAAACTTGGTGTGTAGTTATAAGAAATTGCCGGGCGAATTACGTGACGAATTGCCTGAATTTTAGAGTTCTTGTTGAAGTTGAACGTTCCATACAAGGTAGTTCCAACATTGGCTCCAAAATTATAAGTACGGTAACTATCAAAACCATTATTTCTTACTGTTTCAATCTGATTGGTTTCGTTGCTGTAAAAACGATCAAACGTATTTAAAACCCAAGTTTCGCTATAACTTCCCGTCATGGTAACCGACAGGTATTTTAATACTTTAAAGTTGGTAGCTAATGGAATAGTATGTTGAATTCCGGCATCCATTTCATTAAACATTGCCGATTTAAAGAACAATGAATCTGTGGTTTGAATTTGATTTCTACCGCTTAAATTATACTGAAGGTTTAAGTTTTGAATAAATCCTTTTTTAGAACCATTTTTTGGTGCAAAAGGATACACACGATCAACACTTGCCTGTACATTTGGCAAAGACATAGTAATTTGCTGCGTATTAGTGTTTTGGGTATGATTTGCCGAAACCGTATAATTTACCTGCGGAACAGACTGTATTGTTTTTGAATAACTTATCGATGATGATAAGGTGTTATTCATGTTTGATCCGATGTTCTGCGTGTTTAACGAGTTTCGGAAATAGTTACTACTACCCAAGTTAACCGATGCAGAAAAACGTGATGTAGGGTTTGCCTTTGCATCTTGCGAATGACTCCACTGAATGTTGTATATTTTTGCTTTCTGGTAATTATCAAAACCACGCTCGCCATCAATCAATGTTTCGTATCTTAAATTAAGATTTCCGCTGTATTTGTATCTTTTACGGTATTGCGATTGTGCATTTAAAGCGTTACTTCCGTTTTGGTAAACGTCACCCAATAAGGTTAAATCAACCATATCGTTAAATGCAAAATAATAACCACCGTTCTGTAAATAGTAACCACGCAAATTGGTATCTCCAAAAGATGGAATAATGAACCCGGAAACTGATCCTTGCGATAACGGAAAAAAAGCAAACGGTAAACCAATAGGCGTAGGTACGTCTTCAATAACCAAATTGGTGACACCAGTTACAATTTTTTTGTTAGGAACAAATTTAGCATTCGATGTTCGGAAATAATATTCCGGATTCTCGATATCTTCTGCAGTTGTAAAAATTACATCTTTCATAAAGTAAACCGAATCGTTTACTTTTTTGGTTTTTGCAGCCTTAACATTAAAATCCTGATATTTTGTACGTGTATTCCAAACAATTGCTTTTTTTGTTTTTGTGTTGAAGCGAATAGAATCTGGTTCTACAATCTGCGTTCCTTGTTTAAAAACGGGATGCTGCGTTAAATTTCCTAACGAATCTTTAATTCTGCCGGCATAAACTTCTTCCTTTTCATAATCATAAATAATGATTCCCGCCGTAAGTTCGTAATCCTGATACTTAAAAACAGCCTGATTGTACAACGTAACTTTTTTATTTTTCTGATCTAGCTTTTCGTAATCTTTGGCAGTTCTAAACATTGGTGCTTCTAATTTTTGTCCTTGTTTAGGTTTAACACTGTCATTTTTAACAGGCTTTACGGTATCTAAAGTTGCAGTCGTAATAGGTGTTTTTGGAAGTGTATCTTTCTTACTTTCAATATTTAAGCGCTTGTTTACATGAGGGAATTCTTGTGCCGAAACCTTTGACAGTGCGCCCGGAATCAAGATCAAATTAAAAACGATATATATTACTTTTCTATGCAACTTTTTAAAGCTATTTTGTAAAATTGGTAGGTGTGTTTTTTAGACTTCAAACTTACTAATATTTTTTTTTACTTTTAGACTTTTAAATAAGAAACCAAAATATAAAATAAATCATGTTTGTAAATAAGGTTAAAGCTGCTTGTGCTGCCTTTTTAATGTGTATTGGATCAACGGTTTATGCACAAAATTTTAAAGTAGTTTTAGATCCCGGTCACGGAGGGAAAGATCCCGGTGCAATGCGAGGGAATTATGTAGAAAAGAAAATTGTTTTGGATGTTGCTTTAAAGGTGGGCGAACTGCTAAAGCTTGATAAAGATATTAAAGTGATTTTTACCCGAAAAACAGATGTTTTTATAGAAGTGCAAGAACGTACAAAAATTGCCAACCGTGAAAAAGCAGATGTTTTTGTATCTATTCACGTAAACGCTGCAAAAAACACCGCTGCTTATGGTGCAGAAACCTATATAATGGGTATTAGTAAAAACGAAGCGAATTTAGATGTTGCAAAACGAGAGAATGCTGTTATTACGTTAGAAGATAATTATGAAAAACATTATGAAGGATACGATCCAAATCGTCCGGAATCTTTGATAGGATTGACTTTGATGCAGGAACAGTTTATCAAGCAGAGTATTGATCTGGCATCGAAAATTCAGGTTCGATTTAAAGATGATGTTCTACGAAACGACAGAGGTGTAAGGCAAGGTCCGTTTTGGGTGTTGCACAGCGCACTTATGCCGAGTATTTTAGTTGAATTGGGTTTTATTTCTAATAAAGAAGAAGGCGAATATCTAAATTCCGAAGAAGGTAAAAACGAGATGGCAAAAGCTATTGCAAGAGCGATTAGAGAGTATAAAAAAAGTAATTCAAACTAATAAAAGATATGTTGTTAAGATGAAATTAGGTTATTAGTTTTAATTCTTAATAACGTGTTGTAAGTAAAATCGAGTTAAAAACGAGATATATTACTTTTGTATGCAAGTTTTATATACTATTTTTGTAAATTGGAATGAGATTATGTTTTATGCAGAAATCTTAACCGTTATTTTTTAATTTTAGACTTTATAATAAGAAACGAAAATATAAATATGCTATGTTTATAGATAACTTTAAAGTTGTTGTCGGTGCCTTTTTAATGTGTGTTGGATCAACGGTTTATGCCCAAAATTTTAAAGTGGTTTTAGATCCCGGTCACGGAGGTAAAGATTTTGGTGCTGTGCGCGGAAATTATGTTGAAAAGAAAATTGTTTTAGATGTTGCCGAAAAAGTAGGCGACTTGTTGAAAAGAGATAAAGGAATAAGTGTTATTTATACTCGTAAATCGGATGTTTTTTTAGAATTGAGAGAACGTACCGAAATTGCCAACCGTGAAAAAGCAGATATTTTTGTTTCAATTCATGCAAACGCAGCTTCTAACGCACCAAGTGCTACAGGAACCGAAACCTTTATAATGGGTACAAGTAAAAACGCATCGAATTTAGAAATCGCTAAAAAAGAGAATGCCGTTATTACTTTAGAGGATAATTACGAAACATCTTATTCTGGATACGATCCAAGTAAACCCGAATCATTAATTGGATTGACCTTAATACAGGAACAGTTTGTAACGCAAAGTATTGAGCTGGCTTCAAAAGTTCAAACCCGTTTTACGAATGATGCCGAAAGAAAAAACCGTGGTGTTAAACAAGCACCTTTTGTGGTTTTGTATACCGCTTTTATGCCAAGTGTTTTGGTTGAATTAGGATTTTTATCTAACAGTGAAGAAGGAGCATACCTTAATAGCGAAGAAGGTAAAAATGAATTAGCCCGAGGTATCGCCAATGCAATCATCGATTATAAAAAGCAGTATCATTCTGCAAGCGAGAATATTTCGACTCAAAAACCTAGAGAAACTCCTGTAAGAGAAGAAGAACCTAAAAAAGTTGATACTGTTAAGCAAAAAGTAGTTGAGCCTGCACAAACATCGTCTGTAGATGCCTCTAAACCAGCAACAGTTACAAAAACCGGTGTTTCGTTCAAAGTTCAAATTTCTGCAAGTAGTAAAAATGTTGCCTTAACGCCAAGTAACTTTAACGGTTTAAACAATATTTCTATGGTTAAAGAAGGCAATATGTACAAATATTTTTATAATGAAACTACCGATTACGACCATGCTCGTAAAGCTTTAGAAGTTGCTAAAAACAAAGGATACAATTCTGCCTTTTTGGTTGCCTATAAAAACGGTAAAAAAGTAAGTATTAAAGATGCAATTAACAAGTAACTAAAAAAAAGAAGAAAATTGAAAATAGCTATATCAAAAGAGGTAAAAACCGCTGTACTAGTGTTATTATCTATAGGAATGTTAATTTGGGGATATACCTTTTTAAACGGTAAAAACATCTTTAGCAGTTCAAGAACATTTTTTGTGGAATACGAAAACGTAGAAGGTCTTTCTACCGCATCATCTGTAACAATAAACGGAATGGTAGTAGGTAAAGTACATCATATTTCGTTAAAAGGGCAGGGCAAACTGCTGGTAGAATTAGTTATGACAGATAAAGTTGATATTCCGATTTCATCTAAAGCCGTAATTTATTCGCCCGATTTAATTGGAGGGAAACAAATTGCACTTCAAATTAATTACAACGATCCTACCTTGGCAAAAAGCGGTGATTATTTACAGTCTGGGCAAATTGCAGGTTTAATTGATGATTTAGGTCAAAGAGTAGATCCTATCGCAAAAAAGCTTGATTCTGTTCTTTACAACGTAAACATTTTGGTACAAACGATCAACAAAACGTTAGATCCGGCAGCACAAAAAAATCTTCAGGATGCTTTGGCACAATTGAATGCTACAATGACAAACGCAAATGCTATTACTGGCAAGTTTGATAGAATTGTATCGAGCAACGAATCTAAAATAAACAACATTGTTTCAGATTTCAATACCACATCTAAAAATCTTTCGGCTTTTTCTAATGATTTAGATAAGATTCAATTACAGAAATTACAAGATATCCTAAATAAATTCGACAGTGCAGCTTCAAGCCTTGATAAAATGATGAGCGATGCAAACAGCGGAAAAGGAAATATTGGTAAGTTAATGAAAGAAGAGCAGCTGTACAATAACTTGGAATCGGCAACAAAAGAACTAAACAGTTTGTTAGAAGATGTTAAACTAAACCCACGCCGTTATATAAACATTTCGGTTTTCGGTAAAAAAGCACAGCCTTATGCAGAACCAGTAAAACAATAATCATACAAAACTAAATACAACAAAAACAATAATTAATACATTACAATAATGCACATTTTAAGCAGTATTTTATTTATAGCTTTAACCGTTGCAGGCTTTGGTTTTTTTGCAGTAAATGCCAAAAAAATCTACCGAAACATAAAGCTGGGTCAGTCTGTTGACAGAACCGACCGTTCTGCAGATCGTTGGAAAAACATGCTTTTGGTTGCTTTTGGACAAAAGAAAATGTTTGCCAGACCCATTCCGGCACTGTTACATTTTGCCATTTATGCAGCCTTTATGATTACCCAGATTGAACTGATAGAGATTTTTATCGACGGAATTTTTGGAACGCACCGTATTTTTAAAGAACCTCTTGTCGGTTTTTATACCTTCATGATCAGTTTAATCGAAATATTGTCGGTTGCAGCTTTAACTGCAACAATTATCTTTTTATCGAGAAGAAACCTGTTAAAACTTCCACGCTTAAACATGAAAGAATTAATGGGCTGGCCTAAAAAAGATGCCAATTTAATTTTAATGATGGAAATTATTCTGGTATTGTGCATTTTTACTATGAATGGAACCGATGAGGTTTTGTACAACATGGGCAAATCACATTTCGCAGGTCAGGGATCTTTTAACTTCACCATTTCTCAATTCATTGGTCCGGCAGTTTTTGGATCTTTTAGCGAAGGTACTTTGCATGTTTTAGAACGTGTAGGTTGGTGGGGACACTTTATTATGGTGTTATCCTTCCTTAATTATCTGTACTATTCTAAACACTTGCATATTATTCTGGCATTTCCGAATACCTATTTTGCACAAATAGAACCGCTTGGAAAATTCGATAATCTGCAGGCAGTTACCAATGAAGTAAAATTAATGATGGATCCAAATGCCGATCCGTTTGCAGCACCAGCGCCAGATGAAAATGCAGCACCAGCAAAATTTGGTGCACAAGATGTTCAGGATTTAAACTGGGTTCAGTTGTTAAATGCCTATTCTTGTACAGAATGTGGTCGTTGTACATCATCGTGTCCGGCAAATTTAACCGGTAAAAAACTATCGCCACGTTTAATAATGATGAAAACGCGCGATCGTTTAGAAGAAGTTGGTAAAAATATCGATACCAATAAAGGAACTTTTGTAGACGATGGTAAAACATTGTTGAATGATTATATTACACCCGAAGAATTGTGGGCTTGTACTACCTGTAATGCTTGTGTTGAAGCTTGTCCAATAGACATCAGTCCGTTATCTATCATTATGGATATGCGTCGATTTTTAGTTATGGAACAAAGTGCCGCTCCAATGGAATTAAACACCATGATGACCAACATTGAAAATAATGGGGCACCTTGGCAGTACAGTCAGATGGATCGTTTAAATTGGAAAGACGAAAATTAACCTATCCATATCATCACTAAAAATAAAGAGAAAATGTCAGAAAGTTTAGTAGTACCTACAATGGCCGAAATGATGGCGCAAGGCAAACAGCCCGAAATATTGTTCTGGGTAGGTTCGGCCGGAAGTTATGATGATAGAGCAAAAAAAATAACGCGTGCATTTGTTAAAATTTTAAATGCCGCCCAAGTTGATTTTGCTGTTTTAGGAACAGAAGAAAGTGCCACCGGCGATGTAGCAAAACGTGCCGGAAACGAATTTTTGTTTCAAATGCAGGCTATGATGAATATTGAAATTCTAAATGCTTATGAAATTAAAAAAATAGTAACCTGCGATCCACATTCGTTTAATTGCTTAAAAAACGAATATCCGGGTTTAGGTGGCAATTACGAAGTAATACACCACACACAGTTTATAAATGAATTAATAAACGAAGGAAAATTAAAATTTAGCGAAAATACTTATAAAGGCAAACGCATTACTTTTCATGATCCTTGTTATTTAGGTCGCGCCAATAAAATATACAATGCCCCGCGTGAAGTGTTGCAAAAAACAACCGCCACAATTGTAGAAATGAAACGCCATAAAAGTACCGCTTTGTGTTGTGGTGCCGGTGGTGCACAAATGTTTAAAGAACCTGAAAAAGGCGATATGGATATTAATGTGCTGCGCACCAAAGACGCCATGGAAACCAACCCAAATATTATAGCAACGGGCTGCCCTTATTGCAATACAATGTTGACCGATGGGGTAAAGTTTAGCCATAAAGAAAACGAAATTCAGGTGTTAGATATTGCGGAATTAATTGCTAACGCTCAAGACTTATAATATGTTTGTAACTTTTGAAGAAATGCCGAAATCAGCTAAAATCTGGATTTATCAGGCAAACAGAAAAATGACCGATGAAGAAGTTGCAACGGCAAACGAATTGTTAACCAATTTTGTTGAAAATTGGGCAGCACATAGTACACCTTTAAAAGCATCTTATCAGTTAAAATACAGCCGTTTTATTATTTTGGCGGTAGATCAAGAATATCATGCAGCGTCTGGTTGTTCTATTGATGCCTCTGTGAGAATCATTCAGGAATTAGAACAGAAATTCGGAATTGATTTATTAGATAAAATGAATGTAACCTATAAAACAGGTGAGTTTATTGCACATAAATCGTTGATCGATTTCAAGAAAATGGCGAAAGAAAAAGCTGTAAACGCAAATACCATAGTTTTTAATAACTTAGTAAATACTATAGAAGAATTCGAAGAATTTTGGGAAGTTCCCGCAGGCGAAAGCTGGCACAGTCGCTTTTTTTAATAAGAATTTCAATTATAAAAAAATCCTCTTTATATTTTAAAGAGGATTTTTTTGAATAACATTTTACAAGTTTACTATTTGATTAATCTTAATCTGTTCTAAAAAAGTTTCATCGTGCAAAATTACTACTAATGTTCCCTGATAATCGTTGATTGCATTTGTAAGTATTTCTATGTTTTGAATATCCAGATTGTTGGTTGGTTCGTCTAAAATAATGATATCCGGCGATTCACTTCCAATACTCAAACTGCATAACATTAGACGCATACGTTCGCCTCCACTTAATGCGCTGCAAGGTTTGTCCCATGTGTTTTGAGGAAATAAAAAACGATTCAGTCTGATTTTTACTTCATGTTCTTCCAAATTCATCATATTAAACTGTTGCACTTGTTCATAAACTTTTAAGCTATTATCTATCAAAGAATAATCCTGATCAATGTAAACCGATTTACTTTCTTTTCTAAAAACAGTTCCTTGTTGTGGTTCAAGATTTCCTAAAAGGATTTTTATAAACGTAGTTTTTCCAGATCCGTTAGAACCTTTAACAGCAATACGCGATCCACTTAAAACCTGCATATTTAAATTAGTCTGCCATATAAAATCGTTGTTTTCGTATTTGAAATTTATATTTTCTGCATTAAAAAGCACTTTTCCTTTATGAAGCGTTGAACTGTTAAAACCGAATTTCATTTGTTCGGTTGCTAGAACTGAAGATCGTAAATCTTGCAATTCCTCTCTAATGTTTCCTATTTTTTCTGTGTGAACGCTTTTTAGTTTCGCCGTGCTGTTTTCAGCATTATTTCGCAGCGTATTCATCATTATTTTGGCAACCCCCGATTTTTCTTTTTTGCCTTTTCCTCTGCTGTCTAATTTTTGCTGACGTTCAATGGTTTCGCGTTCTTTTTCACGAGCTTTCTTCAATGCTTTTTCCTTGCTGTGAATATCTTGTGCCAATGCATTTTTTTCGATCTGTTTTTGTTCGGTATAAAAATCGAAATTTCCACCGTAAACAGTAATTCCGTTTTTGGTTAGTTCGCAAACCTTATTCAGAATATTCAGTAGTTTTCTGTCGTGGCTTACAACTATCAGGGTACTTTTGGTTGATCTGATAAAATCATACAAAAGTTCACGACTTTCAAAATCTAAATGATTGCTAGGTTCATCTAATAAGATCAATTCGGGTTTATGAATCGAAATCCCTGCTAAAAACACCTTTGTTTTTTGTCCGCCGCTTAACGTTTCCATTTTTTGCGATAAATCCAGATCATTTAGCTGCCAGTGTTTTAATACTTCGTTGCAGCGATCTTCAATTGTCCAGTCGTCGTTTAATATTTCGTAGTTTTCTTCTGAAATATTTCCTTTTAAAATTTCATGTAAGGCAGTCAATTTTTTATTGATGCCTAAAGCTTCAGCAATAGTAAAGTCATTATATTGACCGAAAATCTGTGGAATATAATAAGGTTTTGTGGCGATATTAACCGAGCCGTTTAAAGGTTGCAGCAAACCTGTCATGATTTTTAGCAAAGTTGATTTTCCGGAACCGTTGTTGCCGATTAACGCGATTTTCTCGCCTGAATTTACTGTAAGATTTATGTTGCCGAAAAGTAAATCCTTGTTTGGATGTGTATAGGATAAGTTTTGAATAATAAGCATGATTTCTTTCGTTGAAGATGTAACAATACAGCGCACCATTTTGTGGTTTACCGCTTTTGAAAGTCTGAAAGAAATTGTTTTTTACATTTTATTGCTTATTTTTTTGTGCTACAAAGTTAGTTTTTTTTATTATTTGTTCAGAAAAATAGTTGCTTTTTCACTTATTAAATGGTTGTTTTCGTAACAATTGATAAAATAATTAGTCTGCCAAGCTTTGGTTTTTGCTGCCTGATTGTTTTCGGTTTCTGCCCAATCGGGATAAACTCTAAAGCCTCTTTTTCCTTCTTTTTTGCTGTTGGTGAGTATATTTTTCTCACTTAAAATATCTTTCGAAAAAATGAAAAGACCTATATTATATTCTTCTTGTGCAGCGATAATGTAAAAATCAAACGAATCATTTACACTGAAAGGTTCCGTTTTATTTTCAATATTTCGTTTCCAAAGGGTTACAAACAAACCAACTTTTTTCGGAGTGACCTTTGCTTGGCGAAATTTTATTTTTAAATCATCCAATTTAAAACTGCATCCCAAATATTCCAAACATTCATCATCTATAACAAAATCGGTGATTTTTTTATTAGTTAACTGCGAAAGTTGTAGCTGTATCTGTTGGAAATCGTTTGTCATTTTTCTTGTAAATGTACCGTTAAGTTTTTTAACGGAAAATTCCGAATTTATATTATTAATTTCATCTTCAAAAGTTTATTTTTGAGGATGTTTTATTTTTAACAGTTATGAAAAAAATCTGGTTAGCGTTTTTATATATTCCCTTAACAATATTTGCACAACCCAAACAAAAATTTCAGCCTGCACAAAAGTGGGTCGATAGTGTTTACAATCAAATGTCGTTCGATGAAAAAGTGGGGCAACTTTTCATGGTGGCAGCTTATTCCAACCGCGACAGTAAGCATATTCAGGAACTTTTAGATTTGGTGAAATCTAAAAATATTGGCGGAGTCATTTTTTTTCAAGGTGGTCCCGGGCGTCAGGCAAATATGACCAATAAATTACAGGCGGCTTCAAAATTACCATTGTTTGTTGGGATTGATGCGGAATGGGGATTGGGAATGAGATTAGATTCTACATATGTTTATCCGTGGAATATGACTTTGGGTGCGGTTCAGAAAAACGATTTGATCCAACAAATGGGCACGCAAATGGCAGAACAATCTAAACGTATGGGCATTCATTTTATGTTTGCACCTGTTGTAGATGTCAACACAAATCCGCTAAATCCTATCATCGGAAACAGATCTTTTGGAGAATCTAAAGAAAATGTTGCCGATAAAGCAGTGGCGTTAATGCGCGGAATGCAAGAAAATCAGGTGCTTGCAACAGCAAAACATTTCCCTGGACATGGCGATACCGCAACCGATTCACATCACGCACTTCCAAACATCGATTTCGAGAAAAGAAGATTGGATAATATCGAACTGTACCCTTACAAAAAAATGATAAAAGAAGGCTTGGCATCTGTAATGGTGGCACATTTGTCGGTTCCTGCGTTAGAGCCTAAAAAAGATGTTCCAACATCGTTATCATACAATACTATCACGAATCTTTTAAAAGACGACTTGAATTTTAAGGGATTGATTTTTACTGATGCCTTAAATATGAAAGGCGTTGCGAATTTTAAATCTCCGGGAGAAGTTGATCTGGCGGCATTTTTGGCAGGAAACGATGTATTGCTTTTTGCAGAGAACGTGCCATTAGCAATTCAAAAGTTTAACGAATCTTTTGCAAAAGGCGAGTTTACCGAAGATCGTTTGGCGCATTCGGTTAAAAAGATTTTGCTTTACAAATACAAAGCTGGTTTAAACAACTACAAACCAATCGATACCAAGAATTTATATCAGGACTTAAACAAGCCGGAATACACCGATTTAAGCTACAAACTGTACGAAAATATTGTTACCGTTGTAAAGAATAATAAGAACACGTTGCCTTTTAACAGCACCAAACAACAGAATATTGCTTATGTAAAATTGGGCGACGATGTGAATGATACTTTTATTGAGGCATTGCAGGCTAACCAACCTGTTACGGTTTTTAATCATTATCAGATCGAAGATCATTTGGAAGATTTAAAAGCATTTGATTTGGTAATTGTAGGTTATCACAAGGCAGATGGAGTTTGGAAAAAACACGATATGACAGGGAATGAGATTTCACTTCTTGATAGCATTGCAAATACTAATAAAACGATTTTTGTATCGTTTGTAAAACCTTACGCGTTAAGTGCCGTTAAAGATTTTTCGAAGTTTGAAGCTGTTGTTTTGGGATATCAGAATAACATTATCGCTCACAGAAAAGTGACCGATGTTCTTTTTGGAATGCAACCTGCAACGGGAAAACTTCCGGTTTCTATCGGGAAATTTTTTAAAGAAGGCGATGGTATCGATTTAAAAGCTAATAAAAATATTCGTTACGGTCGTGCAAGCGAAGAAGGTTTTAATGAAACCAAATTAAAAGAAATTGATGCGCTGGTAAACACAGCAATCAAAAATAAATATACACCAGGAGCGCAGGTTTTGGTAGCTAAAAACGGAAAAATTGTCTATAATAAATCGTTTGGAAAAATGACGTATAATGACAATGTTGATGTTACCAATCAAACAATTTATGATTTAGCATCACTTTCTAAAATGTTGGGAACGCTGCCAATGGTTATGAAAATGTACGATGACGGAAAGTTGCGTTTCGATCAGAAATTAGGCGATTTACTGCCAGAATTTAAAAAGACCGACAAAGCAAACATAACCGTTAAAGAACTGTTGACGCATAATTCGGGTTTGGTAGCTTGGATTCCGTTTTACAAAGAAACATTAGACAGTAATGGAAAACCGAAAGTTGAGTTGTATCAACCAACATATTCAAAAGAATTTAATTTGCAGATAAATGATAATCTGTTTTTAAAATCAGATTACAAAAAGAATATCATTGAAACCATTGCAGAATCAAAATTAGGGAAGAAAGAATACAAATACAGCGATTTAAATTTCATTTTATTGTCAGAAATTGTTGAAAGATCTTATAAAAAGCCTTTAAACGAATTGGTGAATGAGCATTTTTACGAGAAAATCGGAGCGAAGACCTTAACTTATCTTCCACAGACAAAGTTCGATTTATCACAAATTGCTCCGACTGAAATAGATAATTACTATCGCTACACAACCGTTCAAGGTTATGTGCACGATATGGGAGCTGCCATGTTTGGTGGTGTTGCAGGTCATGCAGGATTGTTCGGGAATGCGTTGGATGTATCTAAAATGATGCAGCTTTTTTTAGACGGCGGTAAGTTTAACGGCGAAGAAATTATATCGCAAAAAACCATCAACGATTTTAATACGTGCTATTATTGCAAGGAAGGAAATAGGCGAGGAGCCGGTTTTGATAAACCACAATTGGGTAAAAGCGGACCAACGTGCGGTTGCGCTTCAAAGCAAAGTTTTGGTCACACAGGATTTACGGGTACAATGGCTTGGGCTGATCCGGAAAACGATTTAATATACGTTTTTCTATCGAACAGAACCTTCCCGAATGCCGATGACAACAAGCTTTCAAAAGCAAATACAAGAGAAGATATACAGCAGGTAATTTACGATGCTTTAAAATAATTAATTTTCCACATTTAAATATGAAAATAGCCATAGTTTGCTATCCAACCTTCGGTGGAAGTGGAGTAGTAGCAACAGAATTAGGTATTGAATTAACAAAACGCAATCACGAAGTACATTTTATAACCTACAGTCAGCCGGTTCGTCTGGCACTTTTAAACAAAAATATTCATTACCACGAAGTAGTGGTTCCCGAATATCCTTTGTTTCACTATCAGCCTTACGAGTTGGCTTTGTCAAGCAAAATTGTTGATACTGTGAAAGAATATGGTATTGATTTACTGCATGTACATTACGCCATTCCGCACGCGTTTGCCGGTTATATGGCAAAACAAATGCTGGCAGAACAAGGCATTTCGTTACCTATGGTAACCACTTTGCACGGTACCGATATTACTTTGGTGGGTAATCATCCGTTTTACAAAACCGCAGTAAGTTTCAGTATTAACCAATCTGATTATGTAACGTCGGTTTCGGCAGATTTGAAAAAATCGACCTATGAATTGTTCGATACCACGAAAGAAATACACGTTATTCCGAATTTTATCGAAGATAAAAATATTACGCATGTGCAATGTAAACGAAATTTGTTTGCCGAAGATGGTGAACGGATTGTTACACACGTAAGTAACTTTAGAAAAGTAAAGCGTATTTTGGATGTTGTGAAGGTTTTTGACGGAATTCAGAAAGAAATGCCTGCAAAACTGATGATGGTGGGCGATGGTCCGGAACGATTAGGAGCCGAAGAATTAGTGAAAGAATTGGGTATTGAAAACAAGGTGATTTTCTTTGGAAATTCATCAGAAATCGACAGTATTTTGAAATATTCCGATTTGTTTTTGCTTCCGTCTGAAACCGAAAGTTTTGGTTTGGCAGCATTAGAAGCCATGGCAAATAAAGTTCCTGTTATCTCATCAAACACCGGCGGATTACCCGAAGTAAATGTTCAAGGTGTTTCCGGTTTTATGGATAACATCGGCGATATAGACGGAATGGTTCAACACGCAATCGAAATTTTAAAAGACGATGTTAAGTTGCAACAATTTAAAGAACAAGCGTATGCCCATTCAAAAAACTTCAGTGTAGATAAAATTGTTCCGCTTTACGAAGCTATTTACAATAAAGCATTAAAAAACACGCTTGTCTAAGCGTGTTTTTTTGTTTTAATAATCTTTAGAATTTCTTTTTGGCTCTTTTACCGTTGGCCATTCGGTATTTATAGGTAAAACTCTTTTTTCGTTTGAGATTTCGTTTGGATCGTTTGCCGCTTCTAAAGTTAAAATTGTGGTTGTGATTACGTTTCGCTCTAATTCTTCAAAAACAATTTTATCATAGGTATCGCGGTTGGTATGCCATGTGTACTGACCGTAATCCCAATTCTGAGTTCCTAAGTTAAAAGCCGGAATACCTGCTGCAACGAATGATGCATTATCAGTTCCACCACCTTGCGGCATTCCCGGGTAATCGGTTTTAATGTGTTTTCTGTTGTTTTCAGGAACATTTTGTAACCATGTGCCTAAATAATTGTAAGCTTGCGTAAAGCCTTGTCCGCCAATGTAATTGATACGACCTGTGCCGCTGTCTTGATTAAAAAGGACTTTGATTTTTTGAACTTCGGTTGGGTTGTCCATAATATAGGCACGTGATCCGTTTAAGCCTTGCTCTTCGCTTCCCCAATGCCCAATTACAATGGTACGGTCATTATTCGGAGCATATTTTTGGATCAAGCGGGCAACTTCCATCATTAAAATAGTTCCTGTACCGTTATCGGTAGCACCTTGCGCGCCGTCCCAAGAATCTAAATGTGCCGAAAGCATTACATATTCGTTCGGTTTTGTTTTTCCGGGAATAGTCGCAATCGTATTAAAGGTTTTAGCTGTTCCTAAATTTTTAGATTGTGTATTGATCTTTAATTTCGGAGTTTTTCCATTAACCGCCAAACGGTGTAATAAACCATAATCTTCTAAACTAACATCGACCATTGGAGTGTTTTTAGAAAAACTGTAAAAAATACGGTTACTGCCCATTGTTCCAGTGTAGTACGATTGCACAAAACCAGCAGCACCTTTAGTTTCTAAATATTCTACAATTTCGCGTGTGGTTTTTCCGGTAGCTTTAATACTGTTGTTCCAAGCTGATAAATCATCGCTTTTTTCGTTTTTGAACGATGTGAAATCTTCTTCGGTAGCGTGTTCTTTCCACTGATTTTCTGGTCTACCTGATTTTTGATATTGAGAAATTAAAACAATTTTTCCTTTAACCGAATTAGCCCATGTTTCAAACTCGGCTTTCGATTCAAAAACTGGCATTGTAACAACTTCTGCTTCAATTGATTTTTTTGTGTTAGAATTCCAGGCAAGCTGCATTCCGTCGATTGATTTGATTCTTGGATGTGTCATTTCGATCTGCGTTGTTCCTCGCTGCCATGATTTCCATTCGCCATACGCAACATTTTCAGCCGAAATATTCCATTTTTTGTACGTATCAACAACCCAGTTATGAGCCTGTTGCATTTCGGGAGATCCTACCAAACGCGGACCAATTTCATCTAACAGTTCAAATGCCAAATGTTCTAACTGACTTTTGTTTTCAACTTCGTTGATGATTTCGTTATAGATAGATTGCTTGTTTTGCTGAAAATTATTCTGAGCAGAAACTGCCAGACCTAACACAGAAAACGAAAGTAAAAAGGATGATTTTAAATAGTTTTTGTTCATTGTTGATTTGTAAGGATAGATTAGGAATTTAAAAGCAAAAGAGGCAAAAGCCTCTTTTATATTATTTTGAAATATGCAATTCAAAAATTAAATTAGTGTTTGGTGGAATAGCACCAGGATAACCTTGTTCGCCATAACCTAAATGCGATGGAATAAAGATGTACGCTTTGTCACCAATGTTCAATTGTTCGATACCTTCGATAAAACCTGGAATCATGCCTGTTTTCTGACCATATTCAAACGGAATTGGAATGTATTGGTTTGCCGCTTTACGTTGTTCATCTAATTTATTGTATTTTGCTGCAACACTTTCTAAACTTGTATCAAACAAACGTGCGTCTTCAAAATATCCAGCATAAGCTACATTAATTTTATCGCCTTGTTTTGGTTTTCCGCCGTTTCCTTTTTCAAAAACAAAGTAAGATAAACCGCTTGCAGTTGTAGTTGCTTTAGATTTAGCATCGGCAAACGTCGTTTTCATTTCGTTTAAAGTACTTTCAATAGCTTTGTTTGCTTCTTGTTCTTTCTTCTGGTTTTCGTCTTGTTTTTCCTTGAAAACTTTAGCCGCATCAAAAGCTTTTGCTTTATCGCCCGAACGAATAATTTTTATAGTTTCTATTTTATCGCCTTGTGCAATAGTGTTTACAATTTCTTGTCCTTCAATAACATGACCAAAAACACTGTGCATACCGTCTAAATGCGGAGTAGGAACGTGTGTAATAAAAAATTGCGATCCGTTAGTTGTTGATCCCGCATTTGCCATAGATAAAACGCCCGGTTTGTCATGTTTTAAATCTGGGTGAAATTCATCGGCAAAAACATAACCTGGCCCGCCTTCGCCTGTTCCTGTTGGGTCACCACCCTGAATCATAAAATCTGCAATAACACGGTGAAAAGTCAATCCGTCGTAAAAAGGTTTGTCTTTGAATTTTGCTTCTACAAACGGGTTTTTACCTTCTGCCAAACTTACAAAGTTAGCTACAGTTAACGGAGCTTTTTCATACTCTAATTGAGCAGTGATAGTTCCTTTGTTAGTGGTAATTTCGGCGTATAAGCCTTCTGGTAAATTGCTTTCTTCTTCTTTTTTACACGCTGTAAATAAGGTTGCCGTTAATACAGCTAATGCTAAAATTTTCTTCATTTTATAGTAATTAAGGTTTGATGTCTACGTAAAAAACTAGGTTTGAATTTGCTGGAATTGGTCCCATAGCGCGTTCGCCATATCCTAAATTCGATGGAATAAAAATGTAAGCTTTATCGCCTTTGTTCAATTGTAATAAGCCTTCTGTCATTCCTTCGATAAATCCGCCTTTGTTTCCAAAAGTGTAATCTAACGGTTGATAAGCGTTTGCATTTTTTCTTTGTGGATTTAAAATTCCGTGTTTTTCTGCCAATGCTTCAATTCCTGTATCAAATAAAGTTCCGTCTGCTAAATATCCTGCATAATCAAAATGAATATTTTCACCTTCGGTTGGTTTGATGCCCGCACCTTTTTCAACAACATACATTTTAATTCCCGATGGATATGCCGTTGCTTTTGTTAGATAATCATCGAACATTTTTTTTGATTCGATTTTTAAGCCTTCTGCTTGTTTCTTTTTAAGTTCTTCTTCTTTTTTAGCTTTTTCTAAAGTTGCAGTAAACGTTTTTGCAGCATTGAATTTTTTAGCATCTTTACCCACACGAACGATTTCTACTTTTTCAATAACATCGTTTTGTTCAATAGCGTTAACGATATCAAGACCGGTAACTACTTTTCCGAAAACAGTGTGGCGACCATCTAAATGTGGAGTTGCAACGTGTGTAATAAAAAATTGAGATCCGTTTGTTGCCGCTCCGCGATTTGCCATAGATAAAACTCCAGGACCATCATGTTTTAACGTCGGAACAATTTCATCTGCAAATAAATAACCTGGTTCTCCAGATCCATCTCCTTTAGGATCGCCACCTTGAATCATAAAATTGGCAATAACACGGTGAAATTTCAATCCGTTATAAAAGGGTTTTCCTTTGTATTCTGATTTAACCTGCGGATGTGTTCCTTCTGCCAAAGCAACAAAATTTGCTACAGTTAACGGCGTTTCGTTGTAATATAGTTGTGTTGTAATTGTACCTTTTTTGGTAACAAAATTTGCGTACATACCGTCGGCTAACTTGGTTTGTGCAAAAGCCTGCGCACTAATTAACGCAAAAACAAATAATAGTTTTTTCATTTTTTATTCTGGTTTAATATCGTTAAGGGTTACTTTACAGATTAGCGGAACGTTGGTTCCAATTTTTTCTTTATCGCCCAAATAGCCGTATGCCATGTGCGATGGAAATATAAACGAAACAGTTTCACCTTTGTGCATTAATTTTACGGCGTGGCGCAAACCAACCATAATTTCCTGCTTGTCTACAGCGTAAACTTTAGGCGTGGTTTCGGCTTTCGTATAAATTAAATTGCTGTTGATGTCGTAAATTTCAAAATCCAGTTTAACGATATCACCTTTTTTAGGCAGCAAACTATCAGTTGTTACAGCGACATCGTACTTGTACCAAAATCCTAAAGTAGATTGGTAATAATGATGAGCCGAATCTTTTTTAATGACGTTTTGGATCAGTTTTTCTTCGTCTTGAACAATATTTTTGTTTCGCTGAACAGATTCCTTTATAAAAGTTCCTGAACTGTAACTCACCGGTTTGCGAGGCTCGGGCTGTTTACAGGCAAACAATAAGCCGGTTAAGGCAAAACATGCAATTATTTTTTTCATATTACTGTTTGTTGATATTGTTTAAAATGGTTTCAAAGTATAGAACGGTTTGTTCCAATGTATCGAACGATTTTCCGCCGGCAGCATTAATATGACCGCCACCGTTAAAATAACTGCGTGCGAATTCGTTTACATCAAAAGCACCTTCAGATCTAAAAGAAATCTTAATCATTCCTTCTTCTTTATTTTCGATGAATATCGCCGCCAGATTAATTCCTTTTAAAGATAATCCGTAATTTACAATTCCTTCGGTATCGCCTTTCTGATAATCGAATTCGTTTAAATCGTCTTGAGAAAGAAACGTGTACGCCGTGCTTTTTTCGGGCATTACCTTTAAATGCTGTAATGCTCTGCCCAATAATTGCAACTGATTGAACGATGCAGTACTGAAAAGCGAATTGTGAACTTTTGGATTATCAACACCTAAATCAATCAAATCTGCAACAACGCGATGGGTGTCACCGGTTGTTTTTACAAATTTAAACGAACCAGAATCGGTTACAATTCCCGTGTAAATACAAGTTGCCGCATCTTTATTGATATATTGCGTAAGGTTTAATTCTTCAAGGAAACGATACAATAATTCGCAGGTTGATCCGAAAGAAGTATCGGAAACCGTGATTTTTGCATACGCATCGGGCATTTGGTGATGATCGATCATTACAAACGGTTTGCGCAATTTCTCTAAATACGATCCCATTTGATCGCCTGCACGGTGCAACGCATTAAAATCTAGCGTAAAAACCAAATCACTTCCCTGTAAAAATGTTTTGCAGGCATCGAAGTTTTTTTCGAAAACCAAAACTTCTTCAGAAGCAGGAAGCCACGAAATAAACTCGGGAAATTCGTTAGGTGAAATTACTTTTACGGTATGGTTAAGCTGTATTAAAACGTGGTAAAGACCTAAACACGAACCTAATGCATCACCATCGGGGTTGCGGTGCGGAACAATTGTTATTTGTTTGGGCGTTTTTAAAAAATCGGTTAAAAATGCTGTATCGTTTGTATTCATCATAATGCGAAAATACACAAATTAGCATTTACTTTAAAAGGCTTTATAAAATTATTGTGCTAAACTTTTTAATTCGTTCAGCTTTAAAATTTTTATTCTTTTTGCTTTTAAATCTATAATTCCCAGTTTTTTTAATTCGGCAAGCAGTCTTATGCAACTTTCGGTAGCAGTTCCAACCATACTTGCAATTTCTTCTCTGCTTAATTGTAGGTTTAAAAAACCTTCGGCATCGGTTCCGGCAGAATCTAAAACATCGAGCAAAGCAAGTGCTAGACGTTCTTTTACGGTTTTATGAGTGTGATTTATGGCAAAATCGGTTGCGTAGTTAAGGTTTTGGCAAACGTCTTTTGTAACTTCAAACGAAAAATTCTTGTTGTTGCCAATAAAGCCTAATACTTCATTTTTCGGAATAAAACAAACCTGCATGTCTTCAACCGCAACGGCACTTAAAGTAGCTTTTCCTTCGGTTAAGATCGATGTTTGTCCTAACAAATCGCCTTTGGTAATCAACTTTAAAATGGTGTCTTTTCCGCTGGAATTCATCTTAACCAATTTACAAGTGCCTTGTTTAATGCAGTAAACGCCGTTCATTACATCGCCTTCGCTAAAAATAACGTCGCCTTTTTTTATAAGAAAACTGTCTTTACACTTCGCCAAGTGAATTAATTCGTCTTTAGACAATGCCTTTAACGAACTTAATTCTCTAACGATGCACTGCTCACACTTGCCCATTAAATTTAGTTTTTACAAATATACGATTATTATGACAATTATCATTTTTTTTGCCGATCCTGCTTCGGAATTTTGTACAAGGTATAAAGCAAAAAGAAATGTTGAATTGTTATCATTGCGGAAATGATATTGTTGAAAATGAGGTGATTGTTTTTAATGATAAGGATTTCTGCTGCAAAGGCTGTCAAACGGTTTACGATTTATTTTCGGAAAACGGTTTAGGCATTTATTACGATTTTCAAAAAAATCCGGGGGCAGCACCAAAAGATGTAGCTTCAAAATATAATTATCTGGATAACGCAGATATTGCCGATAAATTGCTCGATTTTAAGGAAGGATCCACGCAGATTGTCCGTTTGTACATTCCGCATATTCATTGTAGTTCGTGTATCTGGATTTTAGAAAACCTAAACACTTTAAACGCTGGTGTAACTCATTCGCAGGTAGTTTTTTCGCAAAAAAAAGTAAGTATTACCTATAACAGCGAAAATATCTCTCTGAAAAATTTGGTGTTGCTTTTAGCATCAATCGGTTACGAACCTTACATAAGTCTAGAACAATACGATGCAAAACCAAAGTTGATCGATCGCAGTTTACTCTATAAAATTGGCGTGGCGTTCTTTGGTTTCGGAAACATTATGCTGCTTTCATTTCCCGAATATTTTAATGTAGAAGATGTCTGGATGCACCAATACCGTGATTTTTTCAGATATTTCAACATACTTTTGGCATTGCCCGTTTTTCTTTATTCGGCAACACCTTACTATAAATCGGCTTATCACAGCATAAAAACTAGGGCGTACAATATTGATATTCCTATGGCGTTGGGAATAATTGTAATGTTTGTACGTAGTTTGGTGGATATCTTTTTTCAAGACGGAGCTGGATTTTTAGACAGTATGTGCGGATTGGTCTTTTTTATGCTTTCGGGAAAACTTATTCAACAGACAACCTATAATTTTTTATCGTTTGAACGAGATTATAAATCTTATTTCCCAATTGCAGTGACGAAAATAGATCAGCAGAAAGAAGTACCAATTCAGGTTTACGAGATCGAAAAAGGAAATCAATTGTTGATTCGCAATGAAGAATTAATTCCTGTTGATGCCATTCTATTATCTGATACCGCTTTTATCGATTATAGTTTTGTAACGGGCGAGGCTGTTCCGGTTGAGAAAAAATCGGGCGATAAAATTTATGCGGGCGGAAAGCAGGTAGGTAACGCCGTGACTGTTGAAGCCATAAATACGGTTTCGCAAAGTTACCTGACGCAGTTGTGGAGCAATGAGGTTTTTCAGAAAAAAGTTTCTCAAAAAATACAGACTATTACCGATAAAGCCAGTCATATTTTTACTCCGGCTTTGTTAACCATTGCTATTGTTGGTTTTATTGGGTGGAGTTTTACAAGTTTTAACGATGCTTTTAATGTTTTAACCGCCGTTTTAATCGTTGCATGTCCGTGCGCATTGGCATTAACCGCGCCTTATACTTGGGGAAATGTGATTCGATTAATGGGAAAACGGAAATTTTATTTGAAGAATACCGCCGTAATTGAACAGCTTTCTAAAGTTGATACGGTTGTTTTTGATAAAACGGGTACGCTGACATCAAACACCAATCAGCAGATTAAATACGTGGGCGATCCGCTTTCAAAAGATGATTTAACAGCTGTGAAAAACATTGTGCGTGGATCAAACCATCCTTTAAGCCGACGATTGTATTTAATTTTGCCCGAAACATCTATCGAAAAGCCGATGCATTATCAGGAAGTTGCCGGAAAAGGTATCGAAGGATCTTTTAAGGATCAAACGTTGAAAATTGGTTCGGCAAGTTGGGTAGGAGTGACCGATGCTTCAGAAATCAATCAAACTAAAGTTTATATCAGTATAAATAATAAAGTCAAAGGTTTTTATGTGTTCGAAAATGAATATCGCGAAGGTATTAAGGAATTGTTTGATACTCTGAAAAACAGAAATTACAGATTGTATGTGCTTTCAGGCGATAACAATGGTGAACAACGTATGTTGGAACGATTGGTTCCTGAAAATACCCGATTAATTTTTAATCAAAAACCTGACGACAAACTGAATTTTATTAAAAATTTACAGCTTACAAACCATAATGTACTAATGATTGGCGATGGTTTGAACGATGCTGGCGCGTTGGCTCAAAGTGATATTGGTATATCGATTTCCGAAAACGTAAATGTTTTTACACCAGCCAGCGACGCTATTATTGATGCATCGGTTTTTACTAAATTACCTTACTTTTTAAATTTTGCTAAAAATGCCATGAAAACCATTAAAATGAGTTATTGTTTGGCGATTACTTATAATATTGTGGGGTTAAGTTTTGCGTTATCAAACAATTTATCGCCATTGGTCGCTGCGATTATTATGCCGGTAAGTACCGCAACAATTATAAGTTTTGTAACAATTATGAGCAATTATTTTGCTAGGAAAACCAAATAAAGTTCATAACAAGTTAATTAGATTTTTTAATGTAATCTGAAGAAAAATGATTGGTTTTACCACCCGCAAATACAAGTATGTTCAGTGTTACACTTTCGTAAGCGCATAGTCCAAGGTTGTTTTCAGAGTTTGTGTAGAGAAGGGTTTTGTGAACATCGCTTTTAAAATAAATAAAAGGGAACGGAATTAAATGTTGTCTTTTTTTTATGGAAACATAATCTTTATAGATTTTTGCTTCAAGTGTTATTTCGTTTTTCTTTAAACCGTTGTCATAAACTGATGCAGTAATTTTATCAACACCGTTAAAATTAATTTCTGTTTCAATATTTCCCGAAAGTGCGGTTGTATCATTTTTTCTTGAGAAATTTTTGTATAAAATGTTCCATAATTCACTTCCTTCGTATACACCGTTTACACGATCGAAATTCAGTTCGTTTGGATTAGGCCTACAGTGTTTGATCAAATATCTGTTGGTTGTACACGAACTAAAGCAAAAAACAAGCAGTAAAATACAGAATATCCTCATAATTTAAATATTAAATGAAATTGCTTTTAAACAAGTACTTATAAAGATAGACTAATTAATATTAAGATTTTAAAAATGTTTTTATTGAAATTGATGTGTTGAATTTAGTGTATCATTTTCAAAGAAGTACTTTACGGTAATACTGTTGGCAGTTTCGTTGGTTAAAATAACATTTTTTGCATTGCGAAGTTCAAACCATGTGCTGTCATTCTTTTGAATTTCATCTTGATCTTCATATTTTATCTGATCAAATAAGAAGTTATCTTTAACAACTTGTACGCGAGGTCTGCCTAAAATTCCATAATTTACAATTTGTATACGCATATTATTATCAAGATTAAAATGATTAATTCTTCCTTCACCGCTTGCAGATAAGAAAATAGCGAAAAAAGGAACCGCCATAGGCAGAAAACTTAAAATTAAACCAATCACAAGTAATCCGAAATAGATTTTTGTAAAAAGTTTTTTCCAGCAAAGAATGATAATAAATGGTGTCGTAAAAACCCAGATCCAAAACAAAATACGGTCTGACCAATAACCAGCGAAACTTATTCTAGCCGAAACGAAAAGACAAAGATTAAGAATCATTAAAGCAGCAATAATTAAATAAAATGTAATTAATCTGGTTTCTTTGGTACGAAAATCAATCTTCATAATTTGAAATAAAAATAGGTTTTTGATCAATTTTTATAGCGCTTTTCTGTTTTGTGAAATCATTTAATTGTTGATATTCGTAAAGAATGTTGATGGTATTGTAATCGTAATCTTTAGAATTTTCTTCGTTGTCAACGTAATTCAACTTATTAATCCAGGCATTTTTATCTTTATTAAATTCAAAATTTAAATTAAATTCTTCATCGTTGCCATTAAATTCATTATATAGTGGAGTGTAGAATATTTTTTGAGGCGAAAAATCAAGATGAGTTAAATTATTTATTAGATCGTGTAATTCAACTGATTTTTCTTGTAAAACTGTTTCCAACTCTTCTTTTTCGCTGTATGAATCTTCATCGTAATATAGTTTTCCATTTTTAAACTGATAGTAAAACGGTTTGTATTGATGTTTATCTTCAAAATAAAATCCAATAAAATCGTTGTAGTTTTCTTTGTTTGTAAAAGTGTAAATTTCCAGAGTTGCAGTTTCTTCACCGTAAGGAAAATAACTGAAGGAAATAAAATCAGAATTTGCTTTTGTGGTATAAACATACGGAAACGAAATATGCCGGTGTCCTGGCTTAAAGATTCGTTTTAGTTCGGGAACAGGTTTTTGAAGCGGTCCAAAATGAAGCAGTGTTTCATCATCATAAAATCCGTTCGATAGCATTATCTTTACACTGTCGCCAATATTTTTATTGTGTCTGCCGTAAAGCGAAAATTTTTCCTTGGGATGATCAGGCGTAAACAAAATCAAACTTTTATCTTTCAGTTCCCATTTTCCTGTAATAAGCGTTGCGTACCCAATAATAACAAAAGTATGATCGGGCTTTAAATAATGATTTCCACCGCGTAAAGTGTAAGCTCCTGTAATATCTTGCGGGTTTTGTGAATAAATATCCAATATACAACTCGTTGTAATAAAAAGAAGGATAATCATTTTTTTCATTGGCAGTATATTATACATATTTAAGCATTTTAAAATCCATTAAAAAACACTCACATTTACTTTAAAACCTTCATAGCTTCTAACATTAAAAACTGTCCCGTCTTCAAAAAGTAGGTATTGACCTTTCACACCGATCAATTTACCTGAATAATTCGGAGTTTTATCTAAATTCAAACTATTACAGCTTGTAAGATATTTTCCAACCGGATAATTCAATTCATAAATTTCGTGATTGGTTTCTTTATAATAAGGGATAATCTCGTCAGGTAAAAACTGCTCGATATTCTTAACAGCCTCATTCAAATCAACATTCAAAATTTGATTTGTCAACATTTTTCGCCAATTGGTTTTATCAGTATAATGATTTTTCAGAGAAACTTCGGTAATTCCTGCCAAATATCTGTTAGGAACTTCGGTTACTGCAATCGCAAACGATGCACCTTGATCAATCCATCTTGTAGGAACCTGCGTTTTTCTAGTAACACCGATCTTTAGATCGCTGGCAACAGCCAAATAAACAATATGTGGTTGCAATTGTACCTTTTCTTCATACGCTAAATCTCTGTCAGCAATTCCCAAATGAGCAGTGCTTAATTCCGGACGCATGATCCAATCACCGGCAGCAGCGCTTTTCATAAAACAATCGTAACAAAAACCTTGTCTGAATATTTTTTTCTCTTTTTTGCAATTTAAACAATGATAGCCAATATGCTGAATTTCAATTTGTTTGTTAATCACCTGATTCATGTTTATAAAAGCCTGATCAAAAACCAAATAATATTGTATAGGATTTAAAAATTCGGTGTGCATTTTATTTAAAACTCCTTCGTATTGCATTAGATTTTTTATATTTTTGAATGAATTGTAAAAATACAAAGTAATCTATTCATTTTGCATTTTAGCACAATTAAAAGCACATGGCATTATCTATTATTAACTCTATTGTTTCGTGGATTTTAAAAAAACGTATTCATCAGATTGAATTGTTTATGAAATATCCGCACGAAGTGCAAAACGAATTGCTGTTGAATTTAGTTCAGCGGGCAAAGTATACCGAAATAGGGAAGAAGTACGATTTTTCATCTGTTTTAACCTATGAACAGTTTGCAGACCGCGTTCCGGTTGCTGCTTATGAAGATGTAGAACCGCTGATAGAACGCAGCCGTAAGGGCGAAACCAACATTTATTGGCCCGAACCTATTAAATATTTTGCAAAATCGAGTGGTACCACCAACGCAAAAAGTAAGTTTATTCCCGTAAGTTCTGATGCTTTAGAGAATTGTCATTACAAAGCCGGCAAAGACATGCTGTGTTTGTATTTGAACAATAACGAAGAATCGCAGCTTTTCACTGGTAAAAGTTTACGTTTGGGTGGAAGCAAGCAGTTGTACGAAGATAACAACACCGTTTTTGGTGATTTGTCTGCAATATTGATTGATAATTTACCATTGTGGGCAGAATTGGGATCAACTCCAAGCAATAAAATTTCTTTAATGAACGAATGGACAGAGAAAATGAAAGCCATTGTTAAAGAAACAAAAAACGAAAATGTTACCAGTTTGCTTGGTGTGCCTTCTTGGTTAATGGTTTTGCTGAATAATGTTTTGCAAGATACCGGAAAGAACAATTTACTGGAACTTTGGCCAAATGCCGAAGTTTATTTTCACGGAGGAATTAGTTTTGAGCCGTATCGGGATCAGTACAAAAAAATGTTTCCTAAAGATTCATTCCGTTTTTACGAAAATTACAATGCTTCCGAAGGATTTTTCGCCATTCAGGATCGGAATAATGCCGACGATATGCTGCTAATGTTGGATTATGGAATTTTTTATGAATTTATTCCAATGGATACTTTTGGTACATCTAACCAAAAAACAGTATCTTTAGCGGGTGTTGAAATCAATAAAAGTTACGCCGTTGTAATAACCACAAATTCTGGTTTATGGCGTTATTTAATTGGCGATACCGTTCGTTTTACGTCGTTAAGTCCGTATCGAATTAAAATTACGGGCAGAACAAAGCATTATATTAATGTTTTTGGCGAAGAGTTAATGATCGAAAATACCGACACAGCCATAGCAAAAACGGCGAAAGAATTTAATGTGGATATAGTGGAATACACCGTAGCCCCTGTTTTTATGAAGGATAAAGAAAAAGGTGCACACGAATGGATGATTGAATTTAAAAAGAATCCTGATGATTTAAAGGCTTTTACAAAAAGGCTCGATGAAAACATACAGACAATAAATTCCGATTACGAAGCCAAGCGTTACAACAGCATGACCTTGAATGAATTGGTTTTGAATGTAGCACAGCCAGACCTTTTTCATTTATGGTTAAGCAAGAAAGATAAATTAGGTGGACAAAATAAAATTCCGCGTTTATCCAACGATCGTTCTTATTTAGAACAGTTAATTGAGTTGAATAATTAAATATCAAATAAATAATATGAGTGAACAACCGGTAAATATTAATTTCAGATTAATTAATATTACAACAGAAGATTTTAAAGTAAATGAAGTTGATACAGAAAACGGAACTTTAGACTTAAATTTTGATTTTCAGTTTGGCGTTAACAATGACAAGAAGTTTGTAAAAACCATTGCTAAATTCAAATTTTTATTAGACAAAGTTGAAGTTATTGATGTAGCTGTTTCTTGTGAATTTGAATTTGAACCTGCAGGATGGGAGTTCTTCGTTAAAGGAGAGCAGTTAATTTTACCAAAAGGATTATTACAAGAATTAGCAATGTTTACAATGAATACAACGCGTGGTGTATTACATTCTAAAACAGAAGGCGATAAATACAACCGCTTATTTATACCAATGATTGGTGGCGAGTTTATTAAGCAAGATTTGGCAATACCTTTAAACCCAACAACGGTTAACTAATAAAAAAGGATGTTTTAATTTAAACATCCTTTTTTATTTGAGTTTATTCAGGGATAGATTTGAAATTTAAAATTTCTATAATCTTTTAAGTTGAATTTTTTGTCATTCTGAACGAAATGAAATGGAGTGAAGAATCTCTTTGTTAGATAAGATTTTGCTATAATCAACTGAATAAATTATAAAGCAAAAAAAAAGCCTTGCAATGCAAGGCTTAATTAGTTTTCTATCTTAACTAGAAATTACTTAGCTGGAGCAGTTTCAGTAGCTGGAGCTTCTGTAGCTGGAGCAGCTTCAGTAGTAGTTTCTGTTGTAGTAGTAGTTTCTTCAACAACTGGAGCCTCTTCAACAACTGGAGCTTCTGTAGTTGTAGTTTCAACTGTAGTCTCTTCAGTTGTAGTTTCTTTAGCTGTATCTTTACAAGATACGAATGCAACTGAAGCTACTAATACTAATGATAATGCTAATTTTTTCATTTTTTTAATTATAAAAGTTAATTATTAATTCTCTACAAAGATATGAATTTTTTAATACCACAATATTTTTTTGTATTTTTTTTTATAAAATATTTTTGGTGTGTAAAAAGCTGTGTTTTAGCGCTTTGTTTTCTTTGTTTCTTTAGGTTTTACTATTTTCATCTCATCAATCAGGTGTTTTGCTCCCGCGTATTTATCAATAACGAACAAAATATAGCGTGCATCAACCATAATGTTTCTGCAAATAGCCGGATCGTAATGAATATCGCTCATTGTTCCTTCCCAAACACGGTCAAAATTTAAACCTATTAAATTACCGTGTGCATCAATTGCCGGCGAACCAGAGTTTCCGCCTGTTGTATGGTTTGTAGCAATGAAGTTTACAGGTAATTTCCCGTTTTTATCTGCATACGGTCCAAAATCTTTACTGTTATACAAATCAATCAGTTTTTGCGGAACATCAAACTCATAATCATTTGGAACATATTTTTCCATCACCCCATCTAAATAGGTAACATGGCTGTACGTAACAGCATCACTTGGTTGGTAGCCGTTTATTTTACCGTAAGTAACACGTAAAGTTGAGTTTGCGTCTGGGAAAATACGCGCATCTGGAAACAATTCCAATTGTGCTTTCATATACGTACGCTGCAAACTTTCTAATTCTAACGCCATTTTATCGTAGCTTGGCGCAACATTGTCAAAATAATTTGCTGCTAAACTTTTTGCTAATACATAACCCGGATCTTTCTGCATGTTTTTAACAACATCGGCAGCTTTTCCGTTCATCAATTTCTTTAATCCGTCGTAAGATGTCAATGCCGATTTACTGTAAATATCGTTACCCAAAGCAACATAATCTTTATCTTTAATTGAAGCAGGTGTAAGGTTTGCCGGAGCTTTTGTTCCGTACAGTTTCACCGTTTCATTAAAAATTCCGTGGTCAACATCTTTATTGTAGTCTTTATATAAAGATTCTAACCCTTTAATTAAATTATCTTTACGGTCGTTAAAAGCTTGTTCGCCACCTTTTGTAAAAGCGTTTTCCAACTGATACAGACGGAAACCTACTGAAAGCAATTCGTTATTACGTAAGGTAACTTCCTGGAAATAATCGCGTGCTAATGTATAAGGAGTAATGTCTTTATAGATTTTTTCGAACTGTGGCAATAGATTACCATATTCGTTCATTTTGTTTTTTTCGTTTGCACGTTTGATGAATTCTTGTTCGAACGATTTTTTAACAGCAACGGCATTCGATTTTTTTAAACCTTGACTTTCGCCAATCCATTTTTTCCAATAGTTTGCAATTCCTGCATATTTTGAAGCATACTGAATTTTGATTGCCTGATCCTGACGCATAAATCCATCAGCAACTTTCAGGGCTTTATCACGGATTTCAATTTTTGCCGGATTTAAATCGTTCACAATTTGTTCCACAGCAAAAGACGGAAGATATTCCTGCGTTCTGCCCGGATAACCGTAAACCATTGTAAAATCGTTTTGCTCAACACCATTAATCGAAACTGGTAAGAAATGTTTCGGAGTGTAAGGCACATTATCTTTTGAGTATTTTGCAGGTCGGTTGTTTTTATCGGCATAAATTCTAAACAATGAAAAATCGCCGGTATGACGTGGCCAAACCCAGTTATCAGTATCCGATCCGAATTTTCCGATTGATGATGGCGGTGCACCAACCAAACGAATATCCTCAAAAGATTCGGTTACAAACAACATATATTGGTTTCCTTCAAAAAAAGTACGAATCATAACGCTTTGCCAAGCTTCGCGTTTGTATGATTTCTGTAAATCGTTGATGTTTTTCTGAACCGCAGCTTTCTTTTCAGCTTCGCCGTTTATAGCATCAACACCGTTCATTATTTCTTTAGTAACGTCGTGAATGCTTACAATGAAAGTAACTTCAACATCGGGATTTGGTAATTCTTCTTCGTAAGATTTTGCCCAGAATCCGTCTTGTAAATAATCGTGTTCTACAGTTGAATGCGATTGAATTTCGCCATAACCACAGTGGTGGTTGGTAAGCAATAATCCTTTAGATGAGATAACTTCTGCGGTACAGCCGCCGTTAAATTGCGGAACTGCATCTTTTAAACTTGAATTGTTAACATCGTAAATATCGGCAACCGACATTTTCATTCCAAGGCTTTTCATTTCCTTTTCGTTCATTCCTTTTAATAAAGAAGGAACCCACATGCCGCCTTGTTGGGCAAAAATTGGAAACGAAACTAATAATACGATAGCTCGTAGTAATTTTTTCATTTTTTAGATTTGTTAAAAGAGTGAAAAATTTGAATGCCCAAGGTACGAATTTTAAAACGATTTTTTTATGTTTGATGTTTATTAGCCTGCATTTATGAAGTTTTTAAGATTTAATTTGCGCTATTTTACACTAATGCTGGTCATTTTTGCTGTAGAAGTATGCATTGCACTTTTTGTACACGATAATTTTATTCGTCCGTTTGTTGGCGATATTATTGTAGTTTGGTTTGTGTATTATTTTATACGGGCTTTTGTAAACTGCAAGCCTATTTATATTGCGTTGTTTACTTTAGCTTTTTCTTTTGTTGTAGAAATTGGTCAGTACTTTAAACTGGTAACTGTTTTAGGTCTGCAAGATAATAAGCTGGCACGAATTGTTATTGGAACATCGTTCTCGTGGTGGGATATGCTTTGCTATGTAATTGGTTTTGGGTTCTTGTTTTTGCTGGATAAAGATCTACGGAAAAATCATTAAATCGCGTTTGTGTTTTTTAAACTGTTCTTTTTCGTATAACTGAATGGCGCGTTGGTTGTGCGGTTCAACCTCTAATACAATTTTTTTGTAATTATTTTCTTGTGCGAATTGCTTGATAAATTCCATTGCTTTTTTACCGATTCCTTTTCCTTGAAAATTATTGTCGATATATAACTCATCTAACAACAGTACATTTCCACTCATTTCAAAACTAAAGAATTGAACCAAAATAGTATAACCACAAATATCGTTGTTGTATGTAATTACAAAACATTTACCGGCTTCGGGATTATTCACAAATTCTAAAAATAGGTTTGTAGTAGTTTCTTTGTTAATGGGATAACCATCAATTGCATAAAAATCAACCATTAGGTTTACAATTGCGGGAATGGTTTCTTTGGCAAGTAATTCAAAATTTATCATATTTGTTGTTATTTATTAGATGTGGAAATGAAATCGAAAATTCTGAAAATAATTAATATTGTTTCAATGGTTTTGACTATGTTTTGTGCTTTCGGTGGACTGGTCAAAGCTTTTAAAACAAAGATGGATTTGAATAATCCGATTATTCCTGATAATTTGGTAAATAACATGATTTTTCAAGATATACTTAAAACCTTAATTATTTTTGGTGTTTTTTACTTTCAATTGAAATTATATAAACGAAAAGAATATCTAACATCAATTCTACTTTATTTTGTGGCAATATTTATTTATAATCTTGGATATTTCTTTTTATAAAATCCATAATAACTTTAGTCGCGTTTTTGTTTTTCAGAATAAACTCTCGGTTTTTTGTACCTAACTCATTTCTGTAATCAGCATCAGAAATTAAGCGATTAAAAGTTGTAGTTAATTCTTCTGTATTGTTCACTACTAAGCAACTGCCTAATGCAACCAAATCTTTTGCTTCTTGAAATTTTGAATACTTTGGACCAATAACTACAGGCGTTCCATAAGTTGCGGGTTCTAAAATATTGTGCAATCCGGTTTTAAAAGCACCACCAACATAAGCAATATCAGCATAGGCGTAAATCTGCGTTAAAATTCCAATAGTATCAATAATAAAAACTTCGGTATCTTTCAAGTCTTTGGTTTTGTAGTTGGTGTATCGAATCGTTTTTTTATCAATTTTAGAAATCAATCGGGTAATTTCTTCTTCCTTAATATTGTGTGGTGCAATAATAAATTTTACGTTTTTACTATTATTAAGGTAAGGTAAGTAAACTACTTCATCATCAATCCATGAACTGCCAATAACAATTGTTGTGGTGTTACTTTTAAATTCTGAAATAAAATCTAAAGGCTCTACGCGTTCAACAATCTGTGCTACACGATCAAAACGAGTATCGCCATTTACGGTGGCATTATTAAAATTGATCGATTTAAGCAGTTGAGCTGATGCATCGTTCTGAACAAAAAAGTGATCGAAACTCTGCAATGCTTTTCTATAAAATCCGCCATACCATTTAAAGAATAATTGGTTTTTACGGAAAATACCTGAAATTAAATAGGTAGGAATGTTTCTGTTTTTAAGTTCATACAGATAATTCGGCCAAAATTCATACTTTATAAAAAATACCATTTTAGGCTGCACAAGATCTAAAAAGCGTTTCACATTCTGCTTTGTATCTAACGGAAGATAAATAGTGATATCGGCAATTTTATTGTTCTTTCTGATTTCGAATCCCGAAGGAGAAAAAAACGTCAGCAACAATTTGTATTCGGAATATTTCGCTTTAATTTCTTCCATCACTGGCAAACCTTGCTCGTATTCGCCTAACGATGCCACATGAAACCAAATATATTCTTGATTGTTATCGATCTGATTTCTTAAAACAGCAAATGATTGCTTTCTGCCATCGACAAACAATTTCATTTTCGGACTGAAAAATCGGGAAACAGGCAGTAAAAGTGCCGCTAAATTGATACCTAACTGATAAAGAAATTTCATTCGCAATGATTTGTTTACAAAAGTAAGAATTTGTTTTAAGCGAAATCCTTTACCTGACACAGATCGTTAATAAATCATTTAAAATTTATTTTCAAGAAATACTTCAAATCGTACTAAATTGTATATTTGAAATAAAAATAAAACAATGATTAAGAACATTTTTACTACCGATGTTAGCAATGAGGTAATTGAAAGAATCAACAATTTACAGCCTTCAACCCAGCGCCAATGGGGAACAATGGATGTTGCACAAATGCTTGCACACTGTAATGTGCCGTATGCGTACACGTTTGAACCTGAAAAGTTTAAAAGACCAGGCTTTTTTATGAAATTTATGCTTAAAAATTTTGTAAAAAAAATTGTCACAAGTCCTAAACCATATAAACAAAACGAGCGTACCGCACCTGAATTTGTAATTAGCAACGAACGCGATTTTGAGCTTGAAAAAAGTATTTTAATAGCGAACATTAATAAAGCACAACAATTAGGATCGACACATTTTGAAGGAAAAGAAAATTTTTCGTTCGGAAAAATGACTGCCGAAGAATGGAACACCATGTATTACAAACATTTAGATCATCATTTACGTCAGTTTAACGTTTAAAATATTTATTATGGAAAAATTACAGTTTACGGTTGATATTCCTGCACCAGCGCAGAAAGTTTATGAAGCTATGTTAGGTTTGAACGATAAAAGCACGTACGAAAGTTGGGCTTCGATCTTTAATCCAACATCAACGTACGAAGGAAGCTGGAGTAAAGGCGACAAGATTTATTTTGTTGGAACCGATGAAAAAGGAGAGAAGGCAGGTATGATTTCACAGGTAGAAGAAAATAATCCGGCAGCATTCGTGTCTGTTCGTCATTACGGTTTTGTTCAGGGCGATATCGAAGTAACAACAGGAGAAATGGTTGAAAAATGGGCGGGAGGTCACGAGAATTATACGTTTACAGAAAATAACGGCAGTACAAAAGTTACGGTTGATCTTGATGTAATCGATGAATATTTAGACTATTTTAAAAACATCTATCCAAAAGCGTTAGAAGCTTTAAAAAATGTTGTTTTAAACAGCTAACTATTTTCTTTTATTAAAATAAATTCGAGCGGTTTTTTTACCTTTGCGTAACAAATTTTCAACAATGAAAAAACTACAAATGGTTGACTTAAAAAGTCAATACGATGATATAAAAGAAATTGTAAATGTCGGTATTCAGGAAGTATTGGATACTACAACCTATATTAACGGACCAAAAGTTCATGAATTTCAAAAAAGTTTAGAGCAGTATTTGGGTGTTAAACACGTAATTCCTTGTGCCAACGGAACCGATGCTTTGCAAATTGCAATGATGGGCTTGGGTTTAAAACCGGGCGATGAGGTTATCACTGCCAATTTTACTTTTGCTGCAACGGTAGAAGTTGTTGCGTTGTTAGGATTGATTCCCGTTTTGGTTGATGTAGAAGAAGATTCTATGAACATATCGGTAGAAGCCATTAAAAAAGCTATTACACCAAAAACCAAAGCAATTGTTCCGGTTCACTTATTCGGTCGTGCTGCAAATATGGATGCTATTATGGATCTTGCAAAAGAACATAATTTATTTGTGATAGAAGACAACGCGCAAGCAATTGGTGCAAATTACACGGCAGCAAACGGTACAAAAACAAAAGTTGGTGCTATTGGTCATGTTGGTGCAACGTCGTTCTTTCCTTCTAAAAATTTAGGATGTTATGGCGATGGCGGTGCAATTTTTACAAATGATGATGATTTGGCGCATACTATTCGTGGAATTGTAAACCACGGAATGTACGAACGTTATCATCACGATGTGGTGGGTGTAAATTCACGTTTAGACAGTATTCAGGCAGTAGTTTTAAATGCAAAATTACCACTTTTAGATACATACAATACGGCACGAAAAAAAGCTGCAAAGGCTTATAACGATGCTTTTTCTGTAAATGAAAGCATTATTACACCTGCATTTGATATTGATGGAGACGATCACGTTTTTCACCAATATGTTATGAGAATTACCAATGGAAAACGCGATGCACTTTTAACTCATTTGCAGGAAAAAGGAATTCCGTGTGCTATTTATTACCCAATTCCGTTACACAAACAAAAAGCGTATGCTGATGCTCGCTATAACGATGCCGATTTTCCGGTAACCAATATGTTTGCAGAGCAGGTTATTGCTTTACCAATGCATACCGAATTAGAAAAAGATCAGATTGATTTTATAACTTCAACGGTTTTAGATTTTATTAAATAAGATTTAAAACAAATTCATTTATTAATTTTAAAAACAAAAACATGGGCAAATTTTTTGTAAGTAAAAGAAAAAACGAAGAGTTTCAATTTAATTTGAAGGCTACTAACGGACAAATTATTTTATCGAGCGAAGGTTACACAACCAAGTCAGCTTGTATGAATGGTGTTGAATCTGTAAAGAAAAACAGCCAGGACGAAAGTAAATTTGAAACTTTAGAAGCTAAAAACGGAAAACATTATTTCAATTTAAAAGCTACAAACGGTCAAATCATTGGTTCAAGCCAAATGTATGAATCATTAGCGGGATGTCAAAACGGTATCCAATCGGTTATGAATAATGCACCTGATGCTGAAGTAGTAGAAGAATAGTAGAAAAAGTATTTAAAATTTAAAAACTCCTGATAAAGTAAATTTATTTAGGAGTTTTTTTATGATAGATATTAATGCGTGTATTATAATATTCTGATTTTTTTATTACATTTAATAAATTTAAAAAATAATTGTAATGGGTATTGTAAAAGTAATTGAAGTAATCGCTCAATCTGAAATAAGTTTTGACGATGCAGTTAAACAAGCAGTTGCAGAGGCATCTAAATCAATAAGAAATATTGATTCTGTTTATGTGAAAGATATGAAATGCCACGTAAATGATGGCAAAATTTCAACTTATGGTGTTATCTGTAAAGTGTCATTCAGAGTAGAATAAAACTAAAAGTCCTCAATTGAGGACTTTTTTATGATTAACCAATTAACTTATATATTCTTCGTAAACTAAAGCTATTTCCCATTTCCCATTAACTTTTTTAATGAAAAACTTTTTTCCGTGTGCACACAAATAACCACAATCATAATGATATGACAAAAATGCTGCGTTTTTTTCTTTGTTGAAGATTGGTAAGCTAATTAAAATGTATGGAATATTTTTTTTAACGGATTTATTCAGACTATCTAATTGTTCATCTGTTTTAATGTTTGTTAAATTGTAATCGATAAGTTCAATATTATTTATTCTATCTTTTAGATAGTAACAATGTTTTGATGATTTTATTTGATTTTCAATTTCAATTTTATCAATTTCACCAAAATATTCTTCTGCATAACCATAAAAATTTTCTTCATCTATTTCTAAATCAAAAAGCAACGGGTTGGTAAAATTAAGCATATATTCTGCCGAATCTTTTTTGAAATCATGCATTTCTAAAACAGCATTTACTACTTCGTAAACCAAAGGGTCGTTAATAAACTCTCTTTCAATTTTTTGGGTAGGCTCAATTACTTCTTTTTTTTGACAAGAAAAAAACAAGCTTAAACAATTTATAAACAAAAAGATATTTTTCATTTTACAAAACCAATTCTTTATACAGCTTATCAAACGTAGCATCTAAATCAGTAGATAAACCTGGATGTGGGCGTGATGATTGAATGCTTGAACTTTTTACAGCAGTAATCCAACGGAATTTTTCATCGGCTTCTAATGCAGCAATTGGTCCGCCGTCTTTAGCTCCTGAACAAATTTTAGCAAACGATTCTAAATTTTCTTTTAATTGAATTAAATCGAATTCGTTGCAAAAACTTCTGATTTTTTCTTCGGGAATTTGATAATCAAACTTAATGTATCGTTTTCTTTTACTGAATAAAATCAAACCTATATTTATAAATTCTTCGCGTTCAACCTTTGGAACAACTCGAATTACAGCATATTCGTAAACAACTTTATCTTTCATCTTGAGCAGCTTTTAGAAAGATATCGGCATGCGCCAATCGGTTCGACAAAAATTGATAATACACTTCGCGAATTTCTTCGTTACTTGGACCTTCCTGCCAGTTTAGAAATTCATCGGGAATGATGTTTACCAGTTCACGCAACACATTGTTGTTCAATTTCCCAATGAATTCGGTATGCGCCTCTTGCAATTTGGTTGCTTTTTTAATAAGCGCGTGGTCTTTGATTAATGGAAACGGTGTTACAGATGTTTTCTCCCAATTATCCCACGAATGCTGAAAGTAAAATGATGCACCGTGATCTATCAGCCATAATTCTTTATGCCAGATCAACAGATTGGTATTGCGAAACGTACGGTCTACATTGGTAATAAAACTGTCTAACCAAACAATTTTTGAAGCCAGCAGTTCGTCGCAATCATTGGTAGCAACATCGTATGTTACGGCACCCGAAAGGTAGTGCAGACCTAAATTTAATCCTTTACTGAATTTCAATAAATCTTGAATTTCCTCATCGCCTTCGGTTTGCCCAAAAGCTTCGTCTAATTCTATAAAAACAAGTTCGGGTACGGGTAATCCTAAATATTGTGCGATTATTCCGCCCAATAATTCTGATATTAAGGCTTTCACACCGTGACCTGCACCACGAAATTTTATCACGTATTTAAAATCGTCACAGGCTTCTGCCAAAGCGGGTAGGGATCCGCCTTCACGCAAAGGAGTAATATATCGGGTAACTGTTACGGTTCGTAATTTTGGGATCATGGGAATTTTTGTTTGTAATTTGATTGATCTGGAAAATTAGTTAGATAAAAAGATAAATTATCAAAATACTTTTTATTCCATTCTGAATTGGAATGTTTCTTTATGATTTTCAAAATTTCATAAATTTTAACTTCATCTTCTCTTTCTAAAATTAAATACTGATCTGTAGAAAACACTTGATTTCCTTTAACAATATCCAATTCAAAAGTTATTCCATCGAATATCATTCCATCATATTGTTTTGGGTTATCAAGTAAACTTTTATTGTTCTTTTTTATAGATTCTAAAAATCTACCATTTAAAATAGATTTTAAATTATTCATTTCGTCTTCATTCAAATTGATGTAAACAAACTCTTTAATTGTATTAATATTACTATAATCTTCCTCACAATTTTCATTATAAGTGCCGATCATCTGTAAATTACTAAATGTTAATAATTTATTTTTTAAGTCAATTGATATGTTTGAAGGTGGACCTCCTAAAGAAGGGAACATTTCCATTTTCACATAGTCCAATTCTGGTTTATCTTCTTTTGGTTCACAACCAATGAGTAAAATCAGAAATATTAAACTTAAAAACTTCATAATTATTTTTCTTTAAAGATATAAAAAAACGACTTCTGTTTTTGAAGTCGTTTTAAGTTTAAGCTTTTATAGTTTCTGCGTCTTTATTGATTTTGTTAATCAAGCCCATTAAAACTTTACCTGGACCAACTTCGGTAAAAGATGTCGCTCCATCGGCAATCATTTGTTGAACCGATTGTGTCCAACGAACCGGAGCAGTTAACTGCGTAATTAAGTTTTTCTTAATCTCTGCAGGATCTGAAACTGCAGCAGCCGTTACATTTTGATACACCGGACAAGTTGGCGTGTTAAAAGTGGTAGCTTCAATAGCAGCAGCCAGTTCTTCACGAGCAGGTTCCATCATTGGCGAGTGAAATGCACCACCAACAGGTAAAATTAATGCGCGTTTTGCACCGGCTTCTTTCATTTTTTCGCAAGCTAGTTCAACCGCTTTTGTTTCGCCCGAAATCACTAATTGTCCAGGACAGTTGTAATTTGCTGCCACAACAACACCGTCAATCGATGCGCAAATATCTTCTACTATTTTATCATCTAAATTTAAAACCGCCGCCATTGTAGATGGAGTAATTTCGCAGGCTTTTTGCATTGCCATTGCACGTTTTGATACCAATTGCAACGCATCTTCAAAAGAAAGCGTTCCGTTTGCTACCAAGGCAGAAAATTCTCCTAACGAATGTCCCGCAACCATTTCCGGTTTAAAATCGGTTAAGGTTTTTGCCAAAATTACCGAGTGTAAAAATACCGCTGGCTGAGTTACTTTGGTTTGTTTTAATTCTTCATCGGTACCGTTGAACATAATTTCGGTAATGTTAAAACCTAAAATTTCGTTGGCTTTATCGAATAATTCTTTTGCAACTGCCGATGTTTCATATAAATCTTTACCCATTCCAACGAATTGGGCACCCTGTCCGGGAAATACGTATGCTTTCATTTGTTATTAGTTTGTTGCTACAAAAATAGCAAATTAATAGATAAAAAAAAGTCCGTTTTAAAACGGACTTTTATATGTTGTACTCACTTAAATTTTATTGTAAAACTTTCGCGCGGTTGTCTTCGATTTTTGCATTTTGATACATTGCGCTGAAGACCATGTTTTGAGCCATTTGGCGGTTGTTTGTTCCTACTTTTTGTTTGTAAGTTAAATAGTTAGGTAAATCAACAGCTTTGGTAACACTTTTGGTTTTAACCATGTAAACACCGTTACTACCATCGATTAATTTTGATGTTTCGTTTGGCTTTCTACCTAACGCTACACCTACAACCAAAGGCTCTTGGAAACCGTTAACCATTGGGTTTGCACCAGTAACTTCAATAGCATTTACAATTCCAGCTTTAGCATTTTTAGAAACTTCTTCTAAAGTGTTTCCTGCCATTTGCTTGCGAATAATAGCTGCTTTTTTCTCTTTGATTAAAATTGGCTCAACAGTTTGGCGTGCATCATCAGCATCCATTACTTCAGAATCGTTGATGCTAACTAATTTCACAACTAAATATCCGTCTGCAGAATCAAATTTCTTAACATCGCCAATGCTTGTTTTTTTATTAGATGCCCAACGAATCGCTTCAGCTTGTGTACCTTCAACACCAGTTAACTGATCGTCGAAAGGATCAATTTTTGTAGCAGGGAACGAAACCAAACCTTGTGCTGTAGCTTGTTTTGCGAAATCGTTGCTGTTGCTTTCTACACTTTCTAAAAACTTGTTAGCCTGTGCATAAATACGGTCTTCGGTTTTTGTAGATGATTCAATTTTTTTAGCGATAGTTGCCAATTGAACACCTTCTTTTTCGTTTACTTTATCAACTTTTAAAACGTGGAAACCAAAATCAGATTCTACCACTCCTAATTTTCCAACCGGATTATTAAAGATGTACTGATCAAAGCTTGGAACCATTTGTCCTTTGTTGATGTTTGGATATTTACCGCCAGTTGCTTTAGAACCGGTATCGTTTGTGTTTTCTGTAGCCAAAGCAGCAAAATCTGCACCGCCTTGAGCTTGTTTCAATAATGCTTCAGCTTTTGCTTTTGCTTCTTCTTTTGTTAAAGTAACTGCTGCGTCTGCTCTGTCTGCACCTTTGTAAGCAATTAAAATATGAGAAGCATCAACAGTTTCTGCTGTATTTTTCTTTGCAACAACTTTAGAAACCGCATAATAATCGTTAAATAAATACGGACCGTAAATTGAGCCTGTTGGTGCAGCGAATAATTTTTCTGCATGTTCTACCGGTAACTGCTCTTTTGCGTAGTAAGTAGAATCAAAAGGAACGTCAGAATTTTGGTTTACGAATGCTTTAATATCTGTAGCTTTTGCAAAACCTGAAATGGTGTCGTTTTTACCTGTTGTTTTGTTGAAAACAATCGATGGTTTCAATAAATCGTCTATGATTTGTTTTGATGCAGCTTCATCTTCTTGAGAAGGTTTGTTCGCAACAAAAACATATTCTACCTTACGTGAAGGTGTAGTTTTAAACTGTTTTGCGTGTTTTTTAACGTATGCGTTGATCTCGTCGTTCGTTACTTTTGCCTGATCGTCGTTGATTGAAGAAAAAGGAATAGTAACATAATCAAAAGATACTTTTGTAGCTTCGTTTTTGTAAACCATTTTAGCTTCGGCAGTTGTAGTAACAATTGCACCTTTAATCATGTTAAGGTACATTTGCTCTTTTGCAACTGTTTCTAACTGTTTTTCGTAAGCTAACCAAGCATTCCACTGTTGTGGACCTTGTGCTTTCATTTGAGCTAAAAAGGTGTTGAATTTGTTGATATCGAACTTACCTGCATCATTTAAGAATTGAGGGTTTTGAGCGAAACTTGGATCAGTTTTTAAAACATTTATCAATTGATCTTTTCCTAAACGCAATCCAGCTTTGTCTAACTGTTCGGTAAACAAAATAGTACGAACTTCGTTCGACCAAACCTGATTGTGCAGTTGCGCACCTTTGCCGCGACCACTTTGTTCTAAATTCTGAATTTTGTTGGAATAGTCGGCTGCCGAAATTGCAACACCATTTACTTCACCAACATTGCGAGAAGTAAAATTAATGCCTCCTTCAAACAAACCGCCAATAATAAAAGCGAATAAACTTAATCCGATTACTCCGATAAGTAAACCAGATTTCTCTCTAATTTTCTGTAAAACTGCCATTTTATATAATGTGTAATTTTTTCAATGAGCGAAAATACAATTATCTGTTAAATAAAAAAAGGGAATAAAAAAAAATGCATCTTTTTTTGATGCATTATTGTAATTTAGTTAGCGCAACCGTTTTAATTCGGGTATTTGTTGCTGCCAGAATTTTTATTTTGAACGATTTAATAGTAATTGTTTCTTTTGCTTTCGGGTGACGTTTTAAATGATGAAAGATAAATCCGCCTAAAGAATGATAATGTTCCGATTCGGGAATTACCACATCAAATTTTTCTTTTAGATCGTCGATATCCAAACTTGCCGAAAAAATAAAATCGGTGTCCGAAATCTGTTTTGCAATCAATGTATCGTCATGTTCATCAGTGATTTCACCAAAAAGTTCCTCGATAATATCTTCTAAAGTAACCAAACCAATAATATCGTTATCGGTATTTTTTATCAGTGCAATCGATTTTTTACGAATGGTTAAGGTGTTCAACAAATCTTTAATTAAAAGATCGTCATAAACATAAACGAATGGACGAATAAAATCCTCGATAGGTTGTTGCAGCTGTAGTAAATCGTAAGTGTGCAGATAGCCAATAAAGTGTTCGTTGGTATCGTTAATTACTAAAACTTTAGAAAAACCGGTGTCTACAAACTTTTTACGAATTATTTCAATATCATCATTTTCATTGATGTATTCAAACTCGTTTCGAGGTGTCATGATTTCTTTTACCTTAACTTTGGGAAAAGAAAGCGCGTTTTTCAATATCTCGAATTCGTTTTCCAACTGTTCCTGCTGGCTGCTTGCCTGAATCTGTTGGGAAATGTAAGTGCCTAAATCGCCGGTGCTTAAAAGGTTGAATTCAGTATCTTTCGCGTAAGGATATTTTCGTTCTAAAGATTTTTCGCTTATCGAAATAAAAAACTGCGCAATAGATCCGAAAAGTTTTAAGATAACCTGAATAAACGGTTTTGCTGTTAGGATGATTTCATTAGCAAACGGTTTTACAAAGGCTTGCGGAATAAATTTAGAAATAATGTACAGCAGAAATAGAAAAAGTAATACTTTCCATAAATCGTCAAATTCGTACGAATTTAGAAAAGTAGTAAAAAAAAGCAGACTTAAAACGGTGGTAAAAATACTTTTGCCCACCTTTAAAGCACCAATAAACAAACGAGGCTGTTCGGTAACGGTTTTTAAATAATGATTGTCGGCGTCTGTTTTTTTAGACTCTAAATTAAGATAGATTTTATTTGCGTTAGAATAAGCAACCATCAATCCTGAACAGATTAATACGGCAATACTAAGAAATATAAATCCAAAAGTTATCATTTAGCTATTGTTTGTTTTGAGGCAAACGATTAATGCTTCGCAACCTGAATATAAACATAAAAATTGCAATACCAGCCAATAAAAGTCTAATTAAATAATCTTCGCCACTGCTATACGCACGGTATGCTTCGTAAATAAAAAACAAGGCAAATACTAAATAAATGTAAGCTATAATTTTATAAATTTTCATCTTTAACGTCTTTTAGTTCGGCACGGTTTTGTTGTGCATTAACAATTTTAAAATTTTGATCGAAATCAACGCCGATTCCTTCAAAAAAACTTTTATTCTTATCGGTAACCTTAAAATAATTTTCGGTAAAAAACCAGTTGTTCTTTTGGTCGTAATACATTTGCTGTGTCTGCATTACCTTACCGTCGTGCGACGTGATTTTTACATCGCCTACCAAATTAATAATTCCCGTTTTATTATAAACAGTTGCCTGTTTTGCAACTATGAAATTTTTGTTTCTGTTACTGTCATAAACCGTAACCTTTATACCTTTTGGAAAGTGGTTAAACGAATACTTTGCCTTTCCGTAATCTAACATTTTTACAGCATAAAGTTCGGCTTTTATTTTGGCAGAATCCGTGTATATAACATTTATGGAATCTGCTTCGCCGGTAGGGTACAGTTGTTTTTTGTTTAAATTCTGAATGTCTTTTAAATCATTGTTACAAGCAGAAAATACAAAAGCAAATACTATAATATGTGCAAAATATTTTTTCAATTAGTTAAATTTTCTGCGTTTAAACCAAACATCGCTAAAAGAAAAGCCAACGTGAACGCCGTAGTAATTTTCTTTAATCAAGCCCATATTCGTATTTCCTTTTTGTCCGTATTCAAAACCAATATTGATATTAGAATTACTCATCATCGTTTTACTGAAAGGAACAGGTAAGCCAATACCAATGTTTGCGTTGTAACCTTTAATTTCCTGATTGTTTATAACCAATCCGGTATTTTCGTAATTTACACCGGCACGGTACGAAATTTTTTCAAAATAACTTTCAAATGAATTGTATTTCGGAGTGTAAAAACCACCTAATCCAATTTTCATGTAATCGTTATAACGTGCGTTTTCGTACTTGTAGAAATTGTTGTATTTTGATGTTTGTGTAGCCGTATATTCTGCACCAACAAACCATTTTAAATGATTACCAATACCTGCACCAATAGAATAATTCATTGGTAACAACATTTTTTCATCGTAATCTGTAGTCGTTCTTGAATCAATTTCAACAAAACCTAAATTGCTGTCAGCTTTAACGGTAGCCAATATACTTTCCTGATCGTTTTTCAACTTCATTTCAGGGCTAAATGTAGCAGTTGCAAATAAAGATAATTTGTTGTTTAAAGGTTGTTCAAAGTTTAAACCGGCATTAACGGCAAGTCCGCTGTAATTGTTCTTGTTGCGTAAACGACTTCCGCGATCTAACGGTACACCTTCGCCATTATCGGTTATAAATGTTATAGCGCTAGTTTCTGTATCACCAAAAATATAAGCTCCATCAACACCAATACTAAAATTTTTATTGATTTTATAACTTAAACCTAAAAACGTTCTGTTTAAACCACCTTCACCATTAAATTGATTTGCTTGAGTGAAATTACCTGATTTGCTTGTGTTCTGAATATTATATCCCACAAAAGAATACGGCATAATACCTACAGCAACTCTGAAATCGCCAGCCGGAAAAGCCATTGTTAGGTAATCAAAAGATCCGCTTGTGGTTTTTTCTTTACTGTTTGCGTTTGATAAGTCGGTTGATTTGTAGGATGCACCTAATGAAAAAGTTGTAGCTTGCAGTTTCGAGTATGAAGCAGGATTCAACGTATTTATGTGTAAACTGTCACTGAAAACAGCTAAAGAACCCATAGATTTTATTTCGTTTGATCCTTTAAAATGTTTCTCGCCAAAACCATAGTAAGAATAAGGAGAAGCGGTACCTTGTTGCGCGTAAGTATTTGATATACCCGCCAAAGCTACTCCCAATATAATTTTTTTAATCATTTGATACAATGTGTTGATGTAATAAAAATAAACTTTCTAATAAGAAGTTCGGATTGGCAAAGATGCTATTTTTTAAACGGTTTACCAAAAATTCGGAATTTCCGCCCGTTAAAATTACTGTTAAATTTTCATCGAGATGTTTAAAATGATCTATAAAGGCTTCAATCTCTGCAATTACGCCGTTTAAAACTCCCGATTGAATAGAGGTAGATGTTGAATTTCCTACAAACGGATGTAGTTCTGAAATTTTTTCCAGAGGCAGATTTGCCGTATAATCGTTCAAACTTTTATATCGAAGTCCGATGCCTGGAGAAATAGCACCACCATGGTACTGGTTGGAACTATTAATAAAATCGTACGTAATGCAGGTTCCGGCATCAATTACCAGTCGGTTTTGGTTTGGATACTTCAATGTAGCACCAGCAGCCAGAACAATTCGATCGATTCCTAAAGTGGTAGGTGTACTGTATAAATTTTTAAAGGGAAGGAACGTTTCGTGCGTTACAGTAATTAAATTACCCAGTTTTTTAAGGTCTTCAATAGTTTCCAAAGATAAATCACCAACCGATGACAAGATAATATCCACACAATTCTCTATTCCTTGAATCTGTTTTGATATATTTTTTATCAATTTTTCGTTATTGGTAATAATTAACTGTTGAAGCGTACTGTTTTCATATACAGCAACTTTAGTCCGTGTGTTACCAACATCAATACAAATAATCATAATTTATCAGGCATATTTCAACAAAGGTAGGTAAATTTTTTTTTGAAAAGATTAGGATAATATTAAAAAAAGCCTCTATATTTGCAATCGCTTTTGAGAGGTAGTTTACCTAACAAAACGGTACCTTAGCTCAGTTGGTAGAGCAATGGACTGAAAATCCATGTGTCCCTGGTTCGATTCCTGGAGGTACCACAAAAATACAGAGTTTAATTACTCGGTACCTTAGCTCAGTTGGTAGAGCAATGGACTGAAAATCCATGTGTCCCTGGTTCGATTCCTGGAGGTACCACAAAATTACAGAGTTTAATACTCGGTACCTTAGCTCAGTTGGTAGAGCAATGGACTGAAAATCCATGTGTCCCTGGTTCGATTCCTGGAGGTACCACAAAAGAGAAGCTGAAGAGAAATACACTGCCCCCAAAAGTGTCTAACTTTTTGGGGGCAGTGTATATAGTCATCGCTTTTTTGTTTATAAAATATGTTTATTCTTGAATACTAATGTAAATCAGTTTTGTTAATCATAACTAAATACCATTTTTTATTTATTAACTTAAATTCAACATAGCTATAAAAACCAATTTTTTTATACGAAATTTCTTCAATTACAATAGAATCCTCAATTATACTTTTTTGTTCAAATTGAGCAAATAATAACTCCCCAACAGGTTTTCTAAGCATTTTCCAATTTTCAATACTCCAATTTTCATTATCGTTCTTAGTTATAAATTTTCCTTTAAGAGGGAACTTGATTCTTTGCATTTGAAAAATCGAATCGCTATGGAATTTTAAATTGAATTTTGAAAAATCATCTCCTGTCTTTTTTGATGATGTACAAGATATTAATATGAAAAATGATGATAAAATAATTAAGTGTTTCATTATATATTTATTTCTTGACCGCCTTTGGAACCAATAAACTATAATCACCATTATTGCGGATAAAATCTCGTACAATGCTCGAGCTTATAAACGATGTGTCTACAGCTGTTAGTAAGAAAACCGTTTCAATACCCGAAACCAATCTATTGGCGTGTGCAATGGCTTTTTCAAACTCAAAATCGGCAGGGTTTCGTAAACCACGCAGTAAAAAATCGGCATTTTGTTCTTTGCAGTAATCAATAGTCAATCCTTGGTAGAGATCCACTTTAACTTTAGGTTCGTTGGCAAAAGTTTCTTCAATAAAGCGTTTGCGTTCCTCTAAACTAAACATGTACTTTTTTTCGGCATTTGTACCAATTGCAATAATAATTTCATCGAACAAAGGCAAAGCTCGGGTAATAACATCTACGTGTCCGTTGGTTATTGGATCAAACGAACCTGGAAAAACAGCTTTTTTCATTAAAAATGCGTTCTGGTTAAAGCTAATTCAATAGCGTTGTCAAACAATTCGTTTAACGAGATTCCTGCTTCACGAGCTTGTTGTGGTAAAATACTTTCGGTAGTTAAGCCCGGAACAGTATTCATCTCTAATAAAAACGGTTCGCCACTTACTAAGATAAATTCAGATCGAGAAAAACCATCCATCTTTAAAATGGTGTAAATACGTTTGGCAGCATCTTCTACTTTAGCTTTTTCATCATCGGATATTCTTGCAGGAGTAATCTCGCTCGATTTTCCTTCATATTTCGCTTCGTAATCAAAAAAGTCGTTTTCAGAAACAATTTCGGTTATTGGCAACACCATTGTTTGTTCTTTGTATTTAATTACACCAACCGAAACTTCTGTTCCTTTTAGATAACTTTCAATAATAATTTCATCGTCTTCTACATACGCTTTGTCAATCGCTGGCAATAATTGTTCACTGTCTTTTACCATCGAAATTCCAAAACTCGATCCCGATTTGTTAGGTTTAACGAAACAAGGCAGCCCAACACGCTGAATAATCTGATTTTCATCAATAACATCGCCTTTGTTCAAGTAATACGAAATTGCCGTTTTAATTCCGTAAGGCTTCAACACAGAAAGCATGTCGCGCTTGTTAAACGTAAGTGCCGACTGGTAGTAATTGCAAGACGTTTGCGGAATATTCAACAGTTTTAAATAAGCCTGTATTAATCCGTCTTCGCCCGGTGTTCCGTGAATGGCGTTAAAAACAACATCAAACGTAATCTTTTGGTTGTTTACCGTTACCGAAAAATCGTTTTTATCAACAACAAAGCGGTTATTTTGTTCATCAACATAAAACCAGCCTTCTGTTAAAATGTGTATTTTGTATAAATTATATTTAGTGCTATCTAAATGATTATAAACAACTTCGCCGCTTTTTAAGGATATTTTATATTCGCTAGAATATCCTCCCATAATAATTGCTACGTTTTTCATTTAATAATGTATTTTTATATTTTATTTTTGTAAGATGTATTTACCTTACTTTAAAACAAATTTATAAAAATACACGTAACATAATTGATAACTTTGCTAAAATAAATAACTCTATGGGTTTTACATCATTTATAAAAAGTAGGCAGTTTTTTTTCTCGTTAATAGCAGCAGTGGTAATCATTGCCGCACTTATTTTTGGAAGCTTACAGTTTTTAAATATTTATACACGTCACGGCAACGAAATTCCTGTACCCGATTTAACTAAAATGAAGGTTGAAAAGGCAATGAACGCCGTTGCAGACAATGGTTTTGAAATTATTATTATTGATACAATTGATTACAATCCAAAGTATCCGCCATTAACGATTTCAGAACAAGATCCTAAAGCAAACGATGCCGTAAAACAAGGTCGTAAAATTTATGTAAAGATTAATGCCAAAGGATATTCGTCTGTACGTTTACCAAATTTAGATGGTAGAACATTGCGCCATTCAACCGCTATTTTAGAATCGTTAGGCTTGGTGAAAGGACAAATTAAATACGAACCCGATTTTGCCAAAGATGTGGTTTTGCGTATTGAACAAGACGGCAGAATTTTACGCATGGGCGATAAAGTACTTAAAAATTCAAAAATCGATTTAATATTGGGCGATGGTATGTTAGGATACAAGCCAGAAACCGATACTTTAGGTGAAATGTATGAAGATATAGCACCGGCAATCGATTCAATTTTTTAATGAATGATAGAAGATAACACAATTTTAGAAGACGAATTATACGAACATCATCGTTTTGAAGCCGGTAAAGGTCAGGCACCATTGCGTGTTGATAAATTCTTGATGAATCTGGTTGAAAATGCAACCCGAAACAAAATTCAGAAAGCAGCCGATAACGGAAATATTTTCGTGAATGATGTTCCTGTAAAATCAAATCATAAAGTAAAAGCAAACGATGTAGTACGTGTTTTAATGGAACAGCCTCCGTTTGAAAACATCATTGTTCCGGAAAACATTCCGCTGGATATTGTTTATGAAGACGAGGATTTGCTTGTAATTAATAAACCTGCAGGTTTGGTGGTGCATCCGGGTCACGGAAATTATACCGGAACTTTGGTAAACGCCTTGGCGTATCATTTTGAAAATCTGCCGTTAAACAGTTCAGAACGTCCTGGTTTGGTACATAGAATTGATAAGGATACCACAGGCTTGCTTGTTATTGCGAAGACAGATTGGACTATGAGCGAACTGCAAAAACAGTTTGCCGCAAAAACAACCGAGCGTGAATATGTTGCGTTGGTTTGGGGAAATGTGCAAGAAGATGAAGGAACTATAGAAAGTTATATTGGTCGCCATAAGGTAGATCGTATGCAGATGGCTTCGTTTCCCGATGATTCAACCGGAGCTAAACATGCGGTTACACATTATAAGGTAATCGAACGTTTGGGATACATTACAATGGTTTCGTGCAGATTAGAAACGGGTAGAACACACCAGATTCGCGTGCACATGAAAGCAATCGGGCATACCTTGTTTAATGATGAACGTTATGGCGGGAACCGAATTTTAAAAGGAACCACTTTTACAAAATACAAACAGTTTGTAGAAAATACGTTTAAAGTATTGCCACGACAGGCACTGCATGCTAAAACACTTGGTTTTATGCACCCGATTAAAAAAGAATTCATGCGTTTTGAAACGGATTTACCAACAGATATGGTTCAGTGTATCGAACGTTGGCGAAACTATTCAAACAACCATGAAATTATTGAAGAAGAAGATTAATTATGACCATAATTAAATTAAGAGGAGTAAAAAATTTAGAAAGCGATATCAGATTAAATCAGCTTTACAGTCAGTTTGATATTCTTTTAAGCGAATTAAGAAAAAAAGAATTACCAGATTCATTTATTCAAACAATCAATAACGAGGTTGAAGAAATTAATACTTCTGATTCTTTAACGACTAACGATTTAAGAAAAGTAATCAAGAAAAAGCAAACGGCAATTTTAAGGTTAATAGAAAAAGACTTAAAGTTAGTTCCTAAAAATTATTACAGAACGCTTTGGTTAGCGCTCGGAATGACTGTTTTTGGCATACCATTAGGAGTTCTAGCTGGCGTACTTTTAGGAAACTCTAGCTTGTTTATTTTGGGTTTACCAATAGGTGTGGCAATCGGCGTAACCGTTGGAACATTAATGGATAAAACCGCCGCTAAAGAAAACAGACAACTAAATTTAGAAATTAAATACTAAAAAAATCATGCTGGTATTTGTAGGAAGCAATTCATCAAAATCGATAAACGAACAGTTAACAAAAGCAGTTTTAAAAGAAATGAATGTAACACACACTTTTATTAATCTTAAAACATTAGATATTCCTTTGTTTAGTGAAGATTTAGAACGCGAAATTAAATCGCCTAAAGGAATTGTTTCATTATTAGATAAAATAAATTCTTTTGAACATATTTTCATTACTACTAACGAACACAATGGCAATCTATCGGCATTTTTCAAAAATATAATTGATTGGTTATCGCGTGATGATAAAAGTTTTTTGCAAGGAAAAAAGATTTTTATTTTAAGTACATCAAACGGAAAACGTGGTGGTTTGGGGGCGAATGAAAGTTTACAGAAAATGATCGAACGTTTTGGTTGCGAAGTTTATGAAAGTTATGCTTTTTCATCTTTTTCAGAAAACTTCAACAAAGAAACACAGCAAATTACAAATAAAGATTTCTTACAAGAAATCGATAATAAACTAAACAGAATTTTAAAAAGTTAATGCAACGGTTTTCAAAAACGTATCAGGTACAAAATATTCCTGGTTTTAAAAAGCAAATGCTTCAGTGGGCACAACAGTTTCGGGAAGTTGTTTTTTTAGAATCGAACAATTACAAAGCCAAATACAGTACACACCAGGCTGTTTTGGCTTTTGATGCTTTTACGCTGCTGCAAACCGATTATTTTAATGCATTCGATCAATTAAAAGAATATCAGAATAACACCAACGACTGGCTTTTTGGTTATTTGAGTTACGATTTAAAAAACGATGTGGAGCGATTGGAATCAAATAATTCCGACGGCTTGAACTTTCCCGATTTGTTGTTTTTTCAACCAAAAAAACTAATTTTTTTTGAAGATGATTTGGTTCGATTTGAATATCTGGGAATGTGTGATGACGAGATAGATGATGATTTTCAGCAGATAAATTCAGGTGAAATTAAAGAAGTAGATCAGTCAGAAAAAATCAATATAGAAAGTAAATTAACGTTTAACGAATACGAAACCGGATTTCAAAAAGTAATCAGTCACATTCAGCGTGGCGATATTTACGAAGCCAATT
>Ga0213828_1000183_pt1 | contig 69622 bp, 69 predicted proteins | sample MC6MC0897MG_FD_180664 | JGI IMG/M metagenome (GOLD analysis project Ga0213828, IMG submission 180664) | Enriched soil aggregate microbial communities from Iowa State University, Ames, United States - MC6-MC0897-MG | ecosystem: Environmental > Terrestrial > Soil > Unclassified | place: USA: Iowa...
GTCTTTGAATTAAGATTAAATTAAATCGATAACCTGCTATTTAACAAAATTTTCTCGGTTATTTTTGTTGTTTCTCAAGATTATACTTTTTGTTTTTTCATCTTTTGATTTATAAGTATTATTTAAAACCAACGTGAAAGGTAACATTTTTAAATTGTCAGTTCCAAAAGTATATGTTTCTACTTTACCATTATTCAAAACGGTAAGTTCTAAATATTCCAAGTTGTTTTTGTAGAATTTTTCGTTAGAAAAAGCTATATCTATACCATAATTTTCACTGGCAGTTTTCTCAATTTCACGTAAATCAATAGATGAACTGTTTCCAGAAATATTATAATGAATATTTGAACCACTTGGATAGCCTATTACAGCATAAGTATATGTTTTTCCTTGATATGAATCTTTTGTTGAAGATTCTGCTTTAACAGCTTTAGTTTCTTGCGCACTTGCGAATAATCCGGTTAAACCAATAACACAACAAATAAGTTTCTTCATGTTTTATGTTTTTAGGATGTAACGAACATTTTAAAAATTTAGTGTGTTTGTTTAAAAAACAAAATATGTAATTTTGATAAAAAAAAAACATGCATAAATTACTTATACTTTTTCTATTATTTACCAATTCAGTTTTTTCTCAAAACAATAAAAAAGAAGTTCTTGAATATCACAGAGAACTGAACGAATCATATTTTAATCCAGAGAAAACTCCTTTAAAAGAGGATGAGTTGAAAGATTTTAAAGGATTGAATTTCTATCCTTACAATGAAAAATTTGTAGTAAAAGCTACTTTGGAACGATTAGAAAATCAGCCGGTTTTTAAAATGCCGACTTCAGGTAAAAATCAACCTGATTATAAGCGTTACGGAATTTTACATTTTACTATCGATAATAAAAAATTTCAGTTGGAAGTTTATCAAAACATCGATCTAATAAAAATGAAAGGGTATAAAAAGCATTTGTTTTTACCTTTTATCGATGAAACCAGCGGAAATGAAACCTACGGTGCCGGACGTTATTTGGATATCGAAATTCCTGATGGAAACGAAATGGTGCTGGATTTTAATAAGGCGTATCATCCTTACTGTGCTTATACTTTAGGATATTCGTGCCCGATAACTCCCGATGTGAATTTTCTGAAAACTGAAATTTTAGCTGGTGTAAAATTTTAAATTATGCATTACAATATTCATACACATCATTTTTCAAGCAACAGCGAAATTGTAGAATTGGTCAATCAATATCCAAACGAAATAAATATGGAATTGCCCAATTTTACTGTTGGAATTCATCCATGGTATCTAAACGAAAATACTTTTTTAGACGATTTATCTGTAATTGAAAATACAATTCAACTTCCTAATTGTAAAGCAGTAGGCGAGTGCGGTTTGGACAAACGGATAGAAACTTCGATAGAAATTCAAAAAAAAATACTTATTCCACAATTACTTTTAGCAGAAAAATATAAAAAACCGGTAATTTTGCACTGCGTTGCGGCATATCAGGAAATCATTGAAATCAAAAAAGGACTAAAGTTAACCATTCCAATGGTTATTCACGGGTTTTCAAAGAATAGCCAGGTTGCAGAAAGTCTGATTATAAACGGTTTTTATTTATCTTTTGGGAAATATCTGTTGCAGAACCCAGAGCTGGAAAATGTACTGAAGACTATTCCGTTGAATCAGTTTTTTTTAGAAACCGACATGATTGATCAAACGATTTTTGAAGTGTACAACAAAGCAGAACGTGTTCTAAATATAAATTTAGAACCTATAATTGAAGAGAATTATAACCGAGTTTTTAACCAGTAAAAGGGAATCGATTTTTCGATCGAAGAAGTTTTACACAATTTAGTATTTAATGGCTGTTTGGCAGGAAAGAGCAGAATTATTATTTAAACCTGAAGGATTAGAAGCATTAAAAAAAGCCAATGTTTTAATTGTAGGATTAGGAGGTGTAGGATCGTTTGCAGCAGAATTTATAGTGCGTGCAGGCGTTGGAAACCTTACCATTGTTGACGGTGATACGGTTGATATTACCAATGTTAACAGACAATTACCCGCATTGCATTCAACCGTAGGGCAACCAAAAGTAGATATAGTAGGCGACCGCTTGATGGATATAAATCCGGAATTGAATTTAACGCGAATTCAGGAATTTTTATCGCCCGAACGTGCAACCGAAATCGTAACAAAGGATTTTGATTACGTTTTAGACTGTATTGACAGTATTACGCCAAAACTAAACTTAATAGTTGCAGCAAAAAAAGCCAAAGTAAAAGTAATTTCTAACATGGGTGCTGGTGGTAAAATGGTTGCCGGTAAAGTTGTTGTGAAAGATATTAGTAAAACCGATGTTTGCCCGCTTGCAAAAGTAATCAGAAGACGCTTGCGAAAAATGGGAGTAAATAAGGGAGTTAAAGCAGTATTTTCGTTAGAAAAACCAGACGAAAGCAGTTTAAAAATGACCGATGGATCTAACTATAAAAGATCATTTTTTGGAACAAACAGTTGGATGCCCGGCTTATTCGGGCTTCACAGTGCAGAAACCGTGATTAGACATTTGTTGAAGAATTAAAAAAACGACCTTGAATTTTCAAGGTCGTTTTTGTTTTATTTAATTTGAGCTTTTTTCAACTCAAGCTCTTGTTTGTTTACTTTTAGCTTTAATTCGGAAATTTTAGTTTCCATCTTTACTAACTTCGATTTCTCTTTAATTTCTTTTTCAAAATCCATTTTGTTTTTAAGTTTTTTACGCTCAAATTCATTTTTAGATTCTTCAAATTTCATTTCTGCTTTACGCAAATCGTTTTCTGCCTTTTTAAGATTGCTTTCTGCTTTTGCAATGGCTTTTTCTTTGCTAGCTGCGTTCTTTTCAGCCTTTATCTTTTGTTTTTGCTCTTTTTCATGAGCCTTTTGCTTTTTCTGTGCAGCTTTAGCTTCCGATTCTGCTTTTTTCTTTGCACGTTTGGCAGCATCTGCTTCTTGTTTAGCTAATTTTTCTTCCGCTTTTTGTCGAGCTTGTTCAGCTTTTAAAATTTCTTCTTCGTAATTAGCTTTGCTAGCAACTGCTGTGGCTGTTGCCGTTGCGGTAGTAGCTGTAGCAGTATTTACAGCTGGTAAAGCCTTAAGCGTATCATTAGCAACTTGTGAAGTTGTATTAATTTGATTTTGTTGAGGTGTAGTGTTTACCTGTGCTTGAATTGTATAACTTGTGCCCATTAACAACCAAGAGAATAAAACAATTTTTTTCATTTTGTAAATATTTTTTATAAAATTAAAATTTAATTCTGATTATGCAAAATTTATGCCACGTTACCATTCGTTTACCTTATTGGCATCTAATTTTAAAAAGATGAAAAGTAAAAGGGTAAAGGCAATTAAACTTGATCCTCCGTATGAGAAAAACGGTAACGGAACCCCGATGGTGGGGAAAATTCCGATAAGCATGGATACATTTACAAAGAAATGCATAAATAAAATGGCGGCGACACAATATCCGTAAATCCTTGCAAATGTATTTTTTTGTTTTTCAGATAAATAAACTATTCGTAATATTAATGTTATAAAACAAGTAATTACGACTATTGATCCGGCAAAACCCCATTCTTCGCCAACTGTTGTAAAAATATAATCGGTATGTTGTTCCGGTACAAAACCGCCCTTTGTTTGTGTTCCTTCTAAAAATCCTTTGCCGATCCATCCGCCTGAACCAATGGCAATCATAGATTGGTTAAGGTTGTAACCTTCTTTTTTCATATCAACATCGTCGCCAAGCAATACATTGATACGGTCTTTCTGGTGGGCTTCTAAAACATTGTCAAAAACATAATCAACAGAAAATACAAAACCGCTCATTACAACCGCTAAAATAGCGTAGATAAATGGGTTTCTACTTATGGATTTATTATAGAAGAAATGTACTACGCAACCCGCAACTATTAAAAGAATAAGAAAGACAGGCTGTATTACCAATGCCAGAATAAACAGTATTATGGCTAAAAAACCAGTCCATAAATACCAACCTGGGAAACCTTCGCGATATAATACCAAGAATAAAACAGCGAAAATCATTGCTGAACCGGCATCGGGCTGCAACATAATGAATGCAACAGGTAAAAAAATGATCCCCATTGCGATGGCTTGTTCTTTGAGTGTTTGAAAAGTAGTTTGACTTTCGGTTATGTATTTAGACAGAAACAATGCGGTACCTATTTTAGCAAATTCCGACGGTTGTAAACTGATTCCACCAAACTGATACCAGTTGGTTTGCCCTTTAATGGTTTTTCCAAAAACGAACAATCCCATTAAAAGTACAATACCTATAACGTAGTAAATAAGCGAATATTTTTCGTAGACTTTGGTATCTAACGAAAGTATCACGATGATCATAGGAATTGTTAAGCCTACAAACAACAACTGTTTTCCGTAGGTTTGACTTAAATCAAAAATAGAAGTTTCTTCTAAAGGTAAAGACGCCGAGTAAATGTTCATCCAGCCAAAAAGAACAAGCACGGCATACAAAAATATGCTTAACCAATCTACATTGGCTATTACGCTTTGGTTTTCTAAATGTTTAGTTTTTACCATTTTGCTTGGCTTTTAATTTTAACTGATGCTCTTTTTCTAAACGTTTTATGCGATCTCTTTCTTCTTTTTGTTTGTCCGAAATATCTTTTAGAATGTAATTTGCAGATAGATCGCCAGCGAACATACGTTTTTCTAAATCGGTACGGGTAATTTCTTTTTTCAGATATTTTTCGATCATTAGCGATGCAATAGGACCTGCCCAACTTGCTCCCCAACTACCGTTTTCAATAAAAACTGCGATTACAATTTTAGGATTTTCTTTAGGTGCAAATGCCAAGAATACCGAGTGATCTTGTAGCTTTACTTTTTCGCCGTCAACAACTGCAAAGTTTTCTACCGTTCCTGTTTTACCACAAATATTGATATCGGGAATTTGTAATCGGCTTGCTGTTCCTGTTTTATAAACCTCTGCCAATCCTTCAATAACCGGACGAAAATGTTGTTTATCTATTGTTGTTTGTTTTTTCTGAATGAACGATTTATCAATCTGTTTGTTTTCTATTTTTTTAATGATATGAGGTGTGTAGTAATAACCTTCGTTAGCAACGGCACACATTACATTTGCCAGCTGAATTGGTGTCATTTCAACCTCGCCCTGACCAATTGCGTTCGATACAATGGTTGATCCTTTCCAATTCCAGCCTTTGTAAACTTTGTTGTAAAGTTCTGATCCAGGAATTCTTCCTTTTTGTCCCGATGGTAAATCGTAACCCATGTATTGACCCAATCCAAAACTTTCCAAGTGCGTTTTCCATGCATCAACACCTTGAGCTGATGTTGGATATTTGGCAACAATTCTTAAATACGCTTGAGAAAAATAGGTGTTACAAGAATGTGCAATTGCAGGGTGAAGATTCCAGCTACCAGCATCGTGACATTTTATAAAACGACCGCCTAAATAAAAACCATGACTACACGGAAAACGAGTTTGCGTATCGATCACTTCTTCCTGCAAACCTATTAATCCGGTTAAAATTTTAAAAGGAGATCCCGGTGGAAATTGTCCTTGCAATACTTTATCAAAAAACGGTTTACCCGGAATACTGTCGATTTTTGTGTAATTTTTTGAACGATCGCGCCCCACAAGTAAATTTGGGTCATAAGACGGTGCGGTAACCAATGCCAGAATTTCTCCCGTTTTAGGTTCAATTGCCACAATTCCTCCACGTTTACGAATCATTAATTCTTCGCCGTATTTCTGTAAATCTTTGTCAATGGTAATGGTAACATCGTTTCCTTTTACAGCAACTGTATCATAAATTCCTTCTTTAAAAGGACCGATTTCTTTATTAAATTTATCTTTTTGAATGTAATGAACACCTCTAATTCCTCGTAAATCTTCTTCGTAAGCCTGTTCAACACCACGCATACCAATCAATTCACCCGATTTGTAATAAGGTCTTTTTTTTAACTCCATTTCATTGATCTGGCGGATGTATCCAAAAACATTCGCACCAAAATCAACCTGATAATCACGTAAATTTCTCTTCTGAATATAAAATCCTTTAAAATGACGGATTTTTTCCTGAAAAGCAGCAAATTCGGTTTTAGTTAATTGTGCCAAAAAAACCGACGGTAAACGGGGAGAATATACTTTAGCTTTTTCAACTTTTTTTAGAAACTCATCTTTCGTAATTTCTAAAATATTGCAAAGTTCTAATGTATCGATATTTTTAACCTCGCGCGGAATAACCATGATATCGTAACTTGGCTGGTTGGCAACCATAAGCTGCCCTGTACGATCGTAAATATAGCCGCGTTCAGGATATTCATACACAATTTTCAAGGCGTTCATATCTGCCTTTTTCAAGAAAGAATCATCGACAATCTGTAAATAAAAAAGCCTTGCCACAATGATTATTGTAGCAGCAAGTACAATTATGGGAAACAGAAGTTTTCTCATTTTCGAGGCGATTTAATTAATCCGATGATTAAAAATAAAAGGATGATTGTAAAGGCAGATGATGTTACAATGCGCAGTAAAATCTCCAAAATAAAGCTAAAGTTAAAAACTTCTAAACTAATTAATATGGTATGATGAATTAAAACGCTGGTTACAACATAGGTTACCAATTCTGATGAAAGCTTATCGGTAATACGCATCATGTGAAATTCGTAACTGTAGCCAAATGCCATTTTTAAAAGATTTTCACGAAAAAATGCCAATGTAATACATGCTGTAGTGTGCACTCCGCCTGAATTATTGAAAATATCAAGAATTAATCCCAAAAGAAAACTGAAAATTAAAAACAGATGTCGGTTGGTATTTAACGGATACAACAGAATGAATAAAATGTATGGGTACGGCGTTACGAATCCAAAAAAATGGATGTTATTGAATACTGTTACCTGAAAAAATACAAGAACAATAAAACGGAACGTATTTAAAATTGTGGTATTATTCATCGCTTACTGTTTGTTCTTCCAATTCTAAAATTTCTTTAATGTGTACGTGTTCAATTAAATATACCGAACTAATGTTGGTCATATCGTTAAACAAACGCACGCTAATGGTATAAAAATTCGAATTTTTAGATGTAAATACTTTGTCAACCACTCCAACCGGTACGTTCTCAGGAAAAATAGTCGAAATTCCACCTGTAACAATAGAATCGCCTTTACGTAAAGCCGCCAGTTTTGGAATATCCATTAACTGTACATAGCCCGTGTTTTTTCCGTCCCATGTAATCGTTCCAAAATGGTTGGTGTTGCTAACTTTAGCACTAATTTTTGTATGCGTATTCAGTATGCTTTGTATGGTGGCATAATTTTTAGAAACATTTTCAACGATTCCTATAACTCCTTTAGAGTTAATTACACCCATATCTTTCTTAATACCGTTAGCTTTACCGCCTTTAATGGTTAAGTAGTTTTCTTTTTTGTAAAACGAATTTTTAATGATTTTTGCATTAAAAAGCTTGTAATCTTGGGCGATACGTATTTCCGGATTCACCGCAAACGTACTGTCTACAATCAGTTGGCTGTTGTATAAAATCTGTTTCATTTTGGCATTTTCTTCTGCCAAACGGTTATTTTCGTCTTTTAAATGTAAATATTCGGTAATGCTATTGGTTTTTTCATAGATTGTACCCGAAACAACATTGGCACTGTGCAGCATTTGACTTTGATGATACGAGTGCGTTTGTACCGTTAAATACAATGAAACTACTAAAAGCAGCAAAAACAGTAGTTTAGTACTGTTTTTTGTTATAAAATATATGATTTGCTGCATACTGAATTTACGGTATTATTTTATAAGGATGCTTTTGAATTTCTCTATATTTTTAATTACGATACCCGTTCCGCGTACTACAGCACGTAAAGGATCTTCTGCAATATAAACCGGTAAATCTGTTTTTTGAGAGATACGTTTATCCAAACCTCTTAACATAGATCCACCACCAGCTAAATAAATACCTGTGTTGTAAATATCGGCAGCTAATTCTGGCGGAGTTTGCGATAATGTTTCCATTACGGCATCTTCAATACGTTGGATCGATTTATCTAACGCTTTCGCAATTTCACGGTACGATACGTTTACCTGTTTTGGTTTACCTGTTAACAAGTCACGACCTTGAACCATTAAATCTTCTGGGCCTTGATCTAAATCTTCGATAGCAGCACCAATTTCAATTTTAATTTTTTCTGCAGTTCCTTCACCCACAAATAAATTGTGTTGTGTACGCATATAGTAAATAATATCGTTTGTAAATACATCACCGGCAATTTTAACCGATTTATCACAAACAATACCACCCAATGCCAAAACAGCAATTTCGGTAGTACCACCACCTATATCAACAATCATGTTACCTTTTGGCTGCATAATATCAACACCAATACCAATAGCTGCTGCCATAGGTTCGTGTATTAAATAAACTTCTTTACCGTTTACGCGTTCGCATGATTCTTTAACCGCACGCATTTCAACCTCTGTAATTCCCGACGGAATACAAACAACCATACGCAATGCAGGCGTGAACAATCTCTTTTTTAATGCAGGAATACTTTTAATGAACAGACTGATCATTTTTTCCGATGCATCAAAGTCTGCAATAACACCATCTTTTAACGGACGAATGGTTTTAATGTTATCATGAGTTTTTCCTTGCATTAAGCTGGCTTCTTTACCCACAGCAATTATTTTTCCCGAAACGCGATCGCGAGCTACAATAGAAGGGCTGTCTACTACAACTTTTCCGTTATGTATTATCAAAGTATTTGCAGTACCAAGGTCCATAGCGATTTCCTCGGTCATGAAATCAAAAAATCCCATATATTTTTTAGAATGGTATTAAGTTAAATTATTCCGTTATATTTTTAATGTTTAAAGTGACGGATACCTGTGGTTACCATAACCATTTGGTTTTCGTTACAATAATCAATGCTTAAATTGTCTTTAATTGATCCGCCTGGTTGAATAACAGCTTTAATACCTGCATTTTTAGCAATTTCCACACAATCAGGGAAAGGGAAAAACGCATCACTTGCCATTACGGCATCTGTTAAATCAATACCAAACGCATTTGCTTTGTCAATAGCTTGTTTTAAAGCATCAACACGAGATGTTTGTCCGGTTCCCGAAGCACACAACTCTTTGTTTTTAGCCAAAACAATAGTATTCGATTTTGTGTGTTTGCAAATTTTAGATGCAAACAATAAATCTTCAACTTGTTCAGCATCAGCTACTAAAGAAGTAACGTTGGTTAAATGTTCTTTAGTATCTGTTACGTTGTCTTTATCTTGAAATAAAATTCCGTTTAAACACGTACGAACCTGTGTTGTTGGTAATTTTATATCTTTAATTGTTAATATAATTCTGTTTTTCTTTTCTTGTAAAATGGTAACAGCTTCGGCATCATAGCTTGGTGCAATTACAATTTCGCAGAACAATTTGTTAATTTCTTCTGCTGTTTCTTTATCAATGTTCCCGTTTGCGATTAAAACACCACCAAAAGCCGATGTTGGATCACCAGCCAAAGCCGCTAAATAAGCTTGTTTCATAGTTGGTTTTTGAGCCACACCACAAGCGTTGTTGTGCTTTAAAATAGCAAATGTAGGCGCATCGCCTTTAAATTCGTTCATTAAATTAACGGCAGCGTCAACGTCTAATAAATTGTTGTAAGATAACTCTTTTCCGTGTAACTTATCAAACAATTCGTCAAAATTTCCGTAGAAAATTCCTTTTTGATGTGGGTTTTCTCCGTAGCGTAAAGTTTGCGCTTCGCTTTCACTGATTTTTAAAACCGGTTCGTTTATTTCTTGGTTGAAATAATTGAAAATAGCTCCGTCGTAATGAGATGAAGTATGGAACGCTTTAGCAGCTAAATATTTACGTTGAGCCAAGGTTGTAGATCCGTTTTCTTCTGTATAAAAATTTAAGAACGTATTGTATTCTTCAACCGATGCAACAATCACCGTATCTTTAAAATTCTTTGCACCTGCACGGATTAATGAAATTCCGCCGATATCGATTTTTTCGATAATAGCCGCTTCATCAGCACCCGATGCAACTGTTTTTTCAAACGGATACAAATCAACAATAACTAAATCAATCTGTGGAATTGCATAATCTTTCATTTGCTGAACATCAGTTTCGTTGTCCTGACGGTTCAAAATTCCACCAAAAATTTTCGGGTGTAACGTTTTAACACGTCCGCCTAAAATCGATGGGTATGAAGTAACGTCTTCTACTGGTACAACCGGAATTCCCAAATCTAAAATAAACGTTTCGGTACCGCCTGTTGAATAAATAGTTACGTTGTTTTTGTGCAATTCTCTAACAATTGGCTCTAATCCGTTTTTATCAAATACTGAAATTAATGCCGATTGAATTTTTTTAGATGTACTCATTATTGTTGTTCGTTGTTTTTAAGCTGCAAAAATAGTATATGTTATTGATTTAATGAAAATTATTTGTGATGATTTTTTGCCATTTTGAAATATTTTTTGTGGTTATTTTCAACAGTATTTTTTTTGATGGAAAAATGGAATATCAAATTAAAAATTATATTTTTAAGATTATGTAAATCATTAAAATAAAAAGTATTATGAAAAAAATGTTGTTTCCCGCATTATTGTTGTGCGGTATGGGATTAACCGTTGTTGGGTGTAAAAAAGATGCATCTGTAAATGCAGACGGAAAAGAAGTTGTTGCAGTAGATAATATGGATGATGCCAATGCTATTATCGAGTTCAACAACTGGCTTATCGAGAAAAGTTCAAAGAACCGATCTAATTTAGATCGTGTAGTAAGATATTTTGGAAGTATGGATGCTTTTATAGCTGGACAAACTCCGGTCTTGATTCCGCCTATCACAATGCCAAGCATGTCTAAATTAGCCGAAGCTCCTGATGCACTTGGTAAAAATAAAGAAGCCGTTAAAACGCTTGTAGCAGATTCTACAAAAAAGATCGATGACATTAAAAAGAAAACCGACGAGCTTGTAACTTACATTAAAGCAGAAGATTACAAAGACGATAAGGGAGCAAAAGCACAAACATATAAAGCTGAAATAATGAAGCTTATAGACGATTATTATGTAACCGAAGATAAGTTAAGTGCTATTTTACAGCCAATTGCAGATGGTGCAGAAGAAACTATTTTAAAAGATCACCCACTGAAAGATTATATTTTAGGAAGCAAAAAAGTGCTTACGCTATCTCAAAATATAACTACTGCAGTTACAGATCAGTACAATGAAGACGTGTACGATATTCCTGCAATTAAAAAACAGTACGATGTTTTGGAAAAAGAAATTAAAGCCAATACTGCAAAAGAATTTAAGGTAAGCGATGCTTCTCTACAAAGCAAAAAGGGTTATTACGAAAGCTTTAATAAAGAAGGCGATAATTTCTTGGCAACTTTACGTAAAGTTTTACGCGAAGCCGAAACAAGCAAGACTATTACAGAAGGTCAGGCATCAGAAATTCAGAATGGTTACCAAAATATTGTAAGTCGTTATAATACATTTGTTGATTAGATAAACATACAGAAAAGCAGAAATCTATAGGGTTTCTGCTTTTAGTTCAAACAAAAAAAGCAAGAACTTATTTGTTTCTTGCTTTTCTTCTATATAAACTCGGAAATGATTTTACGGGATACTGTCTTTTATGCGGAATATTATTAAAAATTATTGCGGCAATAAATAAAATAAACACGCCGGTAAACACGGGCGAAAAAACATATTCATAACCCAAATTAGTGATAGACGGACCACCGGTCACGGCAATTAAAGCCGTTGCACCACCAGGCGGATGCAGTGATTTTGCCATTTGCATACCGATAATTGAAAGTGACACAGCTAACGGACCGGCAATCCAAACATAATCTCCCAAAATTTTGTAGCAGGTAACGCCGATAATTGCCGAAATTAAATGTCCGTTAAAAAGGTTTTTAGGTTGCGCCAACGGACTTCCAATTGCGCCGTAAATCAATACACAACTTGCTCCGAAAGATCCAATCATCAATGTAAGATCGTATTTTGACAATCCTTCAAAATGCAGAAAACTTATGGTTCCCAAACCAACGAAAGATCCTACAAAAGCCCAAAAATGTTCCTTGAAATCAACAAGCGTTTCTTTGTACAGCAAGTAACGTGTTCGGCGATAGGTTTTGTTTTTTTTGATCGACATATTATAAAGTCAAAAGTCTTAAAGTCGAAAGTTTAAAGCTAAAAACCAACAACTAAAAACTATATTACTACTTCTTTTTTGAAACCATTTTTTTGATTTCGTTTAATTTCATCAAAGCTTCAACGGGAGTCAGTGTATTGATATCTAAATTGGTGATTTCATCACGAATTTCTTCTAAAATAGGATCATCCAGTTTAAAAATCGAAAGTTGTAAATCGTCTTGTTTCAACGCTTCGGTAGTTCCTTCGGTTTTATGGCTGGCTTCTAATTTTTTCAATATTTTCTGTGCTTTTTGAACTACCAGATTAGGCATTCCTGCCATTTTTGCTACATGAATACCAAAGCTGTGTGCGCTTCCGCCCGGAATTAACTTGCGAAGAAACAATACGTTGTCTTTTAGTTCTTTAACCGAAACATTGAAGTTTTTAATACGATTGAATTGTTCATGCATATCGTTCAGTTCATGATAATGTGTTGCGAACAATGTTTTTGCTTTTTGCGGATGTTCGTGAATGTATTCTGCAATAGCCCAGGCAATAGAAATTCCGTCGTATGTTGATGTTCCGCGACCAATTTCATCTAACAAAACCAAACTGCGGTTGGTTAAATTATTTAGGATAGATGCCGTTTCGTTCATTTCTACCATAAAAGTTGATTCGCCCATTGAAATATTGTCTGATGCGCCAACACGAGTGAAAATTTTATCTACAACGCCCATTCTTACGGAGCTTGCCGGGACAAAACAACCCATTTGCGCCAACAAAACAATTAATGCGGTTTGACGTAAAATTGCCGATTTACCCGACATGTTTGGTCCGGTAATCATGATGATTTGTTGCGAATCGGTATCTAAATAAACATCGTTTGCAATGTAAGGGGTATCAACCGAAAGCTGTTTTTCGATCACCGGGTGGCGACCATCTTTTATTTCCAACACATGATTATCTTCTAAAGCCGGACGAACGTAATTATTTTCGATTGCCAATTGCGTGTACGATTGCAAACAATCTAGCTGTGCAACCAAATTGGCATTCATTTGTACCGACTGAATGTACTGCGAACACCACATCATAAATTTTTCGTAAATATCAGCTTCAATTTTAGAAATGCGTTCTTCGGCACCCAAAATTTTTGCTTCGTATTCTTTTAACTCTTCCGTAATATATCGTTCGGCATTAACCAGCGTTTGTTTACGAATCCAAGTTTCGGGAACTTTATCTTTATGCGTGTTTCTAACTTCGATATAATAACCGAAAACGTTGTTAAATGCGACTTTCAACGAAGTAATTCCGGTGATTTCGCTTTCTCTTTTTTCAATTGCCTCTAAAAATGATTTTCCAGAATGCGATATATTTCGCAATTCGTCTAATTCCTCATTAATTCCGTTTGCAATGGCATTTCCTTTATTTAAGGCGACAGGAGCATCGGCAGAAATAGTTGTAGCAATTTTTTCTCGAAGCAATTCGCAGGCATGCAAATTATCGCCAATAACTTTTAGGGCATCGTTTTTAGATTTTAAAGCTGTTTCTTTTAAAGGAATAATCGCATCTAAACTTTCCTTTAAAATAACAAATTCACGAGGCGATATTTTTCCGGTAGCCAATTTTGAAATTAATCGTTCCAAATCTGAAATCTGTTTGATCTGATACTGAAAATCCTGTAAAACTTCGGTGTTCGATTTGAAATAATCAACCACATCAAAACGCTTGTTAATGGCATCAATATCCTTTAAAGGTAGAGCCAGCCAGCGTTTTAACAGACGCCCTCCCATTGGTGACAAGGTTTTATCGATCACATCTAAAAGGGTAGTGGCATTTTCGTTTGCAGAACCGTACAATTCTAAATTTCGAATTGTGAATCGATCCATCCAAACATAGGCATCTTCGGCGATTCGCTGAATGTTTGTTATATGCTGAATTTTATTGTGCTGTGTTTCAGAAAGATAATATAAAATGGCTCCACACGAAATAATTCCTTCCTGCAATTCATCAATTCCAAAACCTTTTAACGATTTGGTTTTAAAATGATTGGTTAAACTGTCGTTCGCATAATCGTCTTTAAAAATCCAGTCTTCTAAATAAAACAGATTAAAATCGCTACCGAAATGGTGCAGAAAATGATTTTTGTTTCCTTTTTGAACTAAAACTTCGCTCGGTTTAAAATTCTGCAACAATTTGTCAATGTATTCTTCGTTTCCTTGCGACGTTAAAAATTCACCTGTTGAAACATCTAAAAAGGCAATTCCAATGCTTTTCTTTCCAAAATGCAAAGCCGCCAAAAAGTTGTTGCTTTTAGATTGCAACACTTCATCGTTAATAGCAACACCGGGCGTAACCAATTCGGTAACGCCACGTTTCACAATGGTTTTGGTGGTTTTAGGATCTTCTAACTGATCGCAAATAGCCACACGTAAACCCGCCTTTACCAATTTAGGCAAGTACACATTTAAGGAATGATGTGGAAAACCAGCCAGTTCGGTTTCACTGCTGGATCCTGCGCCGCGTTTTGTTAAGGTAATGCCCAAAACTTTTGCGGTACGAACAGCGTCTTCGCCAAAGGTTTCGTAAAAATCGCCCACACGAAAAAGCAGACAAGCATCGGGATATTTTACTTTAATCTGATTGTATTGCTGCATTAACGGCGTTTCTTTTTTCTCTTTTTCCTTTGTAGACATTGTTCTAAATTTTATAGGATTACAAATATACCATATCTAAAACACAAAAAGAATGCAACTTAAACAGGTTGTGTAATTTTTTATTAAATTTTTGATAAAGAATTGATGTTATAATGTTTGCGTAACTTTTTAATGACAATTGATGTAAAAACCGTAATTGTTAAACCAATAAGACAACCTCCGGCAACCGTTAAAAATCTAAAAATAGGTGCGATGGATTCGTCTAAAGTGTGTGATTGCAGCATAACGATTAAAAAGGCGACAATTGCCACACGACTCATATTCATTACTTTAAACAGATAACAGATAATTACGGTTGAAATAATTCCGCCAATTAAGACATACAGGTTTGTTGAATAAATTAAATGACACAATAAGCCAACGATAGATCCTATAAAATTAGATCGAACGCGGTCAATAGTCAGTTTTTGAGAATCTTTTCCTTCGGGTGAAATCACTAAAATGATCGATAATAATGTCCAGAATAATTCAAATTTTGGAAATTGCATCATTAGGAAATATCCAATTAAAAAGCCCAATAAACACCGAACGGTATATATGATAATTTGCGATGTAATAATATGTTTTACAATGCTAGCGAACATATTTTAGATTTTTCGTGCAAAGGTATTGTCTGAAAAACAGATAAAAAAGAAAATCATAAGAATATTTTTTAAGACAAAAGTTACTTTCAAAAGTTTTATAAAATGGTATCTTTAGGGCTTTAAAATTTTATAATGAAAAAATTAATTTTAGACGATTTAAACCGCAAAAATACCGAAGAATTTAAACAAGCAGAAAAGACTCCGATTATAGTGGTGCTTGACGATATTAGAAGTTTACACAATATAGGATCTTTTTTTAGAACGTGCGATGCTTTTTTAATTGAGAAAATTTATTTGTGTGGAATTACGGCAACACCTCCAAACAAAGAAATTCATAAAACAGCTTTAGGTGCAACTGAAACCGTTGCTTGGGAATACGAAAAAGAGGTTATACAAGTGGTTGATCGTTTAAAAAAGGAAAACGTAAAAATACTTTCGGTAGAGCAGGTAGAAGGTTCTGTAATGTTGAACAATTTTACTGTTGAAAGTAATGTAAAATACGCATTGTTTTTTGGTAACGAAGTAAAAGGTGTAAACCAGCAGGTTATTGACAGTAGCAATGCAGTTATTGAAATTCCACAATTAGGAACCAAACATTCTCTAAATGTATCAGTAAGCGGCGGAATTGTAATTTGGGATATTTTTCAGAAAATGAATATTCAATAAAGCAAATTAATTTTCAATTTGCTGTATTTTATTATTTAGAAGCTTCAATACTTCTAAATAATCTTCGTGATTTTCAACAAAATCTTTAGAGGAAACATCAACAATCAACACATTTTCTTGAGGTAGGGTTTTAATAAACTCGCTATAACTTTGATTGATTTTATCTAAATATTCAGCTTGAATATTTTCCTCGTAAGTTCTCCCGCGTTTTTTTATGTTTTGAAGCAAATTTTCTGTGTTTTGATATAAATAAACATACAAATCGGGCTTTGTGGTTTCTTTATTCATAACATCGAAAATAGATCTGTACAGCAAAGCTTCGTCGGTATCTAACGTAACTTGAGCAAAAATTAACGACTTATAAATGTAATAATCCGCAACTATAAAATCATTAAATAAATTATACTGTCCCAAACCTTGATTTAACTGTGAGTATCGGTCGGCAAGAAATGACATTTCCAACGGAAAAGCATATCGTAATTGATCTTCATAAAATTTCGGCAAAAAAGGATTATCTGCAAAGCGTTCTAAAATAGTTTTTGCATTAAAATCTTGTGCAATTTTTTCAGCTAAAGATGTTTTTCCAGATCCTATGTTTCCTTCAATAGCTACAAATTTTATATTTCTAATGGTAAAATCATCTTTTGGTAAATTAACATGATCTACTTTTTTTATTTCAGATTCATCTTCGCAAATCAATAATAATTCTTGAGTTGATTTCTGTAAAACGGGATGTTTCCAATCGAAAATCAAATCATTTAAAGGAACCAAAACAAATTTTCTGTTTTGTAGTTCTTTATGTGGAATCTGTAAATCAGCCGAATCAAAAATCAAATCGTTAAAATAAACAATATCAATATCAACCGTTCGGGCTTCGTAATTATCGGTCGTTTTTGTTGTTCTACCCAATAATTTTTCAGCTTGCTTTAATTCAACCAACAATTTTTCGGGCGATAAATTGGTGTGAATTAAAATACACATATTATAAAACGGAAAACTGTCAAAACCCCACGAAGGTGTTTCGTAAATTGCCGATGTCTGTGCCACAAAACAAATATGATTATGTATGTGGTTTACGGCATTTTGCAGATTTTCTTTCTTGTTTCCTAAATTGCTTCCTAAAGCTAAAACTACTTTATTGTATGTGTGCATGGTGCAAAAGTAAATAATGTTTTAAACTTTTGTAACATTTTCTGTTTTCATATACTAACCTAAATATAGATTAAAACAATAAAAATGAATTTTATAAAAAATGTACTGGCAACATTTGTAGGAATCATCCTATTTTGTATGATGTCTTTCTTCTTATTGCTTATAATTGGTGTGGTTGCATCGGCAGGCAGTTCGTCTTCCGGAAAATCAACCAAAAGCAATTCTATTATTAAATTAGATTTGGAAAATGTTTCTAACGATTACGGCGGAAGTGTTTATATTGAAGATTTTGATTACAAAGAAACCAATAACGATGGATTGATAAACGTTTTACAGGCGATTGATTACGCAAAAACCGATGATAAAATCAAAGGAATTTCTATTGAAAATAATGCCACAGGTTTAGGATCAACACAGCGTAAGGCAATTGTTGACAAGCTGGCTGAATTTAAAAAGACGGGAAAATTTGTTGTTGCGTACGCCGATTATTATTCACAAGGCGAATATTATTTGGCGTCGGTTGCCGATACGGTTTACATGAACCCAATGGGAAGCATCGATTTTAAAGGTTTGGCTTCTGAAGTTCTGTATATGAAGGATCTGCAGGAAAAAACCGGAATTCACATGGAAGTAATTCGTCACGGAAAATACAAAAGTGCTGTTGAACCATTTTTACAGCAAACTATGAGCGATGAAAACCGTGAGCAGTTAACTGTTCTTTTAAATTCTATATGGGAATCTTATGTGGGCGATATTTCTAAAAACCGTAAAATTCCGGTTGCAACATTGAACGATATCGCAACGAATTTAGATGCACGAAATGCGAATTTGGCACTTCAGAATAAATTGATCGATAAAATTGCTTATATAGATCAATATCAAAACGGAATTAAAAAAGCGTTGGATATTAAATACGATGACGATATTAACGAAATTGATATTTTAGATTATGTTAATGATGTTAATTTAAACATTAAGAAAGTTTCGGCTAAAGATCAAATTGCAGTAATTTTTGCTCAAGGCGAAATTCAAGGTGGTGAAGGAAATGTAAACACCATTGGTGAAGGATCTATAAACCGTGCATTGAAAGAAGCTCGTAAAAATGATAAAATTAAAGCTGTTGTTTTACGTGTAAATTCACCGGGTGGTAGTGCTTTAACTTCTGATATTATCTGGAGAGAAATTGAGCTGACCAAAAAAGTAAAACCGGTAATTGTTTCAATGGGCGATGTTGCGGCTTCGGGTGGATATTATATTGCGTGTAATGCGAATAAAATTTTTGCTGAACCAGGGACAATTACAGGATCTATCGGAGTTTTTGGTATGGTACCGAACTTTAAAAAGGTAGCAGATAAATTCGGTGTAAATGCCGAAGCTGTTAAAACTCACGAAAACGCAACAGGTTACAGTGTTTTTGAAGAAATGTCGCCTAAATACAAGCAGACACTTACAGAAAGCATTGAAATTATTTATGATACTTTTATTTCACGTGTGGCTGAAGGTAGAAAAATGGATAAAGCAAAAGTTGACGAAATGGCTCAAGGTAGAGTTTGGACAGGAACTATGGCTAAACAATTAGGCTTGGTTGATGAATTAGGAAGTTTAGACGATGCTATTACGTACGCAGCCAAATTAGTTAAGACAGATGATTACAAAGTTTCGTTATACCCTGAATACGAAGTAGAATTAGCAGATTTATTCCGCAAGTTTTTAGGAATGTCGGTTTCAAGTGTTAAAGAAGATGCCATTAAAAGCGAAATAGGTACAGAAAATTATGAGCTACTACACCGCATGAATTACCTTAAACAAAGTAAAGGTGTTCAAGCAATGATGCCTTATCATTTAAATATTAAATAGTTGAGTGTTAATTAAAACCAACGCCCTTTACAATTTGTAAAGGGCGTTTTTTATTAATTATTCCCCAACCTGCAAATGCGTACTCACTGCAATTCGGTTCCATGCGTTAATGGTTACAATTGCCATAATGATTTCTGCAATCTGAGTTTCGCTAAAAAATTTTGAAGCATTTTCGTAAGCCTCTTCGCTTAATCCGTTTTGACTTATCAATGTAATTTCTTCGGTCATTATCAAAACAGCTTGTTCTTCTTCAGTAAAAAAAGATTTAGCTTCTTTCCAGGCACTCAATAAAAAAATACGTTGAGTGGTTTCGCCGTATTTTATCGCGTCTTTTGTATGCATATCAATACAATAAGCACAATTATTTATTTGCGATGCTCTAATTTTTATCAATTCTTTTAATGTTTTAGAAATTTCTACGTTAGCAAGATACATTTCTAATCCCATCATTGCTTTATAAGCCTGAGGTGCTAATTTGTTGATGTTAATACGTTTTGTCATGATTTCTTAATTTTTTATCTGATACAAAGTTGAGAAACAGTTTACTGCAAAAACTTAAACTGGTTTAAGAAAGATTTTTCTTGCGAATTTCGCTTAAATATTCGGGAGTAAAACCCAAAAACGAAGCGATAAGATATTGCGGAACACGCTGAACAAATTCGGGATGTTTTTTTAAAAGCTGAAAGTAAAATTCGTCTTTTGCAAGCGAAAAAATATACTTTATGCGTATTTGTGTAGCGGCATAAGCACGCTGGTAAACAAACCGAAAATACCGTTCTAATTGTGGAAATTTACTTAAAAGCAATTCCTGATTTTTTTGAGTGATTACCAAAAGCTCTGTTTTTTCAACTGCCTGAATGTAAAAATCGGTTTGTGACTGATGTTCGTACGCCATATTATCTGTCATCCACCAGTTTTCAATAGCAAATTCAGTCGTTTGTTCAGATCCTTTTTCGTTAATGTAGAATTTGCGCAAAATTCCTTTTAAAACAAAAAAATGCTCTTTACATACTTGTCCTTTTTCCAAAAGATTTTCCTTTTTACGGCCCGATCTTACTTCAAAAAATGAAATAATTTCCGAGAAGTCAGCATCGGTTATCGAAACAAATTTTTCCAAATGTGCTTTGAATAATTCAACCATTTTTAATCTTTTAAAGGTTCGTAGATAAGTTGCACAACGCCCGATTTAAATGTGTTGGTTTGTGTGAGTTTTAAATTCAATCGGTTGGTAAGATTTTCAAACAACGGTTTGCCCGTTCCTAAAGCTATGGGATGAACTGAAATTCTGTAAACATCAATCAGATTTAATTGGATAAAAGTTTGAATTAGGCTTGCACCGCCATAAAGCCAAATGTCTTTTCCCAGTTGATTTTTAATTTCGGCAACTTTATCGGCAATGTCAGAATTTATAAAAGTAGCATGTTCATCATTTCTGATTTCGCTTGAAAAAACATATTTTTTTTTTGAATGAATGTTTTGCCAAAATGCTTTTCCAGAATCATCTGCATAATTTTTAGGGTGATAATTTCCCCATGAATCATAACTTACTCTGCCATAAAAAATCGTATCAATATTAGAAAGAAAACTGTCGAAATCCATATCATCATCCATGATGCACCAATCAATTTCTCCGTTTGATCCTTCAATAAAACCGTCTAAACTAACCGCTAAATCTAAAATTACTTTTCTCATTTTTACTTGATTTAATAGTTCAAAAATAGTTTAATGAAAGGTCAGACAATGTCGTTTTTAAAGCTGTTTGTTTTGCTTTTTAATCAATTCGGTCAGTAGTTTTTTAGCACGTAAAATCTTAATTTTTACGTTGTTTAAAGGTTCATTGATTATTTCGGCAATTTCGTTATAACTTCGTTCCTGAAAATAACGCAACTGAATAATCTGCTGATAATGAGGTTTTAACTGTTTAATACAAAGTTTTAATGTCGCCAAATTTTGTTCGTAAATCAACTGATCTTCCAGCGTATCGTCATCAGCAAGGGTATCAAACAAATATTCCTCGCTTTCGTTTAAATTGACAATATCATTGCTTTTTCGCTTTCTAATTAAATCAATATGAACATTTTTTGCAATGGCAATTAGCCATGTGTTAAACGCAAATTCGGTTTTGTATTGTGAAAGTTTATCAAATGCTTTGGCAAAGGTTTCAATGGCAATATCTTCGGCATCGGTTTCATTTTCGGTTCTTTTCAATATAAAATGATAGACTTCCGACCAATAAATATCCAGCAGGGCAGTAAAAGCAGTCTGACTTCCTGTTTTTGCATTTTCTATTAAAACTGCGATTTCACTTACCGGTTTTTGCGCCACGTTACGATTTAGATTTGTTGAAAAGGTTTCCTAAAAATAGTTGAATCTGCATAAAGATATAAAACAAATCGAACAAAGGAAAGTAAATAGCAAGATCGTTGTAACGGAATTTTTTTGCTGCTTTTACAAATAATATCCATATAATAAGGTAACGTAAAAGCACAATTGCAAGCGTTACGTACCAGTATTCAAGGGTTATAAACGATGCGATTGCAATAAAAAAAAATAAAAACTGAAACAAATTAAAAAGTTTGATTTTAAACGCTGCCGATCCTTTAAAGTTTGATAATAGTTTGATTTGCTGATTTTTAAAAATTTTTAAATCTGTTTTATTTAAAGCTTCGGTTTCAATCATTGCATCGGGATGTTCACAAATAGTGGTGTTTTTTGATGTAGATGCATCGTTCACCAAATATTCGTTCATAAACAAAGGTCTCTGCATATGGTTGATAAAACCGTTTACGTTGTAAAAATCTTCTTTTTTAAAGGCGATTTGCTGTAAGTTTAAACTGTAAGGCTGACTGCTTTTTGTCCAAGCAACCGATTGAATTTGCTGCATGGTGTGGAAAAAACGTAAGTATTTGTTGAAGAATCCTTTTTGTTTGCTGTAAAAAAACGATCCTAAAATAATGGTTTTGTTTAAGGTAAAGTGTGATGTTAACTGAACCAGCCAATTGTTTGAATGGATTTTTTTATCGGCATCAATACAAACCAAATATTCGTATTTGCTGGCTTTAATTGCCAAGGTAATGGCATATTTTTTATTTCCCCAAAAAGTTTCGTTGTTAATCACATCAACAACTCTAATGTTCGGATACATTAACGCATATTCTTTAATTAAATGCAGCGTATCGTCGGTAGAAGCATTGTTTACCAGAACCAGCTCAAACTGATGGTAGTTCTGATTCAGTAAAACAGGCAGTAAATTACGCAGCTGGTCACTGTTGTTTTTGGCATATACAATAACCGAAACAGGTATGCGTTTGGCATTGGTTTCATGGGGTTTGCTGAATATCGATCCTGCAAAAATGCCTAAATAGTAAACCAGTAAAACAATAAATAAACCGGCTAAAATATAAAGTAGTGTTAATGCCATATTGTGCTTGTAAATAGCTGCAAAAATACTTTAAATGTTAACCAACTACAAGTTTAAAAATATTTAATATAATGACTATCGGGAACTTTATACCAAGAATATTATAAATTGAATACTGGAAATACATTTCGTTCCTAATAATACATGTCATTCCGTGCTCGACACGGAATCTCATCATCATTTAATCTTGTGAGATGCTGAAACAAGTTCAGCATGACACTAGGAGGTAGTAGAGCTAAAACTTGGTATAATCTTTCCGATAATCATTTTTAATATTATAAATATTCTAGTTTGGTTAATATTATTTTTAGATAAACGCAGCTAATTTATTATAAGTTTTTTTGTAGCCTTCCCATGATTGGTTGTTACTTCAACAAAATACATTCCAGAACTTATGTCACTTATGTCTAAAATAGGTGTGGAAGATGTTTTAATAATCTGCCCTAAATTATTATAGATATCGGCACGTTCTAATACTAAATCGTCTTCTAAAGTAATATTTAGAATGTTTGTTGCCGGATTAGGGAATATTTTAAAATTATTTGAAACATATTCATTTAATGAAGCTGCTTTTGTAAGATCATAAACGCGTACATGGAAAGATGTTGGATTGGTTAAATTTTTCAAACCTAAAGCAATTGTATTACCATCACTAGAAAGATCCATGTCACAGGTTTCTAATCGCTCATCTGCAGCAGTACTTGTGATAGTTGTAGCTATTTGGTTCCAATTGCCCGATACATTTTCATATACCTGTACAAAACCATCATTTCCTTTTCCAGTTATAAGGATGGCATTATTATCTCTTACAGCTAATCTTTTACCATTTGATGATAAAGATACAGCATTTCCAAAATACCCTAAATATGCAGGAGATGTTATATCGGCTCCTATTTGTGTCCAAACATTTGTATTTGTATTGTATTTATATACTTGTGCAATACCCATGGATTTAATACTGCTGTTGTTAGAAGCCCTTGGGCAGCCTATTGCTAAAATAATATCATTTCCGTTTGAAGCTAATGAAATTGATGCTCCTAAATACCCATTTAATTGTGACTGTATAGGATCTTCAGGGATATGAAAATCTGTTCCAAGCTGTACCCAATTTCCTGATGCATTTAAACTATATACGCTGACATATTCTGTATTGGTATAATATGGATTACTAACAAAAGCAACAATATTTTTTGTAGGGTGCATAGCAACTGTAGTGCCACTTTTATCTGCTGGCGCTTTACCAACTATATCCGTACCTAATTGTATCCAAGAACCTGTGGTATTTTCAAAAATTCGTACCCTGCCTTCATAATTAATATTTGCATTATCAGTTGATTCGCCAATAGCTAACCTGTTACCATCTGCTGAAAGGGAAATTGGTTTATTTGTAGGAGGAAAGTTAAGAGCAGATGTGTATATACTTTGACCGTTTTGATTCCAATTTCCCGCAAATTCTTTATAAACTGTAATTTTTGTATTCGTAGTATTAAGATTAGGAACTTTTTCAATTGTAGCCAATGTTTTTCCGTTGGCAGAAAGCGAAACAACACTTCCAAAGGCGCTGTTAAGTCCCATTCCGTTTAAATCTTGTCCAACCTGTGTCCAATTACCGTTAATATATTTATAAACCCGCGCAGAACCTACTTGAGACACTCCATTTACTTCATTAATGTAGTTTCCAACGGCTACAATTTGTCCGTTTTCAGAAATTGAAATACTTCTGCCAGAGTAATCAATAGTTTGTCCTATTTGTTGCTGCCCAAAATTAAAAAAAGGAATCAATAAAAATAATAAGTATAGATGTTTCATAGTGTTTATATTTTATAATGAATTAAAATATAACTATAAATTTAATATAAAAATTGTAAATATTTTATGATCTTTTTAAAATTAAATAATATTTACTTCGGGGTTAATTTCAATTCCGAATTTTTCTAAAACAGTTGCTTGCACGTATTTAGCCAGATTAATCAGTTCTTCGCCGGTTGCGTTGCCATAATTAACCAACACCAATGCCTGTTTTGTATGTACGCCGGCATCGCCTTTGCGATAGCCTTTTAATCCCGCTTGTTCAATTAACCAGCCCGCAGGAACTTTTACTTGGAAATCGTTTACGGGATAATGAGGAATATCCGAATTTTTTTCTAATAATGATTGATACAAAGTTTTATCAATTATCGGATTTTTAAAGAAACTGCCGCTGTTACCTATTTCTTTCGGGTCGGGTAATTTAGACTGACGAATTGCGATTACAGCATTGCTTACATCTTTAATCGTTGGAGTTGAAATACTCATAAGATCCAATTCCTGTTGAATGGCTCCGTAAGATGTATGCAGAATATGTGGTGGTTTTTTCAGTTTAAAAGTAACCGATGTGATAATGTATTTATCTTTCAACTTGTTTTTAAAAACACTTTCACGGTAACCAAATTCACAATCGGTATTTGAAAATGTTTCAATTTCCAAAGTTTGCAAATTCAAAGCAGTTAGGCTGTGAAAAGTATCTTTAATTTCCACACCATACGCACCGATGTTCTGAATAGGAGAAGATCCTACTTTTCCTGGAATAAGCGATAAATTTTCCAATCCGCCTAAATTTCTGTCAACTGTATTCAGAACAAAGTCGTGCCAAATTTCGCCTGCTTGTGCCTGTATCCATACAAAATCATGGTCTTCGTTCACAACTTCAATTCCTTTGGTGTTTAAATGTAAAACTAGCGCATCAACATCTTTTGTAAGCAGCATATTGCTTCCGCCACTTAAAATAAATAGAGGCAGTTTATTATTATTTTGCTGAATGACCTGCTTTAATTGATCTACCGAAGTAATATCAACAAAAGCGGCTGCATTTACACTGATGCCAAACGTATTGTAATTTTTTAAAGACTGATTGAACTGCATAGCTGAAAATTTGTACAAATAAACGAAAAACCCTTTTTGTTTAGTTAGATATTTTAAAAATTTCGTAATCTAAATTGGTCGATTTTACAATAAGTTCCGTTCGATCTTCATGTGTGTCTGTAATAAAAAGCTGACCAAAAGTGGCGTTGTTAACCATTTCGATAATCTGTTGCACGCGATCGGCATCCAGCTTATCAAAAATATCATCGAACAATAAAATAGGTAATACGCCGCTTTGTTTTTTTATAAAATCGAACTGCGCCAGTTTTAAAGCGATCAGCAATGATTTTTGCTGACCTTGCGATCCGTATTTTTTGATAGAATGTCCGTTGATTTCAAACAGTAAATCATCTTTATGAATTCCTACCGATGTATATTGCAGCACGCGATCTTTCTGTAAAAAATCAGTAAAAAGATCCGATAAAGGTTTTTCATGCAACTGACTTTCGTACTTAATTTCTACCGTTTCACTTTTGCCTGTGATCTGCTGATGGTATTTTTGAAAGATCGGGTTAAATTCTTCAATAAACTCGCTTCGTTTGTTGTGAATTTCGGTTCCTAAATTATGCAGTTGTTCGTTATAAATGGTTAAAGTATCAGTTTCGAAAACTCGGTTTAACGCAAAATATTTCAATAAAGCGTTACGTTGCATCAGCACTTTCTGATATTGAATCAACTGCTGTAAATACTGACTGTTTTGCTGTGAAATTACCAAATCAATAAACTTTCTGCGGGTTTCACTTCCTTCCGAAATCAAATCCTGATCGCTTGGTGAAATCATTACCAACGGAATCAAACCAACGTGATCGGCAAACTTATCGTAAATTTTTCCGTTGCGTTTTAAAACCTTTTTTTGTCCTTTTTTTAAACTGCACACAATTTGTTCTCGCTTGTCGGATTTGTTAAAAGTACCTTCAACCACAAAAAAATCTTCATTGTGCTTAATATTCTGTAAAGCCACCGGATTAAAATAACTTCTGCCAAATGCCAAATAATAAATAGCATCGAGCAGGTTGGTTTTTCCCTGACCGTTTTTTCCTACAAAACAGTTGATTTTTTTAGTAAAATGAAGTGTTTTTTCGGGAATATTTTTAAAATTAAGGATATGTATTTGCTCTAAATTCACAAAAGCAGTTTTATTAATTGAATTAAAAAGCAAATTTCTGAAAAATATCTAACAAATAGACTTTTAAATTTAGATAAAAATCCTATTTTTGCGCAGATTAAAATTCTTACATCGTTATGGCAACATATAATAAAAGAGGTTATAAACCAGAAAAACCAGAGGTAGAAAAAGAAGAAAATGCGCACCAAGCGGTGTTAAACGATCATAGTGAAACCAAAGAAGTTTTTAGTTCTTTAGATTCATCGGCAAATAAAATAGGAAATTGGTTTACATTAAACCAGTCAAAAGTATTTTATGCAATTGGCGCATTGGCTGTTGTAGCGGTTGGTTATTTGGGATATACTAATTTTATTTTGGAGCCTAAAGAAGACGAAGCTGCGAACGAAATGTTTCAGGCACAACAATATTACGATCAGGCAATTAACGGACAAGCAGCAGATTCTTTATACAATTTAGCCTTAAACGGTGGCGAAGGTAAAATGGGCTTTTTAGGAATTGCTGATACTTACAGTGGAACAAATGCAGCTAATTTGGCGCATTATTACGCAGGAACATCGTACCTTAATATGGGTAAGTTTAAAGAAGCAATTCAGCATTTAGAGCAGTTTAATTCTAAAGATTTGTTCTTAAAAGCAATGTCGTTAGGTGCAATTGGTGATGCATTTGCAGAATTAAACCAACAACAAGAAGCTTTTGAATTTTATAAAAAAGCATCAGAACATACTCCAAACGATTTTTCTACACCACGTTATGCTTACAAAGCAGGTTTAATGGCTATTGAATTAGGTAAGAAAGACGAAGCGTTGAAATTGTTTACCAATATTAAAGACAATTACAAAAGTTCTGTAGAAGCTGCAAATATTGATGTTTATTTAGGAATGGCGCAATAATTATGGCTACATCTAATAAAAATTTATCAGAATACAACAAAGCCGATTTAATTGATGCAAAAGATTTAAAGATTGGTTTGGTTGTTTCGGAATGGAACGATAAAGTTACCAACGGTTTGTTTCAAGGTGCTTACGATGTATTGATTGATTGTGGAGCGAAGCCTGAAAATATTGTACGTTGGAATGTTCCGGGAAGTTTTGAATTGATTTTTGGAAGCAAAAAAATGCATCAGTTAGAAGAGTTTGATGCTGTTATTGCAATAGGTTGTGTAATTCAGGGCGAAACAAAACATTTTGATTTTGTTTGCGAAGGCGTAACACAAGGCATTAAAGATTTAAACTTAATCTACGATGTACCTACCATTTTCTGTGTACTAACAGATAACAACGAACAACAATCGATCGATAGAAGCGGAGGAATCCATGGAAACAAAGGCACCGAAGCTGCGGTTGCCGCATTAAAAATGATCGCATTAAATAAATAGTACAAAAGCTCTGAAATTTCAGGGCTTTTTTTATGTAATTTTTTATTGATTTGTTTGAGAATAATTAAATTTAGGAAATTATAGTTGTTGAATTATCATGAAAAAACTAATAACAATCTTTTTTACATTTTTCACTGTTTTGGGATTTTCTCAAGAAAGTGAAATTTATAAATCTGTATTTGAGAACAAAGAAAACTTTAAATTTCTTGATTGGATGGATGAGGCTATAAAAGAAAAGATGATTTATTATAAAGTTTTAGATACAAATCTTCTTCTACATTCAAAAACATTTAAGTATGAACATAATATATATTATTCAAAAGATTTAGTAGATAGTTTAACAGTTTTAAGTAAAGGAGATTACCATTCTGAAACTCGTATTCTTAATGCTAAGAAAAACAGTGAACTATTTACGTTTGATGAACAAGATTATTTATATAATGAAGCATTAAAAGCAAAAACTCAAAATGTCGTTATAAATGGTAATAAGGTAAAACTGATAAATGAAATACCTTTAGATGAAACCTTTTATTTCCAAGTATCCAACATCATTTATTCAGAAAGTAAGCAAAAAGCATATTTAATGGTTAATGCTTATGGTAATGGTCATTTATATGGATATTCATTTTTTATTTTTGCTCTAAACAATGATAAATGGGAACAGATTTCTGAGGATGTAAATATTGTATTTTAAGCTAATACAAAAGCTCTGAATTTTCAGAGCTTTTTTGTTTTCTTTAACTTTATGCAAAGAGCATTGGTGAGTGAATTCCCACATAAAATTGTATTTTTGTAAATCATTAAAAAAAGTACAACAATACATGTCAAGCGTTATACGTTTATTGCCCGATCACGTTGCCAACCAAATTGCCGCCGGCGAAGTGGTGCAAAGACCCGCATCGGTAGTTAAAGAATTACTCGAAAATGCTGTAGATGCAGGCGCAACTGCCATTAAGCTGGTAATTAAAGATGCAGGTAAAACGCTTATTCAGGTAATTGATGATGGTAAGGGAATGAATGAAATTGATGCGCGTATGTGTTTTGAACGTCACGCTACATCAAAAATTTCCATAGCCGAAGATTTGTTTCAACTACAGACAAAAGGTTTTCGTGGCGAAGCACTGGCATCAATTGCTGCGATTGCGCATGTAGAATTAAAATCTAAAGAACATACCGCCGAATTAGGTACACATGTAATTATTGAAGGTAGTAAAATTGTGTCGCAAGAAATTACGGTTGCACCAAGCGGAACGTCGTTTTCGGTTAAAAATCTGTTTTTTAATATTCCTGCCCGACGAAATTTCCTAAAATCAGATCAGGTAGAACTACGCCATGTAATTGATGAGTTCGAACGTGTGGCTTTGGCGCATAACGATATTCAGTTTACGTTTATAAACAACGGCAGTGAAATGTTCAATTTGCCGGCATCTAATTTTCGTCAACGAATTGTAAATGTTTTTGGCGGAAAAACCAATGAAAAATTGGTTCCTGTTCAGGAAACAACCGAAATTGTAGAAGTACACGGTTTTGTTGCAAAGCCCGAATTTGCTAAAAAGAGCAGGGGAGAACAGTTCTTTTTTGTGAATGATCGATTTATAAAAAGCGGATATCTGCACCATGCCGTAACTGCTGCTTTTGAAGGTTTGTTGAAAGACGGTACGCACCCTAGTTATTTTCTGTATTTAACGTTACCGCCGAATAGTATCGATATAAACATCCACCCTACAAAAACCGAAATAAAGTTTGACGATGAACAAGCGTTGTATGCCATTTTACGAGCTACAATTAAGCACAGTTTGGGTCAGTTTAATGTTTCTCCGGTTTTGGATTTTCAGAAAGATAACGATTTGGAAGTGCCTTATAGTTATGAAGGAACAAAATCTAACGAACCAACGGTTGCCATTGACACCTTTTTCAATCCGTTTGAAAGTATGAAGTCGGGGAGTAGTTTGGCAGGACAAATGGGATCTGGGTTTAATCCGTTCGAAAGTGTCAAACCAAAATCTTCGGGCAGTTCCTTTCAAAGTAATGCATCGTTTCAAGATCGAAAACACAAGTCGGGCGGTTGGGAAACATTGTACGAAGGTATTTCAGACGCAAAAGAAATCATTCTAACATCGGCAAATCATCAGTTCGATGAAGAAGTAATCACCGGATCTTTGTTCGATGACGATGCTTCGCAACCCACAAATCATCAGCAATCGTATCAGTTTCAAAAAAAATACATCATCAGTCCCATAAAATCGGGGATGATTATTATAGATCAACGCAGGGCACATCAGCGAATTCTGTACGAACATTACATGCGTTCGTTCACGGTGAAGCAAAATGCAAGCCAGCAGCTACTGTTTCCCTTGTCTTTGTATTACGGTGTTTACGAAATGGAATTACTTAAAAATCTGCAGAACGAACTGGTTCAGATGGGATTTTTATTCGATGAAATTTCTAACGAAAAAATTGTAATTTTAGGTATTCCGGTGTCTATCACAGAAAGTGAAGTTTCTATTGTTTTGGAAGATCTTTTAAACGATATGCAAGACGATACTCCTGCTGATGTTGATATTCTGCACGACCGAATTGCAAAATCGCTGGCACAGAGTTTGGCGGTAAAAACCGGCACATATTTAAGCGATAAAGAACAGGAAAATATTGTAAACAGTTTGTTTGGATGCGAAGATCCGCAAACATCGCCCTTTGGCAAAACTACTTTTATTACCATGAAGGTAGAAGATATTGATAAAAAATTTATGTAATGAATCAGATTACTCCAGTAGTAAAACAATTATTAATTGTTAACGTTATAATATTTTTAGCGGCGAATTTCTTTATGCCGATATTAAACGATTATTTCCCATTATATTATTTCGAAAATCCTGCTTTTCAATTTTGGCAGCCAATAACGCATATGTTTATGCATGGTGGTTTTTCGCATATATTATTCAACATGTTTGCGTTGTATTCATTTGGATCGGTGTTGGAACAAATATGGGGTGGCAAAAAGTTTATATTGTTCTATATTTTATGTGGATTAGGAGCTGCCCTTTTACATACAGCGTTTAATTATTGGCAGATACATGATGTTGTAAGTACATTAACCTTAAATGGTTTTAAAGAGAATGAGATATTTGAATTACTAAATAGTGGAAGAATCGATACACGTTGGCAGGAATATGTTTCACAAAGTGGGATTCAGGCATTAGGATCATCATATTTATCGGTAGCTGTTGGTGCTTCAGGAGCCATTTACGGTTTATTGGTTGCATTCGCTTTTATGTTTCCAAATGCAGGTTTGGCTTTACTTTTTATACCGGTACCAATTAAAGCAAAATACTTTGTACCAGGAGTTTTGGTTTTAGATTTAGTTTTAGGATTTAACGGCGCTGCTATTTTTGGATCAGGCGGAACAGGAGTAGCTCATTTTGCTCACATTGGTGGCGCTCTTGTAGGTTTTTTGTTAATGTGGTTTTGGAAGAAAAAACAGTTCGATCAATTCCGTTGGGATAAATAAAATAGTATGCAAAAATTCGATATTAAAAATTTATCGGTAGAAATTAAACTTCTTATTGTTGTAAGTATAATTAGCCTTTTTATTATGCTTACTGGAAAGGTTAATCCGGGATTACACAAAACAATTATTGAGCAATTGGCATTGTTTAGCGATTTTAATATATTTAATTATCGAATTTGGCAGTTTGTAACTTACATTTTTCTGCATGGCGATATTATGCATTTGTTGTTTAATATGCTGATGCTGTATTTTTTTAGTCAGCTATTTTTTACATTTTTTAATTCAAAGCAATTTTTAAAAGCCTATTTTTTAGGGGGCATTGCAGCCGGAATTTTTTATTTCATAATTGCCAATATTTTTGGCTTGCAAAGTTATGTTGTAGGAGCATCGGGAGCTGTAATGGCGGTATTTTTTACGGTTGTAGGATATAATCCGAAAATGCGTGTACAGCTGATAATTTTTGGAAATGTAGCAATATATTATATCGCAATAGCGTTTTTAGGTTTTGATTTGTTGCAGTTGTTTTTTGATAATGCCGGCGGACATTTGGCTCATTTAGGCGGAAGCATCTTTGGTTTCTGTTACGGCAAATGGTTGGGCGGATTTTCTGTAAACAGTCTTAAAAAGCCAAAAGTTAAAACCAATTTGCGAACGGTTCACAATAAAATCAATCAAACAAAAAATAATTCGGCAGATAATAGCGTTCAAAAACAAATAGATATTATCTTAGACAAAATTAGCAAATCGGGATACGACAGCCTTACCAAGGAAGAAAAAGAGTTTTTGTTTAAGCAGAAATAAACTTATGAAACAGTTAAAATGGTTTAATAAAATAGCCTATATTTTAAACATAATGTTGGTTGTACTAACATTGTTGGGCTATTTATTGCCGTCTATGGCGCCTAAACTGTTTCCGTTTTTGTCGGTTCTTACCCTAATTTTACCCACTCTTTTAATGCTAAATCTGGTGTTTGTTGTATATTGGGCAATTCAACTAAAAAAACAGGTTTTTTTATCGATTATCGTTTTTTTGATCGGATATACTTTTTTTACAAAATTTTACAAGTTCACATCTACAAACGAAGAAGTCATAGAATCAGATTTCACCGTTTTAAGTTATAATGTTCGATTGTTTAATCTTTTTAATTGGATGCCGAACGAAAATGTTGCCGAAAACATCAAACGTTTTATAGAAGAACAAAATCCGGATATTATTTGTTTTCAGGAATATTCCAAATCGGCAGATTATGAGTTAGACGATTATAAGTTCCGACACATTATTATGCACGGCAAAAAGATTAAAACCGGTCAGGCTATTTTTTCTAAATTTAGAATTATTGATGAAGGTGAAATTGCGTTGCCAAATTCAGATAATAATGTGGTTTATGCTGATATCGTAAAAAACAAAGATACCATTCGCGTTTACAGTATTCACTTGCAATCTGTAAATATCAGCCCGGATATTAATGAGATCGATGAAAGTAAATCAAAACGAATTTTTAACAGATTAAGCGAAGCGTTTAAAGTTCAGCAGTTACAGTCGGAACTGATTAAGGCACACATGGAAGATTTTAAAGGACATAAAATTATCTGTGGCGATATGAACAATACGGCGTTTTCGTACGTTTATAAAAATATTATCGGCGATATGAACGATGCGTTTGTCGAAGCAGGCAAAGGTTTCGGAAAAACCTATAACTACAAGTATTACCCTGCCCGAATTGATTATATTCTGGTTGATGAGGTTTTTGATGTGAAAGAATTTAAAACCTTTAAAGATTTTAAAAATTCAGATCATTTCCCAATAATGGCACGATTGAATATGAAAGATAAAAAAAAGGATAACTAATTTAGTTATCCTTTTTTAATAAATTATCTTTTTAAGTAAGCAAAAACTTCTGTTCCTTGTGGAGGTGTATTACCGTCATCAGAAATCATTTTTACTTTTAAATCTGTAGCAGTTAGTGAAACAACTTGAAAGACAACAGTATAATTATCATCAGAATCAATCATTGTTACATATTTATTTGACTCACTGTAAGACCAAGTTCCTGGGAAATTATCGGTAGCACAGTTATCATCTTCGTTATGATAAATTTCATCTTTTGTACCACCAGCTTTTAAATCATAATAATCGTAATCGCAAGAACCAGGCTTTAAATCTTCTGTTGTGGTTTCACCGTCTTCGATATATTCAGCTTTTACTAAATTCCATTTTCCAGAAACAGTTACGTCAGGTGTTGTTGTAGTGTTGTCATCGTCTTTACAACTAACTAAAGATAAAGACAATAATGCTGAGAAAAATACTATTTTTTTCATAAGTAAATATTATTAAATTTTCAGCAAAGATAAATTTATTTATTAAGTGTGCAACAAAAAGGAGATTTCAATTTGAAATCTCCTTTTCTATTTTATTAAAGTTTGTTTTTTTAAGTAATCAACTGCGTGTCTTCCTTCGTTAAAAAGCAAATCTAAAATGCTTAAATTATTCAGAAAACCGTGTTTGTCGTTAAAAACCTGTATGTACGAATCAAAAACGTTATTGTCTTTTTTGCCGTTCGCCAGATATCTGAAATCGGTTTGAGAAGGTTCTTTAAAATATTCTTCGGTTTTTGTGTACGGAATTTTAATACCTAAACAATCGGTTACAATTTCATGAATTTCCAAATTCAAATCCATTAAAAATGAATGTTTCTTTTCAAAAATCGGACGAATATCATCTTCAAAAAACTCAAAATAGGGCGATGTTCTATAACCGGCTTCCAACGATTTAAAGTGTTGTTTCTGCCAGTTAAAATCGTTTTCTATTTTAACGTCGCGGTATTTTTGATTCGGTTCTGCACTGTGTTTAACCGGTATGTTTAACAACTGCAAACCGTTTGCACTGTAAATGTACATACGGTTGCGGTTTGTTTGTTTCTGGAAATTATCATCTGCCTCGAATACCAAAGCATCAGCTTGAAGCATTGCCACAAAATGACTGACCGATGGAAAATAGGTGGGGTGTATTAAAACACTCATTAATATTTATACTTTTTTGCCTTGCGTTTTTTAACGAAGCTGTAACCTGTCCAGCCCACTAAAATAATTACGAAATAGATGAAGAAAGAATGTGGTTTGCCTGTACCGTGAACGGTTGTAAACAAACGATCCCAACGAATTTTATCGAACAATTTACCCATTGGAACGTTAGGATCCATACTCATCCAGATGAAAACTGGTTTTCCTACGATATGATCTGCAGGAACAAAGCCCCAATAACGGCTGTCTTCTGAATTATGACGGTTGTCTCCCATCATATAGTAATAATCCTGCTGAATGGTGTAGGTTGTTGCAGGTTGATCGTTAATAAAGATCGATCCGTTCTTAACTTCTAACTTGTTGTGTTCGTAATCGGTAATAATTCCTTTATATAAAGGTAATGTTTCATTAGTTAACTGAACCACTTCTCCTTTTGCAGGAATATGTAAAGGACCTAAATTGTCGCGATTCCATGGTTTGTTATGAGGAAAAATAGCTAATGTATTTGTTTTGAAAGGATGAGGTTCAGGTTGTGTCTCTACATTTCTTTTTACCTCGGTTATCGATGAAAGCTGTTTTAAACGTTCAGCTCCTTCTTCAGTTAAAGCAAAAATTCTATAAGTATTTGTTGACATCTGCATTGCACCATCGGTAACCCCTAAATCCTTCACTAGGAAATTTACGTCTAACGGCGAACCATTTGTTGTAACATCGTATGAATATTGAATTTTAGCACGATCGCCTAATTCTAAAACCTTATTGTTGATATAAACCACACCGTCTTTAATTTCTAAATTATCACCCGGTAAACCAACGGTTCTTTTAACGTAGTTCGATTTTTTATCCATCGGTTTGTCAAAACGTTCCGATCCTCTATAACCAAAATAAGGAATAGTATCAACAGGCCAGTTAAAAACCATAATGTCGTTGTGTTCCGGTTTTTCAAAACCAGGAAAACGCATTTCAGGTATTTGTGGAAATTTACTGTACGATTTTACTTTTGCCAACGGAATGGTATCGTGTACCATTGGAAAAGCAATTGCAGTTTGCGGAACGCGTGCACCATAGTTTACTTTACTTACAAACAAGAAATCGCCTACCAATAAGGTTTTTTCTAACGATGAAGTTGGTATAGTAAACGGCTGTATAAAAAACGTATGAATAATGGTTGCAACCACCACCGCAAAAAGGATAGAACTTACGGTTTCACCAGCTTCGGTTTTAGGTTTTATGCTACGGTTTTGTACATAGGTAACGTTTTCAAAATAGTTTACGTAATACACGTAAAAACCTAAAGTTACAACGCCTAAAATGGTATCAACAGTTGAGTTTTTTCCGAAACTGCGTAACGTTTCAACCCACACAACCGGAAACATGATTAAGTTTACAATAGGAATAAACAATAAAATAACCCACCATTTTGGTCGGTTAATAATCTGCATTAAAACAATTGCGTTATAAACAGGTACTGCTGCTTCCCACGCTTTTCTGCCTGCTTTTACGTATAATTTCCAAGTGCCCAGAAAGTGAATTACCTGAACTGCAAGGAAAAATAAAAACCATTGTGTAAATGTCATAACCTAAATATTTTTAACGAAAGTAATTTTTTTTGACTAATTAACCTAAATTCAAAACATCTTTCATAGTAAAGATGCCTTTTTTACCTAAAATCCATTCGGCTGCAATTACAGCGCCCAGAGCAAAGCCCTGACGTGAAAATGCGGTATGCTTTATTTCTATTTCATCAACGGTTGATTTATAAAAAACACTGTGCGTTCCCGGAACATCTTCAATACGTTTTGCATCGATGTAGATTTCGCTTTCATTCGCGTTGTCCATAGTCCACTGCTTATAATCTGTTTCGGCAATGATTCCTTGTGCCAGTGAAATGGCTGTTCCGCTTGGCGCATCTAATTTCTGTGTATGATGAATTTCTTCCATCGATACATTGTATTCCTTGATGTTCGCCATTAATTTTGCCAGATACGAATTCAGTTCAAAAAACAAATTGACACCTACGCTAAAGTTCGATCCATACAAAAAAGCTCCGTTCTTTTCTTCACATAAAGCCGTCATGTCATTATAATGTTCCAACCAACCCGTTGTACCAGAAACTACCGGAATATTATGATTAAAACACGTACTTATATTTTCTGTTGCAGCTGTTGGAATACTAAAATCAATCGCAACATCGGCATGTTCTAATCCGCTGTAATCGTTGTCTTCCGTTTTTCTTAAAACTATTTCGTGACCACGTTGCAAGGCAATTTTTTCAATTTCTTTGCCCATTTTTCCGTAGCCTAATAATGCTATTTTCATAATTAAAATCTGTAACTTACGTTAACGTTAAAGTGGTGTTGGTTTATTAACGGATTGTATTCTAAATTAGGCTTAAACGATAAATCTTCATCTACGTTAAATTGTTGTAAATGTGCATCTACATTGGCATCAACAATATTTAAAATATAAATACCAATGGTAATAAATAACGATAAATCGCGGTTTCGCTGTGCATTTCGCTGTACGGTAACCAGCTGATCTTGTGTATAAGAACCTACTTTTGGATTGTCTGTTCGATCTATACCACGCAAGCGCAATTTATATTCGTCGCGGGCAGCAGTATATTTTTTTTGATTGTCAATATAAAAGTACAAACTGGTTCCCATTCCGCCATAAACCAAAGGAATTTTCCAGTAACTTTTGTTGTAATACTGACCCAGACCCGGTACAATTGCCGAATAAAAAGCCGCTTTAGCCGGAGCCAAAGGATTTAATGCCTGTGCGGTTAATTTGGGCATTTCGGGCTGAACCATTTTTAAGGTATCGTTTTGTGCCCAAACAGTTCCAAAAAACAGACAAAAAACAATAATGTATAATTTAGAAAACACTATTTGTTTAAAAGTTTAATGATACGTTCTAAATCTTCTGCCGAATGAAAAGGTACATTGATGGCACCTTTACCGTTTGCAGCAATTTTAACATCGACTTTAGCGCCGAAAAACTCTGTAAATATTTTTCGTTGCGAATCGGAAATCGTGTACGTGATTTTTTTCTTAACAGGAACACTTCCATTATTCAACAAACCTTCCTGGTACGCTTTTACCAAAGCTTCGGTTTCACGAACAGATAAATTTTCTTTGATGATTTTGTGGTAGATATCTGTCTGTGCTTCGTGATCTTCAATATTGATAATTGCACGACCATGACCCATAGAGATAAATCCGTCGCGAATACCACTTTGGATAATCGGATCTAAACGCAACAAACGCAAATAGTTGGTGATTGTCGATCTTTTTTTACCAACACGGTCGCTCATTTGTTCCTGTGTTAGCTGAATTTCGTCGATCAATCGTTGATACGACATCGCAATTTCAATAGGATCCAAATCATGGCGCTGAATGTTTTCAACCAATGCCATAACAAGCGATTCGTTATCATTTGCAATACGGATATACGCCGGAATTGTCTGTAAACCTGCCAGTTTTGAAGCACGTAAACGTCGTTCACCCGAAATTAATTCGTATTTGTTAAAATCGATCTTACGAACCGTAATTGGCTGTATAACACCTAATTCTTTAATAGATGTTGCAAGTTCCTTTAAAGTTTCTTCGTTAAAATTTGTTCTTGGCTGAAAAGGATTTACCTTGATAAAATCTAGTTCCAGTTCAATAATATTTCCAACAACTTTATCGGCATTTGTATCTTCAATTGATTTGATATCGTTAGAAGGATCTTTTAAAAGTGCCGATAAACCGCGACCTAACGCTTGTTTTTTAACTGCTTTTGCCATTAGTTGTTAGGGTTTTTCTTAATAATTTCCTGTGCCAAACTCAAATAGTTGCTTGCACCTTTACTTGCTGCATCGTAATTAATGATGCTTTCGCCAAACGACGGAGCCTCGCTTAATTTTACGTTACGCTGAATAACGGTTTCAAAAACCATGTCGTTAAAATGCTTCTGAACTTCGTCAACAACCTGGTTCGATAAACGTAAACGAGAATCATACATCGTTAAAAGCAATCCTTCGATATCTAAATTCGGATTGTGAATTTTCTGAACACTTTTAATGGTATTCAATAATTTTCCTAAACCTTCCAAAGCAAAATATTCGCATTGAATAGGAATCACAACAGAATCTGCAGCCGTTAAAGCATTCAATGTTAGCAAACCTAACGACGGTGCACAGTCAATAATAATATAATCGTATTCTTCTTTAATCGAAGCCAGTGCTTGTTTCAGCATGTACTCGCGATTTTCTTTATCTACTAATTCAATTTCTATAGCAACCAAATCGATATGCGCCGGAATTAAATCAACATTCGGAGCCGAACATTCCAAAGCAGCATCCTGCGGTAATACCGTATGCTCTAATATCTGATAAGTTCCTGCTTCAACCGATTCAACATCAATACCTAAACCAGAAGTAGCATTTGCTTGCGGATCGGCATCAATCAATAATACTTTCTTTTCTAAAGCACCCAAAGATGCGGCTAAATTAACAGAAGTGGTGGTTTTTCCCACACCACCTTTTTGATTCGCTATAGCAATGATTTTACCCATTTTTTCTTTACAAAAATTTGAAGTGTAAAAATACAATTAATTATCTTAACTAAAAATGCTAAATATATTTTATGGTGTCTTTTTAAGACGATTTTGGCTAATAACCGTGTATTACGTTTAAATTCAATTTATAATAACATACTAAACATTTAGCGTTCACGTTAAATTAACATTAATACGCTACCGCTGACCCTTTAGCAACGGTTTCAATTTATATATTTGCACCTTTAAAAAATAAAAATGTATTTTAAAAGATTGATTTTTATTGTGTTATTTGTTTGTGGAATAGGCTGTTTTTCGCAAACAGATTCATTGACTTTTGAACGAAATGCTTTTGAAATAGATGATCTACCGAAAGATACTTTAACGGAAACTGAGGTTTTTGCCGATTCGCTATATACAATGCCGAAGAAAACACCGGATATTATTCGAATTACCGATGCTTTTTTATACACGCTTTCATCGCCCGTTCGATGGAAGAAAAACGATCTGCTGACTTTTGGAGCTACTGTGGGCGGAACGGCATTACTGTCGCTTGCAGATAAACCTGTGAACGAATTTATGAACAGAGATCAGGGGAAATTTGTCAATAAATTAGGCGATTTTGGATACCGAAACGGAAAACCTTACGCTGCAGTTATTGTTGCAGGTGGATTTTATGCAACCGGTTGGATTATTAATGATGAATGGACGAAAGAGACGGCTGCTATACTAACATCGGCTTACGCAACATCGGGTGTGTTGCAGACTGCCATGAAAAAAATTGTAGGTAGGGCACGACCAACGGAAGGTTTCGGAAATTACGAATTTAGAACTTTTAGAAACGATCCGGGATTTAGTTCGTTTCCATCGGGACATTCGCAAATTGCTTTTGTAACGGCATTTGTTTTGGCAGAGAGGGTAGAGCAACCTTGGTTAAAAGGACTTTTTTACACGGGTGCTGCTGTTACCATGGCAAGTAGAATGTACGCAAATGCCCATTGGGTAAGCGATGTGGCTTTCGGTGGAATTCTGGCTTACTTTTGTACCAAAACGGTTATTAAACGTTTTGAACAAACCAAGTACGAAAACCCTTGGGAAAAATATCAGAAGAAAAATATTACATGGAATTTTTCTGTTACAGGTAACAGAATTGGTTTAATTGGAACTTTTTAGGATAAAGTTTTCCGTTTTAGTTTGTCATTCCGTAGGAATCTGTAACACTTTATAACCGTCTTTTGTAGATATAAATTTATTGTTGTCTTTCTGATATATATACTTATTACTTATTTTCTTTTTGGATTTAGTTTCAATAAGTGAATCGCTTATTGTAAGAATATTTTTCTGAAGGATATATTCTCCAGAATAATTGGAAGAACCATGTGGGTATTGAATACGTAATCTATATTTATTATTAGTGTAAAGTGTTAATAGCATATTGTCTTCAACTTCCAAAGTTATAAAGACATCTTTATTACTCTCATATTTACCATATAAAAAATTTCCAATTAGTAGTAATACTAAAAATACTATTGAATTTCTGAATGTAATATAATTGTTTTGTTTTTTTTCGTAATTATGTAATATAATCAGATTTACAACAATCAATATAATTAAAAATGGTATAAATAATAATTGAACTAAAACAGCAGTATGAAAATCACCATATCGTTTTGTTAGAAAGATTAGGAGAGAAAATAAAAGAAATAAAGTAAAATATCTTATTACGTATTTTATAAACATCATCATAAAGTATTATATAAAACAGCTCATTTGAGCTGTTTTATTATTTATTCCCTTTTGCTTTAATCATTTGTTCCAGCATATCCCATAATTCTTTTGGGATATTTTCCAACATATTAAATTCGCCGGCACCTTGCAGCCATTCACCACCATCAATCGTAACAACTTCACCGTTTATGTATTGAGAAAAATCGGAAACTAAATATGCAGCTAAATTCGCTAATTCCTGATGATCGCCTACACGTCGTAATGGAACTTGTTTGGTAATATCGAACTGATCTTTCAATTCACCCGGCAATAATCTGTCCCAAGCTCCTTTAGTAGGGAAAGGTCCCGGAGCAATGGCATTCATACGTATTCCGTATTTTGCCCATTCAACCGCCAAACTGCGCGTCATTGCCAACACACCGGCTTTTGCAGTTGCACTTGGTACCACATAACCCGATCCTGTCCAAGCGTAAGTGGTAACAATATTTAAAACGGTTTTGTTTTTCTCGCCTTTGTCAATCCAATGTTTTCCTAAAGCCAACGTACAGTTTTTGCTGCCTTTTAAAACAATATCTATAATGGTATCAAACGCATTTGCCGATAAACGTTCGGTTGGTGAGATAAAGTTACCTGCCGCATTGTTCAGTAAAACATCAACTTTACCAAATGCCGACAAAACCTGCTGCAACATATTTTCAACTTGATCGTAATGACGAACATCACAAGCAATTGGTAAACACGTTCCCCCGGTTTGTTGTTCCAATTCGATTGCGGTATTTTGTAGTTTTTCAATATCTCGAGAAGTGATTGCAACTTTTGCACCCAATTCTAAAAAATAGGTGGTCATGGCTTTACCTAAACCGCTGCCACCGCCTGTTACAATAATAACTTTATCATTTAACGCATTGTCGCGTAACATTTTTTGAGAAAAATCCATACTTTACTATTTGGTTGATAGGTAAATATACAAAAAAGTATGCGTGCATATAAGTTTTTTTACTGCAGATTTAAATTTTTTGCCACAGATGCACGGATGATTATTTAAAACCTTGTGTTTAACAGAAAATACAAGATCTTCGTCAGTTCGAGCCTGTCGAGAACTCATAATTATTAACAACTTCTCGATACGCTTCACTCCGTTGCACTACTCGAAGTGACGCTTATCTGCATACAATAAGTCTGTCGAAACCTACAAAGTTATTATCACATAATTCTGATCCAACGGATGTAAGTTTTCTAACAAAGTGTCAACCATTTCTTTACCATAATCAACATATAAAGTAGAAAAATTATCTACACGCTCCTGCAGACTGTTGTTTGGAAACAGTGCGATTTTCAAATCAAGCATTCTGTCCAATTGATCCTGATTTTTTAAACGTTCGGCTTTAAAATAACGTTTTTCTAAATTTTCCAAGCCTTTAATCTGTTTGGCTTCTTGTGCATTTACCGCACCAATAAACGATTTATCTGTTTGTAGTGTAACTTCTTTTAAAGCAGTAAACTGTTCTTTTAAAAACTGTTTTTGTTGTTCGAAATCAAATACATGTTGAGCAAAATCTTTTGTTTTCTTCTGAAGGAAATCATCGGTTTTTAAAAATAATTCTTCCCATGAAAGATTTAGTTTTTCACGCTTTTGGTTTTGTTTTTCGGTTGCCAATAAAACAGAATTCCTCAACAAAAGCATTGGGAATGTTATGTTGTGCAGTGTAAAAACTTCTTTCAATTCTAACCAATAAGCCAATTCGCCACCACCGCCAATGTAACATAAATTCGGTAAAATAACTTCCTGATATAACGGACGCAGAATAACATTCGGACTGAATTTCTCCGGATTGGTATCAACCAAAGTCAACAATTCGTCTTTTGTAAACTGTATTTCGGTATTTAAAACTTTGTAAAAATCATCTTCAAAAACAATACGTTCACGCAAACCGTCTTCGATAAAAAACAAATTAATTTCGCGCGGATTTACCTGAATAATATAATCCTTTAAAATATCATAACTTTTCTCAACTTCCTTAAAAGACGACTGGTTGTTCAATTCTTCCTTAATATGCGGAATAAAAAGTTGCTTTAAAGCTACATCATCGCCATCAACAATAACCAAACCTTCGTTGCCAAACAATTCATTAGCTAAAAATCGGGTAGCATCGGCTAAATTGTTGTGTTTTAAATAAGCATTTTCAAACAAAAGGGTAAGTTCGTCGGCATTGTTTCCTAAAGGTAAATGCTTTTTGAATTGATCAAAAACTGCCTGTAATCCATCGGTGTTCAATCTTCCAACCGGACCCGAAACCTCTTTATTCCACTGAAATTTCTTTCGGTTAAAATTAAAATAGTTAATCTCATCAAAATCATGATCTTCCGTAGCCATCCAATAAACAGGCACAAAATCGCATTCCGGATGCGTCTTTTTTAATTCCTTACACAAATTAATCGTAGAAATAATTTTGTACAAAAAATAAAGCGGTCCCGTAAACAAATTCAGCTGATGCCCCGTAACAACAGTAAACGTATTGTTGTTTTTAAGGTTGTTGATGTTAGTTTGAGTGGCAGCTGTTACCGAAAAGTTTTTATATTGATTTTGCAGGCTGTTTGCAAGTATTTGTCTGTTTGCTGAAGGAAAGTTCGCCTGTTTCTCTGAAATCTGGTCTTTAAAATTTTCTATGGAAGGAAAACGATTGTATAAAGTGCTTAACTGATTGCTTTTACAAAGATAATCAATCATTAATTTAGAGAAATAGCCGGTTTGTTCGTATGGAATTTGGAACATTTATATGATTTTTTTCAAATTTAGTAAAATACTAAAACCGTTGCACCATATAAACTATAAATTATTGGTAAAATTAGTGCGCTACATTAAACGAAAATCTTATCGAAAAACCGACAACTAAATTGTATTTTTGTCTAAATTTTCATTGTTTGGAAACACAGATTTTATTAGTTACACCGCCTTTTACACAGCTGAACACGCCTTATCCGGGCACGGTTTACCTAAAGGGATTTTTAAATACAAAGAACATTTCTTCCTATCAGTCCGATTTGGGAATAGAGGTTATTTTGAAGTTGTTTTCCAAACAGGGATTAATTGATTTGTTTGATTTTATCGATCGATCCAATCCGGTTTTAGGCGAGAATTCCCAACGAATTTATGCTTTAAAAGATGATTATATTCATACCGTAGATTCGGTAATTTCGTTTCTTCAAGGGAAAAATCCAACTTTGGCAAACGCGATTGTACAAGACGATTTTTTACCGCAGGCAAGCCGTTTTTCACAGTTAGATGAATTAGATTGGGCGTTTGGATCCATGGGTTTTCAAGACAAAGCCAAGCATTTTGCAACGCTTTATTTAGAAGATTTATCGGATTTTATTATTGAAACAACCGATGAAAATTTTGGTTTCAGTCGTTATGCCGAGCGTTTGGGAAGATCTGCCAATTCGTTTGATGAATTATACGAAAAGTTACACAGCGAACCGACTTATATCGATCAAATCACGCTTAAAAGTCTACATAATTTAATAGAAAAAACAAACCCTAAAATCATTGGTTTTTCTGTTCCTTTTCCTGGAAATCTGTATAGTGCGTTTCGTTGCGCACAGTTCATCAAACAAAATTATCCGCAGATAAAAATTGTTATGGGTGGCGGTTTTCCAAATACCGAATTGCGTTCTGTGTCTGATGTGCGCGTGTTTCAGTTCTTCGATTTTATTAATTTAGACGATGGCGAAGCTCCAACCGAACAGCTTATTCATTATGTAAACGGAGAAATTTCTGCAAACGAATTAAAACGTACTTTTTTGTTGCAAAATGGCGAAGTCGTGTATATGAACAATCCGCTCATTCACGACTACAAACAAAGTCAGGTTGGTTGTCCCGATTATACCGATATTGATTTATCTCAATATATTTCGGTGATCGAAGTGGTAAACCCAATGCACCGATTATGGAGCGATGGTCGTTGGAACAAACTAACCATGGCGCACGGTTGTTACTGGGGGAAATGTACGTTTTGCGATATTTCGTTAGATTATATAAAGATTTACGAGCCCATTGCTGCCAAGGAAATTGTTGACCGAATGGAACAATTAATTGCCACAACGGGTAACAGCGGTTTTCATTTTGTTGATGAAGCTGCACCGCCGGCATTGATGCGCGAAGTAGCGTTAGAAATTATAAAGCGCAAACTTTCGGTTTCGTGGTGGACAAATATTCGTTTCGAAAAAAGTTTTACGTTAGATTTATGTCGATTATTAAAAGCATCGGGCTGTATTGCGGTTTCTGGCGGTTTGGAAGTAGCATCAGACAGATTGTTACAATTGATTGATAAAGGCGTAACGGTTGAACAAGTAGCGCGAGTGAATAGAAACTTTACCGAAGCTGGAATTATGGTACACGCGTATTTAATGTACGGTTTCCCAACACAAACGGCACAAGAAACAATTGATTCGCTAGAAATGGTTCGACAAATGTTTGAAGTTGGAATTATGCAGTCGGGCTTTTGGCATCAGTTTGCAATGACGGCTCATAGTCCCGTTGGATTGGAACCTGAAGCGTTCGATGTGATCAATCTGTCAAAAGAAATAGGAACTTTTGCCAACAACGATTTAGTTCATAAAGAAAAATCGGGTGCGGTGCACGACAAGTTTTCGTTCGGATTAAAAAAATCACTCTTTAATTATATGCACGGTTTGTGTTTTGATTTTGAACTGCAAGAATGGTTCGATTTTAAAATTCCACGTACCAAAATTCCGAATGATTATATTGTATCGGTTTTAGAAAACGAAGCTTTTCCTGTTTTTAAATCAAACCAAAAAGTCGTTTGGTTGGGAACGAAGCCTGTTTTGGAGCATTTTACCAAATCTAAAAAAGGCAGAACGTTTGAAAAAGCCCGTATCAACGTTCATTCTAAAAACGATTTGCTGCAGGTTGAAGTTGATAAGGAAGCAGGCGAGTGGTTTGTGCAGTTTTATAATGATTTAAAAGTAAGCCCAAAAGGAACATTGTCTTTCCAGCAGATGAAAACCAGTTTTGAAGCACAAACCAATGAAGATTTTGAACCTTTTATTTTTTCAAAACAAGGCGAACAATTACGCGATTTTGGTTTGTTGATTGTATAGAAATTCTTACAATTATAAAAAACTTCAATCAAATTTTTGATTGAAGTTTTTTAGATAAATTATTGTCTATCCCAGAAAAATGGTGGTTCAATATTTAAGCTTCTTAAATAAACGTAACCTTGTCCGCGGTGGTGAACTTCATTGTCAACAAAATACTGAATATTCTGAATAACCGGAAACTTGTATTCGCCAAACAAATTGAAATCTTCTTTAAAACGATCTTCAGAAATCTGCATAAATAAATCATTGATTTTCGGCGTAGCTTCGTCCCAAGCATTTAACAATTCAGCTTTAGTGTTCAGTGGTAAATTGTGGTTGTAACCTTCGGTAGAACTGTTCACAATTCCTTCTAAACCGGGAACTGCGATAGACAACAATTCTTTAACCAAATCGGCAAACGTACGCATTCCGCCAATGCTGAATTCAAAAAGTTCTTTCTCGGGAAAAGCTTCAATAACTCTTCTTGTTAATGCTCTGTGACCTTGCCAGTGGTTTAATAATTCTTCGTTTGTTAAAATGTTTGCTTTCATAATAATTGATTTAGATGTTATTTTCAGCTCAAAATTATGAAGCAGGTTTGACAACAGTGTGTCATGCTAAAAATTAATTTTCTACTTTATAGTTATATTTTTTTGCAAGTTCTAAAATCGAAGCTGTAATCGCAGCACCCAAATCATCACCATCACTTTTACTGGTGTTTTCTTCAACATATAACGTTCGTTTTTTTGCAACGGCATCAATTTCCTTTTGAATTTCCTCGCGTTGTTTGTCGGTTTCTTTTAATTTCGATTTTAATTCTTCTTTTGTAAGATCTTTAAATTCACTCGGCAATTCTTCTTTTTTTACCTTATCTACAAACGATGCATCTTTTTTATAGGCATCAACAACATCCCAACTTTCATTTTTATAGGCAGCTTTAGATTTTGAAACCGCACGTTCTGCATAAATTGCTTTGTTCATGCTACCTGCGTTAGAATCTTGAACCAACTGATTGGCTTTTTTGCTTACACCTAATGATCCGTAACCGTAATAGGTGTCATTCAGTTTTTTGTTTAATCGTTCGATATCTGCATCATACGGAGTTTCAACATAACGAATAGTTCTGTTTTGATCGATATTAAAATATTTACCCTGACCTTTTGCTGCACCTGCCTGCCAATATTCGCTGATTCCTGATTGACGATCACCACAATAGATTGTGTTCACAAAAATTTGTCTGGAAACCGCCGTTGAAATAGTTTCAACATAGTTAACATTTCCTTGATCAAAATTTTCATTTCCGGCAATATAAATCAATTTCATAGAGTTTTTTTTGCTGTCCCATTCTAATTGGTTGATCGATTTCTTAATAACTTCACCGCAATATTCCTGTCCGCCGTTGGTTCGTAAAGCAAATAATTTTTCTGACAACAGATCCAAATCGGTAGTAAATTTTGTAACCTGCCTTATATAGCCTTCTTTCTCACTTAGTCCGTCGTTTCCATATTCATACAAAGCAATTTCCAAACTAGGCGTTTTTCCTTCGTGTTTTAAGGTAGATAATGTATTTACAATATTCCATAAACGTGCTTTTGCTTGATCGATCAAACCATCCATACTGCTTGATGTATCTAACAATAAAGCCACTTGTATTTTTGTATCTTCACTTTTTTCTACAACTACTTCGGGCTGTTCTTTTTTAGGTTCGTTGCTTGCAAAAAGCAGACTTGTAACCGTTAAACTTGTAAAAAAGATCATTCGTGCCGAAGCTTTTACTAAATTCGTTTTCATAATAATTGTATTTAAGATTTAGTACGAATGTATTGTGAAATAAACCGTGTTTTAATCAAACTTGGTGAAATGCTTTTATGACTTGGTAAAACAGGTTGAAGTTTAAAATATATTGATTTTATTTGTGTTGTAAATTATAGGTGATGCGTATTTTTTTAAGTTTGTGTTTTTTAATGTTGTTTGGTTTTGCGGGAATTGCACAGCAGGAAACCAAAAATAAATCGGTTAAAGAATCTAAAGTTAGCAGTCTTAAAAAGGCTGAAAAAGCTATTAAGGAAGATAATCCTACGGAAACTGCTGTGCAATACACAAATTTGGGTAACCAATACGCAACCAGTAAGCAATATTCCGTATCAAATACTTACTATCAACGTGCTTTAAACATCTATAAAGATTTAAAAGATAACGACAAGCAAGCTGAAATATTACGAAAAATAGCCATAAACAATGAGGCTTTGAATAATATTCCGTTGGCAACTTCATATTTTTCACAGGCACAAGATAAGGCAACCAATGTTCACGAACGACAATTGAATTCGAATGATTTGAGCCGGGTTCAGAACAATACAAATGCTTCCAAACAAGCCGATTTTTTGAATGATAATATCCGGATTTTAGAAGAATCGAACAAAAGGGAAGAGGTTGCACAAACGTATCAGCAACGAGCAAAATTATCGCTTGCCAACAAAGATACGCTTGCAGCAATTTCTGATTTAAAAAAGGTCGCTAAAACAAGTACTAATGATGACGTTAAAAAAGATGCCGCTACCAAATTAGCTTTTATTTACGCAGCGACCGACAGTTTAAAAACGGCGATTAAAATATTAGAAGATAGTAGCGAAAAAGCATACAATATAAAAGATTGGGACAATTATTTTGATTTACAGCAAAAACTGTCTGACTATTATTTTAAGGAAAACAATACCCAAAAAACACTACAAAGTTTAGAAGCATCTTTACAAAAAGCATACGAACTTTCGAACACCAAATGGGTAAGTGCTTTTAACAACAAGCTTTATAATTATTATTTGCAAACGGGAAATACCATAAAAGCCAATGAATATGCTCAAATTTTTATGCAGCGTGCTTGGAATTTGGTTAATAACGACAGCTTGTTAATGCAAAATAAAATTTTCGGAGAAATTTCACAACGAATTTCGTTATTGGAAAAAGAAAAAGAAACGCAAACAGTTCTGTATAAAAAATCTAAAAAATTCAATACTGTTTTATTGATTTTATTAAGCGTGTTATTTTTGGCTGTTTTAGCAATATTTTTCACTTTAAAACGATTAAAAAAGAAGAATTTACAGGTTCAGTTGCAATCGCTTCGCAGGGAAATGAATCCGCATTTTGTATTTAATTCGCTGAACAGTGTCAATCAGTTTATAGCATCGAACGATGAAATTGCAGCGAATAATTATCTGACAAAATATGCGACTTTAATGCGCAATGTTATGAATGCATCGAACAGAGATTTTGTGACGTTGCAAGAAGAAAAAGAAGCATTACAGCATTATATTTCGTTGGAACATCTGCGATTTGAAGATCAGTTTCAATTTAAAATTACTATTGATGAAAATCTGGATCATAATCAAACCAAAGTTCCTAATATGTTGTTGCAGCCGTTTATAGAAAATGCTATTTGGCATGGTTTGAGATACAAAAAAGATAAAGGTTTGCTGTCTGTTTCGATCCAAAAAAATAATGACAGAATAGAAGCGGTAATTGAAGACAACGGAATTGGAGTAGAGGCAAGTAAGGCAATAAAAACGGTGCATCAGCAAACATATGATTCGCGCGGTATAAAAAATACGATGGAACGTATGGAAACCTTGAACAAACTTTATAATTGTTCGATAGCATATCGAACAGAAGTCTTAAACACGGCCGATAATTCGGGTACTCGAGTAATTATTTCATGGAAAAACTAATTTGTAATGTGGCAGCAAAAAATTAAAACAGTTATTATTGAAGATGAAATGGCGGCGCAGAAAGCGTTGCAATCGTACCTTCAGAAATATTGTCCGCAGGTAGAAATTATCGGCACGGCTTTTAATGGAACTGATGGTATCGAACTGATAAAAAACACCAATCCGCAATTGGTTTTTTTAGATGTAGAAATGCCTTTTGCCAATGCTTTTGACGTTTTAGATGCGTGCAAACACATTAATTTTCAAACAATATTTGTGACTGCTTTTACGCAATACGCCATTCAGGCTTTAAATATCAGCGCGGCTTATTATCTTTTAAAACCGGTAAATATCGAAGAATTAATTGTTGCGGTAAATAAAGTAGTAGAAAATCTGCAAAAGGAAACTTATTTTAACCACAATCAAATGGTAATGCACAATCTGCATCATTCAACAGATCAGCAACAACTGGTTTTGCCAACGTTGGAAGGATTTGATGTGGTGACTGTTAAAGAGGTTGTTCGATTGAAAGGAAACGGTAATTTCACCAACGTTTACACTACAGACGGTAAAGATTTTATGGTGTGCAGATTCTTAAAACATTTCGAAGATATTTTACCAAAACAATTCGTCCGTATTCATAAATCACACATTGTAAATACACAGTTTATAAAATCGTATCATAAAGGTTCGGGCGGATTCGTTACTTTATTGAACGATAACGAAGTAGAAGTTTCTGCCAGTTATAAAGATTCGCTGTTAAAACATTTTAAATAAATCCTTGTAACTACACGGATAACTTTATCTTTGCAAAAATTTCTTTAATGAAATATCTTTTATTTATCATTATATATGCTTTGTTATGGTGTGTGTCTATACTGCCGTTTCGAGTTTTGTATTTGCTTTCGAATATTTTTTATTTTCTGATATATAAAGTTGTAAAATACCGCGTTAAAACGGTTCGATACAATTTAGAATTGACTTTCCCGCATTTATCAGCTAACGAACGAAAAGAAATCGAACGAAAATTTTACATTCATTTGTGCGATTTGTTTCTTGAAATGATAAAAACCATTACCATTTCACCAAAAGAATTAGATAAGCGTTTTGTTTTTAAAAATGTAGAACTAATGAAAACCTACGAACAAAAACAAAAAAGCATTATTTTAATGTTACCGCATTATGGAAATTGGGAATGGGTGATAGGCTTGGGGCAGCATTTAGAGTTTAAAGGTTTCGGGATTTATAAAGCGTTAAAAAATAAGCATTTCGATAAACTTTTTAGAGATATTCGTTCGCGATTTAATGCCGAATTGATTGATACACACCACACCACAGGTGCTATTCGTGAAAATCAGGCAAAGGGATTGTATGGAACTTATTTGTTTTTAAGCGATCAAACGCCGTTGTTAAGAGCAAATCTTCATTGGGAATCGTTTATGGGAATTGATGTGCCGATACACATGGGTGCCGAAGTTTTAGCCAGAAAATTAAATATGAATATTTTGTATTTAAAGGTGGATAAAGTTAAGCGTGGGCACTATGAAGCTACTTTTTCTGAAATTACCGATGATATTAAGAACGAACCAAAATATAAACCAACCAGAATGTTTTTAGATAAGGTTGAAGAGCAGATAAAAGCAGCTCCCGAATATTACTTTTGGACACATAAACGTTGGAAACACAAAGACCAAAAAGATCAATTTGAAACTAAATAATTTCGATAAAAAAAGAAGACTAAAAATCTTCTTTTTTGTTATTCTTTCTTGAAAATCATTTTTAGCTCGTCACCTTTAAAAAGATGTAGTTCGCTATCAATAATTTTATATTTGGTAATAGTTGCAATCTCTTTTAGAAATTCCTGTTCCATATTTTCATGAACGCACATCATACGTGTAACGCCTAATTTCGAAAATCGAATGTATTGGTTATCAAAGAAAACAGCTCCGTTGAAACCGTTGCAGCTTGCATTTCCGCTTACATGTTTTTCTTCATTTTCAAATTGTAAATAAGGTGTTTTAAGGTATTTGTCTTGCGGTATTTCTGCACCGTTAAAACTGATTAAATTCCATTTGCCTTGTAATTTTAAGGGAATAATGTAATTCCCGCAACCGTTTAATTTAAGTTCGTTTTCTTTTGTAATGATAGAAACCTCGGTTTTATAATCAAACTCTGTATCTGACATTCCGTCTGAACAAGATTTTTGTGAAATGGTAACGCGTAACTGCTGGTTACCTTTTTCAGATCTAATCAACTGAACATTTGAATCTTGAGCTTTATCGATATTATTTACAGGAAAAACTTCCGACTTCCCGTCAATATCTTTATAAACAATAAAATCATCGCTTATTTCAATATTCCAGAAAGGTTCGGTTCCTAATCCTTTAAAATACGGATCAAACGTTTTTTCATTGAATTTTTTTGCGGAAGAAGTATTATCCATAGTAGTTTGTTTGCTTTTACACGAACTTACAAAAGCCATCAAAATTGCAAAACATAGTAACTGTATCTTTTTCATAGTAAAATCTTTTACATTAAATGTACTAAAAAATGATGTAATATGAATTTGAAGGAGTGTTTAAAATAAAAAAAACCTTCTGTAAAAGAAGGTTTTGATATATTATGTTAGCATTCCGCCATCAACATTTATAACCTGTCCGGTAATATAGGTCGCTAAATCTGATGATAAGAATACACATGCATTTGCGATATCTTCTGGAGTTCCTCCGCGTTTTAACGGAATCGCGTCTGTCCACCCTTTAACGGTTTCTTCGCCTAATTTTGCTGTCATTTCAGTTTCAATAAATCCTGGGGCAACCACATTACAACGAATGTTTCTTGAACCTAATTCTAAAGCTACCGATTTTGAAAAACCAATAATTCCGGCTTTCGATGCGGCATAATTTGCCTGACCAGCATTTCCTTTCACACCAACAACCGAACTCATGTTAATAATAACACCGTTTCTTGTTTTAAGCATGGTTTTTTGCACGGCTTTGGTCATGTTAAAAACCGATTTTAAATTCACATCCATTACATTGTCAAAGTCGGCTTCGCTCATTCTCATCAACAAATTATCCTTTGTAATACCGGCATTGTTAATTAAAACATCTACAGTTCCAAAAAATTCTAACACCTGATCAACTAAAGATTGCGCTTCGTTAAAATCTGCTGCGTTAGATTTGTATGATTTTGCCTTAACACCCAATGCTGTTAATTCTTGTTCTAAAGCAATAGCAGCTTCTTCGGAAGAGCTGTATGTAAATGCAACATTTGCACCTTGTTTTGCGAAAGTTAAAGCAATACCTCTACCAATTCCACGAGTTGCTCCTGTTATTATTGCGGTTTTTCCTTCTAATAATTTCATGTAATAATTTTTAACACTTTTAGGCAAATATAATTATTTAAACTGTTTTTTCTAATCGTTTTTCATTCTTATTCATAAAAAATACGATGTAAATAACGCTTACTAATAATAAAATGATTAAATAGTAACTTTTAGAAACCAAATCTATAAAACTGATTTTCTGATTTATCAAGGCAAGCAATATTAAAACTTGCGCACCGTATGGAATAAATCCTTGCGTTATACAACTGAAAATATCTAATAAAGATGTTATTCTAATTTTGTTTAGATTAAATCGTTCGGAAATCTGTCTTGCAATTGGTCCGCAAATCAGTAATGCAATGGTATTATTTGCAACAGCCATGTTAATGAAAACGATCATTGATATTATAGAGTAAACTGCTACCCATGGTTTTTTACTTTTTGAAATAAGTGCTAGAACATTTTCAAATCCTTTATTTTTTTCGATTAGGAACGATAATCCGCCAATTAACAATGAAAGTAACGAAATTTCGAAGGTAGATTGCATACCGTCTAATGCTAGCTTTGAAATCGACAAAAATGATAAGTCTTGAAAAAATGCAATGGTTATAGCCAATAAGCAGCTAATTGTTAATACAACTAATACGTGTAAACGGCATAGTGCTAATACTACAATGGCTATATAAGGAAGTAAAACAACGCCTGTTTTATCGCTTTTGTGAATGATACTTGAGGTGAATTCTGGTTGATTTAAATAAATAAAAGCACACGTAATTATTGCGGCAATTACAGCTATTAATCCGTTTGCTTTAAACTTGTCGATCATTTTTACACCCATGGTTTGGGTTGCCGCAATAGTAGTGTCTGATATTATAGAAAGATTATCGCCAAACATTGCACCGCCCAACAAACTGCCTGATAGTAGAATTAAAGCATCGGTACTACCGCTTGATAAGCCTGGTAAAAGTGGTGCTAAGGTAACAATTGTACCAACCGATGTGCCTAAAGCAAAGGATATTAAGCACGATATAACAAAAAAGGAAATGAATAATATCTGTGGAGTGATATGGTTTAAAATCAATGCAACCAAATAATCTACACTGCCAATTTCTTTTGTAATAAAACTAAAAGATCCGGACAAGAAAAATATAAAACACATGGTTAATATTTGATCATTGCCGGCACCTTTTAAAAATAGGTCGATATTTTTATTAATTGATCCTTTAAAGTAAGTTATTGCAAAAGCAACTGCACCAAAAGCAATAATAATGGGCGATAACGCGTAAAAATCGTTATAATAAATTCCTGAACCTAAATATATTCCGAAAAATAGAAATAATGGTAGGAAATTCTTTAAAATTTTCATTAAAAAAGTTTTTTTACAGAACAAATATAGTGTTTTTGTTTTGTTTGAAACTTTTACGATTGTACATTATAGTATCTAAAGTTCTGTAGGATCTTTAAACTCGTATTTTTTATGATTTCTCCACGAAGCGCCAATTCCTGCCTGAATTTTATGCGGAGTATTTTCAATGCTTGTTCCGCCAAAAGCATCAATCTGTAAATTTTGATGAATTTTATAGGTTAAGCCTCCTTTTAAAGAAGCTTCGTTCATAAACGGAACCGCTACATTTTTGTATTTACGATCGATAATTCCCTGATGTTCTCCAAAAATGCTCCATCTGTCACTTAATCCCAACGATGCAGTTACAATATAACTAATGTTTCTAAATTCATCTTCGGTAACATTTTCGCCGATAAAGTTATAGGTAATGCTGAAACGTTTACTTAAATGTTGTTGGGCAATAAGCATGGTTTTTAAACCGATTTCGGGTAATTCAGGATAGTAAATATTGTGTTTAAAATTAAATTGTCCGCCTGCATAAATCGATATTGCCGGAATCAATCTTCCCCATTTAAAACGCTGATTCGCTTTCCAGCTGTAAACATTTCGCTTTTCAACGTAATACTTGTAATGATCGTAAATTAAATATTTCGCACCAAAGTTTAACTGACGAAACCCGCTGTTGGTTACATCAACGTAATAATCGGTTTGGTTGTAGTTGCTAAAATTAAGATCGGCAACAAATTCCAAGTTTTCAAGCATTTCGCCGTATCGCAACTGCAAATTAAAATTATTATATGTATTTACTTTTTCGGTATGAAATTCATCGTTTTGATACGTATATCCGCCTTCAATCTGAAAAATTCCTTTACTAACGCTGTATGCGCCCATAGAAGAACTCGGTCGGTTGGTGTTAATGTCTTTTGTGTATTGCGCTTTTGCAGAGATCGATCCTAACAAAACGGCTGTTATATAAATGTACTTTTTCATTTTACTTTTTTAGTGATGATTAAATGATTGTGCCCGTATAAGTTTAGAAATTCCTGAACATAGAAGTATCGTTTTAAATTTTCGACAAACTTTTTGTTTCTTACCTTGTGCACATCACTTAAAATAAAGGTATTAAAAATTATGCTGCCGTTCAAATCCAAAACATTGTAAACCGATTTGATAAATTCGGTCTGAAAAACAAAATCAGGAATCGTAACATCATTAAAAAGATCAACAACAATAAGGTTGTAACGCTCTTTGGTGTATTTTAGAAAAACGTTGGCGTCGTTATTCACAATTTCCAGTTTGCTGTTCGGAATAATATCAAATTCTTTTAAGGCAATTTCAACAATAACAGGATCAATTTCAACAGCAGTAATGGTTGCGTGCGATTTAAAGTTATTTCGTAACTGCTTTACCACATCGCCACCGCCCAAACCTAAAATTAAGATCGATGTTTCTTCATTGCGAAAATCACTTGTAACAGATTTTAAACCTTTTTGCAACACCTTTCCCAGATTTCCGTACGAATAGTTGGTGTTTTTAGTATCCAGAATTTTTTTACCGTTTAGCCAGTTAATTTCCAAAACACCGTTGTAGGTAGATTGGTAGGTGCGTTCGGGAATTACATTTAAGTAACTAAAAAATTTTTTTAAAATACTCATTTACGGATTGTACTTTTTAAAACTTCCGTCGTTGTAAAAAATAACGATACAGTCAATTTCTTTAGATTGGAAAGATAAAATGTTTTTTGGATTCTCCGTTATATTTTGTCTGATATTTTTAGGTTCGATTTCTTCAGATTGACTTTCAATTTGATCTTCACTTTCGATTTCATTTACCGTTTCAACTTCCGAAATTTCATTTAAAACAGCCATTTCATTTTGATCTTTTTCAATTGATTTTGGATGATTTTCGGTTATCAAAAAAGGTTCTTTTTCGTAAATCAACCATTCTAAATTTAAGGTAGGAAAGGTGGTGTGCAACTTCATTATAAACTCTAAACTAGGTTTGTTTCGTTCCGAAATAAGATGCGAAATTGTTGCTTTGGGAACCAAAATCTTATCTGCCAGTTCAGTTGTGCTTAAACCAAAATGATGCATTATTTTTTGTAACTGTTTACTGAATTTCATAAAAAAAGAAGCTTTTTCGATTAAAAATAGACTTTACAAATGTAAACAAAAGTGTTTTTACAAATGTAAACTAAATTATTTTACAATTGTAAATTCAATTATATTTATTTAAGTATAAGTTTAAATGTTATAGTTTAATGTATTGATTTTAAGTTTTTAAATGTGTAAATATTAAGTTTTGTTAAATGATAAAATTAACATTTGTTTACAAAAATAAACAGCTGTTTAAAAATGGTTTTATTAGAGATTGATAGTATATTTGGAAAAAATTAAAACAAGCATGCAATTTTTAAAACAGCAAGAAATAAACGAGCGTTACATAACAAATTCTAGGTTAGAAAGTCTTTTACAAAATCTTAATAAAGATATTTTTAAAGTATCAGTTGCAGGAAAAAGTGTGTTGCAAAAAAATATTTACCGAATAGATTTTGGAACAGGAAATTTCAAGATTTTGTTATGGTCGCAAATGCACGGAAACGAAACCACAACAACCAAATCGGTTTTTAACTTTCTTGAAAAATTGAATGCAGATAAAAATGCAGATTGGTTAAATTTTTTCTCGTTTACGTTTCTGCCAATTTTAAACTCAGATGGTGCCGAAGCGTTCACGCGTGTTAATGCAAATAGTATCGATTTAAACAGAGATTCGGTCGATCTTTCACAACCCGAATCAAAATTGCTTCGTTCGGTTTTTAATGAAGTAAAACCTGATTTAGCTTTAAACATGCACGATCAACGCAGTATATTTTCGGTAGGATCAAATGCAAATCCGGCAACCTTGTCGTTTTTGGCTCCGGCATTTAATGAAACGTGCGATATAAATGATGTAAGAACTTTTGCAATGCAGTTAATTGCAAATATGAACAATGTTTTAAAAAATCATGCGCCAGAAAATATCGGCAGATTCGACGATTCGTTCAATATAAACTGTATTGGCGACATGTTTACGCATTTAAACGTACCAACGATTTTGTTCGAAGCTGGTTTTGCATCAAACGATTATCAACGTAAAAAAGCCGAAAAATTGGTTGATATCAGTTTAGAAACCTTGTTAAACAGTATTGTTTCGCAAGAATATAAAAAGTTTTCAGTTGATGATTATCTTCAAATCCCTGAAAACGAAAAGAATTTTGTCGATTTAATAATCGAAAATTTTTCTACCACAAATAATGATCTTATAGATAAAAAAGCACTTCCAATCGTGTTTAAAGAAGAAATTATCGAAGGAAAATTAATTCTAAAACCAACGTTGGATTTTGTTTCTTCACCAAATTATAAGTTCGCTCATAAGGTTTTAAACCTTAATCAGCAAACTATTAACAATGAAAATGACATAGCCGAAGCGTTAAGTAATATAACGATATCGTAGTTTTTTAGTGGTTAGTTGTTAATGCTTTGCCAAAATCTAAAAAAAAATTATGCTTTTCTATATATTTTTTAATAATTCATTGTATTTTTGCATTCATTAAAGATTAAAAAAAATAATTGATAAAAATTGTTATATGAGTAAGTTTCGATTAGATGAAATAGATCACCAGATCTTGGATATGTTGATTGATAATACAAGAGTGCCTTTTACAGATATTGCAAAAAAGCTGTTAATATCGGCAGGTACAGTACATGTTCGCGTTAAAAAAATGGAAGATGCGGGTATTATTCAAGGTTCTTCGTTAACTTTAGATTACGAAAAATTAGGGTATTCATTTATTGCTTATGTGGGTATTTTCTTACACAACACATCGCAAACAAAATTTGTTTTAGAACGTATTAACGATATTCCTTTTGTTACCGTTGCACACGTTACAACAGGTAAATTTAACGTTTTCTGTAAAATTCGTGCAAAAAACACACGTCATGCAAAAGATGTGATCTTTATGATCGATGATATTGAAGGGGTTTACAGAACAGAATCTATGATATCTTTAGAAGAAAGCATTAACGACAAAAAGCGTTTAATGCATACTATTTTTCAAGAGATGTAATTAAAATATATTGTATTTTTGAACTGCTCATTCACAAAAATGAGCAGTTTTTTTATGGATTCATTTACCCAGATTGTTTTAGGAGTAAGCGTTGCGCACGTAGCTTTAAATAATAACATAAGCACAAAAAAGATATTTTTATTAGGTGCCGTTGTTAGTACTTTACCCGATTTGGATATTTATATTGCCAAACTTTTTAACGATCCACTTACCGAAATTGAAATTCATCGAGGTTTTTCTCATTCCATTCTGTTCTTTTTATTGTTAAGCATACTCATTACTTTTTTTGTTAAACGCTGGTTTAAAGAAGTTTCGGTAAAACAATTATATTCAACCATTTTTCTAATATTACTCACACATTCGTTGTTAGATGTTTTTACAACTTGGGGCACACAGCTTTTTTGGCCGATTTCTAAAAAAATAGCATTAAAATCAATATTTGTAGTCGATTTATTTTATACCGTTCCACTTTTAATGGGCGTTGTTTTAGGATTGAAAAATAAACAGAAAATATTCACTTATGCCGGATTGATTTTAAGTTCTCTGTATTTGGTTTGGGGATTGATCATTGAGCAAGTGGTACAAAGTAGAGTAGAAGATCAGTTTTACAGACAATTTCCTTCAAAAAATATAAAAATAACTGTAAAACCTACTTTTTCAAACAGTTTTTTATGGAATGTAATTGTTCAGGATGTTGATGGATTTTACATTTCAGATTATTCTATTTTCGATTCAAAAGAAATGAGTTTTCAATATTTTCCTCAAAACAAAAAGTTAATTGATCATTTGAATGATGATAACATCAATCGCCTAAAAGAAATATCCGAAAATCAATATATCATTACAGAAAACAAAAACGGTTTGGTTTTTAATGATTTACGTTTTGGATTGTTAAAAAACACTGATAGTGAAGTACAGTTTGCTTTTTCGTATCAGTTAATTCCATCGAAAAATGGATACAGCGTTAAAGAACTTCCAAAAGACAAACGTGACGGAATGCAACTATTAAAAAACATTTGGTTTAGAATTTTTAATATATAATGAGTCCTTTTTTTGAATATAGAATTACTGCTTTATTTATTAAAAGTTTAATCTGTGTAAATTTGTGAAATCTGTGGTTAAAATCACTAAACTTATAAAAATTTGAAAAAAATATAGAATGAAAATAATTATATCGCCGGCAAAATCGTTAGATTTCGAAACTCAATTGCCTGTAACTACACATACAAAACCAGCGTTTATCAAACAAAGCAAAGAAATAAACAGTGTTTTAAAAACGTTAAAGCCTGCTGATTTAAGTAATTTAATGTCGATTTCTGATAATCTCGCAGATTTAAACTGGCAACGAAACAAAGCTCGAAAATACAAATTGACCGAACTTAACGATACGGTTCGCCAAGCGGTTTTTGCGTTTAACGGCGATGTTTACACGGGTTTGAATGCTTATACATTAAATGAAAAAGAAATTGATTATCTGCAAAACAACTTAAATATACTTTCGGGTTTATACGGTTTGTTAAAATCTTTAGATGCTATTGAACCTTACCGATTAGAAATGGGTATAAAACTGTCAATTGCCAATAAAAAAGATTTATACGATTTTTGGAAAGATACCGTTACAACAGCTTTGAACAAAGGTTATAAAAAAGGAGATGTTTTGGTGAATTTAGCCAGCAACGAATATTTTGGAGCGGTAGATAAAAAGTTACTAAAAGCAAAAGTTATAACTCCTGAATTTAAAGATTACAAAGACGGAAAACTGAAAATGATTAGTTTTTTTGCTAAAAAAGCTCGTGGTTTAATGGTTCGTTACATGGCAGAAAATAATATTACTAATGTAGAAGATATCAAACAGTTTAATGTAGAAGGTTATGGTTTTGATGCTAATTTATCAACCGATACCAAATGGGTTTTTACGAGATAACTCTTAAAACATTTTGATTTATAGATTAGTTTTAGGAATTTTGGCAGATTAAGAAAAAAGACTATGTCAGCAACACATTATATTAGCAACAATACGTTAGGCTTAGAAGAGCTAAACACAATTATCGAAGAAAATCATACGTTGGCTTTATCAGAAGAAGCCATTGCAAACATTAATAAATGCCGTGAATATTTAGATAATAAAATGCAGACCGAAACCAATCCTATTTATGGAATTAACACCGGTTTTGGATCGTTATACAGCGTTAAAATTTCAACCGAAGATCTAACAACTTTACAAGAAAATTTAATGAAATCGCACGCTTGCGGTACAGGTGACGAAGTTCCGCACAGCATTGTAAAAATCATGTTGCTGTTAAAGATAAAGTCGTTGTGTTACGGTAATTCGGGTGTACAGTTGGTTACGGTTGAACGTTTAATCGATTTTTACAATAACGATATTTTACCGGTTGTTTATACACAAGGTTCTTTAGGTGCATCGGGCGATTTATCTCCGTTGGCGCATTTATGTTTACCTTTAATCGGCGAAGGCGAAGTTTTTATGAACGGAAATCGCATTACTGCTAAACAAATGTTGACCGAAAAAGGTTGGGAAACCATTACCTTAAAATCTAAAGAAGGTTTGGCGTTGTTGAATGGTACACAATTTATGAGTTCGTACGGAGCTTATATTTTGTTAAAAACCTCAAAATTATCACAATTGGCAGATGTTATCGGAGCAGTTTCTTTAGAAGGTTTCGATGGTAGAATCGATCCGTTCAACAATTTAATACACATTGTTCGTCCGCACAAAGGTCAGGTGAATACTGCCGTTCGTATTACTGAAATTTTAGAAGGATCAGAACTGATCAAACAACCTAAAAAACACGTACAAGATCCATATTCGTTCCGTTGTATTCCGCAGGTTCACGGAGCTTCAAAAGATGCTATTGAATATGTAGAAAAAGTTTTTAAAACCGAAATCAATTCGGTAACCGATAATCCTAATATTTTTGTTGATGAAGATTTAATTGTTTCGGGCGGAAATTTCCACGGGCAACCATTGGCATTGGCATTAGATTTCTTGGGAATTGCCTTGGCAGAATTAGGTAGCATTTCAGAACGCAGAATGTATCAGTTAATATCAGGCTTGCGTAATTTACCCCCGTTTTTGGTAAATAATCCAGGGTTGAATTCAGGTTTTATGATTCCCCAATACACCGCAGCAAGCATCGTTAGTCAGAACAAGCAATTAGCTACACCTGCAAGTATCGATAGTATTGTATCAAGCAACGGACAAGAAGATCATGTGAGTATGGGCGCAAATGCAGCTACAAAAACATTGAAAATTGTCGAAAATTTAGAACGAATTCTGGCAATTGAGTTATTTAATGCAGCGCAGGCTTTAGAATTCCGCCGACCAGGAAAATCGAGCAATTTTATAGAAAACTTTGTAAGCGATTACAGAAAAGTTGTTCCAACGGTAGAAGAAGACCGTATTTTACATTACGATATTCAAAACAGTATTCAGTTTTTAAGCAATTATAAATTCAATTAATTATACAAAATGCACTTTTAGTTATACAAAAGTGCATTTTTCTTTTGTGAAAATAGTTATATTTGCCTGATATTTCAGCAACAAAAATAGTTTTGACATCAGCAAATAAATTAAAAATTTTAAACGATCCTATTTATGGCTTCATAACCATACCCGCAACATTGTTGTACGATTTAATTCAGCATCCGTATTTTCAGCGTTTGCGCAGAATTAAGCAAATGGGGTTGTCTTCTTTAGTTTATCCGGGTGCCGAACATACGCGTTTTCATCACGCTTTGGGCTGTATGCACATGATGCAGAAAGCCGTTCAGGTGTTACGTTTTAAGAATGTAGAAATATCAAAAGAAGAAGAAGAGGCGCTTTATATTGCCATTTTATTGCACGATATTGGTCACGGACCTTTTTCGCACGCAATGGAACACAGCATTGTAGAAAATATTCATCACGAAGAAATTTCGTTGCTTTTTATGGAAGCTTTGAATGAAGAGTTTGAAGGGAAACTTGCATTGGCGATCGAGATTTTTAAAGGAAATTATCCGCGTAAATTTTTAATTCAGCTAATATCTTCGCAAATGGATATGGATCGAATGGATTATTTAAAACGCGATAGTTTTTATAGCGGTGTTGCCGAAGGAAACATCAATTCCGAACGATTGGTACAAATGATCAACGTTCATAACGATGTTTTGGTAGTTGAAGAAAAAGGTATATATTCGGTAGAAAAATTTTTGGTAGCACGCCGTTTAATGTATTGGCAGTGCTATTTGCATAAAACAAGTGTTGGTGCAGAATTGTTATTGTCGAAAATATTAAAACGCGCCAAGCAGTTAACGTTGCAAGGAGTAGATTTACCGGCAAGCAATGCACTGAAGTTTTTCTTGGAGAATAATGTTTTAAAAGCCGATTTTAATAAAGAAGTTTTAAACAATTTTGCCTTGTTAGATGATGCTGATATTTACACCGCATTAAAAAACTGGCAGTTTCATACCGATAAGGTTTTGTCGTATTTAAGCAGTGCTATTGTAAACAGGAAGTTGTTTCATGTGCAGTTGGTTTCTAAAGACGATTTGCCTTCAAAATTAAGTTATTACCAAGATTTATGTAAAGATAAACTTGAAGTAACTACTGATGAGTTGGATTATTTTGTTTTTGGCGATAAACTGAAAAATCAGGCGTACGATTTAAAAGCAGATCCAATTAGAATTTTTACAAAAAACAAAGAAATTATCGATGTGTTGGAAGCATCAGATCAATACAATTTAAAGGCTTTGTCAGAGCCTGTTTATAAATACTTTATATGCTATCCAAAAAGCATTCATAAAGTTGGTTAAAAATTAATATTTTTGTATTCAATGAAGATTACAGCAGAGCAAATTGCCGAAGTTTTAAATGGAAATATTGTGGGCGATTCTACGGTTGAGGTTTTTAAGTTAGCCAAAATCGAAGAAGGCGAAGAAGGTTCTGTTACCTTTTTGTCAAACTCAAAATACAACCATTTTTTATATACAACCCAGGCATCTATTGTCATTGTTAATAAAGATTTTCAACCGTTGCACGATGTAAAGGCAACCATGATTCAGGTTGATGATTCGTATCAGGCATTTACAAAAATATTAGAATACGCCAATCAGATCAAATTAATGAAATCGGGTATCGAACAACCTTCGGTTTTATCAGAAGGTGTGGAATATGGTTCAGATTTGTATTTGGGGAGTTTCTGTTACATTGGTAAAAACACAAAAATTGGGAACAATGTAAAAATTTATCCTAATTCTTTTGTGGGCGATAACGTAACAATTGGTGATAATACGATACTTTTTGCAGGTGCACGAATTTATTCTGAAACAGTAATCGGTAAAAACTGTGTGATTCATTCAGGAACAATTGTAGGTTCAGACGGATTTGGATTTGCTCCAAACACAGACGGAACTTACGCTAAAATTCCGCAAATTGGAAATGTGATCATTGAAGATGATGTTGAAATAGGATCATGTACAACCATTGACCGCGCCACATTAGGATCAACAATTATAAGAAAAGGTGTAAAATTAGATAATCAAATTCAAATTGCACACAATGTAGAGGTTGGCGAAAATACAGTAATTGCCTCACAAACCGGTGTTGCAGGTTCTGCCAAAATTGGTAAAAACTGTGTTATTGGTGGGCAGGTTGGTATTGTAGGTCATATTGTAATTGGCGATAATGTGCGTATTCAGGCACAGTCAGGTGTTGGTAAAAGTGTAAAAGACGGTGAAATTATTCAAGGTTCGCCGGCAATGACGTACAACGATTTTTCAAAATCGTATGTCTATTTTAGAAAATTGCCCAATATTGTTAAAGATATCGATCAGTTAAAAAAATCAAATAACGAAATATAAGTTAAAAATAGTTATGGTTAAACAGAAAACCATCGCCCAAGAAGTAACAATTAATGGAGTGGGTTTGCATACAGGTCAACAAGTTGTTATGACTTTAAAACCTGCGCCTGTAAATAATGGTTTTACTTTTGTGCGAGTAGATTTACCGGGAAGTCCTGTTATTGAAGCAGATGCAAATTATGTTGTTTCTACAGAACGTGGAACAAATTTAGAGTATAAAGGCGTTCAATTGCATACTACAGAGCATGTTTTGGCTGCTTTTGTCGGGTGTGATTTAGATAATGTAATTATCGAGTTAAATGCTTCAGAACCACCAATTATGGATGGTTCATCTAAATTTTTTGTTCAAGCTGTTGAAGAAGCTGGAATTGTAGAGCAAGATGCAGAACGTAACGAATACATTGTTAAAGAAGTAATCTCTTATGTTGATGAAAGAACGGGCAGCGAAATTATCGTTATGCCTGCAGATGAATATCAGGTTACAACAATGGTAGATTTTGGTACAAAGGTTTTAGGTACACAAAATGCTACGTTGAAAAACATGAGCGATTTTAAAGAAGAAATTTCAGAAGCAAGAACATTTAGCTTTTTGCACGAAATTGAAACTTTACTGGCGCACGGATTAATTAAAGGTGGCGACTTAAATAATGCAATTGTTTATGTTGATAAAGAAATATCAGACGAAACATTACAGAATTTAAAAGTTGCTTTTGGTAAAGATAATATAGCTGTTAAACCAAACGGAATTTTAGATAATTTAACGTTACATTATCCTAACGAAGCTGCCAGACACAAATTATTAGATGTTATTGGCGATTTAGCTTTAATTGGTACGCGTATTCGTGGAAAGGTTATAGCAAACAAACCAGGACATTTTGTAAACACACAGTTTGCTAAAAAAATGTCAAAAATCATTAAGGCAGAACGTAGAAATCAGGTTCCTGTTTTCGATTTGAATAAAGAGCCTTTAATGGACATCAACAAAATAATGGCTGTTTTACCACATAGATTTCCTATGCTTTTGGTTGATCGTATTTTGGAATTGTCTGATTCTCATGTAGTAGGTATGAAAAACGTAACTATGAACGAAGAGTTTTTTCAAGGACATTTTCCTGGTGCGCCTGTAATGCCTGGTGTTTTAATCATAGAAGCTATGGCACAAACAGGAGGTATTTTGGCGTTAAGTACAGTTCCTGATCCGGAAAATTATCTGACTTATTTTATGAAAATTGATAATGTACGTTTCAAACAACAGGTTTTACCTGGCGATACGTTGTTCTTTAAATTAGATTTAATAAGTCCGATTCGTAGAGGAATCTGTCATATGCAGGCTGTTGCTTATGCTAACGGTAAAGTTGTTACCGAAGCAGAATTAATGGCACAAATAGTAAAAACAAAGTAGTAAATTAATAACTAATTAGAATGAATCAACCATTAGCATACGTTCATCCAGGAGCAAAAATTGCTAAAAATGTGGTAATTGAACCTTTTACAACTATTCACAACAATGTTGAGATAGGTGAAGGTACTTGGATAGGGTCAAACGTTACCATCATGGAAGGAGCACGAATCGGAAAAAATTGTCGTATTTTTCCCGGTGCAGTTATTTCTGCCGAGCCACAAGATTTAAAGTTCGATGGCGAAGAAACAACTGTAGAAATAGGCGATAATACAACAATTAGAGAGTGTGTTACCATTAACAGAGGTACAAAAGACAGATACCGTACGGCTATTGGTAAAAATTGTTTAATACAGGCTTACAGTCACATTGCACACGATTGTATTGTAGGCGATAACTGTATCTTTTCAAACTCAAGCACATTGGCAGGTCACGTAACGGTGGGCGACTATGTTGTTTTGGCGGGTATGGTTGCTGTGCATCAGTTCTGTACAATCGGGTCGCATTCGTTTATAACGGGCGGTACGCTTGTTCGTAAAGATGTTCCTCCGTACATTAAAGCAGCACGCGAACCAATTTCTTATGTGGGAATTAATTCTGTAGGATTGAGAAGAAGAGGAATCGATTCTGAAAAAATTAAAGAAATACAGAATATTTACCGCGTATTGTATCAAAAGAATTACAATAATTCACAAGCAATAGAAATTTTAGAAACCGAAATGGAAGCAACTCCTGAACGTGACGAAATTATTCAGTTTGTGCGTAATTCAACACGTGGTATCATGAAAGGTTATACCGGAATTTATTAATAAATAAAAAAATAAAAGCATAATTTATGGCAAGTACATCAGACATTAGAAACGGTTTATGTATTAAATTTAATAACGATATTTATAAAATTGTAGAATTTCTACATGTAAAACCAGGTAAAGGTCCTGCGTTTGTAAGAACTAAAATGAAAAGTGTAACTTCTGGTAAAACTTTAGATAATACTTTTTCTGCAGGTCATAAGATTGATGTAGTTCGTGTAGAAACACATACTTTCCAGTATTTATACAATGAAGGAAACGATTATCATTTTATGAATAACGAAACATTTGAGCAAATTACGTTAGAAAAAAGTATCTTAGATGCTCCTGAATTATTAAAAGAAGGAACAAACGTAATGGTTCAGATTAATGCAGAAACAGAATCTCCATTATCTGTAGATATGCCTGCGTCGATCGTTTTAGAAGTAACTTATACAGAGCCTGGTGTAAAAGGTAATACGGCAACAAATGCTACAAAACCTGCTACCGTAGAAACGGGTGCGCAAGTTAACGTACCTTTGTTTATTAACGAAGGCGATAAAATTAAAATTGATACAGCTTCAGGAAGTTATATCGAACGTATAAAAGAGTAAGTATTAAATGAGATTTCCTAAAACGTACCATTTAGAAAATATAGCAGAAATAATTGGGTGCACCTTTGTTGGAGCTCCCGATTTTCCTGTTTTAGGAATGAATGAAATTCATGTGGTGCAACCCGGTGAAATAGTTTTTGTAGATCACCCGAAATATTACGATAAAGCATTAAATTCAAACGCAACAATTATTTTAATTAATAAAGATGTTGAATGCCCAGAAGGGAAAGCTTTGTTGATTTCTGATGATCCATTTCGCGATTTCAATAAACTGTCGGTTTATTTTCGTCCGTTTCAGGCTTCATCAAATGCAATAGCAGAAACAGCTCAAATAGGCGAGGGAACCATCATTCAACCGAATGCTTTTGTTGGCAATCATGTTAAAATCGGTAAAAACTGTGTCATTCATGCAAATGTTGTTTTGAACGATCATACAGTAATTGGCGATAACGTTGTTATCCACGCAGGAACGGTTTTAGGTGCCGATGCTTTTTATTTTAAGAAGAGAACCGGTTTTTTTGATCCGTTGATTTCTTGTGGTTCCGTTGTTATAGAAGACGATGTAACTTTAGGTGCTTTATGTACGATAGATCGTGGAGTAACCGGAGAAACCCGTATTAAAAAAGGAGCAAAAATTGATAACCAGGTGCACATTGGGCACGATACCGTTATTGGCGAAATGTGCTTAATTGCAGCACAATGTGGTATTGCAGGTTGCGTAGTTATAGAAGATAACGTAACTTTATGGGGACAAGTTGGTACTACCAGCGGAATTACTATTGAAGCAGGTGCGGTGGTATCTGCAAAATCAGGTGTTTCAAAAAGCTTAAAAGGCAATAAGGTGTATTTTGGTACACCTGCAGAAGAAGCTCGCGAATATTACAAGCACGTTGCAAAAGTTAAAAATTTAGTAAAGTAGGTAACAATGGAAAGTGCATTAGAAATAGTCAGAAAATTTTACGAATCGGCAGGTATCTTAAACAAAACCTATTGTTTAGAGGTTTTTCATGAAGATATTCAGCTGGAATGGTATAGTTCTAAAGGACATTTGTTTTTGGAACATACCGATCTTTTGGCACTTTCTAAAGACTTAAAACATTCTTATTTTGATCTTCGCGCACAAATTCACGATATAATGAGTGACGGCGATAAAGTAATGATTCGTTACACTTACTACGTTAGAACATTTGAAAATACTGAAGAAGAATTGATTCTTGCTACCTTTTTTACCGTTTGGGAAGTTAAAGACGGCAAGCTTTTTAAAGGTGTTCAAATGAGTCAACTATCAAATTAATAAAAAATTAAAGTAAAAAATTTTAATATTATTCATTAACCCTTATTTTTGTAAAATAATTCAAAAAACGATAATTATAAAAAATCATGAGTGTATTAGTAAACAAAGATTCTAAGATAATAGTTCAAGGATTTACAGGAAGCGAAGGAACGTTCCACGCCTCTCAAATGATTGAATACGGTACAAACGTTGTAGGTGGTGTTACTCCTGGTAAAGGCGGAACTATGCATTTAGATCGTCCTGTGTTTAATACAGTAAAAGATGCTGTTGAAAAAGCAGGTGCAGATACATCTATTATTTTCGTACCGCCGGCATTCGCTGCCGATGCGATTATGGAAGCTGCAGAAGCAGGTATTAAAGTAATTATCTGTATTACAGAAGGTATTCCTGTGGCAGAAATGGTTACTGCATACAACTATGTAAAAAACAAAGGAAATTGTCGTTTGGTTGGTCCTAACTGTCCGGGTGTAATTACTCCGGGTGAAGCTAAAGTTGGTATTATGCCAGGCTTCGTTTTCAAAAAAGGAACAGTAGGTATCGTTTCTAAATCGGGAACTTTAACGTACGAAGCTGCAGACCAAGTTGTAAAACAAGGTTTAGGTATTACAACAGCTATCGGTATTGGTGGAGATCCAATTATTGGAACAACAACTAAAGAAGCGGTTGAATTATTAATGAACGATCCAGAAACAGAAGCAATCATTATGATTGGTGAAATTGGTGGACAATTAGAAGCAGACGCTGCACGTTGGATTAAAGAAAACGGAAACAAAAAACCGGTTATCGGATTCATCGCAGGTGAAACAGCTCCTAAAGGTCGAACAATGGGTCACGCAGGTGCAATTGTTGGTGGTGCTGATGATACAGCAGAAGCTAAAAAACGCATCATGGCAGAATGTGGTATCCACGTTGTTGATTCTCCGGCAGAAATCGGTAAAAAAGTAAAAGAAGTTTTAGGATAATTTCTTTTCTACATAACAAAAACCCCACTTCATTTACACTGCCCCCAAAAAGTTAGACACTATTTGGGGGCATTTTTATGGAACGCAAAGTAAAATACGATGTAGCATTTAAGCTAAAATGTGTAAAAGAAGTATTAATAGATTGTACTTCTGTGATCTCTATTTCAAGGCGAGAGGGTTTTAATAAAAATTTATTACGCAAATGGATTAGTGACTATCAATTGAAAGGAATCGATGGTTTAATTCCAAAACACAAGAACAACAAGTATTTGCAAGGTTTTAAATACAACGTTTTAAAGACTATAGAGCGTGAAAACTTAAGCCTGCCTG
>Ga0213828_1000186_pt1 | contig 67804 bp, 60 predicted proteins | sample MC6MC0897MG_FD_180664 | JGI IMG/M metagenome (GOLD analysis project Ga0213828, IMG submission 180664) | Enriched soil aggregate microbial communities from Iowa State University, Ames, United States - MC6-MC0897-MG | ecosystem: Environmental > Terrestrial > Soil > Unclassified | place: USA: Iowa...
CCAGCTTCTTCATGCGATACAACCGAACCAGGCTCCACAGCTACAACAACTACCTGTCGCCAATAGCCATGGAGCAGCAGGCAGCTTGATTACCGTAACCGGTGTCCGGGATTACTTGACCAGAACAGCTTGCTCGCGAAGCGACATGACAGCCGACAGATGGATGTCGACTGTATTGGCCTCTTCGCGAGCAAGCTCGCTCCCACAGGATTTGTGTCGGGCAACACCCACAGGGGTTGTGCCGGGCGGTATCCATCGCATCACGCGGTCTCTGTGGGAGCAATCCGAGGTTACGAGGGTCGCGAAGAGGCCGGTACAGTCAACACATCTCCGGCAGCTGAAAGTCCGCATTCGCCACCGTCGTAACCTCCGGCAGCTCCCACAGGGTCGGTGCCGGATGCCTCCAAAGGTTCTGTGCCGGGCAGCCCCAAAAGGCTGGGTGTCGATGGCGAACACGCGGTCTCTGTGGGAGCAATCCGAGGTTACGAGGGTCGCGAAGGGGCCGGGGCAGTCAACACACCTCTGCCGGCCAAAAGACCGCATTCGCCACCGTCGTAACCTCCGGCAGCCCCCACAGGGTCTGTGCCGGATGCCTCCAAAGGTTCTGTGCCGGGCAGCCCCGAAAGGCTGGGTGTCGATGGCGAACACGCGGTCTCTGTGGGAGCAATCCGAGGTTACGAGGGTCGCGAAGGGGCCGGGGCAGTCAACACACCTCTGCCGGCCAAAAGACCGCATTCGCCACCGTCGTAACCTCCGGCAGCTCCCACAGAGTCTGTGCCGGATGCCTCCAAAGGTTCTGTGCCGGGCAGCCCCAAAAGGCTGGGTGTCGATGGCGAACACGCGGTCTCTGTAGGAGCAATCCGAGGTTACGAGGGTCGCGAAGGGGCCGGGGCAGTCAACACACCTCTGCCGGCCAAAAGACCGCATTCGCCACCGTCGTAACCTCCGGCAGCTCCCACAAGTTATACCGGGCAAGCTCCCACGGGGATCGCGTTGCGGCATCATGCCTGCGTTATGACCCCAACCCCGTCAATCCTTGGTGCATTCCATCTCAAGCCCTACCCCTAGCTGGCGAGACAGACTCGGCCAGCGCTTCCAGGCCGCTTCGGTGTCCGGGCTGGCGAGCTGGTCGCGGTAGGCTTCTACCGACTCCAGCGAGAAACTGTCCTCGTCCAGCAATTCATCGATGGCGTGATGCACCACTTCATCGAGCTGGTTGGCGAAGTCCTCACCGATCAACTGATGCGCGATGACGCTGGCGACGGTCGTGTTCACCGGGATCAGCGGCTGTCCGAAATGCACGATGTACAGGTCGTTGACCTCTTCCACCAGACGATGAGCGAGGTAGGCTTCGTCGAGCAGGCCATCCAGGCCTTCATGGCCGTCCATGATCGCTGGCGGTGCGCTGAAGAACTGCTCGGCGATTTTCAGCACGGGTTTGATCTGGCTGTCGATCCCGGCTTGCAGCGCCACGTCGTGGGCGGCGTCCAGCAAATCCGGAACCTGTTCGATATAAGCGATCACAAAACGCGCCAGTACACCTCTGGCATCGACATCGGGCAAATGGATGGCAGGGTGCAGATGGGGAAGTTGCGATTCGAGTTGGCGCAATAACTGACCGGTCTGGGTCTCGTGTTCCTGTGCTCGTGTGATCTGCTCGCGCAATGCGGCGGTGTTCATGGATGCTCCATAAGGCAATAAAACCAGGCGGTCATTATAGGGAAGTCATACGTTAGCTTGCTTATCAACGACGCTAAGACGTAATTGTCATAACCACTTCATGGTTATGTGCATCCGCTATTAAAAGGCCACTTTTCCCCGTTTTCTCTCGTTTTTTTTCAGTAAATGCGCGTGCGTATAGCTGGATTTTGCGGATTCTCCAGTGCATTGCGGACGGATTGCCCGTGTCTATACTCGGGTTTGTGATGAGTTGGCTGATGAAACTGGAATGTGACGCAGGCCTGGCCCCGGTCCTCTAGCTGCTTACTTGACCGCTCCCTCGCCCGCACAGGCACTTGTGACGACGCTGCGCTCGGCATCGTTTTCACCCCGCCTGAAATGACTGCTGGCTAATAAGAAGAACAAGAGGGGAACCCGCAATGATGCGACATCCACATGTCTGGATGGGCCTCCTGTTGTGGTCGATATTCGGTCAGGCGCATGCCGCCTGGACCACGAATATGGCACCTGGAGCGACCGAGGTAAGTCACGAGGTCTTTGACCTGCACATGACCATTTTCTGGATATGTGTGGTGATCGGGATCATCGTGTTCGGCGCGATGTTCTGGTCGATGTTCGTTCATCGGCGCTCAACCGGGCAGGTTGCCGCCAAATTTCATGAAAGCACCACGGTGGAAATTCTCTGGACCGTCGTGCCTTTGTTGATTCTGGTCGTCATGGCTATCCCTGCGACCAAGACCCTGATCCAAATGTATGACAACACTGAATCGGGTCTGGATATCCAGATCACCGGTTACCAGTGGAAGTGGCAGTACAAATACCTGGGTCAGGACGTCGAGTTCTTCAGCAACCTGGCCACTCCCGCCGATCAGATCCACAACAAGGAAGCCAAGGGCGAGCACTATCTGCTTGAGGTGGATCAGCCGTTGGTGGTGCCTGTGGGTGTGAAAATCCGCTTTCTGGTGACGGCCGCCGACGTTATCCACTCCTGGTGGGTGCCTGCGTTCGCGGTCAAGCGCGACGCCATTCCCGGTTTCGTCAATGAGGCCTGGACCCGGATCGAGAAACCCGGGATCTATCGCGGCCAATGTTCGGAACTGTGCGGCAAGGATCACGGCTTCATGCCCATCGTGGTCGAGGCCAAGACCCAGGCCGATTACGACACCTGGCTAGCCGAGCGCAAGGCTGAATCCGCCAAACTCAAGGAGCTGACCAGCAAGGACTGGACGCTTGAAGAACTGGTTGCCCAAGGCGACAAGGTCTATCACACCACCTGTGTGGCCTGTCACCAGGCCGAAGGTCAGGGCCTGCCGCCGATGTTCCCGGCGCTCAAAGGCTCAAAAACCGTGTTGGGCCCGAAAGAAGAACACCTCGCCACCGTATTCAACGGCCGGCCGGGCACTGCGATGGCTGCTTTCGGCAAGCAGCTGTCGGAAGTCGATATCGCCGCCGTCGTGACCTACGAACGCAATGCGTGGGGCAACAACAAGGGCGACATGGTGACCCCGAAAGACGTGCTAGCGCTCAAACAGGCGGCCGCGAAATGAACGCAATGAAGCAAGCACGCCGGGAAACCTGTGGGAGCGAATTCATTCGCGAGAGGGCGGTACATCCGATACCTATTGATCGGCTGTACCACAGCATCGCGAGTGAATTCGCTCCCACCGGGGTGTGTATCTCCACCGGATTCAGAGCTTGGCGCGAGATTTGCGCAGGAGACAGGACATGAGTGCAGTGATTGACGACCATGGCCACGAGGGCCATGCGCATGGTCCGGCCAAGGGCCTGATGCGTTGGGTGCTGACCACCAACCACAAGGACATCGGCACGCTGTACCTGTGGTTCAGCTTCTGCATGTTCCTGCTCGGCGGCTCGTTCGCCATGGTGATCCGGGCCGAACTGTTCCAGCCCGGTTTGCAGATCGTGGAGCCAGCATTCTTTAACCAGATGACCACCATGCACGGGCTGGTGATGGTGTTCGGTGCAGTGATGCCGGCCTTCGTCGGGCTGGCCAACTGGATGATCCCGCTGATGATCGGCGCGCCGGACATGGCGTTGCCGCGCATGAACAACTTCAGTTTCTGGCTCCTCCCTGCGGCGTTCCTGCTGCTGGTGTCGACCCTGTTCACGCCGGGCGGCGGACCCAATTTTGGCTGGACCTTCTACGCCCCGCTCTCCACGACATACGCGCCGGAAAGCGTCACCTATTTCATCTTCGCCATTCACCTGATGGGGATCAGCTCGATCATGGGGGCGATCAACGTCATCGCCACCATCCTCAATCTGCGCGCGCCCGGCATGACCCTGATGAAAATGCCGCTGTTCGTCTGGACCTGGCTGATCACGGCGTTCCTGCTGATCGCGGTGATGCCGGTGCTCGCGGGGTGCGTGACCATGATGCTGATGGACATTCACTTCCACACCAGCTTCTTCAGCGCGGCGGGTGGCGGTGATCCGGTGTTGTTCCAGCATGTGTTCTGGTTCTTCGGGCACCCCGAGGTGTACATCATGATCCTGCCGGCCTTCGGCGCGGTCAGTTCGATCATTCCGGCGTTCTCGCGCAAGCCGCTGTTTGGCTACACCTCGATGGTCTACGCAACGGCGAGCATTGCGTTCCTGTCGTTTATCGTCTGGGCGCACCACATGTTCGTGGTCGGCATCCCGCTGGTGGGCGAATTGTTCTTCATGTACGCGACCATGCTGATCGCCGTGCCAACCGGGGTGAAGGTGTTCAACTGGGTCAGCACCATGTGGCAAGGCGAACTCACGTTCGAGACGCCAATGCTGTTCGCCGTGGCTTTCGTGATCCTCTTCACCATCGGCGGGTTCTCCGGGCTGATGCTGGCCATCGCGCCGGCTGACTTCCAGTACCAGGACACCTATTTCGTCGTCGCGCATTTCCACTACGTGCTTGTACCGGGTGCGATCTTCGGCATCTTCGCGTCGGCCTATTACTGGCTGCCGAAATGGACCGGCCACATGTACGACGAAACCCTGGGCAAGCTGCATTTCTGGCTGTCCTTCATCGGCATGAACATGGCGTTCTTCCCGATGCACTTCGTCGGATTGGCGGGCATGCCGCGTCGGGTACCGGACTACAACCTGCAGTTCGCCGACTTCAACATGGTTTCTTCGATTGGCGCGTTTACGTTCGGCGCCACGCAGATCTTCTTCCTGTTCATCGTGATCAAGACCATCCGTGGCGGTCCGCCAGCACCGGCAAAACCTTGGGACGGCGCCGACGGGCTCGAGTGGACCGTGCCTTCGCCCGCGCCGTATCACACCTTCGTGACGCCGCCGGAAGTCAAATAAGAGAGCGACGTGAGATGAGCGATACACCGCGTCCGAACAAGCGACTCGTCACCCGCCTGCTGATGTTGGTGGTGGCGATGTTCGCGTTCGGTTTCGCGCTGGTGCCGCTGTATGACGTGATGTGCAAGGCGCTGGGCATCAACGGCAAGACCGGGGATCAGTACACGCAGACCCAACAGGTCGATGACAGCCGTCAGGTGCGGGTGCAGTTTCTGGCCACCAACAATGCCGACATGACATGGGGTTTCTTTCCCAAGGCCCAAGAGCTGACAGTGCACCCTGGCGCGGTCAGCGAAATGCTCTTCGTGGCGCAGAACCCGACCGATAAGCCAATGACGGCGCAGGCAATCCCGAGCATCTCGCCCAGCACCGCTGCCGTTTATTTCCACAAGACTGAATGCTTCTGCTTCACCCAGCAAATGCTGCAACCGGGCGAGCGCATCGAGATGCCGGTGCGCTTCATCGTCGACCGCGACCTGCCCAAGGATGTGAAACACCTGACGCTCGCTTACACGCTGTTCGATATCACCGCTCGCATGCCGCCCGTTGTCCGCCCCGTTGCGGCATCGGGTGGTTAGGCCGATAAGGCCGAGGAGATTCAGAAGATGGCAACGCATGAGCATTACTACGTTCCGGCGCAGAGCAAATGGCCGATCATTGCCACGGTCGGCATGTTCATCACCATGTACGGCCTGGGCACCTGGTTCATCGACATGAAGGCGGGACGTGAATCCCACGGGCCGATCTTCTTCGCGATTGGCGGCCTGGTCGTGGCCTACATCATGTTTGGCTGGTTCGGCACGGTGATCAAGGAAGGCCGAGCGGGGTTGTACAGCGCACAGATGGACAGGTCGTTCCGTTGGGGCATGAGCTGGTTCATCTTTTCGGAAGTGATGTTTTTCGTGGCGTTCTTCGGCGCATTGTTCTACGTGCGCAACGTTGCCGGGCCTGCGTTGGGTGGCGAAGGTCCGAAGGGCATTGCGCACATGCTGTGGCCGAACTTTCAGTACGTCTGGCCGCTGCTGCATACGCCTGATCCGAAACTGTTCCCGCCGCCCAAAGAGATCATCGACCCTTGGCATTTGCCGCTGATCAACACGGTGTTGCTGGTCAGCTCCAGCGTCACGGTGACCATCGCTCACCACGCATTGAAGAAAGGCCATCGGGGCGCGCTGAAACTCTGGCTGGCGCTGACCATCTTGCTGGGTCTCGCATTCTTGACGCTGCAAGCCATGGAGTACCACGAGGCCTACACCGAACTGGGCCTGACCTTGGGGTCGGGCATCTATGGCGCGACCTTCTTCATGCTCACGGGTTTTCACGGCGCCCACGTGACCATCGGCACGATCATCCTGTTTGTGATGTTGATGCGGATCCTGCGCGGGCATTTCGATGCCGAGCATCAGTTCGGTTTCGAAGCGGCGAGCTGGTATTGGCACTTTGTGGATGTGGTGTGGGTGGGCTTGTTCGTGTTCGTGTATGTCTTGTGAACGCCGGAAAGTTGGCCTTCACCCAGACCTGTAGGAGCGTGGCTTGTCCCGCGATCTGCCGCGAAGCGGCAGCGAATCCGGTAAACGCGGTCAGCCTGTGATACCGAGTGCGCAGGTTTTACGACGGATCCGTCGGACGCGACCCCGGCGCGATCGCGGGACAAGCCGCGCTCCTACAAGAGGACGGCGTTGATTACCAAGGCGTGTGATAAACCAGCTGCCCGCTGAAATACCCGTAGGCAATCAGCGCCAGGGTAATGGCGGCGCAGGTCACGCGCACGGTCAGGGCTTTAACCAGGCGGGTAGATGACGCATCGTCCTTGACCAGAAAGAACAGGCCGCTGAACAGACTGATCACCGTGGCGATGAGCATAAAAACAATGGCCGCTTTGAGCATTTCGTCACTCCGGGAGCAAACGCTATGCAAAGGAGTATAGGTGGGGCGCTTCAGCAGGCGCGGGAAGCGTAATGAAGCGCTTTCGGCCCGGCATTGCGCCCACGCTGGTGGTGCTTCTGTTGCTGCCGGTGCTGATTTACCTGGGCTTCTGGCAGTTGGGACGCGGCGAAGAAAAACGCATCATGCTCGCCAACTACGCCGAGCGCCGCGCCGCGCCACCGATGTCGGCCGAGTTATTGCCCGCTACCGCCGATCCCGCGTATCGCCGGGTGCAATTACGTGGCAGCTTCGACGCCGAACACAGCCTGCTGCTGGACAACAGCACCCGTGATGGCAAGGCAGGCGTCGAGCTGATCCAGCCCTTCCACGACCAATTGAGCGGTGTGTGGCTGATGGTCAATCGCGGCTGGCTGCCTTGGCCTGATCGTCGCACGCCCCCCGTTTTCGAGACGCCCAGGCAAGCGCTGAATCTGGACGCGTGGGTCTACGTCTCGCCCGGTGCGACCTTCCAGCTGCATCCCGACGCACAGAGCGGCAGTTGGCCAAAACTCGTCACGGCCATCGATCCCGCCAAGGTCTGGCCTGAGTTGAACCGCGAAGGCTTCGCCCATGAACTGCGCCTGGAAGCAGGGCCTGTGGCGTATCGCGCCGACTGGCCGGTGGTGGCGATGGGGCCTGAAAAACATCTGGGTTACGCCGTGCAATGGTTCGCCATGGCCACCGCGCTGGTCGGGCTTTATCTGTATCTGGGTTTCAACACGACCCGAACTGCCAGGCGCACAGACAAGCACAATAAAAAGAAGGAGAAACCGCATGGGAACAGCGATGAATCCAGCCAGCATGTCTGAAACCCGTCCGCCGAAGAACCGGCGTCGCGGTCGTCTTCAGCTGATTCTGGTGTTGCTCGTGGCACTCGGGCCGATGGTGCTCGCCACCACCATGTACAAGTTCAAATTCTGGGTGCCGGACAGCCGCAGCTTTCATGGCGAACTGATCGGCAATGGCGAAAGCCGCACGGAGCTGGGCGTGCAGTCCAACGAGAAGCGCTGGCAGCTGCTGGTCACGGCGCCCGAGCAGTGCGACGCCGACTGCCAGCAACTGGTGTACCTGGCGCGGCAGATCCAGATCGGTCTGGGGCGAGATGCCTCACGGGCCAGCCACGCGCTGACCACAGCCCAGCCGCTGAACCCTGAATACGACGCCAGACTGACCCGCGAATACCCGCAGTTGCAGCGCTATCCGCTGGACCTCAAGCGCTATCACCGAATGGCGCCGGGCATAGAACTGCCGCAACTGTGGATCGTCGACCCGCACGGCAATCTGGTGTTGCGCTATGGCGCGGAGGTCAACGGCAAGGACCTGCTCAACGACCTGCGCCAATTGCTGAAACTGTCGAACATCGGATAAGGGGGTCATGATGACCAGACCCGGATTTCGTCTCGCGTTGTGTGCGACCTTGTTGGCGCTGGTGGTTGTGCTGCTCGGCGCCTACACCCGACTGACCCATGCCGGCCTCGGCTGCCCAGACTGGCCGGGCTGCTACGGTTTTATTAGCGTGCCCAAGACCGAGGCGCAGCTGGCCCACGCCGAACTTCGCTTCCCGGATTCGCCTGTCGAGGAGCACAAAGGCCGCAACGAGATGGTTCATCGCTATTTCGCCGGTGGCCTGGCGCTGATGATCATGATGTTGGGTGTTCAAGCCTGGCACCGTCGGCACATCTCCGACCAACCGGTTGGACTGCCGTTGTTATTGGTAGGTGTGGTCGGCGCTCAGGCAGCGTTCGGTATGTGGACGGTGACGCTCAAGTTATGGCCGCAGGTGGTGACCGCCCATTTGCTGGGCGGCATCACGACGTTGAGCCTGTTGTTTCTGCTGACGGCCCGGCTGAGCGGAGTGTTCGCGCCGATGCCACAGATGAGTCCGCGCGTGCGGCGTCTGGCGGCGGTCGGTCTGGTGTTGGTGGCGTTGCAGATTGCGCTGGGTGGTTGGGTCAGCTCCAACTATGCAGCGATGGCCTGCACTGACCTGCCGATGTGTCAGGGCCAATGGTGGCCGGAGGCTGACTTTGCCAACGGCTTTCATCTGACTCAGCACATCGGCCCCAATTACCTGGGCGGCAAACTCGACAGCACGGCGCGAACGGCGATTCACCTGACTCATCGCATCGGCGCGCTGCTGGTGACCTGTTCGCTGCTGATGCTGGCCTGGCAGCTGCAGCGCGCAGGGCTCAAGGGTTTGGCCGGTTTGTTAGTGGTGGCGCTGGGTCTGCAGATTGCGTTGGGTGTGAGCAACGTGCTTTTCCATCTGCCGCTGGGCGTAGCGGTGGCGCACAACGCAGGCGGTGCGGCTCTGATGCTGACCATGACACTCATCAACTACCGCGTCCGGCCGGCATTCACCGTTTCACGCAGACACGCACCGAGCTTCTGGCAACACGCGCATGTGCTGCTGCATTTAGGACCGCATCGATGACGACGTGCTGAGCGCTCGCAGGTTTTTGATTCTGGCCGCAGGTCGTGGGAGGCCAGCTTGCTGACGATTGACCGGAAACCGGACACGAAACTTTCGCGCGCGGTGTGTCAGATGCGGTCCGTTGGCAGATTTTGCTGACGCTGCGCGCCAGATCGCGAGCAAGCTTGCTCCCACGCCCTCCGGGCAGAAGCAATCCGAGACAAGGGGAAAGGTTAATGACAACCGCAACCGGCGAGCAGCATCGCCAAGCGCTGTGGCGGGACTATCTGGAGCTGACCAAGCCCAAAGTTCTGGTGCTGATGCTGATTACCTCGCTGGTAGGCATGTTTCTGGCCACCCGTGCCGGCGTGCCGTGGGCGGTGCTGCTGTTCGGCAATCTGGGTATCTCGCTGTGTGCCGGCGGCGCCGCGGTGGTCAATCATGTGGTGGACCGACGCATTGATGCGTTGATGGCCCGCACGCACAAGCGGCCCATTGCCGAAGGCCGTGTTTCACCTGCTGCCGCCCTCACCTTCGCCGCATTGCTTGCGATCATCGGTCAGGCGTTACTGTTGACGTTCACCAATGCGCTGGCCGCCTGGCTGACCCTCGCCTCATTGCTCGGTTACGCCGTGATCTACACCGGCTTCCTGAAACGTGCGACACCGCAGAACATCGTCATCGGCGGGCTGGCGGGTGCTGCGCCGCCGATGCTCGGTTGGGTCGCGGTCACGGGGCACATCAGCGCCGAGCCCTTGCTTCTGGTGCTGATCATCTTTGCCTGGACGCCGCCGCATTTCTGGGCGCTGGCGATCCATCGCAAAGATGAATATGCGAAGGCCGCCATCCCGATGCTGCCGGTCACTCATGGCGAGCGGTACACCAAGCTGCACATCGTGCTGTACACCTGCGTGCTGTTGGCTGTGAGCCTGATGCCGTTCGTGATCAAGATGAGTGGCGTGCTGTACCTGATCTGCGCGAGCGTGCTGGGGATTCGCTTTCTGCATTGGGCGCTGGTGTTGTACCGTGGCAGCCGGCCGCACGCCGCGATCAACACCTTCAAGTACTCGATCTGGTACTTGCTGCTGCTGTTCATCGCGCTGCTCGTAGATCACTACCTAGTGTTGAATTCATGACCCGAACCCAAAAAACCGTCTTTGTTCTCGTGGCCATCGTAGCGGTGGTGCTGGGCCTTACCGTTAATCGTGTGCTGTCGGGCAAGGGTCAGGGAGACCAGACCGCGCTGATCGACGCGGGTGTGATTCTGCTGCCGCAAAGCCGTAACGTGCCCGATCTGAAGATGGTCGACCAAGACGGCCAGCCGGTGTCACTGGGGTCACTGAAGGACAAATGGACGCTGCTGTTTTTTGGCTACACCTTCTGCCCGGACATCTGTCCGACCACCCTCGCCCAACTGCGTCAGATCAAGAGTGAGCTGCCGAATGAGGCCGTCGACAAACTGCGGATCGTGCTGGTCAGCGTCGATCCTAACCGCGATACGCCGCAGCAGCTCAAGACGTATCTGGGTTACTTCGACAAACAGTTCATGGGCCTGACCGCGCCGGTGGACAGCATCCAGAAACTGGCCAATGCGGTGAGCATTCCGTTCATTCCGGCCGACACCAGCAAGCCGAATTACACGGTGGACCACAGCGGTAACCTCGCCCTTCTTGGTCCGGACGGCACCCAGCGCGGCTTCATCCGCTCGCCGTTGAATAACCAGAAGCTGATTGCGCAGTTGCCGGGGTTGGTTGAGAGGAAGTGAGGGTCAATGATCGTTCTCACGCTCCGCGTGGGCATGCATCTCGTGACGCTCCGCGTCACAGTGGCCGCAGAGCAGACTGATCAGCATTCCCACGCGGAGCGTGGGGACGATCAAATTTCGGTCGATCAGAACGCCGGAACCACCGCCCCTTTGTACTTCTCAAGAATGAACGCTTTGGTTTCCGGGCTGTGCAGCGCGGCGACCAGTTTCTGGATGGCTGGCGAGTCCTTGTTGTCTTCGCGGGTGACGAGGATATTCGCGTACGGCGATTCCTGGCCTTCGATGATCAACGCATCCTTGGTCGGATCAAGCTTGGCGGTCAGCGCGTAGTTGGTGTTGATCAGCGCCAGGTCCACCTGAGTCAGCACGCGTGGCAACGTGGCCGCTTCCAGCTCGCGGAATTTCAGCGCTTTCGGGTTTTGCTGCACATCGCTTGGCTTGGCAGTGATGCTGTTCGGGTCTTTTAGCGTGATCAGACCGGCCTTGACCAGTAGCAGGAACGCGCGGCCTTCATTGGTGGCGTCGTTCGGCAGCGCGACAGTTGCACCATCAGGCAGATCGGCGAGGTTCTTGATCTTGTCCGAGTAGGCACCGAAAGGCTCGACATGAACCTTCGCCACGCTCACCAGATGCGTGCCTTTGCCCTTGTTGAACTCATCCAGATACGGCTGGTGCTGGAAGAAGTTAGCGTCCATGCGCTTCTGATCGACCTGCACGTTTGGCTGGATGTAGTCGTTGAAGACTTTAACGTTCAGCGTCACGCCTTCTTTGGCCAGCGCCGGTTTGACGAATTCGAGAATCTCGGCGTGCGGCACGGCAGTGGCAGCAACGGTCAGGGTTTCATCGGCGTGGGCGGAAAAGGCAGCCACGGCAGCGAAGACGGCCAACAGTTTTTTCATCGGTTCTACTCCTTGAAATGCGCGCGGGGGTGGCGCGCACTTGCCGGTCGACGACCGGCGAACTCAGTTAACGGTGCGAAAAGTGCGCGACCAGTCTGTCGCCCACGGTTTGCAGGATCTGCACCAGCACCAGCAGCAATACGACCGTCACGAACATCACATCGTTCTGGAAGCGCTGGTAGCCGTAACGAATCGCCAGGTCACCCAGACCGCCGGCACCCACGGCGCCCGCCATTGCGGTGAAGGACACCAGCGCAATCGCCGTTACCGTGATCGCCGCCAGAATGCCGGGACGGGCTTCAGGCAGCAGCGCTTTGACGATGATTTGGCGCGTTGTGGCGCCCATCGCCTGAATCGCTTCGATGATGCCGCGATCCACTTCCCGCAATGCCGTCTCGACCAGGCGCGCGAAGAATGGCGTGGCGCCTGCGATCAGCGGCGGCAGCGTGCCGAGAATCCCCAGCGAAGTGCCGGTGATGATTTCGGTCAGCGGCATCATCACGATCAACAGGATGATGAACGGCAAGGCCCTCAGCATGTTCACGATCAGGCCGACGGTGGCGTAGACCGGCTTGTTCTCGAGCAACTGACGCGGCGAGGTGAGGAACATCAGTACGCCCAGCGGCAGGCCCAGCAGTACGGTGAACGCCAGCGACACGCCGAGCATGATCAGGGTATCGCCTGTGGCTAACCAGATTTCGTACCAGTCGACGTTGGAAAACAGATTGATCAGGGTATCCATCAGCGCAGGATCTCCATGTGAACGTCAGCCGCGGTGAAGCGGGCGAACGCGGCGTCCATATCGCCGCCAGTGATGGCCAGCGTCAGTTGCCCGTAAGGAGTGTCCTTGATGCGGTCGATGCGGCCGGCCAGGATGCTGTAGTCCACACCGGTTTCCCGTGCGACGGTTCCCAGCAATGGCGCGTAGGTCGCTTCGCCCTGGAACGTCAGGCGCACGATGCGGCCCTGCACGTGAGCGAAGTCGGTGTTCTGCTCGTTCTCGTCGACCTGTTCGTCTTCCTGGACGAACCGTCGGGTCGTCGGGTGCTTGGGATGCAGAAACACGTCGGCCACCGGGCCTTGCTCGACGATCACGCCGGCGTCCATCACTGCCACCTGATCACAGACGCGACGGATCACGTCCATCTCGTGAGTGATCAACACGATGGTCAGCTTCAACTCACGGTTGATCTCCGCCAGCAATTGCAGGACCGACGCCGTGGTTTGCGGGTCGAGGGCACTGGTGGCCTCGTCGCACAGCAGGATCTTCGGCTTGGTCGCCAGTGCGCGCGCAATGCCGACGCGCTGCTTCTGACCGCCGGACAACTGCGCGGGGTACTTTTTGGCGTGGTCGGACAGCCCAACGCGGGCCAGCAATTCCGCCACTCGCTGATCGATCTGGGCGCGGGACATGTCCCCGGCCAGGGTCAGCGGCATGGCAACGTTGTCAGCTACGGTCTTGGACGACAGCAGGTTGAAGTGCTGGAAGATCATCCCGACTTGTCGACGAAAGCCACGCAGGCCGTCGGCATCCAGGGCGGTGACATCGACGTCATCGACCAGAATCTTGCCGCCGCTTGGCGCTTCCAGGCGGTTGATCAGGCGCAGCATGGTGCTTTTACCTGCACCGGAATGGCCGATCAGGCCAAACACCTGGCCGTCTTCGACGCGCAGGCTGGTCGGGTGCAGCGCGGGGATTTCCCTGCCGGCGACCCGGTAGGTTTTATGGACGTTATGAAACTCGATCACTTAGCGAACCTTGTGGGGGCGCGGTAGAAAAAGCAGCGTATGAGAAGAGCCTCGAACATACTGCTGGGCGATGCCATTTCGGCCGTTTATCGCCTCGGCTGGATAAACCGGGCGCGCATTTTAGCCTGTCAGGCCGGGATTGGGCCCGGAATTCTTAGCATTTATTTAGCGGATCAACTGCCGAACGGTCATAACGCCATTTCGGCTGGGCTGACCTTCGGCTGAAGCAACGTTAGACCAAAGGTCAGAAAAAACACGGAACGGCCCATTTTTCCCTCAGTCACTTAATAAGCGCCGCGATTTCCCCTGCCTTCTGTCCGGGAAATCCTTGCTTAACGAGCTTATTCCGCCTTTCGCCTATGGAAGACCGAGAAAGAGCCGCCTGAACCGAGGAGTTTTAAACCGATGGCTACGAAGAAACCAGCACCAGTGAGCCCGACGCCCAAGAGCGATCTGGCCGGCACCGATACGTTGGATCGAGGCAACACTAACGAGAAACTCGAGAGTCTTGAGCAATTCCGTTCAGACGCAACAGGTCAGGCATTACGCACCAATCAAGGCGTAAAGGTCTCCGACAACCAGAACACATTGAAGGTCGGCAACCGCGGCCCGTCGTTGCTCGAAGACTTCATCATGCGCGAGAAAATCACGCATTTTGACCATGAGCGCATTCCGGAGCGCATCGTCCACGCACGCGGCACAGCCGCCCACGGCTACTTCCAGAGCTACGAGAACCATTCCGCGCTGAGCAAGGCCGAATTCCTCCGTGATCCGGGAAAGAAAACCCCGGTGTTCGTGCGTTTTTCCACCGTGCAAGGCCCTCGCGGCTCTGGCGACACAGTGCGGGACGTACGCGGTTTTGCGGTCAAGTTTTATACAGGCGAAGGCAATTACGACCTGGTCGGTAACAACATGCCGGTGTTCTTCATCCAGGACGCGATCAAGTTTCCGGACTTCGTGCATGCCGTGAAGCCTGAGCCACACAACGAGATCCCCACCGGTGGTTCGGCGCACGACACCTTCTGGGATTTCGTCTCGCTGGTGCCCGAATCCGCTCACATGGTGCTTTGGACCATGTCTGACCGGGCGATTCCGAAAAACCTGCGGAGCATGCAGGGCTTTGGCATCCACACCTTCCGCATGATCAACACCGAGGGTAAATCCTCGTTCGTGAAATTCCACTGGAAACCCAAGTACGGCACCTGTTCTCTGCTGTGGGATGAAGCCCAGAAGCTTGCGGGTAAAGACACGGACTTCCACCGTCGTGATCTGTGGGAATCCATCGAGTCGGGCGACTATCCAGAGTGGGAATTGGGCGTGCAGATCGTCGCCGAAGAAGACGAGCACAAGTTCGACTTCGACCTGCTCGACCCGACCAAGATCATTCCCGAGGAAATGGTGCCGGTGACGCCGCTGGGCAAAATGGTGCTCAATCGCAACCCGGATAACTATTTCGCTGAGACTGAGCAGGTCGCTTTCTGCCCGGGCCACGTGGTCCCAGGCATCGACTTCTCCAACGACCCGCTGCTGCAGGGCCGTCTGTTCTCCTACACCGATACGCAGATCAGCCGACTGGGTGGCCCGAACTTCCACGAGATCCCGATCAACCGCCCTGTATCGCCGAACCACAGTGGTCAGCGCGACGCTCAGCATCGCATGACCATCGACAAGGGCCGTGCGTCCTATGAGCCGAACTCCATCGATGGCGGCTGGCCGAAAGAAACACCTGCCGGCCCGCAGGATGGCGGCTTCGAGACGTATCAGGAGCGCGTTGAAGCCCACAAGGTGCGCGAGCGCAGCCCGTCGTTTGGGGATCACTTCTCCCAAGCCACGCTGTTTTTCAACAGCATGAGCGAGCACGAGAAAGAGCACATCATCGCGGCATACAGCTTTGAACTCGGCAAGGTCGAGCGCGAGCACATTCGCGCGCGTCAGGTGAACGAGATTCTGGCGAACATCGACATGACTCTGGCCAAGCGGGTCGCCGAAAACCTCGGGTTGCCTGCGCCAAAAGGTCCGACCGTCAAAGCTCAAAAGACTGGCAAGCCAACGGTGGACACGTCTCCATTGCTCAGCCAGGCCAATCTGCTGCCGGGCGATATTGCCTCACGCAAAGTGGCGATTCTGGTTGCTGACGGCGTTGACGAGAAAGCCGTTGCCGCCATGAAGGCCGCGCTGGAAGCCGAGTCGGCTCACGCCAAGGTGCTCGGTCCAACCTCTGCGCCGGTGAAGACCGCAGGTGGCGGTACATTGGCCGTGGATGCCTCGGCGGAAGGCCTGCCTTCCATCGCGTTCGACGCGGTGTTCATTCCAGGTGGCGCGGCCTCCGTGAAAGCCCTGAGCGGTAATGGGGTGGCGCTGCATTACGTGTTGGAGGCTTACAAGCACCTCAAGGCGATTGCCTATGCCGGAGATGCCAAACAGCTGATCGACACGTTGCATCTGGACCCGGACGCGGGATTGCTGGCGGTCTCGGACAGCAAATCGTTCGGCGCCTTCTTCGATGCCATGAAACAGCATCGTGTTTGGGCACGTGAGCCGAAGGCCAAGGCGATTCCGGCTTGATAGCGGCGCCGCGCATTGGATGACAGCTGACCTGTAGGAGCGCGCTTGCCCGCGAAAGAATGCTACCTCCACGGATGTACCGACCAGATCTCGGGCAAGCGCGCTCCTGCAGGGACTGAGGCGCTGCAAATAAAAAAGGCGTTGCCTGTGAGGGCAACGCCTTTCTTTTAATCAGAATCTGATCAGAGCTTCGCGGGTTTCAAGATGATCTGCGCAGGCTCGGCTTTTTCGATCTCGCGCTGAATCTGCAATTCGAAGTCCGGATTGATCTTCGTTACTCGTTTGGTCAGCAACGTTGCCAGCCAAGGATAATCGTCCGTGCGCGGTACCTGAATCGTAACTTCGCAATTAAACGCAGCAACATCGGCGGCGATGTCGTTCAGTTGGCGACGCAATTGCTTCGAATCGGCGATGTTCAGCTTGACCGTCGTGCTTTCGGCTGTAGGGTCGATGACCTTCGCGGTGCGCTTCGCTTCAGCCGCGCGCAAATCGGCTTCGGCCTTATCGAGTTCGGCCTTGCGCGCGTTGGCAATCGCGCCATTCACGCCGCTGGTTAACGCTGGCGCCTTGGGCATCAGCGCGCGAGCACGGCTGAGCGCGGTGGCGGCGGCATTGACGTCCCCTTTCTGCAGGACGATCTGACTGCGGCTCAGGTAAGCCTCGGCCAATTGTCGCTGGTACTGCTCCAGACGCGGGTCGTCAGGGTTCTTGCTCTGCAGAGCGGCCAGCTGATCTTCAGCGGTGGCCAATTCGCTGCTGGCGATGTTCTGATCCAGCTGCTGATACGCGTCAGGCGCCGCGACAGGTGCGGGCGCTTCGACAGGCTTGCTTTGGCAGGCGACCAACAGTGTGGAAAATGCAGCAAGCAGCAGATAACGGGATGCGAACGGCTTCATTCCTGCGATTCTCTATTTGCGCAAAAAACGAGCAAGTCTACACATAAGTGCCTTGCACCGAAAATAACTGATCACCATCGGCGGCGCTGCATCGGATCATTGCATATTGCCGCCATTCAATTATTGCGGAGTATGACTGTTCTTCCAGTCCAAGGTTCTACCGCTTGGGTAAAAGGAAGCTCAGCAAAAACAACGCGGCAGCGCAGACCACGATGGACGGGCCTGCCGGGGTGTCCTTGAACCAGGACAGCGCGAGCCCGCCACAGACTGCAAGCACACCGATAATGCTCGCTCCCAAGGCCATTTGCTCGGGCGAACGGGCGTGACGTTGTGCCGCAGCGGCCGGAATGATGAGCAATGAGGTGATCAGCAATACCCCGACGATTTTCATCGCCACTGCGATGACCACCGCAATCAGCAGCATCAGTGTCATGCGCAGGGCCGCGACCGGCAGGCCTTCGACCGTCGCCAGTTCTTCGTGGACCGTGATGGCCAGCAAAGGTCGCCACAGCGCACAGATCAGCACCAACACCGCCGCGCTGCCGCCCAGGATCCACGACAGGTCAGTTGGGCTGATCGCCAGCAGATCGCCGAACAGATAGCCCATCAGGTCGATCCGCACTTCGCGCATGAAGCTCAGGACGACAAGGCCCAGTGACAGCGTGCTGGGCGCGAGAATACCCAGCAGCGTATCTGAGGCAAGCGGCTGACGTTGCTGAAGGGTCACCAGCAGGATGGCGAGCAGCAGACAGCCAACTGTCACGGCGATGGTCGGGCTGATGTCCAGCAAGAAGCCCAACGCAACCCCGAGCAAGGCGGCGTGGGACAAGGTGTCGCCGAAGTAGGCCATGCGGCGCCAGACCACGAACGAACCTAACGGGCCTGCGACGATCGCCAGAGCAAGGCCTGCGAGCAAGGCATAGAGTAGAAAATCAGCCATGCTTGCAGCTGTCTCCGTGGTCATGGTTATGAGGGTGCGAGTGTGCGTGCGCAGGGTCGTGACTGTGGTCGTGAGCGGCGGCGGGTTGGCACACCTCGCCGTGCAGGTCGTGCGCGTGGTCGTGATGGTGGTGATAGATCGCCAGGCTTGGCGCGTGCTGACCGAACAGCTCGACGAACGCCGGGTCGTTGCTGACGTGCTCGGGATGCCCGGAGCAGCAGACGTGCCGGTTCAGGCAGACCACCTGATCGGTGGTGCTCATCACCAGGTGCAAATCGTGGGACACCATCAGCACGCCGCACTGATGACGGTTACGCAGTTGCGTGATCAGCGCATACAGTTCGGCCTGGCCGGCAACATCGACGCCTTGCACGGGTTCGTCGAGCACCAGGAGCTCCGGCTTGCGCAACAGGGCACGGGCCAGCAGAACGCGCTGCATTTCGCCGCCGGAAATGCCCTGCAACGGGCTGTCGATGACTTTTTCGGCGCCCACTTCGGACAGGGCTGCAAGCGCGGTTGCCCGGTCGACGCCCGGCACCAGGCGCAGGAAGCGCAGGACGGACAACGGCAGCGTGGCGTCGATATGGAGCTTCTGCGGCATGTAGCCGATACGCAGTCTGGGTTTGCGCCAGACCTCGCCCGAATCAGGCTTTAGCAGTCCGAGTACGGCGCGCACCAGCGTCGTCTTGCCCGCGCCGTTAGGGCCGATCAAGGTAACGATCTCGCCGGGACTGACGCTCAGCTGAATGTTTTCCAGCACGCTCTGGCCGGCACGAGTGACGCTGACGTCCTGCAGGCGGATCAGTGCGTCGCTCATCAGGCGGCCTTGCAGCCAGCACACACACCGACCACTTCGACGGTCTGGGCTTCCACGTCAAAGCCCACTTCGTTGGCCGCGTTGACGATGGCGGCACTGATAGCTCCGTGCTGCAGCTCGATGGCTGCGTGGCATTCGCGACAGATCAGGAACTGGCCCTGATGCGCATGGGTCGGGTGGTTGCAGCCGGCGAAAGCGTTCAGTGAGGCAATGCGGTGCACCAGGCCGTTTTCCAGAAGGAAATCCAGCGCACGGTACACGGTGGGCGGCGCGGCGCGGCGACCGTCCTCTTCGCTCAAGACCGCGAGGATGTCGTAGGCGCCCAGTGGCTTGTGGCTTTGCCAGACCAGCTCCAGCACGCGACGACGCAGAGCGGTCAGCCGCAGGCCTTTCCCGGCACACAAGGTGTCGGCCTCAGTCAGGGCGCTGTGTACGCAATGAGAGTGATCGTGGGGGCGACTGGCCAGTGGTGTATTAGACATGGGCGGCGACGGCTTTTGTGAGAGACGTTATTATGTTACCCGTTCCTGCCCCCATGAGTGGTCACCGTGTCCCGACTTTTTTTACTTTTTGTCGTATTCATCACCGGATTTCTTTCCATTGCTCCCGCCCAGGCCGAGGTTCGAGTGCTGACCAGCATCAAGCCGCTACAGCTGATTGCTGCGGCTGTGCAAGACGGAATCGCGGTGCCGGAAGTCCTGCTGCCGCCGGGCGCATCACCGCATAACTACGCGCTGCGCCCGTCCGACGTACGGCGCGTCCAGGACGTCGACCTGCTCTACTGGATCGGCCCTGACATGGAAACGTTCCTGCCGCGCGTACTGGCCGGCCGCACCAAGGCATCGGTGCCGGTTCAGTCGTTGCCCGGCATGCATTTGCGCCACTTCACCGCGAGCAGCGATCACCATGACGACGACGGTGATGATGACGAGCACGATCACGACCACCGTCCGGGCAGCGTCGACGCGCATCTGTGGCTGTCTTCGGTCAACGCGCGAGTGATCGCGGCGAAGATGGCTGCCGATCTGAGCCAGGCCGATCCGGACAATGCGGCGCGCTACGCAAGTAACGTTCAGGCGTTCGATGAACGCATGGACGCGCTGGACGCGAAGATAAAACAGCGCGTGGCGGGCATCACCGACAAGCCGTATTTCGTGTTCCACGAAGCTTTCGATTATTTCGAAGAGGCCTACGGGCTCAAGCATGCGGGTGTATTCGCGGTCAGCAGCGAAGTGCAGCCGGGCGCGCAGCACGTCGCCGCCATGCGCACGCGCTTGGCATCGTTCGGCAAGACCTGCGTGTTCAGCGAGCCGCCGCTGCGTCCGCGTCTGGCAGAAACCTTGAGTGCGGGCTTGCCGGTGAAGCTGGCGGAGCTGGATGGGCTTGGTGGATACACGCCTGCCACGGCTCAGGGTTATGAGCAATTGCTGAGCAAGCTGGCCGATGATCTGGCGGGGTGCCTGGAGAGTTTGTAGCGCTTGGTTAAGCCTTATCGCGGGCAAGCGCGCTCCTACAATTGAACCGCGCTCTTCTGTGGGAGTGAGCTTGCTCGCGAATGCGGTGGGTCGGCACCATCACCGGTGACTGGCACACCGCATCGCTGCCCTCGTTACCTCGGACGTCTCCTACAGGGACCGGGTTGATGCACGGACGCCTGTTCGGCTTCGCTCCTGGGGGAGTGAGCTTGCTCGCGAATGCGGTGGGTCGGCACCATCACCGGTGACTGACACACCGCATCGCTGCCCTCGTAACCTCGGACGTCTCCTACAGGGACCGGGTTGATGCACGGGCGCCTGTTCGGCTTCGCTCTTGTGGGAGTGAGCTTGCTCGCGAATTCGATGGTTCAGCACCATCACCGGTGACTGGTACACCGCATCGCTGCCCTCGTAACCTCGGACGTCTCCTGTAGGGACCGGGTTGATGCACGGGCGCCTGTTCGGCCCCGGTCTGTGGGAGTGAGCTTGCTCGCGAATGCATTTACAACGCGAATGGCAACGGAATATGCGTTTCCTGGCGCTGTTCCAGGCGTTTGCGGAATTCAGACGGGTCGTGGATCAATACGTCTTGCCCGGCAAAGCTTTCCGCCGCGATCAGGCGCGACAGCCAGAACCGTACGCAACCTACGCGCAGCATCGTCGACCACAGTTCAGCTTCCGCCGCCGTAAACGGACGCAATCCCGCGTAGGCGCCCAGCAATGCGCGCGCGCGTGGCGCATCGATTTTCCCGTCTTCGAACGAACACCAGTCGTTCACGGCGATCGCCACGTCATACAGCATCGGAGCTGAGCAGGCGTTGTAGAAGTCGATCACGCCTGTCAGGTGAGTGCCCTCAAACAGCGTGTTGTCACGGAACAGATCGGCGTGGACGTTGGCGCGCGGCAGGGCCATGATCTTGCCTTTCTGCCGCTCGATTTCCTCGACGGAGCGCTTCAGCAGCGCGCCTTCCGTTTCGCCGAGGTGCGAAATGAAGCTGCTACCTTCCTCCAGCATCCAGTCCAGACCGCGATCCGTCTTGCGCTCGATGGTCTTTTCACGGGTCGCGAGGTGCATGTGCGCCATCAGCTCGCCGATCTGCGCGCAGTGCTGGGTATTCGGTTCGGTCGGGTGCTTGCCCGACAGGCGCGGTTGCAGCAGCGCCGGCTTGCCTTTGAGCTCGCGCAACGCTTGGCCGTCGGTGGTGCGCAGGGCGTAGGGCACCGGCAGATTTGCCTCGTGCAACACGTCCAGCAGTTCGATGAAGAACGGCATTTCCTGCACGGGGCCGCGCTCGACAAGCGTCAGGACGAACTCGCCCTTCTCCATGCTGATGAAGAAATTGGTGTTTTCACTTCCGGCTGCGATGCCTTGGAAATCACGCAGTTGGCCGAGCCCGTACGGGGCGAGAAAAGCTTCCAGCTCGGGCCGAGCCAGGGGAGTAAAAACAGACATATGAACACTGCCAGCAAAAGGTGAATGTAAGGCGTTACCAGCTGAATAGTACCCACTGGGGGATCAGCATGTCCGGTTGATCCGAACGAATGAATTGACCGCTGGTGCCATCGGCGCGCACTAGATAGTACGGTTTGCCGTATTTAGGCGTGATTTTTACCGCATAAACGAAGCCGTTTGCCTTGTATTCCTGCACAAAATTGTCACCGTCCTTGCGGATCGTGACGTCAGGTTCAGCCGACGGGGCTTCGTCTTCGGCGGCCGCCGCGATCAGCGGGGCAACCAACAGAGCGACCAGTAACAAGCGATTTTGTGTACGCATGATAACCTTGCTCCTTTGTCGTCAACGGTCCTCGCATTCTAGCGCCGACCCCGCCGAAAAGGTTGATCCTGCACATGAGTCTCGCGCCCCTCGTCCTGGTGGACGGTTCTTCTTATCTGTACCGCGCCTTCCACGCGCTGCCGCCACTCACCACGTCCAAGGGCCTGCCTACCGGTGCGGTCAAGGGCGTGCTGAACATGCTCAAGAGCCTGCGCAAACAGTATCCCGAAAGCCCGTTCGCCGTGGTGTTCGACGCCAAGGGCGGAACGTTCCGCGATGAAATGTTTGCCGAGTACAAGGCCAATCGTCCGAGCATGCCTGACGACATGCGCGTGCAGATCGACTTTCTGCATAACTGCGTGAAAGGCCTGGGTTATCCGTTGCTGTGCGTTGAAGGCGTGGAAGCCGACGATGTGATCGGCACGCTGGCGCGCAGCAGTGCTGCAGCGGATCGTCCGGTGGTCATTTCCACCGGTGACAAAGACATGGCGCAGTTGGTCGACGGGCACATTACCTTGGTCAACACGATGACCGGTAGCGTGCTGGACGTGGCTGGCGTGAAAGAGAAATTTGGCGTCGGTCCCGAGCACATCATCGATTATCTCGCGCTGATGGGCGACAAAGTCGACAATATTCCCGGCGTTCCCGGCGTGGGAGAAAAGACCGCCGCTGGCCTGCTGGTGGGCATCAACGGTGGTCTCAAAGAGCTCTACGAGAACCTCGACAAGGTTCCGACGCTGGCGATTCGTGGCGCAAAATCGTTGCCTGCCAAGCTCGAAGAGCACAGGGAAATGGCGTTCCTGTCTTACCAGTTGGCGACGATCAAGGTCGACGTACCGCTGGACATCGAACTGGACGCCTTGCACTGCGGCGAACCGGACCGCGAAGCCTTGCTGGCGTTGTACACCGAGCTTGAATTCAAGAGCTGGATCAATGATCTGCAGCGTGAAGCCAAACAGGAAGGGGCCGAGATTGCGCCTGTCGAAGAGGCGGCGCCGGTCATCGAGGCCAAGTATGAGCTGATTCTGGAGCAGACCCAGTTTGACGACTGGCTGAAGAAACTTCAGGCAGCCAGCCTGTTTGCCTTCGTTGTGCAGAGCAACGGCACCGATGCGCAACGCGCGCAGATCGTTGGCCTGTCGTTCGCGATCAAGACCCACGAAGCCTGCTACATCCCGTTGACCCACTCCTACATGGGCGTGCCGCAGCAGCTGGATCGCGATGCGGTGCTCAACGCCGTCAAACCGATGCTGGAGGACGCGAGCAAGATCAAAGTCGGCCAGCACGCCAAGTTCGCCATTAACCTGATGGCGAACTGCGCCATCGGCGGGGATCAGAGCCAGGGCATCAATGTCCAGGGCGTGAAGTTCGACACCATGCTCGAATCCTATGTGCTGGACTCGACTGCCACTCGCCATGACCGCGACAGTCTGGTCGCCAAATACCTGGATCACACGCCGGTGAATTTCCAGGACATCGCCGGCAAGGGCGCCAAGCAGCTTTCCTTCGACCAGATCGCGCTGGAGCAGGCGGGCATCTATGCCGCCGAAGAAGCCGACCTGACGTTGCGTCTGCACGAAATCCTGCAGGCGAAACTCGAGAAGATCCCGACCCTGGCGCCGGTGCTGAACGAGATCGAAATGCCACTGATGCCGGTCCTGGCGCGCATCGAGCGCCAAGGCGCGCTGGTCGATGCCAAGTTGCTGGGCATCCAGAGTGTCGAATTGGGGAACAAGATGACCGAGCTCGAGCGTGAGGCGTTTGCCATCGCGGGCGAGGAATTCAACCTCGGTTCGCCCAAGCAGCTGGGCGTGATCCTGTATGAAAAGCTCGGGATGCCGATCATCAGCAAGACGGCCACCGGACAGCCTTCCACGGCGGAAGCGGTGCTTGCGGAACTGGCTGAACAAGAGTTTCCGCTGCCGAAGGTGCTGATGCAGTACCGCTCGATGAGCAAGCTGAAAAGTACCTACACCGACCGACTGCCCGAGCAGATCAACCCGCGCACCGGGCGTATCCACACGTCATATCATCAGGCAGTGGCCGTGACCGGACGCTTGTCGTCCAGCGATCCGAACCTGCAGAACATTCCGATCCGTACTGCCGAAGGCCGCCGGATTCGTCAGGCGTTCGTCGCGCCGCAAGGCTACAAGCTGCTGGCGGCGGACTATTCGCAGATCGAATTGCGGATCATGGCGCATTTGGCCAAGGACGAAGGGCTGCTCCATGCCTTCCGTAACGACCTGGACGTCCACCGGGCAACGGCGGCGGAAGTATTTGGCGTCGAATTGCCAGAGGTCACGAACGACATGCGTCGCAGCGCCAAGGCGATCAACTTCGGTTTGATCTACGGCATGAGCGCGTTTGGTCTGGCCAAGCAGATCGGCGTCGACCGCAAACAGTCGCAAGCGTATGTGGACCGTTACTTCGCGCGGTATCCCGGCGTGCTCGAATACATGGAGCGCACCCGCACGCAGGCGGCCGAACAGGGTTTCGTCGAAACGATTTTTGGGCGTCGTCTTTATCTGCCGGACATCAACGCGAAGAACCAGGCGCTGCGCAAAGGGGCTGAACGCATGGCGATCAACGCGCCGATGCAGGGCACGGCCGCCGATATCATCAAGCGTGCAATGGTCGCGGTGAATGGCTGGCTGGACGCTTCAGGTCTTGATGCTCGCGTGATTCTGCAGGTTCACGACGAACTGGTGCTTGAAGTGCGCGAGGATCTGGTCGAGCAGATCAGCAAGGACATCCGCGTCCACATGAGTGGCGCGGCGGATCTGGACGTGCCGTTGCTGGTGGAAGTGGGTGTGGGCAGTAACTGGGACGAGGCGCATTGATCAATATTTGATCGGATGACGCAACTGTGGGAGCAAGCTTGCTCCCACAGATTGGCCGGTTTGACCGCTCTGGAAAGGGCCGCGCAAGGCGAGCCACTGCTACAGCCAACATTAAATTTCCGCAGATTTTGAACTTCAGCGGACAAAACCCGGTCAGAGATGGCGAGTGGTTGACGTAGCCACTCATGCTCCTATGTTGTGTTAAGTGTTGGCAGATATCCGGACCTCTCCCTAGTGGTCTGGACTTAGACCCCGAACTTCCCCTCCCCATATGAAGTCCGGGGTTTTTTTTGCCTGCGATTTACGCCGCAGGCGCCTTGTCTTCCAGTTCCATCCAGTCGGCCAGCACGGTGTACGCCTCTTCCAGGCCCATGCGCTTGGGGGCCGAGAACAGCTGGATGGTGACCGCGTCGCCCCAACCCTTGCGAATTTCCGACTGCACCTTGAGCAGCGTGTTTTTGGCCGCGCCGAAGGTCAGCTTGTCTGCTTTGGTCAGCAGGATGTGCATGGGCATGCCGCTGGCGATGGCCCAGTCGAGCATCAGCAGGTCGAAGTCGGTCATCGGGTGACGGATGTCCATCATCAGGATCAGACCCTTCAAACTCTCGCGGCTGCCCAGGTAAGCCTCAAGGTGACGCTGCCAGTGTTGCTTGAGTGGAATCGGTACTTTTGCATAACCGTAACCGGGCAGGTCGACCAGACGCCGATCATCGTCCAGACTGAAGAAGTTCAGCAACTGCGTGCGACCCGGCGTTTTCGAGGTGCGCGCCAGGCTGGCGTGGGTCAGGGTGTTCAGCGCGCTGGATTTACCGGCGTTGGAGCGGCCGGCAAAGGCCACTTCAAAACCTTCGTCGTCCGGGCATTGGTCGACTTTGGCGGCGCTGAGCATGAACTTGGCTTGTTGGCACAAACCGAGGATCGGGTTCTTGAGTTGCATGGGATATCCGGTGAGGGCGTTGCGGCAATCGTGCAGCAACGGGGTGTCGTTTCCGTTTGATGGGCGCAAGTATATAATGCCGCAGATTTTGTGTGTGCTTTGTGCGTCAGCAGGATGAAGTTCGCGCAAGTCGGACTAACCTTACTCCAACAATAAAATGTACTGGATTAGCCGATGAACAAACTACTGGTGAGTCTGCTGTTGATCTTGGGCATCTCAAGCACCACCCAGGCCGCTGATGCGGTCGTGGGCGATCCGGCCGCCGGCCAGGCCAAAACCGCAGTCTGTGGCGCGTGCCATGGCCCGGATGGTAACAGCATGGCCCCCAACTTCCCTAAACTCGCCGGACAAGGTCCGCGCTATCTGCTTAAGCAATTGCACGAGATCAAGGACGGCAAGCGTGTCGTGCTGGAAATGACAGGTCTGCTGAACAACCTCAATGAGCAGGACCTGGCCGACATCGCCGCGTACTTCGCCAGCCAGAAAGGCAGCGTCGGTGCAGCCGATCCAAATCTGGTAGCACGAGGCGAAGCCTTGTTCCGTGGCGGCAAGCTGGACCAAGGCATGCCGGCCTGCACGGGATGTCACTCGCCCAACGGCGCGGGTAATGCTGCTGCCGGCTTTCCACACCTGGGTGGACAGCATGCCGACTACGTGAAGAAGCAACTGACGGCGTTCCGCGAAGGCGAGCGCACTAACGACGGTGACACGATGGTCATGCGCACCATTGCTTCGAAGCTGAGCAACAAGGATATCGATGCATTATCGGCCTACATACAGGGGCTGCATTAAGCCTCGATTAAGGCTGCACGCCCCGTCGCAGGCGGATCGACGACCGGAAATGTTTGCACATGTTTCATGTGCGGACGGGCCAAAAAGGGTAGCGAACGGCTGCCCTTTTTTATGCGCGCAGGCGTTACACTTGCGAACTCACATCACCCCGCCCGGTCCAACAGCCGCTGTCGAGGTGACTTTTCATGCCCAGGAGTTAAGCATGCGTAATCTGATTCTCAGCGCCGCTCTGGTGTTCACCAGCCTGTTCGGTCTGACCGCTCAAGCTGCAGAGCCAATCGAAGCCGGCAAGCAATATGTCGAGCTGAGCAGCGCCGTCCCGGTTTCCGAGCCAGGCAAGATCGAAGTCGTCGAAATGTTCTGGTATGGCTGCCCTCACTGCTACGCGTTTGAACCCGTGATCAATCCATGGATTGAAAAACTCCCGGCCGACGTTCACTTCATCCGTGTTCCTGCCATGTTCGGCGGCCCATGGGATGCCCACGGCCAGCTGTTCATTACCCTGGACACCATGGGTGTAGAGAAGAAGGTCCACACCGCCGTGTTCGATGCCATCCAGAAAGGCGGCAAGCGCCTGACCGACCCGAACGACATGGCCGAGTTCGTTGCCACCCAAGGCGTCGACAAGACCAAATTCCTGGAAACCTTCAACTCGTTCGCCGTCAAGGGCAAGATCGCCCAGTACAAAGAACTGGCCAAGAAGTATGAAATCACGGGCGTCCCGACCATGATCGTCAACGGTAAGTACCGCTTCGATCTGGGCACTGCCGGTGGTCCTGAACAAGCGCTGCAAGTGGCCGATCAGTTGATCGCCAAAGAGCGCGCAACGCTCACCGCCAAGTAAGCGCCGGCCATGACGCGCTGGGGTACTGAACGCACTGTTGCCCGGCACACCCCCAAGGTCAACGAGCGACATGTGCAGGAATCCGGATTGCCAGCCGATGGCCGGCTCCGGTTGCTCAGCTTCAACATTCAGGTGGGCATCAGTACCGAGCGTTACCGGCATTACCTGACCCGTGGCTGGCAGCACTTGCTGCCCCACAACGGTCGGGCCGGGAATCTGCAGAAAATCGGCAACCTGCTGAACGACTACGATCTGGTCGCGTTGCAGGAAGCCGATGGCGGCAGCATGCGTTCAGGCTACGTCAATCAGGTCGAACACCTCGCCCAGCTCGGTTCCTTTCCGTACTGGCATCAGCAACTCAATCGTAACCTCGGACGTTTTGCCCAGCACAGTAACGGGGTGCTGAGCCGATTGCGTCCGTGGGATATCGAAGACCATCCGCTACCAGGCCCTGCCGGGCGTGGCGCCATTCTGGTTCGTTTCGGTGAAGGCGAAGACGCGCTGGTCGTGGTGGTCATGCACCTGGCGCTGGGTGCGCGTACCCGTACACGGCAGCTCGCTTACATCCGTGAACTGATCGGCGGCTACAAGCATCAGGTCCTGATGGGTGACATGAACACCCACGCCGCCGATTTGCTGGAAACCTCTCCCTTGCGGGATCTTGGCCTGCTTGCGCCACAGATCGAAGCAACGTTTCCCAGCTGGCGCCCGCAGCGCTGCCTGGATCACATCCTCCTCAGTCCGACCCTGACGCTTGAAAAAGTGCAGGTCCTGGCTGCGCCCATTTCCGATCATCTGCCCGTCGCGGTGGAGATTCGCTTGCCGGCCTCATTAATTGGGGACTCTCTGCCGATAACAAGCTCATCTCCTCGCGGACCCTCGGAATGAGCGACGAAGCCCAACGCTGGAAAGAAAAGTACCTTAAGAGCATCGAGCAGCAAGACAAGCTGGAAAAGCGTTGGAACGCTCGTCTCGACCTGCTCCGGCGCGGCCTTGTGCGCAGCAGCCTGGCGGCCGAGGGCGCTGACAAGGCGGTCGATCAGTGCATGAAGGAGATGCGCGAAATCGTTCGCAAGGACGACATGGACGCCGGTCTGGCGGCCTTGATTCCTCGCCTTGAAAAAGCCGTGCTGGATTCCGAGCAGCGTCGCGAAAAGCGTGTCGAGCAAATGGGAACGGCGTTGACCTCGCTGGTCGCACAGCTGCAATCGCTGCCGTTGCCCCGAGAAGTCGCCAAACCGCTCAAGCGCTTCGCCAAGAATCTTGAAGACCGCGTCAATCAGGCCCGCGAACTGCCGCTGCTGCTCAGCGAATTGAGCGGGCTGCAAAGTCAGGCCCTGGCTCAGCTTGAGCACCCGGAAGAAGCGGCTCGCCCCGGGTTTCTCCAGCGTCTGTTTGGTGGTCGGGATTCGCACGAAGAGGGAGAGGCGACTGCGTCTGCCCACAGTCCCGTCGAAGCACCGAAGCCTGCGCCAACGAGTGTTCACCAGCCTGATCCTGAGGATGAGGAAACGGCTCCCGAGCGCGGCACGTCTCAGGCCGCACAGTGGACTAACGAGGCTCCGGCGCAATCAGACGCGGGGGTGATGACTGAAAAGCCTGCTCCTGCGGCGATAGCTCCCGCAATGACAGAGGCGCCCGTCGCAGCCTTTGCCGATACGCCGGCGGTGCCCGAGGTCGCGGTGCCTGCGGTCGAGGCGGAACTTGAGCCCGAGCCGCGAGAGCCTGCCACGCCAGCCGCTGAACCGGCGTCTGTCGCGACGCCAGCGCCGGAACCGCTGGAGATCGAAGCCGAAGCAACGCCCGTCGAACCGAGCGCCAAGTCAGCGCCAGCAGAAGCTGCGCCCGATGTCGCGCCTGCCGAGTCAGACGCTGCTGAGATGAGCGACGAGCCAATCCCGGACGGCGAAGAGCACGCGATCACGCAGGCGGAAGCCGAGTCCAGCGATGATCCGGAGGCCGCAGCGCAGACTGACGAAGAGACGGACAGCGACGACGAGCCCGTTGCCGAGGACGATGCCGAAGAAGATGGGCCTTATGCGCTGCCCTCTTCGCCCGAGCCGAGTTACAGCTCGGTCGCTGCGCACATCGAGGAAACCCTGCTGGGCCTGCTCAACGACCTGACGTTGCCCGAACATCACCGCCCACAAGCCGAGGCCATGCGTGCCCGGCTCGAACATGGATTAAATTGGTACGAGTTGCTGCCGATCCTCGACGATCTTGCCGTCTTGATGCTGGCGATCACTGACAGCGGTCAGCATGAGTTCGAGCTTTACCTCAAACAGCTCAACGAACGACTGGAGTCGTTCCAGAGCAACTTGCAGGCCGCCAGCGAGGACCACGCAGGGCAGCAGTCCGCTTCGCGGGAGCTGAACGATCAATTACGAGAGCATGTCGGCGGTCTGCAAAGCAGCGTGCAGGAAGCGGCCGATCTCGACAGTCTGAAGAACGTGTTGGAAAGCCGTCTTGAGGGCTTGCTCGGCACGATGGACGAGCATCAGAAGCAACGCGATCAACGGGAGCAGGAGGTTGCCACGCGTCTGCAATCGTTGGCCAGCCGTGTGGCAACGATGGAGCAAGAGGCGCAGGGGTTCCGCGCGCACCTGGAAGAGCAGCGACAGAAGGCCCTGATCGACACCCTCACCGGCCTGCCTAACCGTGCTGCCTGGAACGAACGGCTTGATCGTGAAGTCGACCAGTTGCAGAAGCACCGCTCCAGTTTGCTGTTGGGAATTCTCGACCTGGACCATTTCAAGCGTATCAACGACGGCTACGGTCATTTGGCCGGCGACAAAGTCCTGAAGATCATTGCCACGCAGCTGCAGAAGCGCGTGAGGCCGTCGGACTTCATTGCTCGTTTCGGCGGTGAGGAGTTTGTGTTCCTGCTCCCTCATACTCAAATGGCCGAGGGCCTGGCGCTGCTCGAACGATTACGTGTGACCATCGAAGCCTGTCCTTTTCACTTCAAAGGCGAGCCGGTGACGATCACAGTGTCCATGGGCATCACGACGTTCAAGCCGGGTGAGCGCAGCGATCTGGTGCTCAAACGCGCGGATCAGGCGTTATACCGAGCCAAAGCCGAAGGGCGTAATCGCATAGAGCAAGGCTGAAGGTCTGGCAGCAGGAAGTGAGGTGCGGCAGCAGCCATTTTTGAGCGCTGCGCTGGCATTACGTTACACTGTTGCATTACTTGTCTATGTGTTCTGCCTTTTATGAAGTTTTTTTCAGCGTTTTGCCTGCTGTTGTTGCTGACCGCTTGCGCCAGCGGTCCGAAGTTCGACACCAGCCATCCCTCCGCCAATTTCGACAGCCGCACGCAGTTTGTCGTGGTGCACTACACCTCGGCATCCCTTGATCGCTCGCTCGCCTTGCTGACCCATGGTGAGGTCAGCGCCCACTACCTGATCGGCGATGGCCCGGCCACGGTCTACAAACTCGTCGATGAAAGCCAGCGTGCATGGCACGCAGGTGAAAGTGAATGGGACGGCCGAACCTGGCTGAACTCCAGCAGCATCGGCATCGAAATCGTCAATCCGGGTTACCGCGACACGCCAACGGGCCGGCTTTGGTATCCGTACAGCGAAGCGCAGATCCAGTCATTGATCGTGCTGCTCAAAGACATCGTCAAACGTAACAAGATCGAACCTCGGCATGTCATTGGACACAGCGACATCGCACCGATGCGCAAACTGGACCCGGGACCGCTGTTCCCCTGGAAGCGGCTCGCGCAGGAAGGCCTCGGCATCTGGCCTGATGAGCAGCAGGTTGCGCAGCGTCAGTCGCAGATGATGGGCGTGGTGCCCAGCGCGACATGGTTCCAGCAGCAACTCGCGCTCCTGGGCTATGCGACGCCGCAAACCGGGGAATGGGACATTGCGAGTCGCCATGTATTGGCGGCTTTTCAGATGCACTATCGCCCGCAGAAATTCGACGGTGAGCCTGATCTTCAAAGTGCAGCTATTCTTCAGGTGCTCAACCTCAGGCACTAAATTACCCGTACCGTCGGTTTTTGGCGGGCTATTTCCGCGCTTGTTGCTATACCTCATTGGTATTCATCTGGAAAACCGGCCGATGTTCACGGCTTCACCGCAGCTGCGCTCAGTTCTTTATCGCCCTTCACTCCTGGCACTGCTGGCAGCGTTGTTGAGTGCTGTCGTGCTGCTGGCGGCCAGTTTCGGCCTGGCGATGCATCAGGCGCGGCAGGAAGAAAGCGCGCAGATGAACGCTCAGGGCGAACGTTTTCTGGTGCGTCTTGAGCAGCTGTTCGGGCAATTACGCGCAGGTCTGGACCAGCTCGAAGCACAGCCGCTACGCGGTTGTGGCCCGGCGATGATCGAGCAATTGCGGCAGGTAAACTCGCGGTATCGCTTCATCTATGAAGTGGCTTACGTAGACGACACGCAGTTCTGCTCCAGCTGGACGCGACAAAGCATGATCGGCAAGCCGCGTGCGCCCGACATCCGCGGGCCGACGTACGACTATTGGCTCAACACCTCTACCCAACCCGATGACAACCTCGCGTCGCTGATGCTGGGCCGTGGGGATTTTCGTGTATCGACCTCTCGCGGGCACCTGACCGACGTGGTGGATTTGCCTCCTGGTGGCAGCCTGGTCGTGGTGCTGGACCAAGGCACCAAGGCCGTGCCTGTGTTAGGGCCGGCGCAGACTTGGCCGCCCACCTCCGACTGGACCCCGACGTCTTCTGAAGCGCTGATCACCACCCAGGACAAACTGGTTTACCGGATGCCGACTCAGAGCCCGGAATACCAACTGGTGCTGATTACCCCGCGTAACGGTTTGCAGCAAAAGATCACCGGCGCCTGGTGGCTATTGGTGCCCGCGAGCGTGCTGGTGTCGTTGTGCATCGGGATTCTGGTGCTGCAACTGGTCCGGCAGCGGCAGTCGTTGGGGGGCGAGTTGCACGGCGCGCTGCGTCGGGGTGAGCTGAAGGTCTTGTATCAACCCATTTTCGACCTCAACACCCGGCTGTGCGTGGGCGCTGAGGCCTTGGTGCGCTGGCGACGACCTGACGGCACGCTGACCAGCCCTGACCTCTTCATTCCGCTGGCCGAGAACACCGGGCAAATCCGGCAGATCACTGACTTTGTGCTGCAGCAGTTACTGGAACAGCTCGGCCACCTATTGCGGGCGAATCCGCATCTGTACGTGTCGGTCAACCTCGCGGCGTGCGACGTGATGGCGCCACGCATTGGTCGAGTGACGGCCAAGCTGCTTGCGCTGCATCGGGTTGCGCCCCGGCAGATTGCCTTTGAGGTGACCGAACGAGGGCTGGTCGATGTGGTGGTGGCGCGCAATCACCTGCAGGCGCTGCGTGATCGTGGGCATCAGGTGTTGATCGACGACTTTGGCACCGGTTATTGCAGTCTCGCCTACTTGCAGACCTTGCCAGTGGACTGCCTGAAAATCGACAAAGCGTTCATTGATGCGCTGGGTCATGACGCAGCCAGCAGCGGTGTTGCCCCGCATATCATCCGCATGGCGCATGCGCTGCAATTGAGGGTGATTGCTGAAGGGATCGAGTTCGAGTCGCAGGCCTTGCTGCTCAAAAGCGAGGGTGTGATTTATGGCCAGGGCTGGCTGTTCGCACGGCCCCTGAGTGCGAGCAAGTTCACCGAGCTGGTGACGGGTGGACGGCGCAGCGCAGGGCGACGCGCTGATGATGTGGCGTGATGGATCAGGTGCGCGCCAGGCCGGGTTCTTTATGGGAACGAGCTGGTAGACGCCTACAGAGGCAACGCCATGTAGAACTGCGTGCCCTGCCCCGGTCGTGAATACACACCCATGCGGCCCCCGTGCAACTGCACGATCTCCTTGCACAGTGCCAGTCCGAGGCCTGCCCCGCCTTTCTTGCGTCCGACTTGAACGAAGGGCTCGAAAATTCGAGCCTGCTGCTCATAGGCAATCCCCTCACCGTTGTCTTCGACGCTGATGATCAGGCGTTCGCCGTGCCGCCGCGCTTGCAGGCGGATGAGCCCGGATTGAGGCGTATGTCGCAGCGCGTTATCCAGCAGGTTGTCCAGGACGCGCTCAAGATGAGCCTTGTCGGCTTGCAGTCGAGGCAAGGGTTCCTGCATTTCCAGCAGCACCATCACGTCCTGTTCGCGTGCCGCTTCGGCAAATCGCTCACGCGCGTCAGTCAGCAGCTCGCTGACGTCGCAAGGTGCGAGGGTGAGCTTCTGCAGGCCGTTCTGATAGCGAGAGAAGTTCAGCAGGTCGTTGATCAGTTGCATCAACCGCTGCATTTCTTCGTTAACCGTCTTGAGCAGGTCGGTTTCCCGGGACTCAGGCGGGAAGTGCACCCGTTCCTGCAACAACCCGAAGGCCATGTGCATGCCGGTGACGGGCGTGCGCAACTCGTGAGACGCGCGCAGGACGAATTCACTGCGCACGCGCTCGAACGCTCGCTGCTCGGTGACGTCGTGTAACACCATCACGGCCCCCAGTACATGGCCTTTGGTGTGGCTGACGGGGGTCAGGCTGTACGTCAGAATTCGGTTTTCGCCGTCGATCTCGATGGACAGGTCTTCTGGCGCCCTCTCAAGTGTCCCGCCGCGCAGCACCAGATACAGCTGTTCATCCAGCTCGGGCCGTTGCAGCGCTTCGCCCAGTCCTTGACCGAGCTTGCTCTCTTCCCAGCCGAGCTGACGCTGAGCCACGGGGTTCAGGTGCTCGAGTCGACCCTGACGATCAATCATCAGCAAGCCATCGTCGATGCTGTCGAGTACCGCCTGCAAACGCTGCTGGCCGGCCAGCAGTTCGTCGACGTTGGTGACCTGATGTTGACGCAAGGCTTCGGCCATGATGCCGAAGCGCCGGGTCAGCAGGTTCATTTCCGCGGCGGAGGAGATGGGTAATGTCACCTCGAAGTTGCCCTGGCCAATATTGTCAGCCGCCTTGGCCAGCGCCTCGATGGGCGCACCAAACCGGCGTGCAATACCATGCGCCGTGACAAAGCCGATCGCCAGCACCGCGAGCCCCACCAGTCCTAGCAGCGCCGCGACCCACAAGGCGCGGCTGCGGGACGCGCTTTCAGCCTGACTGATGTTTTCCAGTGCCTGCCGATGCGCATCCAGCAGACCGTTGCGCAGTGTGTTGAAGGCGCTGGTCACGTTCTTGTCATCACCCAGCGCGTTGGGCGGATCGTCGGCACGCTGAAGGGCGTTCAGAAATTGCTCGTAGTCCAGACGCGCTTTTTCGAAGCCGCTGTTCGTGTGGGTCTGTTGGTCGTGGTCGATGCCCTGATCAAGCAGTTCCTGGAACTGCGCCTGATTCTGTGCCAACGCGGCTCGATCCGGCGTATCCCTGAGCAGCATCACCAGTTGGTCGCCCAGGTTCTGCCTGAGCTTGAGACCGATATCGAGCGTGATGAAGTTGTGCCGAATCAGCGACTCCTGGGATTGAGCCATCTGCATGACGCTGACCAGTCCCAGCAACAACCCGAACAGAGCGACGGTCATCAGCGCCGAAATGCTGAGGAACAGGCGCGTGCGCAACTTCATCCCGAATTTCATCGACGCCCCATTACAAGTTGTACTGCTTGCGTTTGCGGTACAGCGTCGACGCATCGATGCCGAGCGTACGTGCGGCCTGATCCAGGGTGTCACTGGTGGCCAGCACCGCCCCGATATGGGCTTTTTCCAGTTCGTCCAGACTCAATGCCGCGCCAACGCGCGGTGCATTGTTGGTCGGCTGTTCGGCCATGCCCAGATGGGTGATTTCGACCTTTTCTTGCGGGCAGATAATGCTCGCCCGTTCGATCACGTTGCGAAGCTCGCGGATGTTCCCTGGCCATCGGTAGTTGAGCAGCGCGCTGCGTGCCTCTTCGCTGAAGCCACGCGCCGGGCGGCTGTACTCTTTGACGAAGCGTGCCAGGAAGCGATCGGCCAGCGTCAGGATGTCTTCGCTACGCTCACGCAGCGGCGGCAGGTGCAGAGTAATGACATTCAGACGGTAGAGCAGGTCTTCACGGAAACGCCCGTCACGGACCATGTCTTCCAGATTCAGGTTCGTGGCGGCGAGGATGCGCACGTCTGCACGCCGGGTGACCGGGTCGCCGACGCGCTCGTATTCCTTGTCTTGAATGAAGCGCAGCAGCTTGGGTTGCAGCGTCAGCGGGAAGTCCCCGATTTCGTCGAGGAACAATGTACCGCCATCGGCCTGATTCACTCGGCCCAGCGTGCTTTCGCTGGCGCCCGTGAACGCGCCACGGCTATGACCGAACAGCTCGCTTTCCATCAGCTCAGCTGTCAGCGACGGGCAGTTGATGGTGACGCAGGCTTTTTTGTTGCGCTTGCTCCAACCGTGGATCGCGCGCGCCAGCTCGCCCTTACCGGTCCCTGACTCGCCCAGAATCAGAATGTTGGCGTCCGTATTGGCGACCTGACGGGCCGTTTCCAGAATCGCCATCATCGACGGGCTGTGGGAATCCAGGCCGTCCTTGGGTTTGCGCACTTCGCCTTCAAGCGCTTCGAGCCGTGCAGACAGCTGACGGACCTCCAGTTGCTTGGCGGTTGCCAGGCGCAGCTGGTCCGGGCTGCAGGGCTTGACCAGGTAGTCAGCTGCCCCAGCCTGAATGGCATCGACGGCGGTGTCTACGGCCGAGTGCGCGGTCACGATCACCACGCGCATCCAGGGCGCTTGAACACGCATCTGCGCCAGTACGTCCAGCCCGTTATCTTCCCCCAGACGCAGGTCCAGGAAGCATACGTCGAACACCTGGCGTTGCAGCAGCGCCTCGGCCTGAGCCGCGCTATTGGCGGTGGCGACGCTGTAGCCTTCATCTTCCAGGCAATAGCGGAACGTGCGAAGGATGGCGGATTCATCATCCACAAGCAGAATACGGCCCTGATTCTCAGTGGCTGCTTCCATTTTTCCTACGCTCCTAAATGAATGATCTTGGTTAGTCCCGGAAAAATCGGGCAAGTTGCATGGTTCATTCTGATTGATTAAACGAGCCGCATGGTAGTGATCTGCTAAAAAACTCAAAAAACACACAGTTCGTCGAACATCAGCGGACACAGCGCTTCAAGCCGTTGGCTCGCGGCGCGGTGATTCGCGAAACAGAACATCCGGGCAAATGAAAAGTCTCTCCAGTAACACTTTTTGAAAATGTCTGGAGATTGCCATGCACCCGCTGAAAAAAATCGCTCTGGCTGTCGGCACCGCCGGCCTGCTCGGAATGACCCCTCTCGTCGCCGAGGCCGCGCAGGGCGATTTGCAGACGCAGCTGTCCCAGGCGCGTCAGGAAGGGTCGATCTGGACCGCGTTCGCGCTCAACCGTCACCTGAGCCCCTTCAATATTGGCGTGAAGGTCGAGCAAGGTACGGCGGTGCTGACGGGCAAGGTCGAGAATCAGGTCGATAAGGATCTGGCGACTCAGATCGCGGGCGATACCCAAGGCATCAGCAAGGTCGATAACCAGTTGGAGATCGATCCGCAAGTGGCCGCAGAACCCGGCACTAAAGCCAACATGGCCCAGCGTTTCGATGACGCGACGCTGACTGCAACCATCAAGTCGAAGCTGCTGTGGAACAGCGTCACCGAAGGGCTCAATATCGATGTCACTGCGGCTCAGGGCGTGGTGACGTTGAAAGGTCAGGCGAAGGATGCCGAGGCCAAGCAACTGGCAGGCAGCCTGGCCAGCAACACTGACGGCGTCACCGAGGTGAACAACCTGATCAGCCTCAGTGCACGGGATACGCAGGCCATCAAGGAGCAGAATCAGGCGCAAGCCAGCAGCGTACGTGAGGAATTCAGTGATGCCTGGATTACCAGCAAGGTCAAATCCAGCCTTATCTATAGCCGCAACCTCGACGGGCTCAATATAAAAGTGGAAACCAAGAGTGGCGTGGTCAGCCTGGACGGTGTCGTCGCCAATTACGCCGAGAAAGAACTGGCCGTCGAAATCGCCCGCAACATCCGTGGGGTCAAAGGCGTGGATGCCGACACCTTGCGCGTCATGACCCGAAGCGCCGGGTAATTTCTGGGCGCGTCTAAAACGTTACGTAGCGTTGACTCGACAAAGTTCTGTAGGAGCGCGCTTGCCCGCGAATCAATTGTTCTGCCGATGAGGATGTGTCGGATGTACCGGCCTCTCGCGGGCAAGCGCGCTCCTACACAGTTATGCGGCGCTGGCCGGTCCTGAGCGCTGGCACGGTCCTGTAGGAGCGCGCTTGCCCGCGAATCGATGGTCCTGTCGATGAAGATGTGTCGGATGTCCCGGCCTCTCGCGGGCAAGCGCGCTCCACAGTTATGCGGCGCTGGCCGGTCCTGGGCGCTGGCACGGTCCTGTAGGAGCGCGCTTGCCCGCGAATCGATGGTCCTGTCGATGAAGATGTGTCGGATGTCCCGGCCTCTCGCGGGCAAGCGCGCTCCTACACAGTTATGCGGCGCTGGCCGGTCCTTGGCGCTGGCACGGTCCTGTAGGAGCGCGCTTGCCCGCGAATCGAGGGTTCTGCCGATGAAGATGTATCGGATGTACCGGCCTCTCGCGGGCAAGCGCGCTCCTACTCAGTTATGCGGCGCTGGCCGGTCCTTGGCGCTGGCGCGCTCCTCTGGAGATGCGGCACAAGTCTCGCCGTTTTCTGATCCTCGCCTCTCTCTTCGTGCAATACGCACGATGCCAATTGTTCAATCGTGCAGCTTGCTCGTAAGATAGTTCCTTCATAATTAAATAAGTATCTGATTTAAAAGGAGTTTTCTACGTTAAAAAAGCTGGCACACAGGCTGCAATGTCTCAGGTAACAAAGGTCTGCAACGTCGGCCAACAAGATTCCTGGAGCCTGCTGAATGAACACTCAACCACTCGCCAAACTTCGCATTTCCCCACTGCATCTGCAGCAAGGTCTGTTTGCCAGTTTGGCCTTGATGGTCACTTTGATCGTTGTTCAGCAGTTCAACCACTGGAATCAGGATCACGACGCGGTTCAGATTCAACACTCCTACAGCCACAGCGCTCCCCTCGCCAAGGCGAGTGCGTTGAAGGCCACGGACGTTGCGCTGAGCCTGCAACCGGTCGAGGACGCAGCAGCCGCTATCGAACAAGCGCCGCGTCAGCAGAGTTGGGTCTTCTGATTAATACGGTCAGGGACACGATCTACGTCGAGGGTCGAATCCGACACCTCGTCGCAGTTAAAAATTAAAAACGGTAAGGAGAATCACCATGTTGAGCTGGGCTATTACATTTCTGATCATCGCCATTGTTGCAGCAGTACTGGGCTTCGGTGGTATCGCAGGCACCGCCACGGGTATCGCCAAGATTCTCTTCATTGTGTTCCTGGTGATGTTTGTCGTGTCGTTCTTCTTCGGCCGTCGCGGTCGGGGTTAACCATGGGTCGCGCGCATTTCCATGCGTTGACGCTGGCGCTTTTGACGAGCGCCAGCGCCATGGCGATGGCGGCTAACGACGGTCAGGCGAGGGTTAGCGAACTGCTCAGTTCGGACCCGGAATATCGTCAGACGTGGTCGGGTGTTGTGAAGAAAGAGGAGCGTTTGCCCGATTGGGTGATCAATCTGTCCGGTACCTCCGAGCAGATGAACGCGGTGACTGAAGATGGCGACAAATACCTGGTAGGGCCGCTCTGCGAAACCCAGGACACGTGCCTCAACAAACGGCTCATCGTGGCGTTCAGTCTCGACAAGTCGCATGCCTATGCGATGTTGGTGGAAGTGCCAGCCGGACTGCCGGCGGACAAATCCCCGACTCGGCATGCTGACTACCGCTTTCTCGGCAAACCCGATGAAGGCATGCAGGGATTGCTGAAAGAGCAGTTGAAGAAAGATCCAAACTGGTACTGATTCAAATGAAGGAAGACTGAATTTCGCTTGGGTCTTCCCGAAAGCCGCTCGACCCCGAGGAGGGATCGGGCGTGACCAAGGGGCCGGGACGTTCTGACCAAGGGAATGGTTGAAGCGACCCAGGTGTACAGGGAGTACTCCCGTTCGTGGGCCGGGTCAGGAAAGCCGCAACGCAAGTCCATCGTCAGATCAGCCCTCTCGCTGCGATCCGATCATGGACTTGCGACGCGCAAATGATGGGTCTGGTGTGATTACCAGCGTTTTCTGCGTTTTTCCCTCTTTTTGCCCTTCCTACATAGCCGCTTCATCATTTCCTACGACCGTATATCGAGAAAAAATCCCGAAATATGCCGCTTCGGCCGCGTGTGACCGACTTGTCACTTGCCTCGCCATTTTTGTCCCCCGCCTCGCTACAGGCGACGTTTTAGCCACGTCCAAGCATGAAATCGTCTCTTGGAAATGTCTCGATTTGAGCCGTTTTTAGGTAAGTCTTTGATTTTCCTCATGCCGATTCGGCATGAGGTAGGCATTTCCGGCATTAGACGATAAGGCCTTCCATGGGAATAGTTGCGCCCTTTTTCGCCTGCTAAGAGCTCGGACGCTCGCTTGCGGTGACCTTCTGGACAGCTCTAAGGGCATCCGCGCCTCGATGCTGCTCTAAAAGAGCGACCTCGGAAGCGTCGGTTGAGAAATGTCCACGCCAACTACAACAAGGGTAATGACATGAAGAAGGCAAAACTCAGCCTCGCCTGGCAGATCCTCATCGGCCTGGTACTGGGTGTCGCATTGGGCGCCTTGCTCAATCACTTCAGTGCTGAAAAGGCCTGGTGGATCAGTAATATCCTCCAGCCAGCGGGTGACATCTTTATCCGCCTGATCAAGATGATCGTCATCCCTATCGTGATCTCGTCGCTGGTTGTCGGCATCGCAGGTGTGGGGGACGCGAAAAAGCTCGGTCGCATCGGTCTGAAGACGATTCTGTACTTCGAAATCGTTACCACGGTTGCCATCGTCGTTGGCCTCTTGCTCGCCAACGTGTTCCACCCGGGCACCGGCATCGACATGAGCACGCTGGGTACCGTGGACATCTCGCAATACGAGAAGACCACCGCCGAGGTTCAGCACGATCACGCCTTCATCGCCACGATCCTCAACCTCATTCCGTCGAACATCTTCGCGGCCGTCGCACGTGGCGACATGCTGCCAATCATCTTCTTCTCGGTGTTCTTCGGCCTGGGTCTTTCCAGCCTGAACGCCGAAGTGCGTGAGCCGCTGGTCAAGGTGTTTCAGGGCGTATCGGAAACCATGTTCAAGGTCACCCACATGATCATGAACTACGCGCCGATCGGTGTATTCGCGCTGATTGCCGTGACCGTTGCCAACTTCGGTTTCGCCTCGCTGCTGCCGCTGGCCAAGCTGGTGATTCTGGTTTACGTGGCCATCGCGTTCTTCGCCTTCGTGGTGTTGGGTCTGATTGCCCGTCTGTTCGGCTTCTCCGTCCTCAAGCTGATGCGCATCTTCAAGGATGAGCTGGTGCTGGCCTACTCCACCGCGAGTTCCGAAACCGTGCTGCCGCGCGTGATCGAGAAAATGGAAGCCTACGGTGCGCCGAAAGCCATCAGCAGCTTCGTGGTGCCGACTGGCTACTCGTTCAACCTCGACGGCTCGACGCTGTACCAAAGCATCGCTGCGCTGTTCATCGCGCAACTGTATGGCATCGACATGCCGATCAGCCAACAGTTGATGCTGGTACTGACCCTGATGGTCACGTCCAAAGGTATCGCCGGCGTGCCGGGCGTTTCCTTCGTGGTGCTGCTGGCGACGCTGGGCAGCGTGGGTATTCCGCTGGAAGGACTGGCCTTCATCGCGGGCGTCGACCGGATTATGGACATGGCACGTACCGCGCTGAACGTGATCGGTAATGCCTTGGCTGTCCTGGTCATCGCGCGTTGGGAAGGTATGTACGACGACGCCAAGGGCGAACGCTACTGGAACTCGCTGCCGCACTGGCGCAGCAAGGAATCCCTGCCGGCGGGTCAGTCCACGGTCGATTGATTGCTGAGTAGCGGCAAACACACAAACCCCGGCGCTGGCTGGGGTTTGTTGTTTTAGGCGTACTGAACCGTAGGAGCGCGCTTGCCCGCGAGAGGCCGGCTCGTCCAATGCATCTTCGTGGGCAGAACAATCGATTCGCGGGCAAGCGCGCTCCTACAGGTTGTGTGTCGTGCTTCGTCACTGTGGGAGCGAATTCATTCGCGATGCAGTAGTGCAGCCGATGGAGATGTGAGGGATGTACCAGGCCAATCGCGAATGAATTCGCTCCCACAGGTTCATCACATGGCGGTATAGGGTTTGTTGTTTTCGGTCCCGCCGCTATCATCCCCGCATCTTGCGAGGGGATTTACTGATGCTCAACGGCCTGTGGCTTGGCTTTTTCGTGGTTGCGGCGATTTCCGCACTGGCTCAATGGCTGGCAGGCGGTAACTCAGGGATTTTTGCCGCCATGGTCGAAAGCATCTTTGCCATGGCCAAACTGTCGGTGGAAGTCATGGTGGTGCTGTTCGGCACGCTGACCCTGTGGCTTGGCTTTCTCAACATCGCGCAGAAAGCCGGAATCGTCGACTGGCTGGCAAAAGTATTAGGGCCGTTGTTCCGGCGTCTGATGCCGGAAGTACCCCCCGGCCACCCTGCCCTTGGCCTGATCACGCTGAACTTCGCTGCGAACGCGCTGGGTCTGGACAACGCCGCAACGCCCATCGGCCTCAAGGCCATGCGTGCGTTGCAGGAACTCAATCCCAGCCAGACCGTGGCCAGCAATGCGCAAATCCTGTTTCTGGTGCTCAACGCCTCTTCGCTGACGCTGCTGCCGGTCACCATCTTCGTTTACCGCGCGCAACAGGGCGCAGTCGATCCGACACTGGTCTTCCTGCCGATCCTGCTCGCGACCAGCGCCTCGACCCTTGTCGGCTTGCTGTCCGTTGCAGTCATGCAGCGTCTGCGCCTGTGGGACCCGGTGGTGCTGGCGTATCTGGTGCCTGGCGCATTGCTGCTGGGCGGCTTCATGGCCGTGCTGGCCGGATTGTCCGCAACGGCGCTGGCCAGCCTGTCCTCGGTGCTCGGTAACCTGACGCTGTTCGGCATCATCATGCTGTTTCTGGTGGTCGGAGCGCTGCGCAAGGTCAAGGTCTATGAAACGTTCGTCGAGGGCGCGAAAGAAGGCTTTGATGTCGCCAAGAATTTGCTGCCGTATCTGGTCGCCATGCTCTGCGCCGTGGGCGTGCTGCGCGCGTCCGGGGCGCTGGACTTCGCGCTGGAGGGGATTCGCCACGTGATTCAGTGGATGGGCCTGGACACCCGCTTTGTCGATGCCCTGCCCACCGCACTGGTCAAACCGTTCTCCGGCAGCGCCGCGCGAGCGATGCTGATCGAAACGATGAAGACCCAAGGCGTGGACAGCTTCCCGGCGTTGGTCGCAGCGACGATCCAGGGCAGCACCGAAACCACCTTCTATGTCCTGGCGGTGTATTTCGGTGCCGTCGGTATTCAGCGTGCGCGCCACGCCGTCGGGTGCGCGCTGCTGGCGGAACTGGCAGGCGTGATCGCCGCGATCTGCGTCTGCTACTGGTTCTTCGGCTCGACGGTGTAATGCTTCTGGCCCTGCTCCAGGGTCCATTGCAGCACTTGGGCGGACAGCGTATCGCTGGCCTGCCCGAAGGCTGCCACCACTGCCGGAACCTGTTTGTCGCCAACGGGCTGATGCACCTCGAAGCGCCGACTGGCGACGATGCGTTGATGATCATCGGCCAGCCGCGCGTCCAGGCGAATCACCACGTCGATGGCCTGACCGCGGTATTCGCTCTGAAACGCCTGAAGCTCCCCGCCCAACTCGAAATCCGCCTGCAGGTTGCTGTCGTCAGTGCTGATCGACTGTACCCGCCCGTCACGGTAGAACGCATCGGTCAGTCGATTGCGCAGCAACACGGGTGCCGGATCGCTCCAGCGGGCGCCTTTGTAGCTGCTGATCACATCACCCTGTGGGATGACGGCGATGCGCGGACTGTCGAGGGTTTCGCTGGATTTCGGCTTGACCACCCGCAACGACCAAGGCGCTGGCGTCACCGTCTTGCTGTTGGTCGCTGCGGTCGGCAGCCGATAAACATCCGAAGGCTCTTGCTTGGGCAATATCGAACAGGCGCTGAGCGTCAGCAGTGCGCTTGCCAGCAGCAGTCCGGTGATTGAGTGACTGGCAAACCTCATGGCTGGAACTCCTTGTTCTTGTCGCTACCAAGCAGGTAGCCGCTTGGGTTGGCATTCAAACTGCGTGAAATGGTCTTGAGCGAGGTCAGGGTTTCGCGAAGCTCGCGAATCGCCGGGCCCAGCTCACTTAACCCCTGTAGCCCGCCGTCGACGGAATCCTTGTTGGCTTTGATCAACTGGTTGATGGTGTCGGTGCTCTGTTGCAACGACACCATAGCCGCCTGACCGGTCGCGATGGCCTGCTTGCCGTCAACCGTGAACAACAGATTGGCGTTGCGCATCGCGGTGGAGGTCTGATCCAGCGTGGCGCTGGCCTGCTTGCTCAGCACCAGCAGTTGCTTGAGGGTCTGGCGGATATCGTCGCGCTGGTCGGCAATCACCGCCGTCGTCTGCTCCAGATGCTCCATGGTGTTGCTCAGCGCCTGAACGTTCTTCGACGACAAGAGTTCGTTGGCGTTATGAAGAAACACGTTGATGCCGGTTATCAGGTCGTTGCTGTCGTTCAGCAGCCGTGAGATCGGTGACGGCGACGCGATGATCACAGGCAGGTTGCCGTCGTCGCCTTTGAGCTCTTCGCTTTGTGGCGTGCCGCCGCTGAGCTGGATGATCGAGGTCCCGGTGATGCCGTTCAGGGCAAGCTTGGCGAAGGTGTCACGCTTGATCGGGGTTTCCCCGGCCACACGAATCTGCGCCAGCACGCGGCGAGGGTCTTGAGGGTCCAGGCGCAGTTGAACCACGTCACCGACCTTGATCCCGCTGTACTGCACCGGGCTGCCGCGGGACAGGCCGGTCACGGCTTCGTTGAACACCACCTGATAATCCTTGAACGCCGTGTCGACGCTGGACTTGGCGAGCCACAGTCCGAACAGCAGCGCGGCGGCGACCACGATCACCGTGAACAGGCCGATCAAGATGTGATGGGCGCGGGTTTCCATCATGAGACCTCGTGTGGGTGGGTGGCCGCTGCATAGGCCGAGCGGCCGCGCGGGCCATGAAAGTATTCGTGAATCCAAGCGTCCTTGTAAGCCGACACCTTGTCGATGCTATCGGCAACCAGCACGCGTTTCTGAGACAGCACGGCCACCCTGTCGGTGATGGTGTACAGCGTGTCCAGGTCGTGGGTGACCATGAACACGCTCAGGCCCAGGGCGTCGCGAAGGGTCAGAATCAACTGATCGAAGGCCCCCGCGCCAATCGGGTCGAGCCCGGCCGTGGGTTCGTCGAGAAACAGAATGTCCGGATCCAGTGCCAACGCCCTTGCCAGCGCCGCCCGTTTGATCATGCCGCCCGACAGCGAAGCCGGGTATTTGTGAGCGGCCGACAGTGGCAGCCCGGCCAAGGCCATCTTGATGCCGGCCAGATGCTCGGCCTCGTCTCGGCTCAGCCCCGCGTGTTCGATCAGGGGCAAGGCGACGTTCTCGGTGATCGTCAGCGATGAGAACAACGCGCCCTTCTGAAACAGCACGCCGAAACGTCGTTCGACCTGGGAGCGATCTTTGACGGACAAATTCAGAAGATCCTGACCCAACACCCGGACATTGCCCTCAGCAGGACGCTGCAATCCGACGATGCTGCGCAGCAGCACCGACTTGCCGCTGCCCGAGCCGCCCACGACCCCGAGGATTTCCCCGCGATAGAGGTCCAGGTCCAGATGTTCGTGAACCACCTGCGGCCCGAAGCGATTGCACAGGCCACGCACCTCAATGACGGTTTCGCTGGGTTGCACGCAACGTCGGGTCACCAGCCAAGCTCCATGAAAAACATCGCCGCCAGTGCATCCAGCACAATGACCACGAAAATTGACTGCACCACGCTCGACGTCGTGTGAGCGCCCACCGATTCAGCACTGCCCTCGACCTTGAAACCTTCGAGGCAGCCAATCGCGGCGATGAAAAAGGCAAAGATCGGCGCTTTGACGATCCCGACCAGAAAGTGCTGCACGCCGATGTCTGCTTGCATCAGAGACAGAAACATCGCCGGCGAAATCCCCAAGGACAGCGCGCACACCACGCCGCCACCGACGATGCCGCAGATCATTGCCAGAAACGTCAGCATCGGCAGTGAGATGAGCAACGCCAGCACGCGAGGCAATACCAGCAGCTCTGTAGGACTGAGGCCCAAGGTCTGCAAGGCATCCAGTTCCTCATTGGCTTTCATCGAACCGATCTGTGCGGTGAACGCACTGGCCGTGCGGCCCGCCAGGAGAATCGCCGTCAGCAACACCGCGAATTCCCGCAGAAACGAGAAGCCGATCAAGTCGACCGTAAAGATGGTGGCGCCAAAGGCCTTGAGGACCGTCGCACCCAGAAAGGCCACGACGGCGCCGACCATGAAAGTCAGTAACGCCACGATGGGCGCCGCGTCCAGGCCGATCTGTTCGATGTGGGCGATCACCGAGGTGGTGCGCCAGCGTTTCGGTTGGAACAGGATGGTGACGAACGTCTGCAGGATCAGGCCAACGAAACCGAGCAGTTGCAGGGTGTCGTTCCAGATGACTTCGACAGCAGACCCGATTCGCGCCAGTAATTGAGTGCCGACGGGGACTTCAGGGTCCTTTACCGGCTGGCAGTAATCGCATAACGCGCTTTGAATGGTCTGCATCAACGCGCGGCTCGACTCGGGCAGGTTCGGCGCCTGAACGGCCAGCAAGCGCAGGCGTTGAACGCCCAGAAGCTCCACCAGCAACGAGGCGCCCGCGGTATCGAGGGCACCCAACCCGCTCATGTCCACCTGCGTGGCAGGGCCGAAACCGTCGTTTAACGCATCGGTCTGGCGCTTGAGTGCGTGGTAGTGGGCAAGCGTCCAGTCTCCGGCGATCCACAGCTGAGCAGGGTCGGTCGAAGTGTCCAGTTTGACGCTGCCGCACACCGTCGGTGCGCGGTTGACGAGGGAAATCGATGGGGTCATAGCGACGAGCTTAGTTGGTTTTGGCCGGGGTGGACGGGCTCGCCGCAGGCTCAGTTTCATCAGGCTTGTCAGCGTCCGAGTCGGACGAGCCCAATGTGTCTGCGCCGGGCTTCACACCCGCTGGCTTGATCTTCTTGCGCGTGACCGCAGGCTGATCCGAATCGGTGACTTCAAAGCGCAAAACGCCGATCATCTGGCCATCCTCTGTGAGCACCCTCACCTGCCATTTGCCCAGCACATCGGGTGGAAAATTCTGTTTGTGCGTCCATGCGCGATAGCCTTCCTTACGTCCGCCGTGGATGTCTAGAGCAATTCGATCGACTTCTTCGCCGTTGTGGCGCCAAACGTGATAAATCCGCTCGTCCAGACCGCGCGGAGCGTTGATCGACGTGTACGCATACAGCCCGGCGCTGCGCAGTTGACTGACGCCGATCTCCTGAATGCTTTCGCCCGGTGTGCGGTTCTGATTGTCGAACTGGGTGCTGACGGCCACCTCGGTCAGCCACAGCGTGGCAGGCGGCACCCATGAACGCAGCATCCAGCCAGCACCGCCGATGGCCAGGGTCATGAGCACCAGCCCTGCGCCGCGCTTCCAGCTGTTGAGCGGGAAGCTGGAAGCCAGGCTTGGGAACGACAGCAGCATGGCGATGATCAACGACAGCTTGTAACTCTCGGCGGTGGTCAGGTGCAGGATGATGGGCAGCGCGGTCAGCAAGGCGGCGAACAGGGTCAGCGTGTGCAACGCCATGAACAACCAGCGACGCGGTGCCAGCCATTTGTAATACAGCGGGTCGATGATCGAGATCAGCCCGGCCGCCGCGAGGACACCGGTGAACACCAGCTGGCCGCTGTTCCATGTGGTGGTCACGAAGAAAAAAGGCAGGACGAAGAACAGACTCTCCTGATGGATCATCTGTGTGGCGTATCGGAGCAATGGCTGCGGGATTTCGCGCTTCAACAGTTTGGTCAGCAACGCGACGGCACTGTTTTCCACCATCAGCCACACCCAGCTCACCAGCATGATCACGGCAATCCAGGTCGCGAGCTTGGCTTGCCGGTCCACCAGAATGAAGCTGCCGATGCCGGAGCAAAAGCCGAAGAATGCAATCAGCCCCGGGTAGCGCTTGATGAACTCCAGTACGCGCTGTACCAGGGAGTTCTGCATGAGGGCATTGAGGTCCGGCATTTCGGTGTTCACTTTGGCTGTAGGAAAAATCGTTGGCAGGATACCAATGATCACAGTTCACACGCGTACACAAACTGCTTCTGCCGAAGGCGTAGGAGCGCGCTTGCCCGCGATCTGGCGCGTAGCGGCAGTCATTACTGCTAACCCGGTGTGTCAGACGAATCCAGACGTCTGGTTCTGCTGCCGCTGCGCGTCAGATCGCGGGCAAGCGCGCTCCTACAGTTAAACGGAGGGCTTGGACTCAGGGCAGTCCTGTTACAGCGGACGTCTTTTGTGAACACGCCAGCGCCAGAAAATGATCAGTGCCAGTAACGCAACCACCGCCAGACCGATCTCATACAGCTCGTCATAGCTGACCAGCGGCTCTTCAATCCTCAGATAACCGGGCTGTGCCAACAGCTGGCGCATGGCCCGATTCGCCAGGTCCAGGCTCACAGCTCGCGTGCGCTTGGCCGGGTCTTCGAAGCGTCCGTCTTCATAGTCGTTCAGGGCGCCCCAGTAATAATCGGCCAGCGCGCTGTTGCCTTGAACCGCCCAGGCCTGTTTGGCGATCGAAGCCTGTTGCAGCCGGGCGAAGGTCGCGGGGTCCATGCCTTCCTTGCGCAGCCGTTCCAGCATCGAACGGACCGAAGCGACCGCCGCGTCCACATCGTCACGTGCGAGATCGGCATTCAGGCTGAGAAACCCGGTATCGCCGAAGGCTTCGCGGTCGGCCCACGGGCCGTAGGAGTAGCCCTTGTCCAGACGCAACTCGCTGTAGAGCGACCAGTCCAGATAGGCCTTCACCAAATCCCACGTTTCATCGTGTTGCTCGCCCATGTCCGGCTCTGGAAACAACAGGTGCAGCTTGGCTCCATCGCCCAACGCGCCGCGAACCAGCGTGCGCTCGGGCTCGGCTTTGGCGTTGATGGCTGGCAGCTGAGGGTGTTCGGTCGGGTCCACGGCATTGAGCTGACCGAACGTGCGCTCCAGATAAGCAGGCAACAGCTTGTCCAGTTCGCCCACGATGATCAGCGTCATGTTGTTGGACGCGTACCAGTTGTCGTGGATGGTTTCGATCTGATCCAGCGTCAGGTGTTCGACTTCCGGCCGTTCCGGGCATTTGAGTCCAAGCTCCACCGCCAATTGATTGCTGGCGCTGTGACCGAGGTCGCGCTTGTCCAGCCAGCGTTGCAGGTGGGAGTAGTGACCGCCGTCTTCACGCTCGACGATGCGCTTGGCGGTGTCGAGGTTCGCCTGGTTGATCTGCGTGTGGGTCAGCACGTTGAGCAGCAGGTCCAGCACCTTGCGCTGATTTTGCGCCGGCGCTTCGATCACGAACGTGGTGTCGGTGTTACTGGTGAACGCGTTCCACTCCCCGCCCAACGCCTGCATCTGCTGCTCCAGGCCGCCCTCACCGGAATTGTCGATGCCACTGAACAGCAAATGCTCCAGCAAATGAGGGAGCTCTTTGTCCTTGCAGGAAAAGTCATCGAAGCCGATGCCGACCACCAGCCGAATCGACACATGGCCTTTTTCGGCGGGCTTGAGCAGCAACTGCAAACCGTTGGGCAGCACATAGCCCTCGACCTGAAAGCGATCGAGGGCCATGGACGGGAGGGATGTCAGGAACAAACAAACGAACAGCAGGCAACGCATAAAAACGGGCTTCCTTGCGGGCCGGTATGTGTAACAGACTTCAGTCCGGGCCCGGCGTTCACCTCGATTATTCTGGTTGGCTTTCGCTGGACAAGGCTCCGGTGTCAGTGGTTTCAAGAACGGCATAGGCGCTGCTGCAGAACAATGAATTCAATCGTTTCATGTCGGCGATCAGCTCGAGGTGCAACGAGCTGGTCTCGATACTCTGCACGATTTTACGTTGCAGTCTGCTGACATGGGCATGGGCCAGACGCCGCTCCTGTGCCCGGAAGCGACGTTTTTCGCGCAACAGTTGGCGCGCGCTTTCCGGGTCGCCGCTGAGAAATACCGACAGGCCCAAGCGCAGATTGGCCATCAATTGCTCGTGCAGCCCGGAAAGTTCTTCCAGTCCGACGTCGGAAAACGAACGGCGCTGGGAAGTCTTTTGCTGTTGAACCTTACGCAGCATACGCTCGATCAGTCCGCTGGCCAGTTCCAGATTGATCGACAATTCGATGATTTCGGCCCAACGGCGGTTGTCCTGATCGCTGAGGTCTTCCCTGGGCATTTGCGCCAGATACAGCTTGATCGCGTTGTACAACACCTCGACGTCATCATTTAGACGCCGCACCTCTTGGGTCACCGCCGTCTGATTGCCCCGCAGCACTTCCTGCATGGCATTGAGCATGCTGTCGATCAGATCGCCCATGCGCAGGGTTTCACGTACCGCGTTGGCCAACGCCAGGCTCGGGGTTGCCAATGCAGTGAGGTCCAGATGACGGGGCTTGGCCGCGCCATTGACCTCAGCCTGTTGCGGCAGGATCGACGCGCAAAGCCGGCCCATCGGCCCGACGGTCGGCAGCATGATCAGGCAGCGCAGTGAGTTGTAGATCACGTGGAAGCTGATCACCAGGCTCGACGGGCTGACGTCCAGGGTTTCCATCCAGTGCACCAGGGGCGTCAAAACCGGAATGATCAGCAGCAGGCCGATCAGCTTGTACAGCAAGCTTCCGAGCGCCACTTGCCGACCGGCGACGTTCTGCATGCTGGTGCTGAGAAACGCCAGCAGACCGCTGCCGATGTTGGCGCCGATCACCAGACCGATGGCGACCGGCAAGCTGATGATCTCTGCACCCGCCAGTGTTGCGGTCAGCAGGACAGCGGCCAGGCTTGAGTAGGAAATCAGCGCGAACATCGCGCCGACCAGGGCGTCGAGCAGGATGTCACCGGTCAGCGACGCGAACAGCACCTTTACGCCCGCCGCTTGAGTGATCGGTGCGGCGGCGGTGACGATCAATTGCAGCGCCAGAATGATCAACCCCAGGCCGATACCGACGCGGCCGAGCTGCCCGACACGGGTCTGTTTGCGCGACAGAAAGAAAATCACCCCGAGGAAGATCAGCAGCGGCGACAGCCACGACAGGTCGAAGGTGAGGATTCGCGACATCACGGCGGTACCGACGTCGGCACCCAGCATGATCGCCAGCGCGGGCGTCAGGCCCATCAGGCTCTGGCCGACAAACGAGGTCACCAGCATGGCGGTGGCGTTACTGCTCTGCACCAGTGCGGTCACGAGGATCCCGGCCACGAAGGCCAGCGGACGTTTGGACATGTTCTGACTGAGCACACGGCGCAGCTGCGAGCCATAGACGCGCAGGATGCCGGTTCGAACGATGTGCGTGCCCCAGATCAACAGCGCGACGGCAGAAAGCAAATCGAGCAGGGTCAGCATACGGAAAGCCCCCTGTTAATAGCCCGGCGGGCAAAAATAGCCAGCGCCCAGTTGGGCAAGGAGTGAAAGTACAGCGTGTAGCGAGCGAAAGCGCTTGGGTATCATCGTGATTGGCATGCTCAACTAAAGCTTTAGTCGGCCTGAGGCCTTATTGCCAGCATGGCACAGCTGATAATTTCTTGAAACAAATCTGTCATAAATCAGGTGTTTGCTTTGCGTGAGCCAGTGCATGAGCGTGGATTGTCCCGCGATCGGCGAGGCACTCGTCGTCACACCGGCTGCGCCTGCAGGCTTGCGCCGGGCTCAATAAAAAACGGGGCAATCAATGCCCCGTCATGTGACCGCTACACCGCATTGCGTGTTATTGACCCGGAACGTCTTTACGAAGTTTCACAGGGTCCTGCATTGCCCTCTTCTTGGCCATCGCGGTGCGCATCTTGATGTTGATCGCCTCGACCGCCAGCGAGAACGCCATGGCGAAGTAAACGTAGCCTTTTGGCACGTGCACATCGAAGGATTCGGCGATCAACACCGTACCGACGACGATCAGGAACGACAGCGCCAGCATTTTCAGTGACGGGTGCTTGTCGATGAAATCGCTGATGACACCCGAGCACAACATCATGATCAGGACCGCGACGATGATCGCAGCAACCATGACAGGCACGTGAGACACCATGCCGACCGCAGTGATGACCGAGTCCAGCGAAAACACGATGTCGATGATCGCGATCTGGATGATGGTGTACAGAAACAGGCCACCTTTGCCCTTAGGCTCCTCGACCTCTTCATCCTCGCCTTCCATGCCGTGATAGATCTCTTGCGAGCTCTTCCACAACAGAAACAGGCCACCGAAGAACAGAATCAGATCGCGACCTGAAATGCCCTGGCCAAGTACGACGAACAGATCGTCGGTCAGGCGCATGACCCAGGTGATCGACAGCAGCAGGAGGATGCGCGTGACCATCGCCAGCGCCAGACCGAAAATCCGCGTGCGTGGCTGCATCGCTTTGGGCATCCGGCTGACCAGGATCGAGATCATGATGATGTTGTCGATGCCCAGAACGATTTCCAGGGCAGTCAGGGTAAAGAAAGCAACCCAGATCTCAGGGTTGGTCAGCCATTCCATTACATTTTCCTTTGAGCTCGTTTAATCCTCGCTGCCGGTTGTCCGCCAGCGAGGGGGTTCAGTTGCCTTATAGACTGCTGAACGCCGGGAAGATCCCCATCAGCAGTGCGGCGATCAGGATGCATACGCAGACCAGCACCGCCCACTTGAGGGTAAAGCGCTGATGATCGCCAAATTCAATGCCAGCCAGCGCGACCAACAAATAGGTCGACGGCACCAGCGGGCTCAACAGATGGACGGGCTGACCGACGATCGAGGCACGTGCCATTTCCACCGGACTGATGCCGTAGTGCGATGCGGCCTCGGACAGCACCGGCAGCACGCCATAGTAGAACGCATCGTTGGACATGAAAAAGGTGAACGGCATGCTGACCACGGCGGTAATGACCGCAAGGTACGGCCCCATCGCGTCCGGAATCACGGCCAGCAGGCTTTTCGACATCGCATCGACCATACCGGTGCCGGACAGGATACCGGTGAAAATGCCGGCCGCGAAGATCAGACCGACCACTGCCAGTACGCTACCCGCATGAGCCGCGACGCGATCTTTCTGCGCTTGCAGGCACGGGTAGTTGACGATCATGGCAATACTGAACGCGATCATGAACAGCACCGGCAGAGGAAGCAGGCCCATGATCAACGCAACCATCAGCGCCAGGGTCAGCGCGCCATTGAACCAGATCAGCTTGGGACGGCGTGCGTCGGGGAACTGCGAAACACTGATTTCGCTGTGATCGACTTCGTCGCCCGGCAGGTGCAATTCGCCCAAGCGTGCACGTTCACGTTTACCGTAGAAATACGCGATGACGAGGATCGCGACCACGCCTGCGAGCATGGCTGGAATCATCGGCACGAAGATGTCAGAGGGGTCGACATGCAACGCACTGGCTGCACGGGCAGTCGGTCCGCCCCATGGCGTCATGTTCATCACACCGCCCGCCAGAATGATCAGGCCAGCCATGATGCGCGGGCTCATGCCCAAACGGCTGTACAACGGCAGCATGGCGGCCACGCAGATCATGTAAGTGGTGGCGCCGTCGCCGTCCAGCGAGACGACAAGTGCCAGAACGGCGGTACCCACCGACACTTTTACCGGGTCACCTTTGACCAGCTTGAGGATCTTGCGCACGGCCGGGTCGAACAGGCCGGAGTCGATCATCAGGGCGAAGTAGAGGATAGCGAACATCAGCATCACGCCGGTCGGCGCAAGCTTGGTGATGCCGGCGAGCATCATGGGGCCGATGTCGGCGGCGAAACCGCCGAACAAGGCAAATACGATCGGCACGATGATCAGGGCAATCAGCGCAGAAAGGCGCTTGCTCATGATCAGGTACATGAAAGCGACAACCATGGCAAAGCCGAGGAAGGTCAACATAGAAATACTCCAGGCGTTACGCGACGTGAAAACGGACGAGACGAAGCAATCAGCTCAAGACGAGCAGCGCAGGGAGTCGGGGGGTGTACGAGGGGTACAGCGGAGCACGAGCAAGCATCAAAATCACCGAATTGTTGTTGTAGATGGGCCGGAGAACTCAAAAAGCGTTCGTCCTGGCTGGCCGGTCTGTCGCCGGCGGTGAGGTGATGCTAAAGCGCTTACCTTTCAGCCAGCTTTCGCTGCCGTTCCGCTGATCGTTGCCGCACAAATGAAGCATTTTCGCCTGAAGACAGTCAGACCCTGAACACGAACGGGAGAATGACCATGAGCGAAATCCATACCGGTGGGTGCCATTGCGGCAACCTGCGCTATCAACTCGATGCGCCATTGCGCGACATCGCTCATTGTCATTGCTCGATCTGCCGGCGTACCTCAGGCGGCATTGCGGTGACCTGGATCACCGTGCCTCTGGAATCATTCAAATGGCTGGCCGGAAGCCCTGCTGCGTATGATTCCGGCCCGACCTGCGTAAGGTTCTTCTGTAATAACTGTGGGGCACAGACCGCCCTGTTCAGCCGCAACAGCCCGGAGACCATGGACGTGACCATCGCCACCCTCGACCACCCCGAGCTCGCGCCGGCCGTTCGTCATATCTGGACCGACAATCGATTGCCGTGGCTGCACCTGGATGAGGATCTGCCGGGTGAGCCAGGCGAGACGGTCTAGCCACCGGGATCCGCTTCTGCCCGGAGGGCGTAGGAGCAATCGGAGGTTACGACGGTCGCGAACGCGGTGTTTCACGCAATACGTCAATGCCTGAGAGACCGCATTCGCTGCCGTCGTAACCTCCGACGTCTCCCACACTGGACCGCGTTGCCGAGCGTGTGACTTATGCCTACCACAGCGAGGTGTTTGGCCAGAGGTTTGAGCGAGGGAACGATCAAACACCCTCGGCATCGCCGTGAGAATGCATTTCCCCTGTAGGAGCAATCGGAGGTTACGACGGTCGCGATCGCGGTGTGTCATTCACCGTTGATGCGGCTGACCCCCCGCATTCGCGAGCGAGCTCCCACAGTATCAGCGTCGTGCTCAAGTCTTCGGAGCAACGCGGACCCTGTAGGAGCAATCGGAGGTTACGACGGTCGCGAACGCGGTGTGTCATTCATCATTGATGCTGCTGACCCCCGCATTCGCGAGCGAGCTCGCTCCCCCAGTATCAGCGTCGTGCTCAAGCCTTCGGAGCAATGCGGACCTGTAGGAGCAATCGGAGGTTACGACGGTCGCGAACGCGGAGTGTGAGGCAGCATCAATGCGTCTGACCCAGCCTCATCGCGAGCAAGCTCACTCCTGCAGCTCGCTTTGCGTATCAAGGCAACTCCAACCCACCCGCCGCTTTATGCAGCGCCCGCAAATGCTCGCCCACTTGCTTGAGGTTTTCGTCGGTGGCAGCGATCTCGGCGGCTCGGTCAGGCTCCAGCAGCGCCCTCACCTCTTTGTCCAGATCGCCCGTCAGGCGCTGCAGCTGTTTCTGGCGCTGGCTGCTTTCTTCCTCAAGACGCGTCCATTCACCCTTCTGCGGCAGGCCATACCCGCCACTCCCCAACAATTCCGCAGGGCGGCTGAGGAAGCCGCTGTTGGCCAGGATGTCTTGCAAGGTGCCGGTGGCCTTCGAAACACCGTTGTCCTTCTTCTCGACCGCGCTGAGGTAGCGTTGCTTGACCTCATCCTGAGCCAGCAGCAACTGACGGCGTTGAGCGGCCTGTTCCAGAAGCAACATGGCGGCACTGGTGCGCAAGTCGGCCTGGGCGAAATACGGGCGTCGATCCTTCGCAGGCAGCGACAGCCAGTCCTCGACGGTGGATTCTTTCACGTCTGTGGATTTGCGCAGCACATCGAACATGGCTTGATAGCGGTCGCGATAGGAATCGAAGCGATAGCCCAGCCGCAGTGCTTTTTTGGGATCGTCCAGCACGCTGGTGTCTGCCAGGCCCCTGCCCTTGAGCACTTCAAGCAAGCCGTTGGGCATGATGCTGTCCAGGCCCACAAGCCGAGGGTCGTCAGTACCACTGCGCAACAGTTTCAAGTTTTCCACAGCGCAGTTGTTGGACAGAAACCAATAGTTGCCGTCATACGCCCAGTGCATCTCGGCGGCATGCTGGACCAGCCCGTCGATTTCCTCGCGGGACAGCTTCAGCGGCACGGACGCCAGACTGCGCAATTCGGTCTTGGTGTACTCATCGATCACCTGGCCCAACGGCAGCACGAACAGGCGAGATGGGTAAGCGCCCGTCAGGCCGCTCCAACTGGACAGTTGCAGGTCGTTCACGAATGCTCGATAGGACAGCACCAGATGCTGATCCAGATCCAGACGGCAATCCGGCCCGCGCGGGCGCCCGGGCTTGCAGATCACCAGGCGCAGCATGCTGTGGCCCCAACGACTCACCAGGTTCTGGTTGGCCTCGGCCAGCAGGTAATCAACCTCGTACACGCGCTCGGGGTCGAGCTTGCCCAAAGGCTCACGGGCGAAGTCGTTACCTGCGTTTAAATAAGGGTAGTAAGTCGGGCAGTCATCCTTGGCGGCGGGCGCCCAGTTGAACAACTGCTTGTAGTAGTCATAGAGCGCGGGACGCCGACAGGCATAGGCCGGGTCAAGGAGGAAGTACTCCATGTTCACGGCAACGAACTCAAGCGGGCTGCTGATTTCGTAGATATCAGGGCTGCGGGCAACCTGACCGTTACGCTCCTCACGCTCCCCTCGCCGTCCCACGTATTGAGGCCAGCCGGCAAGGTCCAGCAGGCGTGGATCGTCGCTCAAAGTGAAACGCCGGTCGGTCTGGCCTCGGCAATTGTCACGCAGACCGATTTTGCCAGTGCTGTTGCCCTGACGCGCACACGCGATGATCAGCTTGCGCTCTTCAGGCGACCAAAGCTGGGCGTGATCATAAATATGGGTGAGCTCATGCAGCACCGTAGCGAGCATTTCTTCGCGCACAGTGCCGTGCGGGCGATTGGTTCGAGTGGTGGCTGCGCTGCCGTCGGTCAAACCCGCCAGCAGGCGTTGATTGAGGTCCAGACGGTATGGCCCGTCTGCGCGTCCGTAAGCGTTGGACGGCATATCATCGGTCCAGCGGACTTCGACTTTACGATCAAGCTTGCTGACGAACATCGGCGGCAAATGCGCCATCGCCTCGTCGAGCAGCGTCTGGCTGGCTTGCTGTTGTGCAGGACTCAACCCGTCGGTGTACAGCGACAGGCTCAAGTCGGCGAAGGCGCTCGAGCAGATCAGCGAGAGCGCCGACGCCAGCAGCCAGACGGCTACGCGCCTCACAGTGCGAGAATGGCTTCAGCGAGATCCTGGTCACTGGCGTTACGCGCTTCCGGCAAGCGCTCACGCAAGGTGGCGAACGCGGCGTCCAGTTTGGCGCCATGAATGTCGCCGTTGGTGGCAACGTAGCTGGCGGCGTCGTCCTGAGCTTCCACGACCATTTTCCAGTTACGGACCGAAGACGTGGTGTCAGAGGTGAAGTCCACGCTACGGCCCAGCGCACGGACAACGATGTTACTGGTGGCTTTCAAGGTTTGCGCGTGCGCGACATCGGTCAGCAACAACAGGCCGAGGGCAGCGGCAATCAACGGGGTACGCATGGAACGGCTCCAGAATACAGAAGGTGCAAAGGTGATTATTGGACGAGGATTGCCTGCGCCAGTTCAAGGTCGCTGGCATGAAGTTTTGGCTGGGATTGACGCAGATACATCAGCGCTGCTTCCAGCTGTGCTCCTCGCAGTTGGCCATCACTGGCTATGAACGCTGCAGCATCATCCTGGGCGGCAAGTATCAGTTTGTTATCGAAAGGCCCGGTCGTCACCTGGCTGGTGGCGTACCCGCTTTTGATCAGGCTTTGTGTGGTTGTGTCGAACGCTTGAGCCTGGGTAACGCAGATCAGGCCGGCAGTCGCTGCAATCAACAGGCGAGACAATGAACGCATGAGTCTTCGGTATTGGCAAAACGAGTCGCAAGGCTAGCGCAATGCCCCGGCCAGAGCCAGTGAAGGTGTCGGGGCGTGCGGCGTAGAAGCTGTCGCGATGCTGAATCAGATGGCAAGAATGGCCTGTGCCAATTGGGCATCCGACGCATTCAGACTCGGGCTGACTTCCCGGATGTGCTGAAACGCACCTTCCAGGTGAGCGCCGCGAATTTCGCCCTTGCTGGCGACGAAGCTGGCTGCATCGTCACGTGCTGCCAGGACGATCTTGTCGTCATGGAAGGAAGAAGAGATTTTGGAGGTGGCGTTGGACGAAGCATCCAGTGCGCGAACGATGGTGTCGGTGGTGACCACAAAGCTGGACGCGTGAGCACCCGTGGCTGCGATCAGAAGTACAGCTGCACTCATCAGGCGAAAGCGAGACATGTTTGAACTCCAAAAGGAACATATTAAGTAACCACACGCGCAGGTCTGGCGATGAGCAAGGCTGTCTCGCAGGCGACGGGGCAAAGGGTGCAGCAAGACTAGCGTAAAGTTGATCATCAGCACTATCACGGCCAAATGCCAGCTAATAGTGTGAGGCGGCATTCCTCGTCAGCTGATGACCTGAACAAGCCCGTAGATTGGCAACTGTACTTATTTAATACGAAAAATAATAAACTGTACCTATAGCGCCCATAGACCTATTCAATTTTCGAATCCCATAAACAACAAAGCCCGTCTGCAGTTTCCTGCGACGGGCTGTGTGTGAACAATTCGGGTTGCTGGTGAGAGGCGCTTGGCCTGGGACCAGCGGACGCTAAATTAGCGCCAGAACGGCTTGCTCAGCTCTTCGTAACGCTGGGATTCGCTGATACCGGCGTCAGCCAGCAGACGAGCATCCAGACGGGCCAGCTGGTGGCGGCTGGACAGACGACGCTGCCAGAGCATCAGGTTGGCGAACATACGCAGCGGCAACGAGGCTTTAGCGGATTGAGCGGTTTCTTCGTAGAACAGTTCGGAACTTACGGTGCGTTCCATGGTGCTTCTTCCTTCCGCTTGTGGCGGGATTAGATAGTGACTTGATTGGTGCCAATCTTCCTCCTGTTGCCCCTCTCTCTCCAGACACAGTTCACTGGTATTGTGATGCTCCAGTTAACTGTTCAAAGGCACTGTTTTGCTCATTCGTGGGGCAACTGTACCGGTGAGCACAAATATGGTGCGTTTTGTGCGCCGGAATAGTGAATTTTGGATTTTAAAGGGTAAAAGAGACCGGTACAGCAATACAGTTTTTGTCGAAACAGCGCGCAGATTGTTGGAAGTGGCGACGAAAGGTCGTCGCCACTCCAAAACTGTTTTCCTACACCGCGAGCATGCGGCCGGTTTCTTCCAGGTTGAGGTGCCAACTGAGTGCATCGCGCAGCACATGCGGCGTGTGGCCGCCGATAGCACAGGCTTTGCGGAAGTAGTCGTTGAGCGCTTCGCGGTAGGCGGGATGGACACAGTTGTCGATGATCACGCGAGCGCGTTCGCGGGGCGCCAGGCCGCGCAAGTCGGCCAGCCCCTGCTCGGTGACCAGGATGTCCACATCATGCTCTGTGTGGTCCACGTGGCTGACCATCGGCACCACGCTGGAAATCGCGCCGCCCTTGGCAATGGACTTGGTCACGAAGATGGCGAGGTGAGCGTTACGAGCGAAGTCGCCCGAGCCCCCGATGCCGTTCATCATTCGTGTACCGCCCACATGCGTGGAGTTGACGTTGCCGTACAGGTCGAACTCAAGCGCTGTGTTGATGCCGATGATGCCAAGGCGACGCACGACTTCAGGATGGTTGGAGATTTCCTGAGGGCGCAATAACAGTTTCGGTTTGTACTGCTCCAGGTTGTTGTAGACCGCGTCATGCTTGCGTTCTGACAGCGTCATCGAGCAACCCGAGGCAAAGTCCAGCTTGCCGGCCTCGAACAAGTCAAAGGTCGAGTCCTGAAGCACTTCTGAGTACATCGCCATGCCGTGGAACGGCGAGTCGATCAGACCGGTCATGACCGCGTTGGCGATCGTCCCCACGCCTGCCTGAAGGGGCATCAGCTGATTGGTCAGGCGGTTTTGGCGTACTTCATTCTTGAAGAATTCCACCAGATGCCCGGCAATCGCCTGCGTCTCGCTGTCAGCGGGCAGTACAGATGAAGGTGAGTCGGCCTGATCGCTGAACACGATGCCGACAATCTTCGCTGGGTCGATCTTCACGGCATGGCTGCCAATGCGGCTGTCAGCCTTGAGCACGGGGATCGGCAGGCGGGTCGGACGGTAGGTTGGTATATAGATGTCATGCAGGCCTTCCAGCTCCAGCGGCTGGGCGACGTTAATCTCGACGATCACCTGCTCGGCGAGGATCGCGAAGCTGGCGGAGTTACCCACCGAGGTACTCAGGACAAGATGGCCTTCCTCGGTGATCGCCACACATTCGATGACGGCGATGTCCACCGGTTTGATCTGGCGATTGCGCAGCTGCTCAACGGTATCGGACAGGTGCTGGTCGATGAACATCACCGAGCCATCGTTGATCGCCTTGCGCAGGGTGTTGTCGACCTGAAACGGCATACGACGGGACAGCACGCCGGCCTCGGTCAATTGCTTGTCCAGGTCGTTACCCAGACTGGCGCCGGTCATCAGGCTGATCTTCAGCGGGTGAGCCTTGGCGCGCTCCGCCAGCGCCTTGGGCACGGCCTTGGCTTCACCTGCGCGGGTGAAGCCACTCATGCCGACGGTCATGCCGTCCTTGATCAGGGAAGCGGCGTCGGCCGCGCTCATTACCTTGCTCATCAAAGACGGCAGGCGGATACGTTCACGGTGCATGTTTGTTTATCTCGGGACGAGGATGCGAGTGACCAAGTCTAGAGATTTGCTTTTTTTCCGTCCCACGACCAAGGTCGCATTCGAGGGCTCTAATTAGCGGGTTTCACAACAAAACACTGTTACGCAGGATGTAAAAAACCCTCGACCGATGTTCGCGCCGAGGGTTTGATGTGTCGCAGTCTAGAGCGGTTATTCGACCGCTTTGACCATGTCTTCGATGACTTTCTTGGCGTCACCGAAGACCATCATGGTTTTGTCGAGGTAGAACAGCTCGTTGTCCAGCCCGGCATAGCCGCTGGCCATCGAACGTTTGTTGACAATGATCGTCTTGGCCTTGAAGGCTTCCAGAATCGGCATGCCGGCAATCGGCGATTTCGGATCGTTCTTCGCCGCCGGGTTGACCACGTCGTTGGCGCCGAGCACCAGCACCACGTCGGCCTGGCCGAACTCGGAGTTGATGTCTTCCATCTCGAATACTTGGTCGTAAGGCACTTCTGCCTCGGCCAGCAGCACGTTCATGTGCCCCGGCATACGACCGGCAACCGGGTGAATCGCGTACTTCACGGTCACGCCACGATGGGTCAGCTTCTCGGTCAGCTCTTTAAGTGCGTGTTGCGCACGGGCCACCGCAAGACCATAGCCAGGCACGATGATCACGGTGTCGGCGTTGGTCAGCAGGAAGGTCGCATCGTCGGCCGAACCGGATTTGACCGGGCGTGCTTCTTTCGAGCCAGCCGCTGCACCCGCATCCGCCGCGCCGCCGAACCCACCGCCGATCACGTTGAAGAACGAACGGTTCATCGCCTTGCACATGATGTACGACAGGATCGCACCGGAGGAACCGACCAGGGAGCCTGCGATGATCAGCATCGAGTTGTTCAGCGAGAAGCCGATACCGGCCGCCGCCCAGCCCGAATAGCTGTTGAGCATCGACACGACCACGGGCATGTCTGCGCCGCCAATCGGGATAATCAGCAGCACGCCGATGACGAACGCCAGGATCAGCATGATGCTGAAGGCGAACAGGCTGCCGGTGAACATGAACGTCAGGCCGAAGAACAGCGTGGCTAGGCCCAGGAGCAGGTTCAGTTTGTGCTGGCCTGCGAACTGTACCGGCGCGCCCTGAAACAGGCGGAACTTGTATTTGCCCGACAGCTTGCCGAAGGCGATGACCGAACCCGAGAAGGTGATCGCACCGATGGCGGCGCCCAGGAACAGCTCCAGACGGTTGCCGGTCGGGATCGAATCGCCCAAGTGCGCGACGATGCCCAGCGATTGCGGTTCAACCACAGCCGCAATCGCAATGAACACCGCTGCCAGGCCGATCATGCTGTGCATGAAAGCGACCAGCTCCGGCATTTTGGTCATCTCGACGCGCTTGGCCATGATCGACCCTGCCGTGCCGCCGACCAGCAAGCCCACGATGATATAGCCGATGCCCGCGCTGGCGCCGTCAGTGGACAGTGCTGCGAGCTTGAACACCAGGCCGATTGTCGTCAGGACTGCGAGGGCCATGCCGAGCATGCCGAACAGGTTGCCGCGACGGGAAGTGGTCGGGTGCGACAGGCCTTTGAGGGCCTGAATGAAACAGATCGCCGAAACGAGGTACAGCAGGGTGACGAGGTTCATGCTCATTACTTCGGCACCTCAGTTTTGGCTGTGCTTTTAACAGGAGCAGCCTTCTTCTTGAACATTTCCAGCATGCGGCGGGTGACCAGAAAGCCACCGAACACGTTGACGGCTGCCAGCGCGACAGCCAGGGTGCCCATGGTCTTGCCCAGCGGAGTGACGGTCAGTGCGGCAGCCAGCATGGCGCCGACAATCACGATGGCGGAGATGGCGTTGGTCACAGCCATCAATGGCGTGTGCAAGGCAGGGGTGACGTTCCAGACCACGTGGTAGCCGACGTAAATCGCCAGCACGAAAATGATCAGGTTGTAGACGCCGTGAGAGATCAGCATGTCTTCCATAGTTTTTATCCTCAGCCGTTCTTGCGGACGATCTGGCCGTCGCGGCACATCAGGCACGCGGCGACGATGTCGTCTTCGAGGTTGATCTCGAACTGTCCTTCCTTGGTGAAGACCAACTTCAGGAAGTCCAGCAGGTTGCGTGCATAAAGAGCAGAAGCATCGGCAGCGACCAATGCCGGCAGGTTGGTGTGGCCGACGATGGTCACGCCATGCTCGATCACGACCTGGTCAGCCACGGTCAGCGGGCAGTTGCCGCCTTGGGCTGCTGCGAGGTCGATGACCACCGAGCCCGGCTTCATCTGCGATACGGTTTCTGCGCTCAGCAAGACCGGCGCCTTACGGCCCGGGATCAGCGCGGTGGTGATCACGATGTCCGCCTGCTTGGCGCGCTCGTGAACGGCTACAGCCTGGCGCTGCATCCAGCTGGCAGGCATCGGGCGCGCATAACCGCCGACACCGACCGCTGCTTCGCGTTCTTCATCTGTTTCATACGGCACATCGACGAACTTGGCGCCCAGCGATTCGATCTGCTCCTTCACAGCAGGGCGAACGTCGGAAGCTTCGATGACTGCGCCCAGACGTTTGGCTGTGGCGATGGCCTGCAAACCGGCAACACCTGCGCCGAGGATCAGCACGCGGGCGGCTTTCACCGTACCGGCGGCGGTCATCAGCATCGGCATGAAGCGCGGATAGTGATGCGCGGCCAGCAGCACCGATTTGTAACCGGCAATGTTGGCTTGCGAGGACAGCACGTCGAGGCTCTGCGCGCGTGAGGTGCGCGGTGCCGCTTCGAGGGCAAAGGCGGTAATTCCGCGCTCGGCCATCTTGGCGATGATCTCGTTGTTGAAGGGGTTAAGCATCCCGATGACAACGGTCCCGGTCTTGATCAGAGCCAGTTCGCTGTCGCTGGGCGCGACGACCTTGAGGATCAGCTCGGCACCGAAGGCATCAGCAGCGCTGCCAATCGAAGCACCTGCCGCTTCATAGGCACTGTCCGTGACGCTGGCGGTAATGCCGGCGCCTGACTGGACGGTGACCTTATGACCCTGGCCAATGAGCTTCTTGATGGTTTCCGGCGTTGCAGCAACCCGAGTTTCACCGGACTGGGTTTCGAGAGGGACACCAATGTGCACGTCAAATCTCCTGCGTGATCTTTTTATCTTTTAAAAATAGGCCAGCGCGCTGCGGATGGCGCGTCTGGGGCAGCGATCACCATTTCCCCGCAAGACAAGGCAGGGCGCGGCATTTTGCAGGTGTCAGAAGGGGTCATCAAGAAGTTCTGTAACGCGACATGTCTTTAACTACAAGTCACCCTGTGACCGTTTGCCGCAACAAAATGCTACAAGCCTTGTAGTTCATAGCCTTCAGCTGCATATGTGGTCTTTGAAGTTTTTTTTCTATCTATCAGGAGAATGGTCGGTAATCAGCCTGAAAGCCCCGTCATATAACGCTTGCAGCGTGTTTTCTATAAAGAACACGAGTGTGTCTTAAATGCGACATATCAAGATATCTGTAGGCTTTTTAGGTGTTTGACTACAGGGTCAGTAATTGGCCGATAGGCAAAGAGATCAAGGCAGTGCGTACGTCTCAGCCTGGTGCACCAGCCAGTCTCGGAACGCTTTCAGGGATGCAGACTCGACTTTGCGCTCCGGGATCATCAGGTGATACGCCTTCAGGCTCGATAAAGCATGGGGGTTGGCGACGACCAGACGGTTCTCCGACAGCTCGCGCTGAATCAGGAAAGGCGGGATCAGCGCGACGCCCATGTCATGCATGGCCGCCTGAGCAAGCATGGAGAATAGCTCGTATCTCGGGCCTGTCATGTCGCGTGCGACGCTCATGCCCAAGGCGCTGAACCACTGGCGCCAGGCATAAGGCCGGGTGGTCTGTTGAAGCAGCGGCATGTCAGCCAGATCCTTGGGGCTGAGTTGCTTGCGGTTATTTAGCAGCGCCGGGCTGCAGACCGGCATCGGATTTTCGCTCATCAGCCGGTGCGACTCCGTGCCGGGCCAGTCTGCGTCTCCGAAATAGATCGCGGCATCGAACTCGGTATCAGCAAACAGAAACGGTCGGGTTCGGTTGGTCAGGTTTATCGTCACGTCAGGGTGCTGATGCTGAAAGTCTTTTAGGCGCGGCAGCAGCCATTGGGTCCCGAACGTTGGCACCACGGCGAGTTCGATCACATTGGCGCCTTGATGACCCATCACCGAGAGCGTGTCGCGTTCGACCGCGTCGAGTTGTGTGGCCACGCGTCGACTGTAGGAAAGCCCTGCTTCGGTTAGCTTCACGCCCCTTCGTGAGCGTCGGAATAGCTCCACGTTGAGGAATTCTTCGAGGCTGGCAATCTGTCGGCAAACCGCACTTTGCGTGAGGGACAGTTCGTCAGCTGCCTTGGTAAAGCTTTCATGACGAGCCGCCGCTTCAAAGCTGACCAGCGCGGACGTACTGGGGATCTTGCGTCGCATGTACGTCAACCTCACTCGTGAGCTCTGGATTCCGGGTTTTATACGTTCTCGGAGTGAGAAATTAGCACAACACTATGCAAAATCGTCGTTTGCTGTAGGACAGATCCGCGCCTAGGATCAATCCACGACTTTTCTCGGCAGCGTCCGAGAACATCATTTCGCGAGGAGACAGTCATGGGCGGTAAGGCAAGCTTCAATTGGATCGATCCACTGTTGCTGGATCAGCAGCTCACTGAAGAAGAGCGCATGGTTCGTGACAGCGCCGAGCAGTTCGCCCAGGACAAGTTGGCGCCGCGGGTTCTCGAAGCCTTTCGTCACGAGCAGACCGATCCTGCGATTTTCCGTGAAATGGGTGAAGTCGGCCTGCTGGGCGCGACCATTCCCGAGCAATACGGTGGCAGCGGTTTGAACTATGTCTGCTACGGCCTGATCGCCCGTGAAGTGGAGCGCGTCGATTCCGGCTATCGCTCAATGATGAGTGTCCAGTCGTCCCTGGTCATGGTGCCCATCAATGAATTCGGTACCGAAGCGCAGAAGCAGAAGTATCTGCCGAAGCTGGCCTCTGGCGAGTGGATCGGTTGCTTTGGTCTCACGGAGCCGAACCACGGCTCAGACCCAGGCGCAATGATCACTCGAGCCAGGAAGGTCGACGGCGGTTATCGCCTGAGTGGCAGCAAAATGTGGATCACCAACAGTCCTATCGCGGACGTGTTCGTGGTCTGGGCAAAAGACGATGCTGGCGACATCCGCGGCTTCGTGTTGGAGAAAGGTTGGCAGGGTCTGAGCGCGCCGGTCATTCATGGCAAGGTCGGCCTGCGCGCTTCCATTACAGGCGAGATCGTGATGGATAACGTCTTTGTGCCAGAAGAAAACATCTTCCCGGATGTGCGTGGTTTGAAAGGCCCGTTCACCTGCCTGAACTCGGCGCGGTATGGCATCTCCTGGGGTGCGTTGGGTGCGGCCGAGTTCTGCTGGCACACCGCGCGCCAGTACACCCTGGATCGCCAGCAATTTGGCCGACCTTTGGCAGCCAATCAGTTGATCCAGAAGAAACTGGCCGACATGCAGACAGAAATCACTATGGCGCTGCAAGGTTGCCTGCGCTTGGGTCGCATGAAAGATGAGGGCACGGCGGCCGTCGAGATCACGTCGATCATGAAACGTAACTCCTGTGGCAAGTCCCTGGACATCGCACGCCTGGCCCGCGACATGCTTGGTGGCAATGGGATTTCTGACGAGTTCGGCATCGCACGCCATCTGGTCAACCTGGAAGTCGTCAATACCTATGAAGGCACGCATGATGTTCACGCGTTGATTCTGGGTCGTGCGCAGACGGGCATTCAGGCGTTCTATTGAGGAGCCGGCCATGGGCGCGCTATCGCATTTGCGTGTGCTGGACTTGTCCAGGGTTCTTGCCGGACCTTGGGCGGGACAGATTCTCGCCGACCTCGGCGCTGACGTGATCAAGATCGAGCGTCCAGGCAATGGCGATGACACTCGCGCCTGGGGGCCGCCATTCCTCAGGGATGCTCAAGGCGAGAATACCTCCGAAGCGGCTTATTACCTTTCCGCCAACAGGAACAAGCAATCCGTCACCATTGACTTCACCCAGCCTGAAGGTCAGAAGCTGGTGCGCGAGTTGGCCGCGAAGTCTGACATTGTGATCGAGAACTTCAAGGTGGGCGGGCTCAAGGCGTATGGTCTCGATTATGCGTCCCTGCAGGCTGAGAACCCCCGGCTGATCTATTGCTCGATCACTGGCTTTGGTCAGACGGGTCCGTATGCCAAGCGCGCGGGTTATGACTTCATGATTCAGGGGTTGGGCGGCTTGATGAGCCTGACTGGCCGGCCTGAAGGTGAAGAAGGTGCCGGCCCGGTCAAGGTCGGGGTGGCGCTGACGGATATCCTGACAGGGCTTTACTCGACGTCGGCCATTCTCGCTGCGTTGGCGCACCGCGATCAGGGCGGTATGGGGCAGCATATCGATATGGCGCTTCTGGATGTGCAGGTCGCCTGTCTGGCGAACCAGGCGATGAATTACCTGACGACAGGTGTCTCACCAAGGCGGCTGGGTAACGCTCACCCGAACATCGTGCCCTATCAGGACTTTCCGACGGCGGATGGCGATTTCATCCTGACGGTGGGTAACGACAGCCAGTTCCGTAAGTTCGCGGAAGTCGCCGGTCAGTCGCAATGGGCGGATGACCCAAGGTTCGCCACTAATAAGCAGCGTGTTGCGCATCGAGCCGAGCTGATTCCGCTGATTCGTCAGGCGACCGTGTTCAAGACTACGGCTGAGTGGGTTGCAGCATTGGAGCTTGCAGGTGTGCCGTGCGGCCCGATCAATGATGTCGCTCAAGTGTTCGCCGACCCTCAGGTCCAGGCGCGAGGTTTGAAAGTCGAGCTGCCTCACGCGCTGGGCGGGACGGTGCCACAGGTTGCCAGCCCGATCAGGTTGTCGGAGACACCTGTTGAATATCGTCGGGCGCCTCCTTTACTGGGCGAGCACACGCTGGAGGTCCTCACGGGTGTTCTGGGTCTTTCAGACGAGGCCGTGATGGCGTTACGCGAGGCGGGCGTTCTCTAGGTCTTTTCTATATAGGAAGCCGCGAAAGCGGCTTCCTATATAGACAGAAGGAACTGGCTGATTTTCCTGATGTTTTGGCTTTTTGATAGAAACTTCAAATTAAGTGTTGACGCCCCTCTGAATCTCTCTATAATTCGCCCCACTTCCGGCGCAGACGAAACGGAAAACTCCTTGAAAATCAATGAGTTGGACGGAGTAAGCAGCGAGGAAGGGCTTCGGTTCAGATGCTTGAATCGACAGCGGTGAAAAAGGGAGTTGACAGCAGATTGTAACGCTGTAGAATTCGCCTCCCGCTGATGTGAGACGCCAAGTCGAACGAAG
>Ga0213828_1000190_pt1 | contig 66364 bp, 63 predicted proteins | sample MC6MC0897MG_FD_180664 | JGI IMG/M metagenome (GOLD analysis project Ga0213828, IMG submission 180664) | Enriched soil aggregate microbial communities from Iowa State University, Ames, United States - MC6-MC0897-MG | ecosystem: Environmental > Terrestrial > Soil > Unclassified | place: USA: Iowa...
TAGGCTTCACGTCCTGGTGGACGACGCAGCAGCAGGGAAATCTGGCGGTAAGCCACTGCTTGCTTGGACAGATCGTCATAAACGATCAGCGCGTCTTCACCGCGGTCGCGGAAGTATTCGCCCATGGTGCAACCGGCATAAGGAGCCAGGAATTGCAGCGCAGGAGATTCGGAGGCACTGGCGGCCACGATGATGGTGTTGGCCAGAGCGCCGTTTTCTTCCAGCTTGCGAACAACGTTGGCGATGGTCGATTGTTTCTGACCAATTGCTACGTAGACGCAGAAGATGCCGCTGTCTTTCTGGTTGATGATCGCGTCGACAGCCTTGTAGCCAGTCTGTACAGGCTGGTCTACCGACTTACGCCAGATAACGCCTGGAGCAACTTTCTCGACCGCGTCGGTCTCGGTGTTGTTCAGAGGACCTTTACCGTCCACAGGGTTACCCAGTGCATCGACAACGCGGCCCAGCAGTTCCTTACCAACCGGAACCTCCAGGATGCGGCCAGTGCACTTGGCGCTCATGCCTTCGGCAAGAGAGGTGTATGCGCCCAGTACGACAGCACCCACGGAGTCTTGCTCCAGGTTGAGTGCCATACCGTAGACGCCGCCCGGGAACTCGATCATTTCGCCGTACATAGCGTCGGCGAGACCGTGAATCCGCACGATACCGTCAGACACGCTGACGACAGTGCCTTCGTTACGGGCTTGGGAGGCTACATCGAGCTTGTCGATGCGGCCCTTGATGATTTCACTTATTTCGGAAGGATTGAGTTGCTGCATTGCTCTGCTGCCCCTTCAAACTCAAGATTTCAATGCTTCGGCTAGTTGCGCGAGTTTGCCGCGAACTGAGCCATCGATAACCAGGTCGCCGGCGCGGATGATGACACCACCTATCAGGGCAGCATCCTCCGCAGCGTGCAGGCGCACTTCCCGGCCGAGCCGTGCACTGAGAACCTTGGCGAGTTTGTCTTGCTGTTCTTGGTTCAATGCAAAAGCACTGGTCACATCCACATCTACCGATTTTTCCTGCTCGGCCTTGTAAAGCTCGAACAGTTCGGAAATCTCCGGCAGAAGCTGGAGACGGTCGTTTTCAGCAACGACGTGGATGAAATTCTGTGCCTTGGCATCGAACTTGTCGCCGCACACTTCAATAAAAGTGGCGGCCTTGTCTGCGCTCGTCAGTCGCGGGGCCTTGAGCATGCGCTGCATGGTGTCATCTTGCGACACCGCAGCAGCCAGGCCGAGCATGGCTGACCAATTGGCCAGTTGCTGGTGCGCCTGTGCATGCTCGAAGGCTGCCTTAGCGTAAGGTCGGGCCAACGTGGTCAGTTCTGCCATGATCGCCCTCGCTTAAATTTCTGCAGCCAGTTTGTTAACCAGCTCCGCGTGCGCGTTTTGATCGATTGTGGCACCCAGGATCTTCTCTGCGCCGTTGACCGCCAGGCTACCCAGTTGGGCGCGCAGCGCGTCTTTGACGCCGTTCAGTTCCTGCTCGATCTCGGCCTGAGCCTGAGCCTTGATGCGGTCAGCATCGACACGAGCCTGTTCACGGGCTTCGTCGACAATCTGAGTACCGCGTTTCTTGGCTTGCTCAATGATTTCAGCTGCCTGAGCCTTCGCTTCGCGCAGTTGCTGACCCGCTTTATCTTGGGCCAGCTCCAGGTCGCGAGCTGCTCGTGTAGCAGCGTCCAGTCCATCCGCGATCTTCTTCTGACGTTCGTGCAAAGCCGCGATGACCGGAGGCCACACGAACTTCATGCAGAACAGCACAAAAATGAAGAACGCAACGGACTGGCCAATCAGGGTTGCATTAATGTTCACGCCAACACCTCGCTCGTTCGTTGTCCATCACACCAATCAACTCGAAAATTCGAGCGATTAGCCAGCGAGTTGACCAACGAAGGGGTTCGCAAAAGTGAAGAACAGAGCGATACCAACACCGATCATGGTTACGGCGTCGAGCAGACCAGCCACGATGAACATTTTAACTTGCAGCATTGGAACCATTTCTGGCTGACGCGCTGCGCCTTCCAGGAACTTACCGCCCAGCAGGCCGAAACCGATTGCAGTACCCAGAGCGCCCAGGCCGATCAGCAGTGCAACAGCGATAGCAGTTAGACCAACTACAGTTTCCATCTTTCCTCCCGACTTTTACGTCGTATTGGTTAGGTTTTTTTAGATTAAAGCGGTAAAACAAAATCGTTTTTTACATCAAGCCCTTGCGGGCGCCCCCTCACTGCAATGAGGGGATCATCAGACTCGCCAGGCGGGTCTTAATGGTTATCTTCGTGAGCCATCGACAGGTAGACGATGGTCAGCATCATGAAGATGAACGCTTGCAGGGTGATGATCAGGATGTGGAATACAGCCCACGCCCATTGCAGTACCACGCCCAGACCGCTGAGCCACAACAGGCCACTGCCGAACATGACCGCGATCAGGATGAACACGAGTTCACCCGCGTACATGTTGCCGAAGAGACGCAGAGCCAGAGAAACCGGTTTGGCGATCAGAGTCACGAATTCAAGCAGGAAGTTCACAGGAATCAACAGCGCCTGGACGACAACGTTCTTGCTGCCAAACGGGTGCAGGGTCAACTCGCCGATGAAACCGCCAATGCCCTTGACCTTGATGCTGTAGAAAATGATCAGTGCGAAGACCGAAAGCGCCATGCCGATGGTTGCGTTAGGGTCGGTCGTCGACACCGCACGGAACGGAATGTGGTGATCGCCGGAAATCATGACCGCCAACTGTGGAATCCAGTCAACCGGCACCAGGTCGACCGCGTTCATCAGGAACACCCAGACGAAAATAGTCAGTGCCAGCGGCGCGATGACCGCGCTGCGACCATGGAAGCTGTCTTTCACGCTGCCATCGACGAATTCGATCAAGACTTCGACGAAGTTCTGCAGACCGCCAGGCTGACCGGAGGTCGCTTTTTTAGCGGCCATGCGGAAAAGCAGGACAAAGATCAGGCCCAGCGCCACCGACCAGCCAAGCGTGTCGAGGTGGAAAGCCCAAAAGCCCATTTCTTTTGCTTCTGCTGCGGAATGCGCGAAGCCCCAAGTGCCGTCAGGCAAATGACCGAAGGTCAAGTTCTGCAAGTGGTGCTGGATATAGCCCGAAGCTGTTTGCTCTGCCATGGTTGCCTCAAACGCCCTAAGGTCTCAAAAGTCTTGTTCTCATTAGCAGTGGTGCGAACCAGCTGACCAACTGGGTCAGCATGAACACGCCGAAAACCGCCAGCGGGGCCAGCGGCTTCACACCTGCGAAGGTCAGTGCAAACAGCACTGCCGTAAAAATCAGTTTGCCTGCCTCGCCGGCGTAGAACGACCGAACGATGGCTTGCGCAGCCCTGGCACCGGAAAACCGGAACGCCTTGTGGGCAAAGTACAAATTGGGCAGCCAAGCTATCAGGCCTCCGCAAAGCCCTGAGTATCCAGCTACGACTCCATGCCACTGCCAAAGCGTCACCGCTGCCAGTAACAGGACAATCAATTGAGCCAGCAGTACCGGGAAAACAGCCAGACGATGGAATGGCAAGCGGTTTGGCGTGCGTGTCTCCATCACATGGGCTCCTCGTATGCCAGCCGCCAAAATCAATAACTTGGCATAATTTGTGCCGACAAAATGCGCGCAGAGTATAGGGGCGGTTCAGCCCCTATTCAACTGCCGGGTAGTGATTTCCGACTACACGCTACGCACGATGTGTTTCAGCGGATGTGGGCGAGGACGCCCTGCAACTCATCCAGTGAGTTATAACGGATCACCAACTGGCCTTTTCCCTTCTGACCGTGGCGAATCTGCACCGCAGAGCCTAGGCGCTCGGCCAGACGCTGCTCGAGTCGTGTGATATCCGGATCGGCTTTAACGGGTTCGGCAGGCTCCTGCTTGCCACTCAACCACTGCCGTACGAGTGCCTCAGTCTGGCGCACGGTAAGCCCGCGTGCGACAACATGTCGCGCCCCGTCGACCTGCCTTTCTTCCGGCAAACCTAACAAGGCCCGGGCATGACCCATTTCAAGGTCACCGTGGGACAGCATAGTCTTGATCACCTCTGGCAGCGCGATAAGACGCAAAAGGTTGGCCACGCTCACCCGAGACTTACCCACAGCCTCTGCAACCTGCTGCTGGGTCAACTGAAATTCCTGCTGGAGGCGCTGCAGCGCGATGGCCTCTTCAATCGGATTGAGGTCTTCGCGCTGGATGTTCTCGATGAGCGCCATTGCGATAGCGGCCTCATCCGGCACGTCACGCACCATCGCTGGAATTGTTTCGATGCCTGCCTGTTGGCTGGCACGCCACCGACGCTCACCGGCGATGATCTCGAAGCGGTTGTCGGCGATCGGGCGCACTACGATCGGCTGCATGACACCCTGAGCCTTGATCGAGTTGGCCAGTTCTTCCAGCGCCTGCGGATCCATGTCCCGGCGTGGCTGATACTTGCCGCGCTGGATCAGATCCAGCGGAATGTGCTGTAGCTCGCGTCGGTCGGCTTGAACAGCCTGTTCTTCCAGCGCGCTGACGGTGGGGCTGCTCAGCAGCGCGTCCAGCCCACGTCCGAGTCCTCGTTTCTTGACGGCCATGGGATTTCCTTAAGTGGGCTGGGCGGCGGCGCGGGATCCGCGGCGTTGACGGCGAACCATTTCGCCCGCCAAGGCTAGATAAGCCAGGGCGCCGCGAGAGGTCTTGTCATAAGCCAGCGCCGGCATCCCGAAACTCGGGGCCTCGGCCAGTCGAATGTTGCGTGGGATCACCGTGTCGTAAAGCTGATCGCCGAAATGCTCCTTGAGCTGGGCAGAGACATCATTGATCAGGCTCAGGCGCGGGTCGTACATCGTGCGCAACAAGCCTTCGATCTTGAGCTGGGGATTGAGCAGCTCGGCGATGCGCTTGATGTTATCCACAAGGTCACTCAGACCTTCGAGCGCGAAGTACTCGCACTGCATGGGGATAATCACACCGTCCGCCGCCACGAGGGCATTGAGCGTGAGCATCGACAGGGATGGGGGGCAGTCGATCAGGATGTAATCGTAGTTCTCGCGAATCGGCGCCAACGCTGTGCGCAGACGCGCTTCTTTCATCTGCATTTCCAGCAAGACGACTTCAGCGGCGGTCAGGTCGCGGTTGGCAGGCAGCAGTTGATAACCGCCGTGCTCGGAAAAGTGCATGGCCTGGTTCAGGTCGCATTCGCCGATCAATAGATCGTAGACGGAATGTTCCAGCCCATGTTTATCCACACCGCTACCCATGGTGGCGTTGCCCTGTGGATCGAGATCGATCAACAACACCCGACGCTTGGTAGCGACCAGCGACGCTGCGAGGTTGATGCAGGTGGTGGTTTTACCCACACCACCTTTTTGGTTCGCTATCGCGAATACCTTAGCCATTCTTGCGTGTGTTCCCTGTCATGCCGTGCGGCGCAGTATCAGCAGATGCCGTTGGCCTTGGCAACCCGGTACGGCCAAGGCTTGCGCGCTTTCCAGACGAAAATCTGCGGGCAATGCTACCAGTTCGTCAGCCGGATGCAGACCTTTCATTGCCAGCCATCGCGTCTGGGTATCCCCCATGTGACGCGTCCACTGCGTGAAGTCTTCAAGGCTGCTGAACGCGCGGGAGATGATTCCCGTGAACGGCTGTTCCGGCTGGAACGCTTCTGCACGGCTGTGGATAACGTCGAGATTGTCGAGTTTCAGCTCAAGTTTGACCTGGGTCAAAAAGCGGGTCTTTTTGCCATTGCTGTCCAGACACGTGACGTTCATGTCCGGGAACAGGATCGCCAGCGGGATACCGGGCATGCCGCCGCCGCTGCCCACGTCGAGTTGACGCTCGCCCTGGATGTAAGGCACCACGCTCAGGCTGTCGAGCAGATGGCGAGACACCATTTCGTCCGGATCACGAACAGCGGTCAGGTTGTAGGCCTTGTTCCACTTGATCAGCAATGCCAGATAGCCCAGCAGTTTTTCATGCTGGACTTCACTCAGATCAACGCCCAACTCGCGGGCGCCTTGGCTCAATTCTTCTGCGTGCTGCGGGGTGACCATAGAACTCAAGCGCTTTGCTCCAACTGACGGCCCGCGCCGCGTTTTTTCAAATGAATCATCAACAGCGAGATCGCTGCCGGCGTCACACCGGGAATGCGCGAAGCCTGACCAAGCGTTTCAGGACGCGTTATCCCCAGCTTGCTTTGAATCTCTTTCGACAGGCCGGAAATGGTCGTGTAGTCGATGTCGACCGGCAGTTTTGTATTTTCGCTGGCACGTAGACGAGCAATCTCGTCCTGCTGGCGATCAATGTAACCGGCGTACTTGGTTTTGATTTCGACCTGCTCGGCGACCTGTGGATCGATTGAGCCCTGGCCCGTCAACGCAACGAGGTTGGCGTAATCGATTTCAGGACGGCTCAGCAGGTTGAGCAAATTGTATTCGTGGGTCAGTGGCGTTCCGAAATGCGCGGAAACGGCGTCGCCCTGCTCGGTCCCGGGACGGATCCAGGTCGATTTCAGACGCTGCTCTTCCAACTCGATCCCTTCGCGCTTGGCACAGAACGCAGCCCATCGGGCATCGTCGACCAATCCCAACTCGCGGCCCTTCTCGGTCAGGCGCAGGTCTGCGTTGTCTTCGCGCAAGATCAACCGGTACTCAGCACGAGACGTGAACATGCGGTAAGGCTCTTGCGTCCCCAGAGTGATCAAATCATCCACAAGCACGCCGATGTACGCCTCATCGCGACGCGGGCACCAGCTTTCCCTGCCTTGAGCACGCAGTGCTGCGTTGGCACCGGCGAGCAAACCTTGTGCGCCGGCTTCTTCGTAACCGGTGGTGCCGTTGATCTGCCCAGCGAAGAACAGGCCGCCGATGACTTTCGTCTCCAGGCTGTATTTCAGGTCTCGCGGATCGAAATAGTCGTACTCGATGGCGTAACCCGGACGAACGATGTGGGCGTTTTCCATGCCTCGAATCGATTGCACGATCTGCAACTGCACATCGAATGGCAGCGAAGTCGAAATCCCGTTCGGATAAAGCTCATGCGTGGTCAGGCCCTCTGGTTCGATGAAGACCTGGTGGCTTTCCTTGTCGGCAAAGCGATGGATCTTGTCTTCGATCGACGGGCAGTAACGCGGGCCGACACCTTCGATTTCGCCGGCAGCGGAATACATCGGCGAACGATCGAGGTTCGCAGCGATGATTTCGTGAGTGCGCGCGTTGGTGTGGGTAATCCAGCAGCTGACCTGACGTGGATGTTGTTCCTTGGAACCCAGAAACGACATGACAGGGATAGGCGTATCGCCGGGTTGCTCGGTCATCACCGAGAAATCCACAGAACGACCATCGATGCGTGGAGGCGTACCGGTTTTCAGACGTCCGACGCGCAAAGGCAATTCGCGAAGACGACGTGCGAGCGCGATGGACGGTGGATCACCTGCCCGACCACCGGAGTAATTCTGCAAACCGATGTGGATAAGTCCGCCGAGAAAGGTGCCGGTGGTCAATACCACAGAGTCCGCCATGAAACGCAGACCCATCTGGGTCACCACGCCTCGTACCTGGTCCTGCTCGACAATCAGATCGTCACAGGCCTGCTGAAATATCCACAGGTTCGGCTGGTTTTCAATGATCTCGCGGATAGCTGCCTTATAGAGAATTCGGTCAGCCTGAGCACGAGTAGCCCGCACTGCCGGGCCTTTGCGGCTGTTGAGCACGCGAAACTGAATACCGCCCAGGTCGGTGGCGGTGGCCATTGCCCCCCCGAGCGCATCGATCTCTTTAACCAGATGACTTTTACCGATGCCGCCGATCGCGGGGTTACAGCTCATTTGCCCGAGGGTTTCCACGTTGTGCGTAAGCAGCAGGGTTTTCGCACCCATGCGTGCAGACGCAAGTGCTGCCTCGGTACCGGCATGACCGCCGCCGATGACGATCACTTCAAAACGGGAAGGGAAATCCACCACGCACCTCGTGCCTGTTTTTTGGGGGGAATAGGAAATTGGCGGCAAGTATAGGGACTTCCCCCCCCTGAAAGGAACCTTTTGCGCAAAATTTAACCAGCTGTGGATGAAAGGCGGTTAAAGAAATTAAAAAGAAAGAAATTTATAAAATCTTTGTTTTTATGTTTATGTTTAGAGAGGCAACTTTCTGTGGATAGATTTCTACAGGCCATGTATTACGTGCTGTACAGAGATTCAAAAGTCTGTGTTCATGTGCCGATGAGGCCCTTGGATAACGTGTTTAAGCCTGTGGATTAAAGTGATGGTTGTCCACAGGGGAGGTTATCCTCCGATTTGAGGCGCACTTATCAACTGAGCTGAATCGCGGTTATGCACAGGGCTTAACCGGCCGGCTAGCCTCATTAGGACGGACGAAAATTGCGCGTACGAATGCGCTCTGACGTTCAGAGGAGTGGATTAATTTTTAGGAGGGGGATAAAGCGAGAGCAGACAGGTCGGAAAATGACCTGTCTGTGGAGAAAAACCGCGATTATTTGCCGATGCAGAAGCTCGAGAAGATTCGTCCCAGCAGATCGTCAGAGCTGAACGCGCCGGTGATCTCTCCCAGAGACTGCTGAGCAATGCGCAGATCCTCAGCCAGCAGTTCACCCGCACCCGCCAGGGTCAGCTGCGAGCGGCCGTGCTCGAGCGAGGCACTGGCTTTGTGCAGCGCCTCCAGATGCCTACGTCGAGCACTGAAGCTGCTTTCAGAGGTTTGTTGATAACCCATGCACGCCTTCAGATGATCTCGCAGAAGCTCAAGCCCTTCGCCGCCGGCCTTGGCACTGAGGTTGATCGTGACATGGCCATCTTCACTGACCTCAAGTCCTACGGGATCACCACTCAGATCTGCCTTGTTTCTGATGAGTGTGACCTGCGCGGGATCCGGACGCTGTTCAAGGAATTCAGGCCAGAGGGCAAACGGATCGACCGCCTCCGGCGCTGTGGCGTCCACCACCAGGAGTATCCGGTCAGCTTCCGAAATAGCCTTGAGCGCCCTTTCGACGCCAATCCGTTCTACTTGGTCCTCGGTATCGCGAAGGCCTGCAGTATCCACAACGTGCAGCGGCATGCCGTCGATGTGGATATGTTCACGCAGCACATCACGGGTCGTGCCGGCAATCTCGGTGACGATCGCTGCTTCCCGTCCGGCCAGCGCATTGAGCAGGCTGGATTTGCCAGCATTCGGTCGACCGGCGATCACGACGGTCATGCCGTCACGCAAAAGCGCACCTTGATTGGCCTCTCTCAAGACCGTGGATAACTGAAGCCGAACGTCATCCAGCATGCTGAGGACGTGCCCATCAGCCAAAAAGTCTATTTCTTCTTCCGGAAAGTCGATGGCGGCTTCTACGTATATCCGCAAGCTGATCAGTTTCTCGGTGAGGTTATCCACACGTTGAGAGAACGCACCCTGCAAGGATCGCAACGCATTGCGCGCCGCTTGTGCAGAACTGGCTTCGATCAGGTCAGCGATGGCTTCAGCCTGGGCAAGATCAAGCTTATCGTTAAGAAAAGCCCGTTCGCTGAATTCGCCGGGGCGTGCCAGCCGGCTTCCCAGTTGTACACAGCGCTTCAGCAACATATCCAGAACGATGGGGCCGCCATGGCCTTGGAGCTCCAGAACATCTTCGCCCGTGAAGGAGTTCGGTCCGGGGAAATACAGGGCAATGCCTTCGTCTATCACCTCCCCATGCTCGTCCTGGAATGGGCCATAGTGCGCATGACGAGGCTGCAGTTCTTTTCCAATGATCGCCTTTGCGGCGGCGGCGGCCAAGGGACCGGAGATACGCACAATGCCAACGCCGCCTCGTCCTTGGGCGGTGGCAATCGCGGCGATGGTTTCACGAGGGACGTTCATGGCCCGGCTCCTGAATAACTGACGGATAGCAAAACGCCCCACGAGGGGGCGTTCTGAGAGACTTATTCACAGGGTAGATCAAGCGGCGGCTTTTTTGGCCTTGGCTTCGATGCTGCGCGTGATGTACCACTGTTGAGTGATGGACAGGGTGTTGTTCACAACCCAGTACAGCACCAGACCCGCCGGGAACCACAGGAAGAAGAAGGTGAAGATGATCGGCATCAACTTCATGACCTTGGCTTGCATCGGATCCGGAGGTGTAGGGTTCAAACGCTGCTGAATGAACATGGTAGCGCCCATGATGATCGGCAGGATGAAGAACGGGTCCTTGATCGACAGGTCGGTTATCCACAGCAGCCAAGGCGCTTGGCGCATCTCGACGCTTTCCAGCAATACCCAATACAGCGACAGGAACACTGGCATCTGTACAAGAATCGGCAAGCAACCACCCAGCGGGTTGATCTTCTCTTTCTTGTAAAGCTCCATCATCGACTGCGAAAGCTTCTGACGGTCGTCGCCGTGCTGTTCTTTCAGGGCCGCCAGACGTGGCGCAACGGCACGCATACGTGCCATCGATTTATAGCTGGCTGCGGACAGAGGGAAGAAAAGCCCTTTGATCAGCATGGTCAGGAAGATAATCGACCAGCCCCAGTTACCCACAATGCTGTGGATATGTTGCAGCAGCCAGAAAATCGGCTGGGCAATGAACCACAGGATGCCGTAGTCGACGGTCAGTTCCAGACCTGGGGACAACTCTTTAAGCACGGCCTGGCTCTTCGGACCGGCGTACAACGTTGTGGTCGTTTCGGCCTTCGCACCTGGCGCAACGGTCAATGCTGGACCGGTGAAACCGATGATGTAGTTACCCGCGCTGTCTTTGCGAGTGGTTACCGTGTTGCTGTCAGCCTTGTTCGGGATCCAGGCCGTCACGAAATAGTGCTGCAGCCAGGCGACCCAACCACCTTGAACCGTATCTTTCACCGAGCCTTTATCGATGTCCTTCATCGAAACCTTTTTGTAAGGCTCCGACGGTGTCCACATGGCCGCACCCAGATAAGTGGCGGTGCCGGTGGCGGTGGTCGACGATGGATCTGCGCTTGCATCGCGTTTCAGCTGGGCGAACAGATTACCGTTCCACGCTTGAGCGCTCTGGTTATCGATCAGATAAGAAACGGTCAGGTCATACAGGCCGCGTTTGAAGGTGAAACGCTTGATGTAGTTGACGCCGGCATCGCTGAATTTCAAATCGACAACGAGTTCGTTCTGCCCATCGGCCAACTGAAAACTTTTCTGAGTCGCAACGTAGACAGGGCGACCTGAAGCGCGGGCATCCGGACCGTTTGCGCCCGTCAGGCCGCTCTGTGCCAGAAAGGTACGCTCGCCGCCATTATCGAACAGCTGAAACGGAATCTCCGGATGGTCTTGACGGCGCGGATACAGTGGCAAGCGAAGTTGCACCACATCACCGCCGACTGGATCGATTTCCAGATTCAACACATCGGTTTTAACCTGAATCAAGTCTTTGCTGGCAACGACCGGAGTTTCGGTTGGTGCAGCGACTTCACCTGTTGCACTCGGAACGTCTGCGTTGGCAGCAGCCGTGCCTTGCGGAGTGTCAGGAAGAGCGGATGTATTGGTGTTGGCGGCAACATTCTGAGTCGGCAAGGCAGCCTGACCATAGTCCTGGTTCCATTTCAGGACACCGACATAGGTCACGATTGCCAGGGCGACGATCAGGATCGTGCGTTTAATATCCATGATTACTCGGCCATCGAAGAGGAACGGGAGGTGGGAGCTGGTGGAACCGGGTCGAAACCACCGGGATTCCACGGATGACAGCGACCTAGGCGACGCAAGGTCAGCCAGCCGCCGCGCACCAGGCCATGATTTTCAATGGCTTCGTACGCGTAGCAGGAGCAACTGGGGTAGAAACGACAGTGACTGGCCATCAGAGGACTAATGGCATAGCGGTAAAACTGGATCGGAACGAGCGCCAGTTTACGCATCAGGACTGTCTACCCCCGCAGTTTCGGTTTTGACTTCTGAGGTTGGCCGGCTGCGCGCCAGACGTTTCCAGAGCTTGCCGAAATGCTGAATCAATTCGGGGTTTTCAATGTCACCCAAGCCTTTGCGCGCGACAACCACGATATCCCAACCAATCAGGTTGTCTTGGTGGTGGCGAAACGATTCGCGCATCAGGCGTTTCAAGCGATTGCGCTCGACGGAGAGCTTCACGCTCTTCTTACCGATCACCAATCCCAAGCGGGCGTGATCCAGGTCGTTGTTGCGCACAAGGAGCAGGAGATTTTTCCCCGGAACCTTGCCGGTGGGGGAGTCAAAGACTGCCTTGAAATGCCGGGGTGTCAGCAAACGCTTTTCCCGACTGAAGTCTCGACTCACCACCTGTACCGATTAATCAAACTGCCAGACGCTTACGGCCTTTGGCGCGACGACGCGACAGAACTGCACGGCCGTTTTTGGTGGCCATACGAGCACGGAAACCGTGGGTGCGGGCGCGCTTGATAGTGCTGGGTTGGAAAGTACGTTTCATGGCGTGTTACCTGGTTCGTCCACAACGGGCCGGAATGGCCCCCGTTTTAAGAGACCGGGGATTCTAGAGAAAGCAAGCTCGCAGGTCAATTTCCAACCAACGTTTCTTCCATTTACTTCTTATGTGCATTCCTGAAGGGACAGGCACGGTCGGGAGTGACACATCGGAACCTTAGACATAAAAATAAAGAAGGAAAGTATTTAAAGCTTTTCTGTAAAGCTTATAAAGACTAGGGTCGCTGCTCTCTGTGGATAAGTAGCTTAAGCGCCTTTAAATCGCGGTGTACAGAGAATCACAACTCTGTCTAAAAGCGGTGTCGGTCCTGTGCTGCGCCCTCGGAAAACCTGTGTGTGAAACGTGATGTTATCCACAGGGCAGTTACCCACAGATTTCCGACCCGAGTTATGCAATGGGCTGAGTTATGGTTATCCACAGGGCTTATGCACATGCCACCGGTCGGGATTTATCCTCATAAGATGTTGATTTTGAGATGCCCGTTAGCGACCTACATGTGGATAAGTCTGCTGGGGGTGGTTACAATGGGCGCTTGTTTTTGCCTCACCGGCTTTCGAAACTTAGGGGATATCCGTGTCAGTGGAACTTTGGCAGCAGTGCGTGGAGCTTTTGCGCGATGAGCTGCCTGCCCAGCAATTCAACACCTGGATCCGTCCGCTACAGGTCGAAGCCGAAGGCGACGAGTTGCGTGTCTATGCGCCAAACCGGTTCGTGCTTGACTGGGTGAATGAAAAGTACCTTGGTCGCGTGCTCGAATTGTTGGCGGAACAAGGCCAGGGCATTGCGCCTTCCCTTTCCTTATTAATAGGCAGCAAACGAAGCTCTGCTCCCCGGGCCGCGCCCAATGCTCCGTTGGCGGCTGCCGCTGCCGCGTCGCAGGCTGCTCAAAGCGCAGCAAACCACGCCCCCGGTTCATCTGCTCCGGCTCCCACGCCCGCGTCAGCACCTGCTTCGCCGGTGGTGCAAGTAGCGCTGGATGTAGATGACGAACCTTCGCGCGCAAGTTTCGATCCGATGGCAGGCGCAAGCTCTCAGCAGGCCCCGGCTCGTGCTGAGCAGCGCAATGTTCAGGTTGAAGGAGCGCTCAAGCACACCAGCTACCTGAACCGCACCTTCACGTTCGAGAACTTCGTCGAAGGTAAGTCCAACCAGCTGGCGCGGGCGGCAGCGTGGCAGGTCGCGGATAACCCCAAGCATGGGTACAACCCGCTGTTCCTTTATGGTGGTGTCGGTTTGGGTAAAACCCACTTGATGCACGCTGTGGGTAACCACCTGCTCAAGAAGAACCCGAATGCGAAGGTTGTTTATCTCCATTCGGAGCGTTTTGTTGCAGACATGGTTAAAGCGCTGCAACTGAACGCCATCAATGAATTCAAGCGTTTCTATCGCTCTGTCGACGCCCTGCTGATCGATGACATTCAGTTTTTCGCGCGCAAAGAGCGTTCACAGGAAGAGTTTTTCCACACCTTCAACGCCCTCCTTGAAGGCGGCCAGCAGGTCATCCTGACCAGCGACCGTTATCCAAAGGAAATCGAAGGGCTTGAGGAGCGTCTCAAATCCCGTTTTGGCTGGGGATTGACCGTAGCGGTCGAACCGCCCGAGCTGGAAACCCGTGTGGCGATCCTCATGAAGAAAGCAGATCAGGCGAAGGTCGAACTTCCACACGATGCTGCTTTCTTTATCGCGCAACGCATTCGATCCAACGTGCGTGAGCTGGAGGGTGCGCTCAAGCGTGTCATCGCTCACTCCCACTTCATGGGACGCGACATCACCATCGAGCTGATTCGCGAGTCGCTCAAGGACCTGCTGGCATTGCAGGACAAGCTGGTGAGTGTGGATAACATTCAGCGCACTGTCGCTGAGTATTACAAGATCAAGATCTCCGACCTTCTGTCGAAACGTCGTTCAAGGTCGGTTGCACGGCCGCGGCAAGTCGCGATGGCGTTGTCCAAGGAATTGACCAACCATAGTTTGCCGGAGATTGGCGATGTGTTCGGTGGGCGCGACCATACCACCGTGCTGCACGCCTGCCGCAAGATCAATGAGCTTAAAGAATCCGATGCGGATATCCGCGAGGACTACAAGAACCTGCTGCGTACTTTGACTACGTGATGCTGACGCAGCTTTTCAAGGCAAGGGACTAGACCATGCATTTCACCATTCAACGCGAAGCCCTGTTGAAACCCCTGCAACTGGTCGCGGGCGTTGTAGAACGCCGCCAGACCTTGCCGGTTCTGTCGAACGTGTTGCTGGTTGTCGAAGGACAACAGCTGTCCTTGACCGGTACCGATCTGGAAGTCGAGCTGGTTGGACGGGTTCAGCTGGAAGAGCCTGCAGAGCCGGGCGAGATCACTGTACCTGCTCGCAAGCTGATGGATATCTGCAAAAGCCTGCCGAACGACGCCTTGATCGATATCAAAGTCGATGAGCAAAAGCTCGTCGTGAAGGCTGGACGCAGCCGCTTTACCTTGTCGACGTTGCCGGCCAATGATTTCCCGACGGTGGAAGAAGGTCCAGGTTCGCTGACGTTCAATCTGGTGCAAAGCAAGCTGCGCCGTTTGATCGAGCGCACCAGCTTCGCCATGGCTCAACAAGACGTTCGCTATTACCTGAACGGCATGCTGCTGGAAGTGCAATCAGGCGTTCTGCGCGCTGTCGCTACCGATGGCCACCGTCTCGCGATGTGCTCGATGGCTGCAGAGATTGAGCACGCTGATCGTCATCAGGTCATCGTGCCGCGCAAGGGTATCCTGGAACTGGCACGCCTCCTCACCGAGCAGGACGGTCTGGTCAGTATCGTGCTGGGTCAGCATCACATTCGCGCAACGACCGGCGAATTTACCTTCACCTCGAAACTGGTGGACGGCAAATTCCCGGACTACGAGCGCGTGTTGCCTAAAGGTGGCGACAAACTGGTGGTGGGTGATCGTCAGGCGCTGCGCGAAGCATTCAGCCGTACCGCCATTCTGTCGAACGAGAAGTACCGCGGCATTCGTCTGCAACTGGCCAGCGGTCAGCTGAAAATTCAGGCAAACAACCCTGAGCAGGAAGAAGCAGAAGAAGAAATCAGCGTGGACTACAACGGCAGCTCGTTGGAAATCGGCTTTAACGTAAGCTACCTGCTCGACGTGTTGGGCGTTATGACCACTGAGCAAGTGCGTCTGATCCTTTCCGACTCGAACAGCAGTGCGCTGGTTCAAGAGTCCGGCAATGACGATTCGGCTTACGTTGTCATGCCGATGCGCCTGTAATCAGCAGACGATAGATGTCTCTCAGTCGCGTCTCGGTCACCGGGGTGCGCAATCTGCACCCGGTGACCTTCTCCCCCTCTCCTCGCATCAATATCCTTTATGGCGCCAACGGCAGTGGTAAAACCAGTGTCCTCGAGGCGATCCATCTGCTTGGGCTTGCTCGTTCGTTCCGCAGCGCTCGCCTGCAACCCGTTATCCAGTACGAACAGCCTGCGTGCACCGTCTTCGGACAGGTTGAACTTGCTGAAGGTGGTCACAGCAATCTAGGTATTTCCCGTGATCGCCAAGGCGAATTTCAAATTCGTATCGACGGGCAAAACGCTAAAAGTGCGGCGCAACTGGCGGAAACGTTGCCGCTGCAGCTGATCAATCCTGACAGTTTTCGCCTCCTTGAAGGTGCTCCGAAGATCCGTCGCCAGTTCCTGGATTGGGGAGTGTTCCACGTGGAACCTCGCTTTATGGCCACTTGGCAGCGTCTTCAGAAGGCCCTCCGGCAGCGAAACTCGTGGCTTCGGCATGGTACACTTGACGGCGCTTCGCAGGCGGCCTGGGACCGGGAACTGTGCCTTGCCAGTGACGAAATCGATGAGTTTCGCCGGGCTTATATCAAAGCCCTGAAACCCGTGTTCGAGCAGACGTTGAGCGAACTGGTTCAGCTTGAAGGTTTGACCCTGAGTTATTACCGCGGATGGGACAAAGAGAAAGACTTGAGCACTGTGCTCGCCTCATCTCTCTATCGCGATCAGCAGATGGGTCACACGCAAGCAGGACCGCAGCGCGCTGATTTGCGCCTTAGGCTCGGTGGCCATAACGCGGCGGACATCCTGTCACGCGGACAGCAGAAACTCGTGGTCTGCGCGTTACGTATTGCTCAAGGCCATCTCGTTAGTCAGGCTCGCCGCGGCCAATGTATTTATCTCGTCGACGATCTGCCATCGGAGCTCGACGAGTATCACCGCAGCGCATTGTGTCGCTTGCTGGAAGAATTACGCTGCCAGGTATTTATCACCTGTGTAGATCATGAATTGTTGAGGGAAGGCTGGCAGACGGAAACGCCAGTGGCTTTGTTCCACGTGGAACATGGCAGTATCACCCAGACCCACGACCATCGGGAGTGAATGCATGAGCGAAAATCAAACGTACGACTCGTCCAGCATCAAGGTGCTGAAAGGACTTGATGCCGTACGCAAGCGTCCCGGTATGTACATCGGCGATACGGACGATGGCAGTGGTCTTCACCACATGGTGTTTGAAGTGGTGGATAATTCCATCGACGAAGCTTTGGCTGGCCACTGCGACGATATCAGCATCATCATCCATCCGGACGAATCCATCACCGTGCGCGACAACGGTCGCGGAATCCCGGTTGATGTGCATAAGGAAGAAGGCGTCTCCGCAGCAGAGGTCATCATGACCGTGCTACACGCTGGCGGTAAGTTCGATGACAACTCCTACAAAGTATCCGGCGGTCTGCACGGTGTAGGTGTCTCCGTTGTGAACGCACTGTCTGAAGAGCTGAACCTGACCGTTCGCCGCAGCGGCAAAATCTGGGAACAGACCTACGTTCATGGTGTTCCACAAGAGCCGATGAAAATCGTCGGTGAGAGCGACACCACGGGCACCGAGATCCATTTCAAACCCTCCGCCGAGACATTCAAGAATATCCACTTCAGCTGGGACATCCTGGCCAAGCGCATTCGCGAACTGTCGTTCCTGAACTCTGGTGTAGGTATCGTCCTTAAAGATGAGCGCAGCGGTAAGGAAGAGTTGTTCAAGTACGAGGGCGGATTGCGTGCATTCGTCGAATACCTGAACACAAACAAGACGCCCGTGAACCAGGTCTTCCACTTCAACGTTCAGCGCGATGACGGCGTGGGTGTCGAGATTGCCCTGCAGTGGAACGACAGCTTCAACGAAAACCTGTTGTGTTTCACTAACAACATTCCTCAGCGTGACGGTGGTACTCACCTTGTGGGCTTCCGCTCCGCGCTGACGCGTAACCTGAACAACTACATCGAGCAGGAAGGTCTGGCGAAGAAGCACAAAGTCGCGACCACTGGCGATGATGCGCGTGAAGGCTTGACGGCGATTATCTCGGTTAAGGTTCCGGATCCGAAGTTCAGTTCGCAGACCAAGGACAAGCTGGTTTCTTCCGAGGTGAAGACCGCAGTCGAGCAAGAGATGGGTAAGTACTTCTCTGACTTCCTGTTGGAAAACCCGAACGAAGCCAAGGCAGTTGTCGGCAAGATGATCGATGCTGCCCGTGCTCGCGAGGCCGCGCGTAAAGCGCGTGAGATGACCCGCCGTAAAGGAGCGCTGGATATTGCCGGCCTACCAGGCAAACTGGCTGACTGCCAAGAGAAAGACCCTGCCCTCTCCGAACTGTATCTGGTGGAAGGTGACTCTGCTGGCGGTTCCGCCAAGCAGGGACGTAACCGTAAGACTCAGGCCATCTTGCCGCTCAAGGGCAAGATCCTGAACGTTGAAAAAGCCCGCTTCGACAAGATGATTTCCTCGCAGGAAGTCGGCACCTTGATCACCGCACTGGGCTGCGGCATCGGTCGCGACGAGTACAACATCGACAAGCTGCGCTATCACAACATCATCATCATGACCGATGCTGACGTCGACGGTTCGCACATCCGTACCCTGCTGCTGACATTCTTCTTCCGTCAGTTGCCGGAGCTGGTCGAGCGCGGCTACATCTATATCGCTCAGCCGCCGCTGTACAAGGTCAAGAAAGGCAAGCAAGAGCAGTACATCAAAGACGACGACGCCATGGAAGAGTACATGACGCAGTCGGCCCTGGAAGATGCGAGCCTGCACCTGAACGAGTCGGCGCCTGGGATCTCCGGTCCTGCACTGGAAAAACTGGTTAATGACTTCCGCATGGTCATGAAGACACTCAAGCGTCTGTCGCGTCTGTATCCTCAGGAGCTGACCGAGCACTTCGTGTACTTGCCGCCAGTGGCAATGGAGCAATTGTCGGATCACGCAGCGATGCAAGACTGGCTGGCCAAGTTCGACGAGCGCCTGCGTGTTGGCGAAAAATCCGGTCTGGTTTACAAGGCCAGCCTGCGGGAAGACCGTGAACGTAACGTCTGGTTGCCGGAGGTCGAACTGATCTCTCACGGTCTCTCCAACTACGTGACGTTCAATCGCGACTTCTTCGGCAGTAACGATTACAAGACCGTTACCGCTCTGGGCGCTCAGATCAGCACGCTGCTTGAAGAAGGTGCCTACGTACAACGTGGCGAGCGCAAGAAGCCGGTTACCGAGTTCAAGGAAGCCCTCGCCTGGCTGATGGCCGAAAGCACCAAGCGCCACACCATTCAGCGATACAAAGGTCTGGGTGAAATGAACCCTGATCAGTTGTGGGAAACCACGATGGACCCGAGCGTGCGTCGCATGCTGAAGGTCACCATCGAAGACGCGATCGCTGCCGATCAGATCTTCAACACGCTGATGGGCGACGCCGTAGAACCTCGCCGCGACTTCATCGAAGCCAACGCCCTGGCGGTCTCGAACCTGGATTTCTAAGGTTCAATCGCCCCAACAAAAACCCCGGCCGATACCCATCGGCCGGGGTTTTTATTTTTCAGGCCGACCCGCTTCGCACACCTGCCCAATACGTTTTCAAGTCTGTCATCGTGGACGCAAGCTGCGCAGCAAATGCATGTCGTCGCGCCATGGCTGGCTTTTCGATGACGTGCCAAGAGAAGATCGCGGCAACCAGGACGATAGGGAACGCCACCAGCATCATGCTGATCGGATCAATGCCTTTGACCTGATGCGCGAGGATCTCCTGCACAGGGAAGGCATAGATATAGACGCCATATGAGTAGTCGCCCAACTGGTTGTAGCGGTCCACAAAACGGTTGGTGGCGAAGCCCAGGTAGAAGATCAGGTAAGTCCAGGCGGCCACGAAGCACTCGAAGAACCAAGGCTTTTGATAAGACCACGCAGCCAACGCCGCCAGCGGCAAGAACCACACGAAGCGGTGTTGAATGTGCTGACGATAACGGTACAGCGACATGCCGAGTACGAACGGAAGGCTCCAGGTGAAGAAGAACTGTGCCCGGTGTAGTTCGTTCAGCATCGTGGTGTTTGCCAAAGTAATCTTGAAAGCGATGTAGACGATCACGTAAACAAGCAGAAACCCGGCGAACCGCACGCCTCGTCCGTAGAACGCAAAAGCGCCTAACCCGCCGACCAGCACATACAGCGTCACTTCGTAGAACAGCGTCCACAGTGAGCCGTTGATACCAGGCCACGGGTTATCCTCGAAGACGCCGGGTAGCTGAAACTTCATGCTGAATAGCATGAGGTTATTACTCAGGTAACTGTAAATTGCACCCGAGCGGAAATATTCCAGCGTGCCCAGTGTCGTAAAGAGGGGGCCGATCAGAAAGACGCTCAGTAGCAGGACGAGGGACAGACCCGGGTAGATGCGCAGAAACCGCGCTGAGAAGAAATCCAGATTTGTCGGCGCACGGTCACGGCTAAGGGAAATGAAGAAGCCGGAAACGCAGAAGAAGGTGATCACCGCCAGCTCACCGAGCGACAGCCCCAGCCAACCGGATAAAGGCTCAACGGCTGTACTGCCCAACGCAAGTGGATAACTGTGGGAGATCAGAACCGCCGTTGCAGCAAGCATTCTGATCAGGTTGAAGTTATTGTTTCGTCTGGACGCCAAGTCACCCAATGTATTCATACCGCCTCCGCCCGCGATCAGGGCAACTGCATTTCGATCCGTTCACCGCTGTGATGCTTCACGTCCTGAGCAACGCGCAATACCGAGAGGCAAAAAGTGTGGTCCCACGCTCGAACCATACACCGGCGGTGTACAGGGTCTAATTGCCATGCGTAATCGCCCTTTGAATTACCGGGTTGCCAATAATTTGACCGAACGCGGCCCCCGATAGATTTCCTTGCAATCAGCGCCTGTCTTGAACCGGCCAATCTGACTTTCTGGAAAGTGAACATGCCTGCCGAAACAATCAGCAAAGCCCTGCAGCAGACCACCGAGGGATTACGCCTTGTAGGGGACGCAGCCGACCCTTGGCGGGAATGGGGACCGTATGTCAGTGATCGTCAGTGGGGGACGGTGCGAGAGGATTACAGTGCCGACGGCGACGCGTGGGCTTACTTCCCGCATGATCATGCTCGCAGCCGAGCTTACCGGTGGGGCGAAGATGGTTTGGCGGGGTTCTCTGACAAGTCGCAGCACTGGTGTATCGGACTGGCGTTATGGAACGAGCGTGATGCGATTCTCAAGGAGCGCCTGTTCGGTTTGAACAACGCCGAAGGCAACCACGGCGAGGACGTGAAAGAACTTTATTTCCACGTTGACGGTTTGCCGAGTCATGCCTACATGCGCATGCTCTACAAATATCCACACGCTGCCTTTCCTTACAGTGATCTGGTTGAAGAAAACGCACGACGCGGGCTGGACGATCCCGAGTACGAAGTGCTCGATACCGGGGTGTTCAACGACAATCATTATTTTGATGTGACCATCGAATACGCCAAGCACACGCCCGATGACATCTTCATGCGGGTGACTGTGGTCAACCGATCCGATTGCTCGGCCAGTCTGCGCGTGTTGCCACAGCTGTGGGCGCGGGATATTTGGAGCTGGACCGGCGAGCCCGTCGACCGCCCTGCCCTCTCGCTGCAGAACGATCGAGTGGTCGCTCGTCACCCATCACAGCCTGACAAGGAAGTCACCGCCTGGGGAAAGCAGCCCTGCGACTGGCTGTTTTGCGAGAACAGCACCAACACTCCTCGACTGTTCGGCGAGCCTGCCAGTGGGCCTTTCAAGGATGGCATCAATGATTACATTGTCGGCGCCAACCCCGATGCGATTCGACGTGATACAGGCACCAAGGTTGCCGCGCATTTCCGCATGCACCTTGAAGCCGGCGCATCTGAGGTCGTTTACCTGCGCTGTGCGCCGGCCGGGTCGGCTCACGTCAATGCCAGGGCCCTGTTTGAACAGCGCACGTCCGAGGCCAACGAGTATTACGGTGCGCTTCAGCACGCGCTGAAGGATGAGGATGCCCGCAATGTCCAGCGTCAGGCGCTGGCGGGATTGCTATGGTCCAAGCAGCTTTATTATTTCGACGTCAAAGCCTGGCTGGAGGGTGATTCAGGAAAAGACCCTGTGCCCACAGGGCGCTCGCACATTCGCAACAACCAGTGGCGACACCTGTGCAATTTCGACATCGTCTCAATGCCGGATAAATGGGAGTACCCGTGGTACGCCTCATGGGATTTGGCGTTTCAGGCCGTGGCATTTGCATTGATCGACATCGAGTTCGCCAAGGACCAGTTACTGATGCTGGTCAAAGACCGCTTCATGCATCCCAACGGCCAGCTTCCAGCTTATGAGTGGCGTTTCGACGACGCCAACCCACCTGTCCATGCCTGGGCGACGTGGCGTGTCTATCAGATGGAAAAAACGCAAACCGGCAAGGGAGACGTGGTTTTCCTGGAGCGAGTTTTCCACAAGCTGCTGCTGAATTTTTCATGGTGGGTCAATCGCAAGGATGCCGAGGGGCACAACATCTTTCAGGGAGGCTTCTTGGGACTGGATAACATTGGCCTTTTTGATCGCTCCGCCGCCCTCGCCCCCGGTTACCAGCTGGACCAAGCCGACGGCACCGCGTGGGTCGCAGGTTATGCGCTGGACCTGATGCGTATTGCGCTGGAGCTTGCTCAGTACAATGAGGTGTACGTCGACATTGCAGTGAAGTTCTTCGAGCACTTCCTTTATATAGCCGGGGCCATCAACGAGGTCGACAAGGACGATGTAGAGGGACTCTGGAATGAAGACGACGGCTTTTTCTACGATGTTCTGCACCGACCTGACGGTCTGCGCGAATCCGTTCGGCTTCGCTCTTTCGTGGGGCTGATCCCTCTGTTTGCCGTGCGTGTTCTGGAGCAGCGCGAGCATGAAGGTTTGAAGGGACTGCGTGAGCGTTTGCTGGGCTTTCTCCACCATCGCCCCGACCTTGCGGCGTTGATCTCTCGCTGGACTGAACCGGGCAAGGGCAACCGTTTGCTGCTGGCACTGCTGCGTGGACAGCGCACCAAAGATCTGATCAAGCGCATGCTCGATGAAAGCGAGTTCCTTTCGGGCTTCGGTGTGCGGTCTTTGTCCCGTTACTATGGAGATCAGCCGTTCAAGATGCAGGTGGATGGCAGCACGCTGTGTGCCGATTATCAGCCAGCGGAATCGAACTCTCGTTTGTTCGGCGGCAACTCGAACTGGCGTGGGCCGGTGTGGATGCCGCTTAACTACATGCTGATCGAATCCTTGCGAGAGTTTCATCGCTACTACGGCGAGAATTTTTCGGTGGAATACCCCAGCGGTTCGGGGTATCTGGCGTCACTGGATGAAGTGGCAGACGGACTAAGCCATCGCATAAACAGCCTCTTCCTACGAAACGAGGCAGGCAATCGCCCTTCCATGGCGGGTTATCCACAGCTTGAAATAGATCCCGAAAGCCGGGATCTGGTGTTGTTTCATGAGTATTTCCACGGCGAAAACGGGCGCGGTCTAGGGGCGTCACACCAGACAGGCTGGAGTGCGCTGGTGGCCCTTCTCCTTCAGCCGAAGGAATAGACTTGCCAACCGCTCGGTGAACATCGGAATCGCGGTACCAGGAAAAAGACGGGTCAAGGAGTTGTAACCGGATGTCGTTTCGCAAATACAAGAAAGTGCTGGCGATCCCGAGGGTATTGCCGGCCACGCTGTTTATGTTCGTCGCGGGTCTACCGCTGACGATCATGACGCTGACGTTAAGCCTTCACGTCCTCAATGAGATGGGGCGCAGTTATTTCGATGCCGGCCTGGTGGCGACGGCCACGGCATTGGGATTTGCGGTGGGATCACCGTTACTGGGACGCATGATGGATCGGCACGGTCTACGCCCTGTGGTCGCGGTCTGCGGTGCGTTATCCACAATCGCCTGGGTTCTGCTGCCACTGGTGAACTACGCGCTGTTCGTCGCGCTGGCCTTCGCTGCCGGCGTTTTCACTATACCCACCGGCTCCCTCTCAAGGCAGTTCGTCGCCAGTCTGGTACCGGAGGATCAGCGTCGTCCTGCTTATTCGCTGACGACGATGCTGATGGAGCTCTCTTTTGTCATCACGCCTGCTGTCGGCATTCTGTTGATAACGGCTTATTCGGCTACCGCGGTGCTGGTGGGTATCGGCATTTGGCGTGCGCTGTCGTACGTGGCGCTTTACCTGTTGAACTGGCCGATCCGCAATCCCGATGAAGTCGTCGCGGTGACGGAGCCTGCCCGGCCGAAGTTGCGTGAGTGGCTCAATGCACGGTTGATCAGCGTGTTGCTGATCAGCTCGGGCGCACTGTTTGTGCTGTTCGGGACGGAGCTGGCGTTGATTGCGGTGTTGCGGGAAAACGGCGAGATCGCTTACACCGGCTATGTCATCGCAGCCATGTCGATTGCGTCGATTGCCGGTGGTTTCGTTCACGGGATTGTCCACAGGTCCTGGTCGTTGAACCGGCTGGCAGTGACCATGAGTCTGTTATTGCTGCCTGTCGTCTTCTTCGACCATGTCTGGTGGTGGCTGTTACTGGCGCTGTTGCCGACCAACCTGTTGTGTACGCCGACGCTGGCGGCGAGCTCCGAAGCGGTCGCGCAGCTCGCCCCAGCCAGTGTGCGAGGTCAGGTCATGGGGCTGCAGGACTCAGCGAATCGAATGGGCCAGACCCTGTCCATGCCGTTGGTGGGGTATGCAATTGATAGCCTGTCACCCGCAATGGGGTTCGTGGCAGCGGCGTGTGGCGGGCTGGTTTTAATCGCAATCGCGGCGTTGTGCGATCTGTGGATATCGAAACGGACTCAAGCGGCCTGAAAACAAAACCGGCCTTGACCGAGAAGGCTCAAGACCGGTAGGTTCAGCGCTGAAAATGAGTGCTCAGAAAAACTTATGCACGTTTTAGGCTTGATAATGACCGACAGAAATAAGTAATTAAATTAGACACTTAGATCGGTTTATCAAAAATCTCACACAATTGGTGCACAGGTTATCCACAATTCACGCGGGTGATTTTTCAGGTGTGGGCACAGGCATGGCTGGCGAGCCCAAAGCCTTCTGAGTGGCTTCATTCCAGGCATAGACACGGTCGTTCAGCGCTGCGATAGCGCGCGGCCCTGTGCCTTCCGCATACATGGGTTGGCCGATCACCACCTCAATGGTCCCAGGTTTTTTCCCCCAACCTTCTTTCGGCCAGTATTTGCCCGCATTGTGGGCGATTGGAAGCACCGGCAACTCGGCGTTGACGGCCATCGCTGAACCACTGCGCGAGAATTTTCCGATCTGGCCGTAAGGCACCCGCGTTCCTTCCGGAAAGATCATTACCCATACGCCGTCCTTCAACAGCTCATCGCCCTTCTTCGCCACGACCTTGAGCGCGGCCTTGGGGTTGTTGCGGTCGATGGCGATCGGTCGCAGCATCGCCATGGCCCAACCGAAGAACGGCACGTACAGCAGCTCACGCTTGAGCACCTGACTCAGCGGCTGGAAGTGCGCGGACAGGAAGAACGTTTCCCACGTGCTTTGATGATTCGAAACGATCACACAAGGCGTCTTGGGGACGTTTTCCTGGCCTGTGACATTGACCCGGATGTTGAGCAGCACCTTGGTCAGCCAGACCGCACAGCGACACCAATAGACATTGATGAAGCGATAACGAATGCGGAACGGCAGGAAAGGCGCGATGAAAAAACTCAGCGAGCACCACAGCAGAGCGCTGGTGCCCAGCAGCAGGTAAAAGAAGAAGATCCTGATGGCCTGCACTATCGACATAGCTGCTTTTACCATTACGGGCAGTGCCCGGATTGAGCGTGCCGTTGAACGACCGGTCAGCCGTTCAACGAAGCGCTGTTGTGGATAAGTTCGGCGGCAACCGCCGCCAGATCGTCAAAAATCAACGTTCCCGCGGGCAATGGATTGCTCCGCGTCTTGTGACCTTTGCCCGTCATGACCAGAACAGGTTGAGAGTCGACGGCCACCGCCGCCTCCAGGTCACCCTTGCTGTCGCCGACAAACCAGATTCCGTGCAAATCGACGGCGTAATGGCTGGCAATGGTCCGCAACATGCCCGGCTTCGGTTTGCGGCAATCGCACCCTTCATCCGGCCCATGAGGACAATAAACAATCAGACCGACCTCGCCGCCCTGCGCCGCTACGAGTTCACGCAGCCGTGCGTGCATGGCGTCCAGGGTGGCCAGATCGTAATAGCCGCGAGCGATGCCGGACTGGTTGGTGGCGACTGCCACCGTCCAGCCGGCCTTGCTCAGTTGCGCGATCGCCTCGATCGAGCCGGGGATCGGAATCCACTCTTGCACCGACTTGATGTAAGCGTCGGAGTCTTCGTTGATCACTCCGTCCCGATCGAGAATCAGCAGCTTCAAATGATGTTCTCCTGCCTCAGCCCGGCTTAACCCAGAAGGGAAATGTCGGCGACGCCGAGGAACAGGTTGCGCAGACGTGCCAGCAACGCATAACGGTTGGCCCGCACGTTTGCATCTTCTGCGTTCACCATCACGGCTTCGAAGAACGCGTCCACGGGTTCGCGAAGGGCGGCCAGACGTGTCAGGGCTTCGTTGTACTGACGGTTGGCAGACATCGGCGCGACGGCCTGATCAGCCTGTTGAATCGCCGAGTACAGCGAAAACTCGTTGGCGTTATCGAAGTACTTCGGCTCGACGGTGTGGGCAATGCTGCCCTCCGCTTTGCTCAGCAGATTCGACACACGCTTGTTCACGGCTGCCAGTGCCGCCGCTTCAGGCAGCTTGCGGAATGCCTGAACGGCTTGCACCCGCTGATCGAAATCCAGGGCCGAGCCTGGCTGCAGAGCGCGTACCGACAGGTAAACCGACACATCCACGCCTTCGTCTTCGTAACGCGCACGCAGGCGGTCGAAGATGAACTCAAGGACTTGCTCGGCCAAACCGGCCGATTTGACCTTGGCACCGAACTGGGTGACGGCGAACTGCACGGTCTTGATCAGATCGAGGTCCAGCTTCTTCTCGATCAGGATGCGCAAGATGCCCAGCGCTGCACGACGCAGTGCGTACGGGTCTTTGCTGCCGGTCGGCAGCATCCCGATGCCGAAGATGCCGACCAGCGTGTCGAGCTTGTCGGCGATCGCCATGGCCGAGCCGGTCAGGGTGCTGGGCAAGTCGGCGCCAGCGCCACGCGGCATGTACTGCTCGTTGAGCGCCAGCGCTACGTCTTCCGGCTCGCCATCCGCCAGCGCGTAGTAGTAACCCGCTACGCCCTGCATTTCAGGGAACTCGCCGACCATTTCGGTCGCCAGGTCGCACTTGGACAGCAGGCCAGCGCGGCCGGCGCGCTGAGCGTCGCCGCCAATGCGCGGCGCGATGAACGCGGCCAGTTTGGAAACGCGCTCGGCTTTGTCGAAGACGGTACCCAGCTGAGCCTGGAAAACGACGTTCTGCAGACGCTGGTTGAAGGTTTCCAGCTTCTGCTTCTTGTCCTGCTTGAAGAAGAACTCGGCGTCGGTCAGACGTGGGCGAACGACTTTCTCGTTACCCAGGACGATCTGCGACGGGTCCTTGCTCTCGATGTTGGCGACGGTGATGAAGCGCGGCAGCAGCTTGCCGTCGGCATCCAGCAGGCAGAAATACTTCTGGTTGTCCTGCATGGTAGTGATCAAGGCTTCCTGAGGGACTTCCAGGAAACGCTCTTCGAACGAACACACCAGCGGAACCGGCCACTCGACCAGCGCGGTCACTTCGTCGAGCAGTGCAGCCGGGACGATCGCAGTGCCTTCGTGCTGGGTGGCCAGCTCGTCGACGCGCTTGCTGATCAGCTGACGGCGCTCGTTGAAGTCGGCCAGTACATGGGCCGCGCGCAGGTCGCTGGCGTAGTTGGCTGGCGAGGTGATGCGCACGCTTTCAGGGTGGTGGAAGCGATGACCACGGGACTCACGCCCTGCAGTTTGAGCCAGGATCGTGCAGTCGATCACTTGATCGCCAAACAGCATCACCAACCATTGGGTCGGACGAACGAACTCTTCCTTGCGAGCACCCCAGCGCATGCGCTTAGGGATCGGCAGGTCATTCAACGAGTCTTCGATGATGGTCGGCAGCAGGCTCGAGGTCGGTTTACCGGCGATGCTCTGGCTGTAACGCAGCTTGGGACCGCTCTGGTCGATTTCGCTCAGATCGACGCCGCACTTCTTGGCGAAGCCCAGCGCCGCCTGGGTCGGATTGCCTTCGGCGTCAAACGCGGCCTGACGTGGCGGGCCGTCCAGATTGACGCTGCGGTCCGGTTGCTGAGTCGCCAGTTCGGTGATCAGCACCGCCAGACGACGCGGCGCGGCATACACCTGCTTTGCGCTGTAGGTCAGACCCGCAGCCTGCAGGCCTTTTTCGATACCGGCCAGGAATGCATCGGCCAGGGTGTTCAGGGCTTTGGGTGGCAGTTCTTCGGTGCCCAATTCAACCAGGAAATCTTGAGCACTCATTGTGCAGCCTCCAGCTTAGCCAACACTTCATCGCGAATATCAGGTGCAGCCATCGGGAAGCCAAGTTTGGCCCGGGCCATCAGGTACGCCTGGGCAACGGAACGCGCCAGCGTGCGCACGCGCAGAATGTATTGCTGACGCGCGGTCACGGAAATCGCGCGACGGGCATCCAGCAGGTTGAAGGTGTGCGACGCCTTGAGCACCATTTCGTAGCTCGGCAGCGGCAGTTCAGCAGCGATCAGGCGCACGGCTTCGCTTTCGTAGAAATCGAACAGCTCGAACAGTTTGTCGACATTGGCGTGTTCGAAGTTGTAGGTCGATTGCTCCACTTCGTTCTGGTGGAACACATCGCCGTAGGTCACTTTGCCGAATGGACCGTCGGTCCAGACCAGGTCGTAGACCGACTCAACGCCTTGCAGGTACATCGCCAGACGCTCGAGACCGTAGGTGATCTCTCCAGTGACCGGGTAGCACTCGATGCCACCGACTTGCTGGAAGTAGGTGAATTGAGAAACTTCCATGCCGTTCAACCAGATTTCCCAGCCCAGGCCCCACGCGCCCAGGGTTGGCGATTCCCAGTTGTCTTCGACGAAACGCACATCGTGGACCAGTGGATCGAGGCCGACATGTTTCAGCGAGCCCAGATACAGCTCCTGGAAGTTGTCCGGGTTTGGCTTCAGAACAACCTGGAACTGATAGTAGTGCTGCAGGCGGTTAGGGTTCTCGCCATAACGGCCATCAGTAGGACGACGGCTCGGCTGTACGTAGGCGGCGTTCCAGGTTTCCGGGCCGACGGCGCGCAGAAACGTGGCGGTGTGGAAAGTGCCGGCGCCCACTTCCATATCGTAGGGCTGAAGTACCACACAACCTTGCTCTGCCCAGTATTGCTGGAGGGCGAGGATCAAGTCTTGGAAGGTACGCACGGCTGGCGTAGGCTGGCTCACGAAATTCACCTGTACTGGGGGGCTGCGATTTAAAGAGCGGGAGTATACCCGATTCAGCAGCGCCTCCACCCTTGGGAGCCCTATGCCACGCTGCTTTTGGTGCAACGAAGATCCGCTTTACATGGACTATCACGATCAGGAGTGGGGCGTGCCGTTGCGCGACGCGCAGATGCTGTTCGAGTTTCTATTGCTCGAAGGGTTCCAGGCGGGTCTGTCGTGGATCACGATTTTGAAGAAGCGCGCGCGGTATCGCGAAGTGATGTTCAACTTCGACGCGCAGCGCATTGCAAACATGACCGATGCCGAGATCGAGGCATTGATGCTTGAGCCGGGCATCATCCGCAATCGCCTGAAGCTCAACGCCGCGCGAAAGAATGCACAGGCCTGGCTGCGTCTGGAAGACCCGGTGGCGTTTGTCTGGTCGTTCGTCGGTGGCCAGCCCAAGGTCAATCACTTCAAAGACCGCAGCGAAGTCCCGGCCATCACGCCAGAGGCCGAAGCCATGAGCAAGGCCCTGAAAAAAGCCGGCTTCACCTTCGTCGGCCCGACCATTTGCTATGCGTACATGCAAGCCACGGGGATGGTCATGGACCATACGGTGGATTGTGATCGGTATGCGCAGTTGGTTGGGGGTCAAGCGGTCTGTTTATCTGAAGCGCCACTTGGCTAGCGGAGATCCCTGTTGGAGTGAGCTTGCTCACGAAGAGGCCGGCACATCCGTTAAATCTTTGGCGGCTGAGCGTCAGTCTTCGTGAGCATGCTCACTCCCACAGGGTGCGGCGTCTCTTTGTAAGCGGCAGTGCCGATGGTTTGGCGAACCTTTAATGCTGAGCGGTTACAATGCCCACCTCATCGATTCAGGAGTGATCTGTGGATAAGTTCAAAGGCGCCATGATGGTCGGGGCGTTGCGGTTGTTTGCCCTGTTGCCGTGGCGTGCCGTGCAATGGGTCGGTACCGGCATTGGCTGGTTGATGTGGAAGCTGCCTAACCGTTCTCGTGAAGTTGCCCGCATCAACCTTTCCAAATGTTTTCCCGAGCTGAGCCCTGCCGAGCTTGAGGCGCTGGTCGGTCGCAGTCTGATGGACATCGGCAAGACCCTGACCGAAAGCGCCTGTGCGTGGATCTGGCCTGCTCAAAAATCGATCAACCTGGTCCGGGAAGTCGAAGGCCTTCAGGTGCTGAAGGACGCGCTGGCTTCAGGGAAAGGTGTGGTCGGTATCACCAGCCATCTGGGCAATTGGGAAGTGCTCAATCACTTCTACTGCAGCCAGTGCAAACCGATCATTTTCTATCGTCCACCCAAGCTCAAGGCAGTGGATGAACTGTTGCGTAAACAGCGCGTGCAGTTGGGTAACCGCGTGGCGGCGTCGACCAAGGAAGGGATTCTCAGCGTCATCAAGGAAGTGCGCAAAGGCGGTTCTGTGGGAATTCCGGCGGATCCGGAGCCAGCTGAGTCGGCCGGTATCTTCGTGCCGTTCTGCGGCACCGTGGCGCTGACCAGCAAGTTCGTGCCGAACATGCTGGCGGGCGGCAAAGCGGTCGGTGTGTTTCTGCACGCCATGCGCCTGGACGACGGCTCAGGCTACAAAGTGGTTCTGGAAGCAGCGCCGGAAGATATGTACAGCACCGACACCGAAACCTCGGCAGCGGCCATGAGCAAGGTCGTTGAAAAGTACGTGCGCGCTTACCCGAGCCAGTACATGTGGACCATGAAGCGCTTCAAGAAGCGGCCTGAGGGTGAGGCGCGCTGGTATTGATCTGGCCTGAGCGAGCACGGTCATTACTGTAGCCGGCTTGCTGGCGAATGGAGCCGTCCTGATGCATCAATGTTGAATGACGCATCGGGTTCGCCAGCAAGCCGGCTCCTGCAGTGAATTGCATTCCGATGGGGTATCGGTGGCGCTACGCTTTGCGATCCAGCTTTTTAAGAAACACCGTCATCTCTTTTTCGGCCTGTTTGTCCCCATGGCCGACTGCCGCTGAAATCCCCTGCTCCCAGGCCTGACGGGCTTGTGCGGTATCCCCGGACGCCAGCCAGGCCTTGCCGAGCAGTTTCCACGCCGCGGAATATTTCGGGTCGAACTCGACACAGCGCTGCAAGTGCTCGACGGCTTTCTGATGATCTCCCGCATCGAGATAACCCTTGCCCAGCCCGAATCTGAGCAAGGCGTTGTCCATGCCCTTGGCGAGCATCTTTTCCAGCGATTCGAGCACGTCGGTTCTCCCGGCTTAAAAAAAACTCAGCCCTACCTGAAACAGCCGTTCAACATCGCGGATGTACTTTTTATCCACAAGGAACATCACCACGTGGTCGCCGGACTCGATCACCGTGCTGTCGTGGGCGATCAACACTTGTTCGGCGCGGGTGATGGCGCCGATGGTCGTGCCGGGCGGTAGATTGATGTCCTTGATGGCCTTGCCGATCACCTTGCTGGACTTGGCATCGCCATGGGCTACGACCTCGATAGCTTCCGCAGCGCCGCGCCGTAACGAGTGCACGCTGACAATGTCGCCGCGCCGCACGTGAGCGAGCAAGGTGCCGATGGTCGCCAACTGCGGGCTGACCGCGATGTCGATTTCCCCGCCCTGCACCAGGTCCACATACGCCGGGTTGTTGATGATGGTCATGACTTTTTTCGCGCCCAGCCGCTTCGCCAGCAACGATGACATGATGTTGGCTTCATCATCGTTGGTCAGCGCAAGGAACAGGTCGGCATTGTCGATGTTTTCTTCCACCAACAGGTCGCGGTCCGAAGAGCTGCCTTGCAGGATCACAGTGTTGTCGAGCGTGTCCGACAAATAGCGACAGCGTGCCGGGTTCATCTCGATGATTTTGACCTGGTAACGATTTTCGATGGCCTCGGCCAGACGCTCGCCGATCTGTCCGCCACCGGCAATAACGATGCGCTTGTAGCTCTCGTCGAGACGGCGCATTTCGCCCATCACCGCACGAATGTCCGCCTTGGCTGCAATGAAGAAGACTTCGTCATCCGCCTCGATGACGGTATCGCCTTGGGGAATGATCGGACGGTCCCGGCGGAAAATGGCCGCGACGCGGGTGTCGACATTTGGCATGTGCGCGCGCAACTGACGCAGTTGCTGACCCACCAACGGGCCGCCGTAATACGCCTTCACGGCAACGAGTTGCACCTTGCCCCCGCTAAAGTCTATGACCTGGAGGGCGCTTGGGTATTCGATCAGACGCTTGATGTAATTGGTGACCACTTGCTCGGGGCTGATCAAAACGTCCACCGGAATGGCGTCGTTGTCGAACAGTCCGGCACGGGTCAGGTAGGCCGATTCCCGAACCCGGGCGATCTTGGTCGGGGTATGAAACAACGTGTAGGCGACCTGACAGGCGACCATGTTGGTTTCATCGCTGCTGGTCACGGCCACCAGCATGTCGGCATCGTCGGCGCCGGCTTGCCTGAGTACGGTCGGGAAAGAGCCGCGGCCCTGAACGGTGCGGATATCCAGACGGTCACCCAGTGCGCGGAGCCGATCGGCGTCGGTGTCGACCACGGTGATGTCGTTGGCTTCACTGGCCAGATGTTCCGCCAACGTGCCACCGACCTGTCCTGCACCGAGAATGATGATCTTCAATCAATCTCTCCCTTGAAATGATGATTCCCACGATGCCGATCTCTGTAGGAGCGCGCTTGGTCTGGACCGCACCCGGGCGAAAGGGTCGTGTCAGTCGACGAATGCGCCACAGACATACCGCAATCGCGGGCAAGCGCGCTGCTACAGAAATGGATTATGACGTTGCGGCGATCTTGATCAGTTTGGCGTAATAAAAGCCGTCATGGCCGTCTTCCTGCGCCAGCAGCTGGCGGCCGTGGGGCTGTTTCAGGCCCGGCGGCGGATTGCCTTGCTGACCGGCGATGTCCAGCTCTCGTGCGCCGGGCGTGCGGGCGAGGAAGGCGTCGATCACTTCGGTGTTCTCGGTGGGCAGGGTCGAGCACGTGGCGTACAGCAGAATGCCGCCCACTTGCAGGGTCGGCCACAATGCATCCAGCAGTTCGCCTTGCAGCGTCGCAAGGGCCGGAATGTCATCGGCCTGACGGGTCAGCTTGATGTCCGGGTGACGACGAATAACCCCCGTCGCCGAACACGGCGCGTCGAGCAGAATGCGCTGGAACGGCTTGCCGTCCCACCACTGATCGGTCGCACGGGCGTCGGCGGCAATGAGCTCGGCGCTCAGGCCCAGACGGTCCAGGTTTTCCTTCACGCGCACCATGCGCTTGGCTTCCAGGTCCACGGCGACAACGCCCGCGAGCCCCGGCTGCACCTCAAGCAAATGGCAGGTCTTGCCGCCCGGTGCACAACAGGCATCGAGCACCCGTTGACCCGGTGCCAGCTCCAGCAGATCGGCCGCCAGTTGTGCAGCTTCGTCCTGCACGCTGATCCAGCCCTCAGCGAAACCCGGCATCGAGCGGACGTCACCCGGTTCGGTCAGCACGATACCGTCCTGACTGAAGGTGCTGGCAGTGGCGGCAATGCCTGCGTCCTGCAGCAACTGAAGGTACTGATCACGGGTTTTATGACGACGATTGACCCGCAGGATCATCGGCGGATGGGCGTTGTTCGCAGCACAAATCGCTTCCCAATGCTCCGGCCATGCGGCTTTCAGGGCTTTTTGCAGCCAGCGCGGATGAGCGGTTCTCACGACAGGATCGTGTTCGAGCTCCGTCAGCAACGCTTCGCCTTCACGCTGAGCACGACGCAGGACCGCGTTGAGCAGTGCCTTGGCCCAAGGTTTTTTCAGTTTGTCTGCGCAACCGACGGTTTCGCCGATGGCCGCATGGGCGGGGATGCGCGAATAGAAGAGCTGATACAGACCGACCAGCAGCAACGCCTGAACGTCGTTGTCGGCGGTTTTGAACGGTTTCTGCAGCAGTTTCGCGGCGAGTGCTGACAACCGGGGTTCCCAGCGTGCGGTGCCGAACGCCAGGTCTTGAGTCAGGCCGCGATCACGGTCTTCGACCTTGTCCAGTTGAGTGGGCAGCGAGCTGTTGAGCGACGCTTTACCGCTGAGTACGGCAGCCAATGCCTTGGCAGCGGCGAGACGCGGATTCATTGGCTGTCCACCTGAGCGCCCAATACGGTGCCGACAGCGAATTTCTCACGGCGACTGTTGAACAGATCCGCGAAGCCCAGCGGTTTGCCGCCCGGCAATTGCAAGCGCGTCAGGCGCAGGGCGTTTTGTCCACAGGCCACCACCAGACCGTCCTTGCTGGCGCTGAGTACCGTACCGGGCTCGCCCTCGCCTTCGGCGACGTGAGCAGCGAGCACTTTCAGCGCTTCACCGTTGAGGGTGCTGTGGCAGATCGGCCAAGGGTTGAAGGCGCGAACCAGACGCTCCAGTTCATCCGCCGGGCGCGTCCAGTCGATGCGTGCTTCGTCTTTGTTTAGCTTGTGAGCGTAGGTGGCGAGACTGTCGTCCTGCACTTCGCCCACCAGAGAACCCTCGGCCAGGCCTGCGATGGCCTGTAGAACGGCAACGGGTCCGAGTTCAGCCAGGCGATCGTGCAAGGTGCCGCCAGTGTCTTCGCCGGTAATCGCGGTTACGGTCTTGAGCAGCATTGGTCCTGTGTCCAGCCCGGCTTGCATGCGCATGACCGTGACGCCGCTTTCAGCATCGCCGGCCTGCACGGCGCGCTGGATCGGCGCTGCACCACGCCAGCGTGGCAGCAGAGATGCGTGGCTGTTGATGCAGCCCAGGCGGGGAATATCCAGCACCACCTGCGGCAGGATCAGGCCGTAGGCGACCACCACCATCAGATCGGGCTTGAGAGCGGCGAGCTCGGCTTGTGCTTCAGGCGCACGCAGGGTTGGCGGTTGCAGCACCGGAATATCGTGCTGCAAGGCGAGTTGCTTGACCGGGCTGGGCATCAGCTTCTGGCCACGGCCCGCCGGGCGATCGGGCTGGGTGTAAACCGCGATCACGTCATAAGGGCTGTCGAGCAGGGCTTTGAGGTGTTCGGCGGCAAATTCAGGGGTGCCGGCGAAGACGATGCGCAGTGGCTCAGTCATGGGCTTCTCGTTGAGGAGTATGGCCGCAGGAAAGCGTCTGCCCGGGATTGCAGGGTGTCAGCCGCCGGGTGCGTCAAAGACAGATTGCAATCGCGGGCAAGCGCGCTCCTACGGATAGAGAGGGGTCAGGCGTTCTGCTTGTGCAGTTTTTCCAGCTTCTTCTTGATCCGGTCACGCTTGAGATTGGACAGGTAGTCCACGAACAGCTTGCCGTTCAGGTGATCGCATTCGTGCTGGATGCACACGGCGAGCAGGCCTTCGGCGATGAGTTCGTAAGGCTGACCGTCACGGTCCAGCGCCTTGATCTTGATCTTCTGAGGACGGTCGACGTTTTCATAGAAGCCAGGAACCGACAGGCAGCCTTCCTGGTACTGATCCATTTCGTCGGTCAGCGCCTCGATCTCGGGGTTGATGAAAACCCGTGGTTCGCTGCGATCTTCGGAGAGATCCATTACAACGACGCGCTTGTGTACGTTAACCTGCGTCGCCGCCAGACCGATGCCAGGAGCCTCGTACATGGTTTCAAACATGTCGTCGACCAACTGGCGAATGCCGTCGTCCACAGCAACCACCGGCTTGGCGATGGTGCGCAGGCGCGAATCGGGGAATTCGAGAATGTTTAAAATGGCCATATACGTAAGAGCTGCACTTGTAGGGTAAAGTCAAAATCGGCTGCTAGGCTGTGGACGTCACAAGCGGGCAACCCTTGTAAAACCGAAGTCTCGCAAGACTCAATGTTTCACGCGAAGCCAACATGATAAAGGGATTCACCGCATGAGGAAATCACTACTCGCCCTGCTGCTGTTGGCCGCGACAGGCCTTGTCCAGGCGCAAGTACAACTCAGGGATGGCCATCCACAGAGTTACACCGTTGTCGCCGGTGACACACTCTGGGACATTTCCGGCAAGTTTCTGAGCCAACCGTGGAAGTGGCCTCAGCTCTGGCGCGCCAACCCGCAGGTCCACGACCCTGATCTGATCTACCCTGGCGACACGCTGAACCTCATTTATGTGGACGGCCAGCCGAGAATTGTCCTCAACCGTGGCGAGTCTCGCGGCACGATCAAACTTTCCCCGCGCGTGCGCAGCACGCCTATCGCCGATGCGATTCCGACCATTCCGCTGGGTGCCATCAACGCCTTCCTGCTCAACAACCGGATCATGGACACCGCCGAGCAGTTCGAGGATGCGCCGTACATCGTCGCCGGCAATGGCGAGCGCGTCCTGAGCGGCGCCGGGGACCGGATTTATGCGCGCGGCAGTTTTGACCCGGCCCACGTGTCCTACGGCATCTTCCGCAAGGGCAAGACCTACTACGATCCAGAAACCGATGAACCTTTGGGTATCAACGGCGACGATATTGGCAGCGGTGAGGTGGTAGCCCGCGAAGGTGACGTGGCGACGGTGCAGATGCAGCGTTCGACTCAAGAGGTCCGGCTGGGCGACCGCCTGTTCGTCAGTGAAGAGCGCGCGATCAACTCCAACTTTCTGCCGAGTGAGCCGAAGCAGGAGATCAGGGGCATGATCATCGATGTGCCGCGCGGCGTCACACAGATCGGCGAGTTTGACGTGGTCACCCTGGACCGTGGACGCCTCGACGGTCTGGCTGAAGGTAACGTGCTGGCGATCTACAAAGCGGGCGAAACCGTTCGCGACCGCATCACGGGCGAGCAGGTAAAAATCCCGGACGAGCGTTCCGGTCTGCTGATGGTATTCCGTACTTACAATCGCTTGAGCTACGCGATGGTGCTTCATGCGTCCAGATCTCTGGCGGTGAACGACCGGGTGCGCAATCCGTAATGCTATGTATCAGCTCCAAAACACTTTTTCCCACCGGCATGCTTCACTTATCTAATTGTTGTTAACAGACTTATCCACAGGTTTGCCCACTCATTGAAGTGGGCCACGGATCAAGGAAGATCTCATGCCGTTGTTCGAAAAAGCCGGGCAGTCCCCTGCCGAGCTGGAGGCGCGTCTTCGCCTTCATCGATTGCCCGAAATCGGTCCGAAGCGTTTTCATACCCTTATCGATGCCTTCGGCAGTGCTTCTGCTGCCCTGAGCGCTCCAGCCTCTGCGTGGCGATCTTTGCGACTGCCAGCCGCCAGTTCCGACGCCCGGCGCAGCCCGGAAGTGCGTGACGGCGCCAGCGCCGCATTGGCCTGGTTGGAGCGTCCGGGCCAGCATTTGCTGATGTGGGATGATGCTGACTACCCTGCTTTACTGGCTGAAATTTCCGATCCCCCTCCGCTTCTTTTCATCGCCGGTGATCGCACGTTGCTTGATCGTCCGCAGCTCGGAATGGTCGGCAGTCGACGCGCTTCCAGGCCGGGACTCGATACGGCGAAGGCGTTTGCGCGCAGCTTGGCGGGGGCTGGATTTGTCGTCACCAGCGGCCTCGCGCTCGGCATTGATGCTGCTGCCCATCAGGGTGCGCTGGATGTAAAAGGTGCCACGATCGGGGTACTTGGCACAGGCATCGAAAAACTTTATCCACAGCGGCATCGTCAACTTGCAGCAACCATGGTGGCGCAGGGTGGCGCGGTGATTTCCGAGCTTCCGCTGGATGCCGGTCCCCACGCCAGCAATTTTCCGCGACGCAACCGAATTATCAGCGGCCTGTCGTTGGGCGTACTCGTGGTGGAGGCCAGTGTCGCCAGTGGCTCGTTGATCACGGCGCGTCTGGCGGCTGAGCAGGGCCGGGAGGTCTATGCGATTCCCGGATCGATTCATCATCCGGGCGCTCGGGGCTGTCATCAACTGATCCGTGAAGGCGCGGTGCTCGTGGAGACGATCGATCACATTCTGGAAGCGCTGCAAGGCTGGAAAAACCTGCCGCCGAGCAATGAGCCAGGGGAAACCAAGCCTGGGCCCACCCATCCCCTTCTGGCGTTGCTGCATGCGGCGCCGCAGACCAGCGAGGGATTGTCAGCCAGCAGTGGCTGGCCGTTGCCCAAGGTACTGGCGGCCCTGACCGAACTTGAACTCGACAACAGCGTGGCGTGTGAAGCCGGGCGATGGTTTGCCCGGGCCCCCTGAGGTTAAACTGCCCGCCAGCGTTAATTCGGAGAGTGAACGATGGTCAGCAGTTGGCGTGTGCAACAAGCCGCACGAGAGATCCGGGCCGGGGCGGTGATTGCCTATCCAACCGAAGCGGTATGGGGGCTGGGGTGCGACCCTTGGGATGCGGAAGCGGTTTACCGCCTGCTGGCAATCAAGGCGCGGCCTGTTGAAAAAGGCTTGATCCTGATTGCTGACAACATTCGCCAGTTCGATTTCCTCTTCGAGGATTTCCCCGAGCTTTGGATTGATCGCATGGCCAGCACCTGGCCAGGACCGAACACCTGGCTGGTGCCGCATCAGGGCCTGTTGCCTGACTGGATCACGGGCGGCCGTGACACCGTGGCGCTGCGTGTCAGCGATCATCCTCTGGTGCGTGAGCTATGCGCCTTGACCGGCCCGCTCGTGTCAACGTCGGCCAACCCGACCGGCCGACCTGCCGCGCGTTCGCGGTTGCGGATCGAGCAGTACTTCCACAACCAACTGGACATGGTTCTGGGTGGCTCGCTGGGTGGGCGGCGTAATCCGAGTGTGATTCGTGATCTGGTGACGGCTGAGGTCGTGCGAGCGGGGTGATGTCGTTTGCACGACCCTGTAGGCGCTGCGCGAGGTTACGAGAGTGGCGAATGCGGTGTGTCAGGCAGAACGCATTCGCCACCGTCGTAACCTCCGGCAGCTCCCACAGTTGGGCGTTGTAATCCGAGTGTGATTCGTGATCTGGTGACGGCCGAGGTCGTGCGCGCGGGGTGATGTCGGTTGCACAACCCTGTAGGCGCTGCGCGAGGTTACGAGAGTGGCGAATGCGGTGTGTCAGGCAGAACGCATTCGCCACCGTCGTAACCTCCGGCAGCTCCTACAGGTATTGAGTCGTCGGACTAAGGCACCAAAATGATCGACCCGGTGGTGCGTCGTGCCGACAGCTCGGTGTGTGCCTTGGCCGCGTCCTTCAAGTCGAATTTTTTCAGGTCATCCACCTTGACCTTGCCGCTGGACACCATCGCGAACACCTCGTCGGCCATCGCCTGCAACGCTTCCGGGGTGTTGGCGTAGGAGCCGAGGGTCGGGCGGGTCACGTACAGCGAGCCTTTCTGCGCCAGGATCCCCAGGTTAACGCCCGATACAGCACCTGAAGCGTTGCCGAAACTCACCAGCAGTCCGCGCAGCTCCAGGCAGTCCAGCGAGGTTTCCCAGGTGTCTTTACCGACGCCATCGTAGACCACCGACACTTTCTTGCCATCGGTCAGTTCAAGCACGCGCTTGGCGACGTCTTCCTTGCTGTAGTCGATGACTTCCCATGCGCCGTTGGCTTTGGCGTGGGCGGCTTTCTCCGGCGAGCTGACCGTGCCGATCAGCTTCACACCCATGGCGCTGGCCCACTGGCAGGCGATTGAGCCTACGCCCCCGGCGGCGGCGTGGAACAGGATGATTTCTTCGGGACGAATTTCGTACGTCTGACGGAACAGGTACTGCACCGTCAGGCCCTTGAGCATGATCGCGGCGGCCTGCTCGAAGCTGATGTCGTCGGGCAGTTTGACCACGTTGGCGGCCGGCGTCAGGTGCAGGTCCGCGTAGCTGCCCAGCGGACCGGTGCCGTAGCCCACGCGGTCACCGACTTTAACGTGGGTGACTTCTGCGCCGACCGCCTCGACCACGCCTGCACCTTCGTTGCCCAAGCCCGAGGGCATTGAGGCCACGGGATACAGACCGGTGCGGAAATAGGTTTCGATGAAGTTGACGCCAATCGCTTTGTTGCGCACGAGCACGTCTTTCGGACCGGGAGCGGCCGGCTCGAAGTCAACGTACTCAAGAACTTCAGGGCCGCCGTGGGCGCGGAACTGGATACGCTTTGCCATTTGCTTTCTCCGTCATGGATCGAAACTTTTGTACGAAAGGGCTCTATCGGACTCCTTCGTTCGGTCTTCGTCAACTGCGGCGCCGGCCAAGCCGGTGATATGCTACGCGCCACTTTCGCGGCAGCGTTTTGATGAGCAACGGTCTTCTCAGCGGGAGACTGCGCCCAAAACGATGCTCACAAACACCGGTTTCACGTTCTCTCAAGGTACTGCCATGTCCTTTCGCACCGACGCCGTCAAAGCCTACCTGCTGGATCTGCAAGACCGGATCTGCGCCGCGCTGGAACAGGAAGACGGCAGCGCACGTTTCGTCGAAGACGCCTGGGAGCGACCTGCCGGTGGCGGCGGACGAACCCGAGTGATCGAGAACGGCGACGTTATCGAAAAAGGCGGCGTCAATTTCTCCCATGTCTTCGGTGCAGGACTCCCTCCTTCGGCCAGTGCTCATCGTCCTGAACTCGCTGGACGCGGCTTTGAGGCGTTGGGCGTGTCGCTGGTCATGCACCCGCATAACCCACATGTTCCGACCTCACATGCCAACGTGCGTTTCTTCATTGCTGAAAAAGAAGGCGAAGAGCCGGTCTGGTGGTTCGGCGGCGGTTTCGACCTGACGCCTTACTACGGCGTCGAAGAAGACTGTGTGCACTGGCACCGTGTTGCCGAGCAGGCCTGCGCCCCGTTTGGCGCCGATGTCTATCCGCGCTACAAGGCGTGGTGCGACCGGTATTTCCATATCAAGCATCGCAATGAGCCGCGCGGCGTGGGCGGTCTGTTCTTCGATGACCTGAACGAGTGGGACTTTGATACCAGCTTCGCTTTCCTGCGGGCCATCGGCGATGCCTTCGTGGACGCCTATCTGCCCATCGTGCAGCGTCGCAAGGCCACGCCTTACACGGCACAGCAACGCGAATTCCAGGAATTCCGCCGTGGTCGTTACGTGGAATTCAACCTCGTCTACGACCGGGGCACGCTGTTCGGATTGCAGTCGGGTGGCCGTACCGAATCCATCCTCATGTCCCTGCCGCCGCAGGTGCGTTGGGGCTACGACTGGAAAGCCGCGCCGGGCAGCGAGGAAGCGCGCTTGACTGAATATTTCCTGCAGGATCGCGACTGGCTCGCTGAGGAAAACAAGTAATGACTGACCATTACGTCGTCTTCGGCAACCCGATCGCACACAGCAAGTCGCCGCTGATTCATCGCCTGTTTGCCGAGCAGACCGGGCAGGCGCTGGATTACCAGACCGCTTTGGCGCCACTCGATGACTTCACGGCGTTCGCCAAACAGTTCTTCGTGTCCGGGCTGGGTGCGAACGTCACCGTGCCGTTCAAGGAAGAGGCCTATCGGTTGGCGGATCAACTGACTGAACGCGGTCGTCGGGCCGGTGCGGTGAATACCCTGGCGAGACAAGCGGACGGCAGCCTGTTGGGCGATAACACCGATGGCGGGGGTCTTGTGCGTGACTTGACGGTCAACCACGGCGTGACTCTCAAGGACAAGCGCGTGCTGTTGCTGGGTGCTGGCGGGGCGGTACGGGGCGCGCTGGAACCACTACTGGCTGAAGAGCCGTACGTGTTGGTCATCGCTAACCGCACGGTGGAAAAGGCTGAACGGTTGGCGCAGGAATTTGCGGATATTGGTCCGGTGCTCCCTGCCGGTTACGACTGGCTTGAAGAGCCGGTGGACATCATCATCAATGCAACGTCCGCCAGCCTGTCGGGGGACGTCCCGCCGATTGCGTCGAGCCTGATTCAACCGGGCGAAACCTTCTGCTACGACATGATGTACGCCAAGGAACCCACGGCGTTCTGCCGGTGGGCAACCGAGCACAAAGCCGGGCAAGCCGTCGATGGTCTGGGGATGTTGGTCGAGCAGGCGGCGGAAGCCTTTTTCCTGTGGCGCGGCGTGCGCCCGGACTCAGCGCCGGTGCTGGCCGAGTTGCGGCGGTTGATGGCTGAGGGTTGATCAAGAAGTGGATGCTGCTGGCGGTCGCCGATCTACCTGATGCTGTAGATCTACCGTGGGAGCAAATTCATTCGCGATTCGCCGTTACATCCGACACATGTCTGTCGCCTGTGCCGCCGCCTCGCGAATGAATTCGCTCCCACCTGTCAGTCAGCAGCCTTGAGATCAAATTGATCCCAAGGCCTGGAGTACGCTTACAACTTGGCTTTGACCGCTGGCAGCGCATCCTTGTCGTCGATGGTCTTTACACCGCTCAACCACTTCTCAAGTACCGCCGGGTTGTCCTTGAGCCAGGCTTTGACCGCTTCGGTATTGCTGACCTTGTTGTCCACCACGTTCTTCATGATGGTGTTTTCCATGTCCTGGGTGAACGTCAGGTTGGAGAACAGCTTGGCCACGTTCGGGCAGGCATCGGCGTAGCCCTTGCGGGTCACGGTGTATACGCTGCCGGTGTCACCGAAGTACTTCTCGCCACCTTTCAGATAGTGCATGCCTTTGATCTGCACGTTCATCGGGTGCGGCGTCCAGCCCAGAAACACCACGAACTCCTTCTTCTTCACGTTGCGCTGCACTTCGGCCAGCATCGCCTGTTCGCTGGACTCAACCAGCTTCCAGTCGCCCAGGTCGAACTCGTTCTTCTTGATGATCTCCTGAATCGACGCGTTGGCCGGAGCCCCCGAGCCGATGCCGTAAATCTTCTTGTGGAACTTGTCGGCGAACTTGTTCAGGTCGGCAAAGTTATGCACACCCGCGTCGTAGACGTAGTCCGGCACGGCGAGGGTGAACTCGGTGCCTTCCAGGTTCTTCGCGTATTGCGTTACATCGCCGGTGGCGATGAACTTGTCATAAAAGCCCTGCTGCGCAGGCATCCAGTTGCCCAGGAAAACGTCCATTTGACCGTCTTTGAGACCACCATAGGCAATCGGCACTGCCAGCGTATCGACCTTGGTCTTGTAACCCATGCCGTCGAGCAGAAAGCCCGCCGTGGCATTGGTTGCAGCGATGTCGCTCCAACCTGGATCGGCCATCTTGACCGTACTGCAGCTTGCGTCAGCGGCGTATGCAACGACGCTGCTCAAGCTCATCACCGCAACCGCCAGCGTTGTGAACAACTTCTTCATGGTGTGCCCCTTTTTGGTTTTCTAAGTGTTGGCAGGGTTCAAGGTTGTGGATAACGGGCCTTGCGCTCCAGATCGTCGAGATCGATATGGTTGCGCATGTATTGCTGACTGGCGTCTACCAGCGGCTGGTGATCCCAACTCTTCAGCTTGCCGAGGGCCAGCGACTGTGCGACGAAACGCCGACGACGCTGGCTGGCGAGCACCTGGTGGTGTATCGCCGGAATGTCCCACTTGGCCTTTGCTTCGGCCAGGAACGCGTTGAACAGGTCGCGATGAGCCTCGGACTGGCTCAGCTCTTCCTGCTCTTTCGGATCGTTGTACACGTCATACAGCAGACATGGGTCTTGTTCCGAATAGATGAATTTGTAAGCGCCGCGACGAATCATCATCAGCGGGCTGTTCGTGCCCTCTGCCATGTACTCACCGAACACTTCATCGTGACCGCCCGTACCCTGCAAGTGCGGCATCAGCGAACGGCCGTCAAGTGGAAGGCCCGCCTCAAGCTCGCCTTGCGCCATCGCGACAAAGGTCGGCAACAGGTCGGCGGTGGACACGGCGGCCTTTACGCGGCCGGCCTTGAACTGACCCGGAGCGTACACGAGCAGTGGCACACGGGCGGACATTTCAAACCAGTGCATTTTGTACCAGAGGCCACGTTCGCCGAGCATGTCGCCATGGTCGCCGGAGAACACGATGATGGTGTCGTCGGCCAGGCCGGTGTCTTCCAGGGTCTTGAGCAACTTGCCGACGTTGTCGTCGATGTAGCTGCATGCACCGAAGTACGCGCGGCGAGCGTCGCGGATTTTCTGTTCCGGGAGCGGCTTGTCCCACAGGTCATAGACCTTGAGCAGGCGCTGGGAGTGCGGGTCTTGGTCGGCCTGTGCGGGCGGTGCAGGCGGCATGGGAATCTCGTCGTCGGAGTAAAGATTCCAGAACGACTTGGGAATGGTGTACGGGTCGTGCGGGTGAGTCATCGACACGGTCAGGCAGAACGGCTGGTCGCCGTCTTCACGCACATGGTCGAACAGGTATTGCTGCGCCTTGAAGACCACTTCTTCGTCGAAGTCGAGCTGGTTGGTCCGCACGCACGGGCCGGCTTGCAGCACCGACGACATGTTGTGATACCAGGTTGGGCGAACATCAGGCTCGTCCCAATTGACCGCCCAGCCATAGTCGGCGGGGTAAATGTCGCTGGTCAGGCGCTCTTCATAGCCGTGCAGTTGGTCCGGGCCGCAGAAGTGCATCTTGCCCGACAGCGCCGTGCGGTAGCCGAGGCGACGCAGATAGTGGGCGTACGTAGGGACGTCGGCCGGGAAGTCGGCGGCGTTGTCATACGCGCCAATCTTGCTCGGGAGCTGACCGCTGACGAGGGTAAAGCGAGAGGGGGCGCACAGTGGGCTGTTGCAGTAAGCAGCGTCGAACACCACGCCTTCAGCAGCGAGGCGGCTCAAATTCGGCATTTTGATTGGAGATGAGGCGTAAATCGGCAACATCGGCGCGGCCATCTGATCGGCCATGATGAAAAGAATGTTCTTGCGCTTCATGTCTTCGCGGCATTCCATAGTGAATATTTATGCGAAATTGCTGCTCCAGAGAATGAGACCCATGGGATCAGCGGTAAAGCCCATAAAACGCAATGCCTAGGATAAGCCACGCTTATGTTTGAAGCCCTCGGTGATATGTCGCTGGACCTGCTGCGCGGTTTCGAAGCCGCCGCCCGGCTTCGCAGCTTTACGGCCGCTGCCGTTGAACTCGGCACCACTCAACCGGCCATTAGCCAGCAAATCAAAAGGTTAGAAGAACAACTGGCAACGCGCCTCTTTGATCGCATCTACCGAGGCATTGAACTCACCGACGCCGGCGAGATTCTGTTCAACCACGTGCAAAGTGGATTGCAGTCGATGGATGCCGGTTTGAGCCTCATCACCGAGCAGCGTCAGCATGAGGTGTTACAGGTCGCGACCGACTTTGCCTTTGCCGCTTATTGGCTAATGCCACGCCTGCATCGTTTCCACAAAGACAACCCGGACGTAGACGTAAGCCTGGTGACCAGCGAACGTAGCCACAGCATGTTACGGGCCGATATCGACGTTGCCGTGCTGTTTGGTGACGGGCGCTTCAAACAGGGAGAAAGCCACTGGCTGTTCAGCGAGGAAGTGTTTCCGGTCTGCAGCCCGAAGCTGTTGGCTACACGTCCCCTGCCCTTGCCCAATGAGGCGTTGAAGGAATTTCCCTTGCTACACCTGCGTGGCGAAAACAGCACCAACTGGTTCGACTGGGGCGGCGTGTTCCGTGCGCTGAACATCGCTCAGGCCCCCGCGCCGGGACAGCTGCGATTCGACAACTACACATTGCTGATTCAGGCGGCGATTGGTGGCCAGGGTGTTGCCATTGGCTGGCGGCATCTGGTGGACGATCTGCTGGATCAAGGCTTGCTGTGCCGCCCCATCGAAGCGACAGCGATCTCGGGTTACGGGTATTACATCGTCTTACCGCAGCGCAAACGACGGGTGCAGATCGTGCAGCGCTTCGTCGACTGGTTAAAAAGTGAGCAGGCGTTGAGTGGGGATTCGTTGGTCGGCAAGCCAATGCCTTCCATCGCGATTTGAAGTTCTCTTAAATGCGACTGTTCCGAGCCCTGACAATGGACAGAGGCTCGATTGCTCAGCCACCCAATGAACGACGGCGAAACTTCCTACGGTTTTATCGGACGGGGCCGGGTTTACTCTCTTCTTAAATCAGGGTTACTTCTTCTCTCGAGATCAGATGAACGCTAGAGAGTATGGTGCATTCGCCCCACTGTTAAAGCGAAGACAGTTTTGAAGGAGTGCTGTATGCGACCTCAGCTACGGCGGGTACTGCTGGATATAAGAGTCGTTTTTATATCGAGTTGGAGATGGTTGGGCGAGCGAGTTAACAGAAGATTTGTAAATGTCTTCCTTAATATTATTCGATGGACCCTGATCGTCTACCTAAGTCTTTTCTTCTACGGATTCTATAGCTTTGGATGGTTTCTTTAACAAAAATTATTAGATGCAGCTATAGGGAATTTATGATGCCACAAAATTTAACCCAGCAAGATCTGAAAACTTTGGATATTTTGCTCACTCACGACTCCGTATCCTCGATGTACGCGGTCCTGCAACTTAAAGGCTACAACTACGCCATCTTGGCGGAAAATGTGGTGAGTCAAAGCTCTGCCTCTGGTGCCGCTGCTGTGGGCTTTATGAAGGCAACCGCAGAGCGTGAGGGTATCGTCGTATCAGGTGATACCCTAAATTTTATCTATACTAAAATGGCCCGAGGTTACCTGGATGCGCTGGCCGCTCAGTACAAGACCCAAGGGGTCGTTAATAGGGATATCAACTATCGCGAGGCCTGGAATTTTCACAGCAAGGCTTTCGGCGAATATGGTCTTTCACCCGACGCCTGGACATTAAATTCGGTATTCACTGTCGTTGCAAGCGATGCAATGCGTGAATATTATTGGTCTGAAATACTTGCTTCCGCGGGTGACCCGATTGCAGAGGCCGCCATTTTGGTGAAGACGGAAAATCTCATGGCGACTGCATCTGTCATTGGTAACGCAGAGATCAAAGCCGTTGCACAGAATTGGCGTGCGCGAGTGGATACACCCTCAATGACCGTGGCCGTGTTAAATGGCACAGTTGGAATAGTCGCTGATCGCATTGGAGGTCTTTTCAGAGAGATATCCGATAACGTGTTGGGGCCCATACCTTCAGGGACCGTAATCCCTGCTTGGGTACCGCCGCCAACGCCGACTCCATTGCCGACACCCAATGTTGTGACTGCACCGCTCCCAATCCCGAGTGCTCCGCAAGCACCCAGTCCTGCGAAATATAAACCTCGGAAAAGGCCTCGGCTTCCTCCTCCGACCACTCACCAAGGCCATCCCGGCAGTGGATATGGGCCAAGCGGTGGAGGAGGAAGCAAACCCAGTTTTTGGCTGGAATGACCGCTAGATAGCCAGTGCATGTCTCCCGCGTCTACGCGCTTGTTATGCGAAGACGTGTTCATGCTCCCACGGTCAACACCTTTCAATCTGATAGGGTGGCAAGCGATGCACTTTTCCAGCAGCACTTTTGCTTTGGTTATAGCGCTTGATGCAAAAGTATAGCGACAACCTTATCTTTGAGACTTGCCAAGTCAAAGACAGTCCCTCATTAAAGGAGAACCCAGATGTCATCCATCGAGGGTTACCACGCCCACGTTTATTTCGATGCCCAGACCATCGAGCAGGCGCGCGCGTTGTGCGAGAGCGTTGCGGCGAAATTCGATATCCGCATGGGGCGGGTGCATGAGCGTCCTGTAGGGCCGCACCCGGACTGGAGCTGTCAGCTGGCGTTCGAGCACGAAAAGTTTGCCGATGTGATGCTGTATCTGGCGCTGAATCGCAACGGACTGGTGATCTTCACGCATCCGGACACCGGCGATGACCTCGCCGACCACACCGAGCATGCGATCTGGATGGGCGGGATGCGGGAATTGAATGTGGGGATGTTCAAGAAGTGATATCGGACGCATAACCCTTGTAGGAGCGCGCTTGGTCTGGGCCGCATCCGGACGATTGCGTTTTCTCTGACACATCAATGCTGCCTGGCACACCGCAATCGCGGGCAAGCGCGCTCCTACAAGGATCGGGTGTAGCTTAGTTCAAAACACCTTCCAGAATCTCGTACACGATCCCGCTGCCTACCGCGATCAGGACGATATCTGGCCCCAGACGACGCCATTCGTAACCATCGTAACGTGGCAGGTACTGCAGCGAGCGTTCATCCAGACGACGGCCATAGCCGCGTGGCAGTGGATGGCCTCTCACAATGTGAACATTGGGCGGCAGCGGCTGGCCGCGGCCGATGATTTCGCGATGCTCTTGGATCGTGCGGCGTACATCGCCGAAATCTGAAGGCGGACGGCCGCCGCGATGATCGTTGCCACGGTTGTCAGGACGCGGGTCATTGCGATGGTCGTTGCCGTGATCATTGCCTCGATTGTCTTGGGGACCGCCTTGCGGGCCGCGGTCCTGATGTTGGCCAGGGCCATGGTCGTCATTGCCGCCACGTTGATCCGGTGGTGCTGCGTGGACCAGCGCACTGGCACTGACCATCAGCACGCCCAACCCGGCGATCAAACGATTCGAGACTTTCATGTAGCGTGCTCCTGAGCAAATTCGAGTCAGCAAAAAGGGGTTCAGAATCAGGTTCTGAACCCCTTTGCTGTACTGCTTAGTCTGCTAACAAAGGTGGAGATTCCTCTGTATCAGAAACTTTACCTTCAGGACACACGGGCCTTACGCACGCCTTCGGACAACTCGGCACAAAGCTTCAGCACACCGCTGACGGCTTGGTCGGCGGACTGCGCGTTGGCGATCTGATCGATCAACGCAGACCCGACTACCACACCTTCGGCGACACGGGCGATGGCAGCGGCTTGATCCGGTGTGCGAATGCCGAAACCGATGCTGATGGGCAGATCGGTATGGCGACGCAAACGTGTCACGGCTTCCTTCACGTGCTCAATGGTTGCCGCGCCAGCACCCGTTACACCGGCCACCGACACGTAGTAGACGAAGCCCGAACTGCCATTGAGAACCGTCGGCAGACGATTGTCATCGGTGGTCGGCGTGGTCAGGCGGATGAAGTCCAGGCCGGCGTCCTGCGCAGGGTCGCACAGCTCGTTGTTGTGCTCAGGAGGCAGGTCGACCACGATCAGACCGTCGACACCCGATTCACGCGCTTCGGCAATAAAACGCTCCACGCCGTAGTTGTGGATCGGGTTGTAGTAACCCATCAGTACCAGCGGCGTGGTGCTGTCTTCGACGCGGAACTCGCGGACCATCTGCAGGGTTTTCGCCAGGTTCTGCTTGGCGTCCAGTGCGCGAATGTTCGCCAGCTGGATCGCCGGGCCGTCGGCCATCGGGTCGGTGAAGGGCATGCCCAGTTCGATCACGTCGGCGCCGGCTTTTGGCAGGCCTTTCAGGATCGCCAGCGACGTGTCATACGCCGGGTCGCCCGCAGTGATGAAGGTCACCAGGGCGGCACGGTTTTGTTCTTTGAGGTCGGCAAAACGCGTTTGCAGGCGGCTCATCAGTGTTTCTCCTGCTTGGACAAATCCAGGTGATGCATGACGGTTTGCATGTCCTTGTCGCCACGACCGGACAGGTTGACCACCATCAGATGATCTTTTGGCAGCGTTGGCGCGCGCTTGAAGACTTCAGCCAGGGCGTGAGCGCTTTCCAGTGCCGGGATGATGCCTTCCAGGCGGCAGCACTGGTGGAACGCGGCCAAGGCCTCATCATCAGTGACCGAGGTGTATTCGACGCGACCGATGTCGTGCAACCACGCGTGTTCCGGGCCGATGCCTGGGTAGTCCAGACCGGCAGAAATCGAGTGCGCATCGATGATCTGGCCATCGTTGTCTTGCAGCAGGAACGTACGGTTACCGTGCAGTACGCCCGGAACGCCGCCGTTCAGGCTCGCCGCGTGTTTGCCGGTTTCGATGCCGTGACCGGCCGCTTCGACGCCGATGATGCGCACGGAGGTGTCATCGAGGAACGGGTGAAACAGGCCCATGGCGTTGGAACCGCCGCCGATGCACGCCACCAGGCTGTCTGGCAGACGGCCTTCTTGCGCTTGCAGCTGCTCGCGAGTCTCTTTGCCGATGACGGCCTGGAAGTCGCGAACCATCGCAGGGTAAGGGTGTGGGCCTGCAACGGTGCCGATCAGGTAGAACGTGCTGTCGACGTTGGTCACCCAGTCACGCAGGGCTTCGTTCATCGCGTCTTTCAGCGTGCCGGTGCCGGCAACGACCGGAATCACCGTGGCGCCCAGCAGTTTCATGCGGAACACGTTGGCCTGCTGACGCTCGATGTCAGTGGTGCCCATGTAGATCACGCATTCCAGGCCAAAACGCGCGGCCACGGTGGCGGTCGCCACGCCGTGCATGCCTGCGCCGGTCTCGGCAATGATGCGCTTCTTGCCCATGCGACGGGCCAGCAGGATCTGGCCGATGCAGTTGTTGATCTTGTGCGCGCCAGTGTGGTTCAGCTCTTCGCGCTTGAGGTAAATCTTGGCGCCGCCGCAGTGCTCGGTCAGGCGTTCTGCGAAATACAACGGGCTTGGACGACCCACGTAATCGCGCTGGAAATAGGCCAGTTCCTTGAGGAAGGCAGGGTCTTCTTTCGCGATCTCGTACTCACGGTTCAAGTCGAGGATCAGCGGCATCAGGGTTTCGGCCACATAGCGACCGCCAAACGCGCCGAACATGCCGCGCACGTCCGGGCCATTGCGATATTGGGTCTCAGTCTGGGACATAGGAACCTCCAAAGTGACGAATAGGGTGAGCCGTTGAGGCAGTGAACACACTTTAACAGCGCCATGGCAGATGAAAACCGATAAGATCGCCGTAACCTGTCAGGAAAACTCACAGATACCATGAGCCGAGACCTTCCCCCGCTGAACGCGCTGCGCGCCTTTGAAGCCACCGCCCGTCTTAACAGCGTCAGTCAGGCCGCGGAACAACTGCACGTGACCCATGGCGCCGTCAGCCGACAGCTGAAGGTTCTGGAGGAGCACCTGGGCGTCAGCCTGTTCAGCAAGGACGGTCGCGGCCTGAAACTCACAGATGCGGGCATTCGTCTGAGAGATGTCAGCGGCGAAGCGTTCGATCGACTGCGCAGCGTCTGCGCCGAGTTGAGTCAGGGCAGCGCCGATGCGCCATTCGTACTCGGCTGCTCGGGAAGTCTTCTGGCGCGATGGTTCATCCCTCGGCTGGGAAGGCTGAACAGCGACCTTCCTGATCTGCGGCTGCATTTGTCCGCTGGCGAAGGGGATCTTGATCCACGACGACCGGGTCTGGATGCATTGCTGGTCTTTGCAGAGCCGCCCTGGCCTGCGGACATGCAGGTCTTCGAACTGGCGAGTGAACGCATCGGCCCGGTCTTGAGCCCTCGTTTCGCGCGATTCGAGACGCTCCGCCACGCGCCGGCGCACGCATTGCAGGGCGAGCCTCTTCTGCAAACCTTGTCACGTTTGCAAGCATGGCCCAGTTGGGCGAAGCAGAACGGCATCGATCCCGACGCGATGCACTACGGCCAGGGTTTCGAGCATCTTTATTACTTGCTGGAGGCTGCCGTTGCAGGACTTGGAATCGCCATCGCCCCGGAGCCGCTGGTCGCGGACGACCTAAAAGCAGGACGCCTCGCTGCGCCATGGGGTTTCAGTGAAACCCCGGCGCAACTGGCGTTGTGGGTACCCAAACGTGCTGCGGACGGACGCGCGCAGCAGCTTGCTCAGTGGCTCAAAAACGAGCTTGAGCGTTCGGGTAAGGTGTAATCAGTGACCGCGCTTAACCAGCAGATAAGCTGCCAGCAGACCGATTGCACCCACGGCAACACCCGCAGTGGTCCAAGGGTGTTCCTGGGCGTAGTCACGCGTGGCAACGCCGGTTTCGCGTGTTTTCACTTTGACGTCTTCATAGACATCGCTCAGCAGGCTGCGCGAATGGCTCAGCGCGCTTTCGGCGTTGGCTTTCAGGGTCTTCAAGGTTTTGCGCGACTCGTCCGAAGCGTCCGACTTCAAGCTCTCAAGTGACTTGAGCAGACTCTCGATCTCGGCTTCCATGCTTTGCAATGACGCTTTACGGGATGACGTGAATGCCATGATTTGACTCTCCTGCGATGATGAGTGGCGTGTGTTGTTTCCGACTACAGGGTTTTCAGAAAGTGCAGTGCGCGTTTCGAAGAGCCGCTTTTTATGAACTTTTCAGCTCAATTGGGCGCCTCAAAGGTAGGCAAGCCACACCGGATGTCAGCAGCACATTCGCTGCTACGCTCCAATCGAAGACCATTTGAGGAAAACTGCCATGACTGATCACCACACCTACAAGATGCTCGAACTGGTCGGCTCGTCGACCACCAGCACTGATGATGCGATTCAGAATGCGATTGCCCAGGCCGCCAAGAGCGTCAAGCTCATGGAGTGGTTCGAAGTGCTGGAGACGCGCGGGCACATCAAGGACGGGAAAGTGGCTCACTTTCAAGTGACCATCAAAGTGGGCTTCCGCATCGATAACAGCTGAAAACCTGAACTTTTGGACTGGCCGAGTGCCACAACCTTCGCTATACATACCCCGCCGTTCGTGAACTCGGACGCGAGGACTCTGTGACGGGCCGCTGATCACCAGCGGCCTATTACGCTTGAAAGCGCCTGACGAGGGAGTGTGACCGATGAAGAAGATTCTTTTGGCGGTTGGGTTGTTGAGTATTGCGGGCACCACCTTGGCGGCCGGGAAGTCGTGCGATGACGTGAAGGCGGACATCGACGCGAAGATCAAGGCCAAAGGTGTGTCGTCCTACACGCTGGAGGCGGTGGACAAAGGCAGCGCCGCAGACGGTAAGGTCGTAGGCACCTGCGACGGCGGCAGCAAGGAAATTGTCTACAAGCGCGGCTGATTCAGCCCGTTGTACACAAAAAACCGACGCGTTTGGCGTCGGTTTTTTTGTGTGCGGAAACTAGCCTTTCGCGACCTGCGCCAGAATCTCGTAAGAGCGCAGCCGGTCAGCGTGCTCATACATGTCGCAGGTAAAAATCAGCTCGTCGGCGTCGGTCTGTTCCAGCAACACGTCCAGCTTGGCGCGGATCTTCTCCGGACCGCCCACCATCGCAAGCCCCAGGAAATCCATCACCGCTTCGCGTTCATGGGGCAGCCAGAGGCCGTTCATGCTCTCGACCGGGGGTTTCTGCATCAGGCTCTGCCCGCGCATCAGGTTAAGAATGCGCTGGTACACCGACGTCACCAGATACTCCGCCTGCTCGTCCGTATCGGCGGCGGCCAACGGCACGCCAAGCATGACGTAAGGCTTGTCGAGCACCTCGGAAGGCTGGAAGTGGTTGCGATAGACCCGAATGGCTTCGTGCATGTAACGCGGTGCGAAGTGCGAGGCGAACGCATACGGCAATCCACGCTGACCGGCCAGTTGGGCGCTGAAAAGGCTTGAACCCAGCAACCAGATCGGCACGTTGGTGTTGGTACCTGGTACGGCGATGACGCGTTGGTGCGGCTGGCGCGGACCGAGGTAGCTCATGAGTTCCGCGACGTCATCGGGGAAGTCATCAGCGCTGCCGGAGCGTTCACGGCGCAGGGCGCGTGCGGTCATCTGATCGGAGCCCGGCGCGCGGCCCAGACCCAGGTCGATACGGCCCGGAAACAGACTGGCAAGGGTGCCGAACTGCTCTGCGATCACCAATGGCGCATGGTTGGGCAGCATCACGCCCCCCGAACCGACGCGGATGGTCGACGTGCCGCCCGCCAGATACGCCAGCAGCACAGAAGTCGCCGAACTGGCGATGCCGTCCATGTTGTGGTGTTCAGCGACCCAGAATCGGTTGTATCCCCATTTTTCGACGTGTTGCGCCAGGTCCAGCGAATTGCGCAGCGAGACGGCCGGGCCTTTGTCTTCGCGAACCGGCACCAGATCGAGGGTGGAAATCTTCACATCAGCTAATCGTTTCATAGGCCGCTGTTGATCCTCTTGGGGCTTGGTCTGACGCCTTAAACGTTTGAGGCGTGAGAGCAAAGCCTGCGTTAAGCCTAAATATTTGCGTTAAGCCATAGGATAAGGCCGGATTTTGAGGTTGCAATGGGCAGAGAGAAAATTCCTACTAATTTGGTCGGATTTTCCATCTTCAAAAAAAGACAAATTCAGCACGCATGTCATAACCGTTGAACTAACTCCCGCCTACACTCCTCAGACTTTTGGTCCACGTGCGATCACTCGCACTTTTTCATTCATGAGGAGACACCATGAGCATCGTCAAGAAAGCATCCGCCCACTGGGAAGGCGACCTGAAAACAGGTATCGGTAGCATCTCCACTGAAACCGGCGTACTGCGTGAAGCCCCTTACGGTTTCAAGGCCCGCTTCGAAGGCGATAAAGGCACCAACCCTGAAGAACTGATTGGCGCAGCCCACGCGGGTTGCTTCTCGATGGCCCTGTCGATGATTCTGGGCGGTGAAAACCTGAAAGCCGACAGCATCGACACCACCGCTGACGTCACACTCGATCAGGTCGATGGCGGCTTCGCGATCACTGCTGTGCACCTCACCCTGAAAGCCAAGGTGCCAGGCGCGACTCAAGAGCAATTCGAGAAATTGACCGCAATGGCCAAAGAAGGCTGCCCGGTCTCCAAGGTGCTGAACGCCAAGATCACGCTGGATGCCACGCTGCTGAGCTGATCCTTCGGTGTTGCAATACCCGATGACCCGCACATGCGGGTCATCTGCGTTTTAGGCCTGAGAGAACCGGCTCGTCGCGGCAAGGTCATATGCAGGGCCGATGCGACTCGCACGGCATCGAAGGAGTCGAACATGAAACGCATCGCCGCAACCCTGATCATCAATGCACTGACCACCAGCGTGTTCGCTGCTCCCAAACCCTGCGAAGAACTCAAGGCCGAAATCGAAGCCAAGATCCAGGCGCAGAACGTCAGTTCATACACGCTGGAAGTCGTCAGCAACGAAGAAGTTCATGACCAGAACATGGTCGTGGGCACCTGCGAAAACGGCACAAAGAAGATCATTTACCAAAAGAATGATCAGTGAGTTCGTACACCGAACACTCTACTGTGGGAGTGAGCTTGCTCACGAAGAGGCCGTGACACCCATCACGCTTCCGGGTCTGTCACTCAGTATTTGAGCAAGCTCACTCCCACAAATCATCACCCGGCAAAACACCGTGTAGCGACGAGCGATGTCACGGAATACAGAAAATATCGCCCTCTTCCGCCAAGACCTTGCGTTGTTCGTCTCGTAGCTGGGCGTCAATGCTGTTGGCGATATGGCGCACGTCGAGGCGATAACGGTGGCCTGCCTCGAAATGGTCGTAATTGATCGTCACGTAGCAGGTCAGTTCGTTATAGATGTCCATCGACAGCCCCAGCCCTCCGGGTGCGTACTCATAGTCGTAGCGCACTTCCAGCTTGTGCTTGCCAGGAGTGACCTGAAAATAGCGGCCATCTTCCGTACGTACACCGTCCAGCTTGTCAGCCATCAGCGTCTTGCCGGTGTAGGTGTGAAGGTCGACCCAGGCTTGTTGCGGATCGACCGCGGGCAATGGCCCTGCGCATCCGGCCAGCAGAATCAGGGCAATGATCGACAGGGGCAGGCGCATGGCAGACTCCGCATTCAGGCTGATGACGAGGGTGGTTGCGTCGCAGGCCGGCTCTGCGGCATAACAGCTGACGCTGTGCATCTTGTGTTTTTTCTTCGTTAAGGCCGCTGAATGAATCGATTCAAAACGACGTGGTTCCGGCGCGGCGTACCGATGCTGGCGATTTTACTCCTCAGCGGCTGTTCCAGTCTTTCCTATTACACGCAGTTGGCCAGCGGCCAGTTGGCCTTGCTCCGGGCGCGCGAGCCAGTGAGCGATGTCATTGCCGATCCGCAGCGTGATCCCAAGCTGCGCGACCGGTTGCTCAAGTCGCAGCAGGCCCGCGAGTTCGCCAGCCAGCACCTCCATCTGCCGGATAACCAAAGCTATCGACTGTTCGCCGACATCCACCGGCCCTATGTGGTCTGGAACGTCTTCGCCACGGGCGAGTTTTCCCTTGATCCGGTGACCCACTGCTTCCCCATCGCAGGTTGCGTCGCCTATCGCGGTTACTACGACCAGAACGCGGCGCGAGGGGAAGCGGCGTTGCAGAAGCTTGAAGGCAAGGACGTTTACGTCAGCGGCGTCGAGGCCTATTCGACCTTGGGCTGGTTCAACGACCCCATCATCAGCTCAATGATGACCTGGGGTGATGAACGGCTGGCGACGCTGATTTTTCACGAGCTGGCGCACCAGCGGTTTTATGTGAAGGACGACAGCGAATTCAATGAGTCCTACGCCACTTTCGTGGAAGAAGAAGGCACCCGGCAATGGCGCGCAGCGCGCGGGTTGCCGCCCGAGACGGCATCATCGGAAACGCAACGTCGCGATCAACTCACTCAGTTGGTGCTCACAACCCGGGATCGTCTCAAAGCGCTCTACGCCGAACCTCTTGGCGCGGACGTCATGCGCCAGCGCAAGGCGGAGGAATTCGAGCGTCTGCGCAGTGAATACCGACAGATGCGCGACAGCCAATGGGGCGGCGACAAGCGTTTCGACGCATGGGTGTACGCGCCCATGAACAACGCCCGGTTATTGCCGATCGGGCTCTACGATCAGTGGGTGTCCTCGTTCGAGGCGCTGTTCAGGCAGGTGAACGGTGACTGGACGGCGTTTTATGCAGCCGTCGAAAAGATCGGCGGATTGTCCAAGAACGAGCGCAAGGCCGCGCTGGAGCGGTTGGCGAAGCCTTGAGCCTGACCTGGGATCCTACAACGTGATGTGGTGCTGTCAGGACTTGAGAAACGCCTGATGCAGCGCTTTCAGCGATTCAAAGTGATACGTCGGCGCCTCGGCTTCCAACTCTTCGCGGCTGCCAAACCCATACCCCACCGCCGCCACGTCCAGCCCGTTGCGCTTGCCGCCAATCAGGTCGTGCTTACGGTCGCCGATCATCAACGTCTGCCTGGGATCGAGTTTTTCTTCGTCCAGCAGGTGACGAATCAACTCAACCTTATCGGTCCGCGTGCCGTCCAGCTCGCTGCCGTAGATCAGCTTGAAGTGCCGCGCAAAGTCGAAATGACGGGCGATCTCATGGGCGAATACCCACGGCTTGGACGTCGCGATAAACAACGTGCGGCCTTGGTCGGACAGCAAGTCGAGCAGCTCGAAAACGCCATCGAACACCAGGTTTTCGTACAGGCCGGTGACCTTGAAACGCTCGCGATAGAAACCTACCGCTTCCCACGCTTTGGCCTCATCGAAATCGTAGGCGCGCATGAATTGTTGAAGCAGGGGCGGCCCGATGAAGTGCTCAAGGCGTGTGATGTCGGGCTCATCGATCCCCAGTTTGCTCAGGGCGAACTGGATCGAGCGAGTGATGCCTTCGCGTGGATCGGTCAGGGTGCCGTCCAGGTCGAACAGGATATTCTGGTAATGCATGTCGTCTCTCAGAAGCTTGAAGCGAATGTCTGGGTGATGCACTTAGCCTGTGGGAGCGAATTTATTCGCGAGAGGCCCGTAGTTCTTTAGAAAATGCGTCGAATGGACCGACGTCTCGCGAATGAATTCGCTCCCACAGGTTAATCAGTGTCCAGGGGAAAGCTGTCTAGCTCAGCAGGGTTTGTCGAAACCCTCGGCCAGATGCTGGTCTTTGAGCTTCACGTAATTGGTCGCGCTGTAGGGGAAGAAGGCGATTTCCTTCTCGGTCAGCGGGCGAGCCTGTTTCACCGGCCGGCCGACATACAGAAACCCCCTTTCCAGGCGCTTGCCCGGCGGCACCAGGCTGCCAGCGCCAATGATCACTTCGTCTTCGACGACGGCGCCGTCCATGATCGTGCTGCCCATCCCGATCAGGATGCGGCTGCCGATGGTGCAGCCGTGCAGCATGACTTTGTGGCCGATGGTCACTTCGTCGCCGATCAACAGCGGAAAACCGTCCGGGTTGAAGGGCCCGGCGTGGGTGATGTGCAGCACGCTGCCGTCCTGAACGCTGGTGCGGGCGCCGATACGGATGCGGTGCATGTCGCCGCGAATCACCGTCAGTGGCCAGACGGAGCTGTCAGCGCCGATCTCGACATCGCCTATGACGACGGCTGAATGATCGACAAACGCCCGGTCGCCAAGGGCCGGGGTGTGATTCTGGAAAGTGCGAATAGCCACAATAGGCTCCTTCTCTGGCGCTGATAGCTGCGGTCAGCGCCGATTGTAATTAAGATGCTCAGGTGTTTCTTCCAGCCAAGGTGCCAAACCGTGAGCGCGAACAACCCTCTTTTGCAATCGTACGACCTGCCACCTTTCTCGGCGATTCGCGCCGAGCACGTAAAACCTGCCATTGACCAGATTCTTGCCGACAACCGCGCCGCGATTGCCGACATCCTCGCCAAGCAAGGCAAGCAGCCTACATGGGCTGGCCTGGTGCTGGCGATGGACGAGCTGAATGATCGTCTGGGCGCGGCCTGGAGCCCGGTCAGCCACTTGAACGCCGTGTGCAACAGCGCCGAACTGCGCGAAGCCTACGAGTCGTGCCTGCCCGCATTGAGCGCGTACTCCACTGAAATGGGCCAGAACCGCGAGCTGTTCCAGGCATTCGAAGCCTTGGCCAACAGCCCGGAAGCCGCCGGTTTCGACGTGGCGCAGAAAACCATTCTGGAACACTCGCTGCGTGACTTCCGTCTGTCGGGCATCGACCTGCCGCCCGAGCAGCAGAAGCGTTACGCCGAAGTGCAGAGCAAACTGTCGGAGTTGGGCAGCCAGTTCTCCAACCAGTTGCTCGATGCAACGCAAGCCTGGACCAAGCACGTCACGGACGAAGCGGTTCTCGCCGGTCTGACCGATTCGGCCAAGGCGCAAATGGCCGTTGCGGCCAAGGCCAAAGACCTCGACGGTTACCTGATTACCCTGGAATTCCCGAGCTACTACGCGGTGATGACCTACGCCCAGGACCGCGCGCTGCGCGAAGAAGTCTATGCCGCCTACTGCACCCGTGCGTCGGACCAAGGCCCGAACGCCGGCAAGAACGACAACGGTCCGGTCATGGAACAGATCCTCGACCTGCGTCAGGAGTTGGCAAAACTGCTGGGTTTCGCGAGCTTCTCGGAGCTGAGCCTGGCGACCAAGATGGCCGAGTCCAGCGATCAGGTGCTGAGTTTCCTGCGTGACCTGGCCAAACGCAGCAAGCCGTTCGCCGCTCAAGACCTGCAACAGCTGAAAGCCTATGCCGCCGAACAGGGCTGCCCGGACCTGCAAAGTTGGGACAGCGGCTTCTACGGCGAAAAACTGCGTGAACAGCGTTACAGCGTCTCTCAGGAAGCACTGCGCGCCTACTTCCCGATCGACAAAGTGTTGACCGGGCTGTTTGCCATTGTGCAAAAACTGTACGGCATCGAAATCGCCGAGCAGAAAGGCTTTGATACGTGGCACCCGGACGTTCGCCTCTTCGAGATCAAGGAAAACGGTCAGCACGTCGGCCGCTTCTTCTTCGACCTCTATGCCCGCGCCAACAAGCGTGGCGGCGCATGGATGGACGGTGCGCGTGACCGTCGTCGCACCTCGGCCGGCTCGCTGCAAAGCCCTGTCGCCAATCTGGTGTGTAACTTCACCCCGGCGGCACCGGGCAAACCTGCCTTGCTGACCCACGATGAAGTCACGACGCTGTTCCACGAATTCGGCCACGGTCTGCATCACCTGCTGACTCGCGTCGAACATGCGGGCGCCTCGGGCATCAATGGCGTGGCGTGGGATGCGGTCGAGCTGCCAAGCCAGTTCATGGAGAACTGGTGCTGGGAGCCGGAAGGTCTGGCGCTGATCTCCGGCCACTACGAAACCGGCGAGCCGCTGCCACAGGACCTGCTGGAAAAAATGCTCGCGGCGAAGAATTTCCAGTCCGGACTGATGATGGTCCGTCAACTGGAGTTCTCGCTGTTCGACTTCGAACTGCACGCCACCCACGGCGACGGTCGCACCACGCTGCAAGTGCTGGAAGGCGTGCGTGACGAGGTGTCAGTGATGCGTCCGCCTGCGTACAACCGCTTCCCCAACAGCTTCGCGCACATCTTCGCGGGCGGTTACGCGGCAGGTTATTACAGCTACAAGTGGGCTGAAGTGCTGTCGGCAGACGCCTTCTCCAAGTTCGAAGAAGACGGCGTACTCAATGCCGAAACCGGTCGCGCGTTCCGTGAAGCGATTCTGGCCCGTGGCGGCTCCCAGGCGCCGATGGTGCTGTTCGTCGATTTCCGCGGACGCGAGCCTTCGATTGACGCACTCTTGCGCCACTCCGGCTTGAGTGAGGAAGCGGCAGCATGACCGATACACCGCACGTGATTACCAAGAAACGCTTCATCGCCGGGGCGGTCTGCCCGGCGTGCAGCGAGCCTGACAAGTTGATGATGTGGAGCGAAGACGATGTTCCGCACCGCGAGTGCGTGGCCTGCGGGTATTCCGACACGCTCAATGCCCAGGGTCAGTCGATCCCGAAAGAACTGGGGACTCGTGTCAACAAGGCGCCGGTAAAACCCGCCGATCCGAAGGTTCAGGGTGTGCAGTTCTTTCCGAACCCGAAGCTGAAAAAGCCGGTTGATCCCAGCTGATTCCACAGGTGGCGTGACAAGAAAAGGGATGCCCGTGGGCATCCCTTTTTTATGTCTGTCTCCGTCCGTTATTTTTCGCCGCGGATGTACCCGAACGAAATCTTCCCGTCGATATGCCGGGTGTGATTGGTGACCCGCACGTCGAGGTTTTCGTAACGATGGTCGAAGCTCGGAATCACCAGCGGTGCAGTGATATCGCGCAAAATTTCCACATCCGTTCGCCCTTCGTTGTGCCGACCTTCGGGATGCCCCGTGAGCGTGAACATACTGCCGGCTTTGGCCTTGATGATTTTCGCAGAGCGGATTTCATCGTTGGAGCAGCCAAACGAATTACTTTTCATCTTGAAGTTGTGATGCGAGTTGAACGGAACAACGCAGTCCAGATTCTGGCTGGCGTTATTGCCCTCGTAGAACGCAATCGATGCGTCGGCGAAGCCCTGGGGCGTTTTCCCTATTTCAATGCGAGAAACCTTGCCGTTCAACCCGTTATTGCGGTTGAACACGGCTCGGTATGCCGGTTCGCTCCGGTCCTGTTCGAATGACGGAAGGATCAGGTGTTCATTGATCCTCACGTCCCGCAGCACGTCCACAATTAAGTGGTCGTCCTGTTTGTCGCCTGCCGGATTGTCGTAAAGCGTGATACGCGTGCCTTTCGAAATCCCCGACAACGACATTGAGCGGGCTTCATCGTTCTCGCAGCCATTGGCCTTGCGATTGACTACCCCGGCTTTAACAGGGATCACACAAACGATGTCTTCTTTCTTGGTCGCACCGTTGCCTTCGTACAAATAGATCCCGCCATTGTTCAAGCCACTGACGTAGCGATCCACTTCGCCGCTCGCATAGTTGTTGACGCCCACGAAGTTAGGCACCACACCGCAGTTGTCTTGACGACGCTGCAGGTACGTCATGTTGTTGTCGTACTTGGCGGAGTCCATCGTGGTAGAAGTCCCGTGATGAAACTGGTTCATCAGGAACAGCCGCTTCCATTGTTTTTGTGTCGAGGGGTCGACGAGTTCTGTCTTCAGCGGCAGGTCACTCCAGCGTGTTGGGCAGGACCAGTTGTGCGCTTTTTCGACATTCGTGGCCATGAGGCCCAAGGTCGACCAATCGTTCTGGACGAGCCAGTCTTGATCGAACAGTACGGTGATCGGCTTACCCTGAACCATGTAGTCGCCCGCTATTTCAGACTTGTCGGTAAGAAAAATCAGTCGATTATTCTTCGCCGCCATTTCCCGCAACGTCGGCCAGCGGGCCGCCGGAAAATTCGCCGGGTTGAAGGACAGACTTGCCAGATCCGGAAGCGTGCTGAAGACTTGCTGAAGCTGATCGCGACTGACGTAGGTTTCCAGGAAGATCGTGACAACTTCTGAGGGATTGGCTTTCAGAAAGGGAATGAACTCGTTTTTTAACTGCGAGGAAAACGCCCCGTAGCAGGCCAGTTTCTTATGGCAGACCTTGATGGCCAGCTCAGGTCGGACAGCGTTGGTATCAGGGTAGATATCAATCATGAAACCCCGGACGCCGTCTTTTAGTTGCGCGGGCATTTCCTTGAGGTTCTGGTTAATTTTTTCGTAAGAGTTATGGGTGGTCACCCAGGAATATTCGTTGAATGGCTTGTCTCGCGAATCAACAAGCGCTGCATGAGCGCCTAACGTGACCGATGCACAAACCGCCGCCACGATGGCGACGAGGGGGTACTGTTTTTTCACTGTCGAAATCCTTTTCGATGAGTGTTTTGGTTTATTCAAAGCGTCTTTCTTGTCGCTCTATGGCGTCTTGGCGCCGGGGTCATTAGTAGCCGTTCAGAAAAAGGCATGCAAACTCGGCGCTATTTCCGTGTGTGTCGAGATCAAGGCGTTGAAGCCCTGCGTCGTAGATAAAATACCGAGCAATCAGGTGCGCACCACAGGCGCCGTTGATCGCTCGGACGCTAAATTTTTCAGTTGCCACGTGGAGGCAGTGTGGGTTTCGCGATACTGTATAAATACACAGTTATCGGGATTGATCGCATGTCCACTCCACTGCCCCCGCGCGGTCGCGGCACCGCCACCAATCCGCACAATCGTTTTGCGCCGAATCGATCAGTGGCCGAGGACGATGGCTGGTATCAGGAGGTCCCCGTCACTCAAGGCACCACCGTCACGCTGGAAACCGCCAAAAGCATCATTGCGCGTAATTCCTCGCCGGACATTCCTTTCGATCGGTCGATCAATCCTTACCGTGGTTGTGAGCACGGTTGCATCTACTGCTATGCGCGGCCTAGTCATGCCTACTGGGACATGTCGCCGGGGCTGGATTTCGAGACGAAGCTGATCGCCAAGACGAACGCTGCGGCGTTGCTTGAGCAGCAACTGTCCAAGCCGGGCTACAGCGTTGCGCCGATCACCCTGGGCGCGAACACCGACCCGTATCAGCCCATCGAGCGTGAGTACAAGATCACTCGCGCCACCCTGGAAGTGCTGCTGCGCTACCGTCATCCGGTGACGATCATTACCAAAGGCTCGTTGATTCTGCGCGATCTGGACCTTTTGGCCGAATTGGCAAAGCGGCGCCTGGTATCGGTGTTCATCAGCCTGACGTCACTGGACGACGAGCTCAAACGCATTCTCGAACCGCGAGCGGCGGCGCCCAAGGCCCGATTGCGGGCGATCAGGGTGCTGCGTGACGCCGGCGTACCTGTGGGCGTGCTCCTGGCCCCGATCATTCCCATGATCAATGACATGGAACTTGAAAAGCTGATGAGCGAGGCCAAGGCCGCCGGTGCCTTGAGTGCGAGCTACGTGATGCTGCGGCTGCCGCTGGAGGTCGCGCCGCTGTTCGAGGAGTGGTTGCAGGCACACTATCCTCAGCGCGCCGAGCACGTGATGAGTCTCGTCCGGCAGAGTCGTGGCGGTCAGGTGTACGACAGCCGCTTCGGCTCGCGAATGCGCGGCGAAGGAGTATTCGCAGAGCTGCTGGCACAGCGCTACAGTATTGCGGTGAAGAAACTGGGCCTGAACGCGCGAGACAGTTTCAAACTTGATTGCGAGGCGTTTTGCCCGCCCGGCGGTCAGATGTCGTTGTTGTGACTCGGGTGGCGTCTTAACTGTATTGCGGCTCATCTGTAGGCGCGTGGCTTGTCTCTGGGCCGCATCCGGACGATCTGCCGCGAAGCGGTAGCACGACGGCTACCTTCGGAAGCGACCCCGAAGCAATCGCGGGACAAGCCACGCGCCTGCAGGCTTGCCGAGATTAAGATTTTCTTAAGCAAGACCCGCGGTCTAGAGCGATGCATTCAGTTTCAATTAAGTTTGGGCCGTTAGGGTAACCGCAAGTGACCGGCTGGTCGCGTGCAAAGGGAATTGTCCGTAATGCCAGAAAAAAGTGGGTCGTCCACCGGGAAACACGGGAAAATCCACTTCAATCCGACAGTGAGGATCAGACATGAGTAACCAGGATAAGCCGCAGTCGGCCGCCTCGGCAGGCGCTTCGACTACAGAATCCGCTGATGTAGCGCTGCAGCACATCGTTGATGGCTTCAAGCATTTCCGCCATGACGTCTTCCCGCAGCAGGAAGAGCTGTTCAAGAAACTCGCGACGGCACAGCATCCAAGAGCGATGTTCATTACCTGTGCCGATTCGCGCATCGTTCCTGAGCTCATTACCCAAAGCTCGCCGGGCGATCTTTTCGTGACGCGTAACGTGGGCAACGTCGTACCGCCTTACGGGCCGATGAACGGGGGCGTTTCAACCGCCATCGAGTACGCCGTGCTGGCGCTGGGTGTGCAGCACATCATCATTTGCGGACATTCCGATTGCGGCGCCATGCGTGCCGTACTCAACCCGGACACCCTGGAGAAGATGCCGACGGTAAAGGCCTGGCTGCGTCATGCCGAAGTCGCCAAGACCGTCGTGCAGGACAATTGCAGCTGCACGGGCGAGCACGAAACCATGCACGTGCTGACCGAAGAAAACGTCATCGCGCAATTGCGCCATTTGCAGACGCATCCTTCGGTGGCCTCGAAGATCGCCGCCGGGCAGTTGTTCATTCATGGCTGGGTGTACGACATCGAGACCAGTGAAATCCGGGCCTACGATGCCGAGCAAGGGACATTCCTGCCCCTCGACGGCGAACACTCCATTCCAATGGCGACGCCTCGAAAGCGCTATTGACGATCAGCGACTGATCACACCCAAGAGCCTGTGAATCCACTTCACAACTGACGGTTCGAACCTCTTTCAAGCTCGTAGCGGCCGCGCTTTGCGCGTGCCGTCGGGCGTTGTCACGTCTGAAGATTTACCGGAGAGTCGTCATGGCTACTACAGATCTCAAATCCTTGTTACCACGGGAGCTGCTGGCTTCCGTGGTGGTGTTTCTGGTGGCCCTGCCACTGTGCATGGGTATCGCCATCGCCTCGGGCATGCCGCCAGCCAAAGGCCTGATCACCGGCATCATTGGCGGCCTGGTGGTCGGCTGGCTTGCGGGTTCGCCGTTGCAGGTCAGCGGTCCGGCGGCAGGTCTTGCGGTGTTGGTGTTCGAGCTGGTCCGTGAGCATGGGATGGCGATGCTTGGGCCGATTCTGCTGTTGGCCGGCGCCCTGCAACTGCTGGCGGGCCGCTTCAAGCTCGGTTGCTGGTTTCGCGTGACGGCGCCTGCGGTTGTCTACGGGATGCTCGCCGGGATTGGTGTTTTAATCGTGCTTTCCCAAGCCCATGTGATGTTCGACAGCGGGCCCAAACCCTCCGGTCTGGATAACCTGATCGCTTTCCCGCAGACCCTGTTGGGCGCTGTCGGTCCAGGCAGCGGCATGCAAGCCGGTCTGCTCGGCCTGGGCACCATCGCTGTGATGTGGTTGTGGGAAAAGCGCCGGCCTCATGCACTGCGTTTTGTGCCAGGTGCGCTGCTGGGCGTGGGCATTGCCACGGCGGTGAGTCTGTTCATGAGTTTGCAGGTCAAGCGCGTGGAAGTGCCGGCCAACCTCGCTGAAGCCATCGACTGGCTGCGCCCTGCCGACCTGCTGAACCTGGCTGACCCTGCGATCCTGATCGCGGCCATCGCCGTGGCATTCATTGCCAGCGCCGAGACGCTGTTGTCCGCTGCTGCGGTGGATCGCATGCACGACGGCCAGCGTTCGGATTTCGATAAGGAACTCAGCGCTCAAGGTGTTGGCAATATGCTCTGCGGTCTGGTCGGCGCGCTGCCGATGACAGGCGTGATCGTGCGCAGCTCGGCCAACGTGCAAGCCGGTGCGAAAACGCGCCTCTCGGCGATGTTCCACGGCCTGTGGCTGCTGGCGTTCGTGTTGCTGCTGTCCAGCGTGCTGCAAAGCATTCCGGTGGCGAGTCTGGCGGGCGTGCTGGTGTACACCGGTTTCAAACTGGTGGACCTCAAGGCGCTGCGTGGCCTGGGTCGTTATGGCCGCATGCCGATGTTCATCTACGGCGCGACAGCGTCGGCGATCATCCTGACGGATCTGTTGACCGGCGTGCTGATTGGCTTCGGACTGACACTGGTGAAGCTGGCGCTCAATGCGTCGCGTCTGAAGATCAACCTGGTGGATCTGGAGGCCGAGGGGGAGATGGAGTTGCGTCTGAACGGCGCCGCGACGTTCCTCAAGGTTCCGGCGCTGACCCAGGCGCTGGGGGCGGTGCCGCCAGGCACGACGTTGCACGTACCGTTGAGCAACCTGAGTTACATCGACCATTCCTGTCTTGAGTTGCTGGAGGAATGGGGGCGCGCCAATGCCGCGCAAGGCTCGCGCTTGTTGCTGGAACAGCGCTTGCTCAAGCGGCGCGTTGAAGGGCGGATCCGGACGTCGATTGGTGGCGCGGCGTTGCATTGATGTCAGAGTGAGGCAGCCCTCCACCATTCCCCGTGGGAGCGAGCTTGAACTGGCCTAATGATCTCGGACACCTCTTAAGGGCGATATGATTCGCCTATTCAGGAGGCTCCATGCAAGAACGAAAGACCTATACCCGCGAGTTCAAGCAACGTGCCGCAAGCATGGTTCTTGA
>Ga0213828_1000194_pt1 | contig 64749 bp, 65 predicted proteins | sample MC6MC0897MG_FD_180664 | JGI IMG/M metagenome (GOLD analysis project Ga0213828, IMG submission 180664) | Enriched soil aggregate microbial communities from Iowa State University, Ames, United States - MC6-MC0897-MG | ecosystem: Environmental > Terrestrial > Soil > Unclassified | place: USA: Iowa...
TTTAACTCATTGAATCTCAAGGAGTTTTTCGTTCCGACTACGCTGGAAGTGGGGCGCATTATAAGGGGATTCGAAATCGCGTCAACCCTTAATGTTCATTAAAGTGAAATAACCGCAGAAAAGACCGCATCAAGGCTGACAGGTGCCCGCCATTACCCTTTCGGCGCCTATGAGATCGAGCGCCGCCCGCGCGGCGCATCGCGACGCAAGGCCGCTCCTACATTTGTTTCGGGCCAGTTATTGGTGAGGGATTGGCGCGCGGCCACCACCCTTACACCCAATAATCCATTGCCCCGCAGCCCCACAAGTGCGCACTATAGTGCACACCCACGCCTGCTCAAGGATCGCCGCACATAAATGAACACCCAAGCCCGCAGCCTGGCCGCCACGCTCTTTCCCATCGGCCTGCTGCTCATCGCCATGGCATCGATACAATCCGGTGCGTCACTGGCCAAAAGCATGTTCCCTATCATCGGCGCTCAGGGCACCACCGCGCTGCGCCTGATCTTCGCCAGCATCATCATGCTGCTGATCCTGCGCCCATGGCGTGTCCGCATGACCGCCAACACCCTGCGCAATGTCATCATCTATGGCATGGCACTCGGCGGCATGAACTTCCTCTTCTATATGTCTCTGCAGACGGTACCTATCGGCATTGCCGTGGCACTGGAATTTACCGGCCCCCTGGCCGTGGCGATCTGCTCTTCGCGCCGCCCGATCGACTTCCTCTGGATCGCCCTGGCGATTGTTGGCCTGTTGCTATTGCTGCCGGCAGGCGATGGTGGGCAAGCACTTGACCCGGTGGGCGCCGCCTACGCATTGGGGGCAGGCGTGTGCTGGGCGCTGTATATCCTGTTTGGCCAACGCGCCGGCGCCGAGCACGGCATCCAGAGTGCCGCACTCGGGGTAGTCGTCGCCGCCCTGTTCGTTGCCCCTATCGGCGTAATCCACGCCGGCAGCGCCTTGCTCACCCCAGCCGTGATCCCAATGGCCTTGGCTGTCGCGGTACTGTCCACCGCCCTGCCCTACAGCCTGGAAATGGTCGCCCTGACACGCATGCCTGCACGCACCTTCGGCACGCTGATGAGTATCGAACCGGCCTTTGGCGCGCTGTCCGGCCTGCTGTTTCTCGGCGAAGTACTCAGTACCACCCAATGGTTGGCAATTCTGGCGATCATCGTCGCATCGGTAGGCACCACGCTGTCCATGCGACAGACGCCCACCCCACCCGTCGCCGCCGACTGATATGAGAAATATTTTCATTTGTGACGGGAATAGTGATTGTAGCGGCCCGTCTCGCTGATTAAGCTGTCACAGCTTCAACATCTTTACGCTATCTACTGGAGCGAACACGGACGCTGGGGAAACTTCAGGAAGAACCAAAGCGATAACGACAGGGCCAGACAGCTGCTCCGCCCTGCATTTAAGGACAGGAATGAAACGTATTTTGCTCATCCTGGCCATCTTGGCTATTGCTGGATGTGCCGCCACGGCCAAGACTGAGGTCAAAAGGGGTAAGAAAGGCCTGCATATCAATTGTTCTGGCCTTTCCTCGTCCTGGGACAACTGCTACAGCAAGGCCGCGACGTCTTGCAGCTCACGTGGCTACAAGGTCATTGCGCGCTCGGGCGACACCGACGAAGAACCCGGCGACTACCTGTTCGGTATCAACCCGGCCGGCTATACCAGCCGCAGCATGATCGTCATCTGCAAGTGATGACCACACGCAATTGAAAAGGGCAGCGCGAACGCTGCCCTTTTCATTGGCCGGTTATCACAGCGACGCGGTGCGCGCCTGCAGCCAGGCCAGCGCCTCGCCTTTCAATAAAGGCGCAAGGCGCTCACGCACCATCGCGTGGTAACCGTTCAGCCAGTCCAGCTCTTCCCTGGCAAGCAACTCGGTCAACAGGCAGCGCGTATCGATCGGGCAAAGCGTCAAGGTCTCGAAATTCAGGAAGTCACCAAAAGCACTCTTGCCCGCTTCACGACTGACCACCAGGTTCTCGATACGAACGCCCCACTCGCGCGGCCGGTAGGTGCCTGGCTCGATTGAGCTGATCATGCCCGCCTGCATCGCAGTTTGCGGCGTGGCTGCCGCCTGATAGGCGATTACCTGTGGCCCCTCGTGCACGTTCATGAAGTAGCCCACCCCATGACCGGTGCCGTGGCCATAGTCCACTTGATCAGCCCAGATCGGTGCCCGGGCAATGGCATCGAGCAGTGGTGAGAGGATCCCGCGCGGGAAGGTGGCCCGCGACAATGCAATCATACCCTTGAGCACACGCGTGCAATCCTGCTTCTGCTCAAGCGTCGGGTTGCCCACCGGCACCATCCGGGTAATGTCGGTGGTGCCGCCCAGGTACTGCCCACCCGAATCGATCAGCAGCAAGCCGTCACCTTCGAGCGTGGCATGGGACTGCTCGGTGGCGCGGTAATGAGGCATCGCACCATTGCCGTTGAAGGCCGCGATGGTCGAGAAGCTCAACGACACGAAGTCGGGGCGTCGGGCACGCGCGGCGCTCAGTTGCTCATCGACCGTCAACTCGGTAATGACCTCCCGGCCCAGGTTTGCGTCCAGCCAGGCGAAGAACTCGCACAAGGCGGCGCCATCCTGCTCCATGACCCGGCGAACGTGCACAAGGTCCTCCTCACGCTTGCACGACTTGCTCAGGGTAGTGGGGTTGATCCCCTCGACCAGTTCCACCCCAGGGCTCAGGTTTTCCAGCAGGCCGCAAGTGACTCGCGCCGGGTCGAGCAACAGCCGGCTCCCTGAGGGCACCGCACCCAGGGCCTGACCTATATCGGCGTAGTCACGCACCTCAATGCCGTCCACCGCCAACACATGGCGCAGATGATCATCGACTTTGTCGCGCCCCACGAACACAGTCGCCTGCTGCTGGCTGATCAGAGCGAACGAAACAAAGACTGGGTTGTAAGACACATCACTGCCGCGCAAGTTGAACAGCCAGGCAATGTCATCCAGGGTAGCGATGAAGTGCCAGTCGGCGCCCTTGGCCTTCAGGCTGTCGCGCAATTGGGCGAGTTTGTCCGCCCGGCTCTGCGTCGCATGTGGCGGCAAGTGCTGATAGACCGGGTTGCTTGGCAACGGCGGGCGCCCCTGCCAAACCTTGCCGAGCAGGTCCTTGTCAGTCACCAACCTTACCTCGCGGGCCTTCAGGCGCTCGCCCAACAGCCGCGCCGACGCCAGGGCCATGACGGCACCGTCCACGGCAACGGCCCCCTTCGGCGCGATGTGCTCACCCAGCCACTCCAGCGCGCCCGGCTTGCCTGGCAGCAGCTTCATCAGTTCGATGCCGCTGCCGGCCAGCTCGTTTTCGGCCTGCTCCCAGTAGCGGCTGTCGACCCAGAGCCCGGCAAAGCCCGCCGTGACCACCAGCGTGCCGACAGAGCCGTGGAAACCGGACAACCATTGGCGCCCCTGCCAGAAGCCGGGCAGGTATTCGGAAAGATGGGGATCGGCCGATGGCACCAGCAGCGCATCGATGCCCTCTGCGGCCATTGCCTGGCGCACCTGCATCAGGCGCTCCGGCACACTCTGCTCAATCGTGGTCTGAACGTTCATGCGCACTCCTGCGAAACATCTTGGCTAATCCAGGCTGTCGATAATGGAACAGCCACCCGAGCCCTGCAATCGCGGCGACCGGCTAGCGGCATGCAATGCCCGGCACGCCCTCTGCAATCAAGACGTTTCCTACAGCTGACCCTACAGAGTCGCGCGGACCACCGATCACATCACGATGAACTTCCCCAAAACGACGGATTCACACACAGTACATTCATTGCAGACAGGCCAACCCCTATGCCCGCTGCCTGCGACTCGAAAACCGGCGTTGTGCTGCTCGACACCCGCGAGCACACGCCCGATCACGAACATGCCGCCCACCTCAAGCTCGCCGATGGCCTGGCACAGCTCCTGGGCTGCCCACGCGTAGACCCTGCCGCACCTGCCACTGCTGCAGACCGCTACTACTATGTACCGACCGAAACGCTGGTCGACCCACAGCGCCATGCCGCGCTGGGTATCCGTACCGAGCAGGACCTGTTCGGCGGGTTGGTCGCCTATCCCTACATGGCGACCAAGGCGATCTCCCATCCGCTGCCGGCCGACGCCAGCTTCCCGCCAGGCTGGACCGACGCCTTCGCCCTGCAGGCCAGCGATGCGTTGCTGCGGGGCTACACCGTGTTCAGCAAAACCGATGCCCGCACTGCGGCACGCTTGCTGCTGCTCGACGGCCCAGTGCGCATCAAGCCGGTGTTGGCTTGCGCCGGCCGCGGGCAACAGGTGATCGATACAGCGGATGCGCTGGAGCCTTTGCTGGCCGACATGGATGATCAGGCCCTGGCAGTGTGGGGCCTGGTACTTGAAGAAGACCTGAGCGAGGTACAGACCTTCAGTGTCGGCCAAGTGCGGGTCGCCGGCCTCACCTGCAGCTACCACGGCACCCAGCAGCTGACCCACGACCATCAAGGCACAGAGGTTTATGGCGGCTCCGACCTGATCGTGGTGCGCGGTGACTATCAGGCACTGCTGCAACTGCCACTGGAAGACCACCTGCGCCTGGCGATCAACCAGGCCATGGCCTACGAACGGGCGGCCGAGCAGCACTTCCCGGGCTTCGTCGCATCAAGGCGCAACTACGACATCGCGCGCGGCACCACCGCCCAAGGCCATGTGCGCAGCGGCGTGCTTGAACAGTCCTGGCGCCTAGGGGGTGCCAGCAGTGCAGAACTGCTGGCCCTGCAGGCCTTCGCCGATGACCCCGCCCTGCAACGGGTTCGCGCTTCCACCCACGAAGTGTTCGGTACGCCCGACCTGCCCACTGACGCCACCCTCTTTTACCAAGGAATCGACAGTGAACTCGGACAACTCAGCAAATATGCACGGATTCGCGAACATGACCATTCAGAGTGAGACCATCGAACTGCAGGTCGAGAACGACACCATCGTCGGCACCCTGGTCAGCCCTGGCAGCAAGATGCCAGGCATACTCTTCGTCCACGGCTGGGGCGGCAGCCAGCAACGCGACCTGGCCCGCGCCCGGCATATCACCGGGCTGGGGTGCGTGTGCATGACCTTCGACCTGCGCGGGCACGAGAAGACCGAAAGCCAGCGCCTGACCGTCACCCGCGAACAGAACCTCAACGACTTGCTGGCCGCCTACGACCGCCTGGTCAGCCACCCGTCCGTGGACAGCAGTGCCATCGCCATCATCGGCAGCAGCTACGGTGGCTACCTGGCCACTCTGCTGACCCGGCTGCGGCCAGTGAAATGGCTGGCACTGCGGGTACCCGCCATGTACTGGGACGACGAGTGGGATAACCCCAAGCAAACCCTTGATCGGCAGCGGCTTAACGCCTACCGCAAACGCCCGCTTGGCCCGACGGACAACCGTGCCCTGGCCGCGTGCGCGGAATTCGGTGGTGATGTATTACTTGTGGAGTCTGAACAAGACGACTATGTGCCCCACAGCACACTGATGAGCTACCGCTCGGCGTTCGTCAGCGCCCATTCGCTGACCCACCGCATCGTCGACGGTGCCGACCACGCGCTGTCCAGCGAAGAGAGCCAGAAAGCCTACAGTTCGATCCTTGCCTCCTGGATCGGCGAAATGGTCGTAGGCGCGCGCCTGGATCGCTACCCGCACTACGCGCCCTGGTATGCCTGAGGCTCGCCGACCTGGCAGTGCAGGCCACCATCGGCGCCACGTACGAGGCTGCGCAATGTCTGGTAGGCAGCAAAGTTGACGCCGCGCGCCTGATGCTGGCACAGCAGGTCGAAGAAAGGCTCCTCGGCGAAGTCAGCCGCAGCTGCCGCCCAAGCCTGCCGCGATTGCCATTGCAGATACTGCAAGACCCGGCTGCCATCGTCACTGGCCTGGATGCTCACGCCCTGCAAGCCTTCACAGCGCGTTGCCAGTTCCTCGCTGCGCGCCACCAACGCCTGGGCCAATGCCACCTGGCGCATGGCCGGGACTTCATATTCGATCATCTGGGTAAACCACAGAGAGTGAGGCGTCGCCCTCATGAACAGTCTCCTTGCTCTGGACGCTATCAGCGTGATGGTGAGCAGGGTAAAACCTCAAGCTAAGTCAAGGTCAAGTGGTTTTTTCGTCAGAAGACGCAAAAGCGCTGCAGTTGAACCCTCAGGTCGATGTACACACGCTATGGTCATTCAACGACTACCGCCGCAGGAGGCAACATGAGCAAGCAAGCGCTGATCATCATCGACATCCAGAACGACTATTTCCCCGGTGGCAAATGGACCCTCGACGGCGCCGAGCAGGCAGCCGACAACGCCGCCCGGCTGCTGGCCGCCGCACGCGACCGGGGCGACCTGGTGGTGCATGTGCGGCATGAATTCGAAAGCGCCGATGCGCCGTTCTTCACGCCGCAGTCACCAGGGGCGGCCATCCATGCCAAGGTCGAGCCCGTGACCGGCGAACCCGTGGTACTCAAGCACAAGGTCAATGCGTTTCTCGGCACCGGCCTCAAGGATACGCTGGACCAGCATGGGGTTCAGGCGTTGACCATCGTCGGCAGCATGAGCCATATGTGCATCGATGCAGCAACCCGAGCCGCCGCCGATTTTGGCTACGAAGTGACCGTGGCCCACGATGCCTGCGCCACCCTGCCCCTGGATTTCAATGGTAAACAGGTGCCGGCGGCCCATGTGCACGACTCGGCGATGGCTGCACTGGCATTTGCCTATGCCAAGGTGGTGAAGACCGACGACCTGTTGCCCCCCAAGGCTTGACGCTTGTGAACTGCGCCCCTTTCGCGACGCAAGGCCGCTCCTGCAAGGGTCAGATCACCACGTTGCGGACAAAGCGCACAGCCACGGCGCCATCATTGCGATAGGCATAACGGCAGTTGCTGGGGAACACATGAAACTGGCCGACCTGCAAGCGGTGCTCGGCGTCTTCGATGACCAGTGTGAGCTGCCCTTCGGCCACATAGATCTGCTCGCTCCAGCCATCGGCATCCGCCTCGCTGAGGTAGCACTCGCCCGGCGCCAACGTCCATTCCCAAAGCTCGACCTCACGCCGGGCGGTGCTGCTACCCAGCAGCACCGCCTTGCTTTGCGGATGTTCGCCAGCCCAGGCCAGTTCATCGATACGGCTCGGGTCGCGCTGCTCAGGCGCCTGGATCAAGGTACTGAATGCTACGCCGAGGGCTTCGGCAATCAGATCGAGGGTGGTGAGGCTGACATTCTTCTCACCCGCCTCGATCGCCACCAGCATCCGCCGGCTGACGCCAGAGCGCTCGGCCAGGGCCGACTGGCTCATACCGGCTGCGTTACGCAGGCGCCGAACGTTGAGGCTGACATGCTGCAGCACCGAGGCGCGGTGTGTGGGATTTTTGTGCACGTTGTTGCTCGCTGATCGTGGCTGCGCAGTATACTGCCCACTTTGCGCAGATTGTGCGCCGGCCCCTCCGAGTGTGCAAGACCATGACCCACCCCAGCCGCAAACCGAACACTGCCGTCTCTTTTCGCCTGAGCAAGGCTGAACTGGTGCTGGTCTTCATCACCATGCTGTGGGGCGGCACCTTCTTGCTGGTGCATAACGTGATGACGGTAAGCGGCCCGATGTTCTTCGTCGGCCTGCGTTTCGCTGCGGCGGCGTTGTTCGTGGGGGTGGTCTCGGCGCGTGCACTGCCGGGGCTGACGCTTACCGAGCTCAAGGCCGGCGTGCTGATCGGCGTGTCGATCATGCTGGGCTACGGTTTGCAGACCATGGGCCTGCAAACCATCAGCAGCAGCCAGTCAGCCTTCATTACCGCGCTATATGTGCCCTTCGTGCCGCTGCTGCAATGGCTGGTGCTCGGCCGCCGGCCCGGCCTGATGCCAAGCATTGGCATCTGCCTGGCATTCTGCGGCTTGATGCTGCTGGCCGGGCCAGAGGGCGGCACCTTGCACTTCAGCGAAGGCGAGATAGTGACCCTGGTCAGCGCCATCGCCATTGCTGGCGAAATCATCCTGATCAGCCGCTATGCCGGCCAGGTCGATGTGCGCCGTGTGACCGTGGTGCAACTGGCGACCGCCTCGTTGCTGTCGTTCCTGATGATCGTACCGACCCAGGAACGCATCCCCGACTTCTCCTGGCTGCTGCTGGCCAGTGCCCTGGGGCTTGGCGCCATGAGCGCCGTGATCCAGGTGGCGATGAACTGGGCACAGAAGTCGGTTTCGCCCACCCGCGCCACCCTGATCTATGCCGGCGAGCCGGTGTGGGCCGGGATCGTCGGGCGCCTCGCCGGCGAGCGCCTGCCTGGCGTTGCATTGATCGGCGGGCTGCTGATCGTGATCGCAGTGGTGGTCAGCGAACTGAAGGTGCGCCGCCCCCGCGAAGACGCCGAGGCACGCGAAGCACAGGCCGAACGCGAGCAGCAAGCCGGCCTGTAAAGCGGCCAACTCCAGCTATGCTTTGTAAAAAACTGTTATAAAAAAACACCTTGTCACAGCGTATTTGTACGATTCTGCGACAGCTTGCGTGTTGGTGATCAACTGATCGGCACGTATGATCCTTGCAAACCTCTCCAGAATAGAACGCTATGTCCTTGATAGTGCTATTGCTTCTGCCGTTCGTGGGCAGTTGCCTGGCAGCCGTGCTGCCGCACAACGCACGTAACGCCGAGTCCATATTGGCGGGGCTCGTCGCCTTGGTCGGTACGGTCCAGGTAGCACTGCTGTACCCTCAGGTCGCCCACGGTGGCGTGATTCGCGAGGAATTCCTCTGGCTGCCCAGCCTGGGTTTGAACCTTGTGCTGCGCATGGACGGCTTCGCCTGGCTGTTCTCGCTGCTGGTACTGGGCATCGGCACACTGGTGTCGCTGTATGCCCGCTACTACATGTCACCGCAAGACCCGGTGCCGCGTTTCTTCGCCTTCTTCCTCGCGTTCATGGGCGCCATGCTGGGCCTGGTGATCTCTGGCAACCTGATCCAGCTGGTGTTCTTCTGGGAGCTGACCAGCGTTTTCTCCTTCCTGCTGATCGGTTATTGGCACCATCGCGCCGACGCCCGCCGCGGCGCCTACATGGCGCTGATGGTGACCGGTGCCGGCGGCCTGTGCCTGCTGGTGGGTGCCTTGCTGCTGGGCCACGTGGTCGGCAGCTACGACCTGGACAAGGTGCTGGCCGCGGGTGACGTTATCCGCCAGCACGCACTGTACCCGGTGCTGCTGCCACTGATCCTGATCGGCGCCCTGAGCAAGAGTGCGCAGTTTCCGTTCCACTTCTGGTTGCCCCACGCGATGGCGGCGCCGACCCCTGTGTCCGCCTACCTGCACTCGGCAACCATGGTAAAGGCCGGGGTGTTTCTGCTGGCGCGGCTCTGGCCTGTGCTGTCAGGCAGCGAGGAGTGGTTCTGGATCGTCGGCGGGGCTGGCGCCATCACGCTGCTGCTCGGCGCCTTTGCCGCGATGTTCCAGAACGACCTCAAGGGCCTGCTGGCGTATTCCACCATCAGCCACCTGGGCCTGATCACCCTGCTGCTGGGCCTGAACAGCCCGCTGGCGGCGGTCGCCGCCGTCTTCCACATCCTCAACCATGCCACCTTCAAGGCCTCGCTGTTCATGGCCGCCGGCATCATCGACCACGAGAGCGGTACGCGCGATATCCGGCGCCTCAGCGGCCTGATCCGCCTGGTGCCCTACACCGCCACCCTGGCCATGGTGGCCAGCGCCTCGATGGCCGGCGTGCCGCTGATGAACGGCTTCCTGTCCAAGGAGATGTTCTTCGCAGAAACAGTGTTCATCAGCTCCACGGCCTGGGTCGAAGCCGCCCTCCCGGTGATCGCCACGCTGGCCGGTACCTTCAGCGTGGCCTACGCACTGCGCTTTACCGTCGATGTCTTCTTCGGGCCAACCGCCCAGGACCTGCCCCACACACCTCACGAACCACCCCGCTGGATGCGCGCGCCGGTCGAACTGCTGGTGCTCACCTGCCTGGTGGTAGGCATCTTCCCTGCCCAGTCGGTCGGCCCGTTGCTGGCTGCGGCGGCCCTGCCGGTGGTGGGCGGTACGCTACCGGAATACAGCCTGGCCATCTGGCACGGCTGGAATGCGCCACTGATCATGAGCCTGGTCGCCATGAGCGGCGGCATCGTGCTCTACCTGCTGCTGCGCAAGCAACTGCGCATGGGCCGCTTCCCCTACCCACCACTGATCGAGCGGTTCAACGGCAAGCGCTTGTTCGAGCACGGCCTGGTGCGCCTGATGCTGCTGGCCCGCCGAATCGAAGGCTTGCTGACCACGCGCCGCCTGCAATCGCAGTTGTTCATGCTGGTACTGGCGGCCTTCCTGGCCGGCCTCACGCCCATGCTGTACAGCGGGCTGACCTGGGGTGAGCGCCCGAAAATCCCTGGTTCCGGCGTGTTCGTCGCACTCTGGCTGATCGCCATCGCCTGCGCCATCGGCGCCGCCTACCAGGCCAAATACCACCGTCTGGCCGCCTTGATCATGGTCAGCGTCTGCGGCCTGATGACCTGCATCACCTTCGTCTGGTTCTCGGCGCCCGACCTGGCCTTGACCCAGCTGGTCGTGGAAGTGGTCACCACTGTACTGATCCTGCTCGGCCTGCGCTGGCTACCGCGCCGTATCGAAGGCGTATCACCGCTGCCGGGCAGCCTGGAGCGCGCCCGCATGCGCCGCCTGCGCGACCTGCTGCTGGCGGTGCTGGTGGGTGGCGGCATGGCGGTGCTGTCGTACGCCATGCTCACCCGGCCAACGCCCAACGACATTTCCTCGTTCTACCTGAGCCGCGCCCTGCCGCAAGGGGGTGGTACCAATGTGGTCAATGTGATGCTGGTCGACTTCCGTGGCTTCGACACCCTCGGTGAAATCACCGTGCTGGTCGCCGTGGCCCTGACCGTGTTCGCCCTGCTGCGACGCTTCCGCCCGCCCAAGGAGAGCATGCAGTTGCCCGCCCAGCAGCGCCAGCTGGCGCCCGACGTGGTCACAGACCTGATCAACCCGCGTCACGCCACAGACACCGCGCTGGGCTTCATGATGGTGCCTGCGGTGCTGGTGCGGCTGCTGCTGCCAATCGCCCTGCTGGTATCGATGTACCTGTTCATGCGCGGCCATAACCAGCCTGGCGGCGGGTTCGTCGCCGGCCTGGTGATGTCGGTGGCGTTCATCCTGCAGTACATGGTCGCCGGCACCCAATGGGTCGAGGCGCAAATGAGCTTGCGGCCGCTGCGCTGGATGGGCACTGGCCTGCTGTGCGCGACCCTGACCGGGGTCGGCGCCATGCTGCTGGGTTACCCGTTCCTGACCACGCACACGGCACACCTGCACCTGCCCGTGCTGGGGGATGTGCACGTGGCCAGCGCGCTGTTCTTCGATATCGGCGTGTACACCGTGGTGGTCGGCTCGACCCTGCTGATCCTCACTGCCCTGGCGCACCAGTCGGTGCGCGCCTACCGCCCGGGCAACCCGTCGAAATCCAGCCAAGCAGGAGCCGCCTGATGGAAGAAGTCATTGCAGTCGCCATCGGCGTACTGGCCGCCTCGGGGGTCTGGTTGATCCTGCGCCCACGGACCTACCAGGTGATCATGGGCCTGTGCCTGCTGTCGTACGGCGTCAACCTGTTCATCTTCAGCATGGGCAGCCTGTTCATCGGCAAGGAGCCCATCATCAAGGACGGCGTGACCCAGGACTTGCTGCACTACACCGACCCCCTGCCCCAGGCCCTGGTGCTGACTGCCATCGTCATCAGCTTCGCCATGACCGCACTGTTCCTGGTGGTGCTGCTGGCCTCACGCGGGTTGACCGGCACCGACCATGTGGATGGCCGGGAGCGTGACGAATGAGTGGCATGAGTCAACTGATCGTCGCCCCCATCCTGCTGCCCCTCATCACCGCTGCGGTGATGCTGTTGCTGGGCGAGAAACACCGGCGCATCAAGGCGCAACTGAACCTGCTGTCCACCTTCGCCGGCCTGGCCATCGCGGTCAGCCTGCTGCTGTGGGTGCGCACCCAGGGCCAGGCCGAATCGATCGGTGTGTACCTGCCAGGCAACTGGCCGGCACCGTTCGGCATCGTGTTGGTAGTCGACCATCTTTCGGCATTGCTACTGACCCTGACCGGCATCATCGGCTTCAGCGCCCTGCTGTTTGCCCGCGCCCGCTGGGACAGCGCCGGTGCCAGCTTCCACGCACTGTTCCAGATCCAGCTGATGGGGCTGTACGGTGCATTCCTGACGGCCGACCTGTTCAACTTGTTCGTGTTCTTCGAGGTGCTGCTGGCAGCCTCCTATGGCTTGCTGCTGCACGGTTCGGGCCGCGCAAGGGTCAGGGCCGGCCTGCACTATATCGCCATCAACCTGTTCGCTTCGTCGTTGTTTCTGGTGGGCGCGGCGATGCTCTATGGCGTGACAGGCACCTTGAACATGGCCGACCTGGCGCTGAAGATCCCGCTGGTGCCGGAGGCCGATCGCGGCTTGCTGCACGCAGGCGCCGCGATACTGGCCATGGCGTTTCTGGCCAAGGCCGGCATATGGCCCCTCAACTTCTGGCTGGTGCCTGCCTACGCCTCGGCCAGCGCACCGGTTGCCGCGCTTTTTGCCATCATGACCAAGGTCGGCCTGTATGCCGTGCTGCGCCTGTGGACGCTGCTGTTCTCCGGGCAAGCCGGCGCCTCGGCGCACTTCGGTGGCGAGTGGCTGGTTTACGGCGGCCTGGTCACCCTGGCGGTGGCCGCCGTATCGATATTGGCCGCACAACGCCTGGAACGCATGGCTGCCCTGAGCATCCTGGTCTCCGCCGGCACGCTGCTCGCGGCCGTCGGTTTTGCCCAACCGGTGCTCACCGGCGCGGCATTGTTCTACCTGGTCAACTCGACCCTGGCGCTGTGCGCCCTGTTCCTGCTCGCCGAGCTGGTCGAGCGCTCGCGCTCGGCCAACGAAGTGCCGCTGGATGAAGAAGAAGACGCCATGCCTTCGCCCCTGGAGTCGCTGCACCCGCCCAAGGGCATCAACCTCGATGATGAACAAAAGGTCGTGATCGGCCAGATCATCCCATGGACCATGGCCTTCCTCGGCCTGAGCTTCATCGCCTGTGCGTTGCTGATCATCGGCATGCCGCCGCTTTCGGGCTTCGTCGGCAAACTCAACCTGATCAGTGCGCTGTTCAACCCGCTGGGGCTGGGCATAGCGCCGGAGCAACCGCTGACAACAGCTGGCTGGGGCCTGGTGGCATTGCTTGTACTTTCCGGCATGGCATCGCTGATCGCCTTTGGCCGCGTAGGTATTCAGCGCTTCTGGAAGCCCGAGGAGCGCCCCTCGCCTGTGCTGCGTCGCTATGAGTGCCTGCCGATCGTCATCCTGCTTGGGCTGTGCATCATCCTCAGCTTCAAAGCCGAGCCGTTGCTGCGCTACACCCAGGACACGGCTGCCAGCCTGCAGGCGCCGGACACCTACATAAAAGCGGTGATGGCTGCCCAACCGATCCCTGGCCCGACCTCCCTCGACGTGGAGCTGCAGCCATGAACCGTCTGTTCCCCGCCCCGCTGCTGTCGGTGTCGCTGTTTGGCCTGTGGTTGCTGCTGAACCTGTCGGTCAGCGCCGGCAACCTGCTGCTCGCTGCCCTGCTCGGCATCCTTGCACCGCTGTTGATGGCACCCCTACGCCCCCAGCATGCCCATGTGCGGCGCCCACTGGTGATTGCCAAGCTGATTGGCCGGGTAGGCCTTGATGTGATTGTGTCCAACCTGCTGGTGGCCCGTGGCGTGCTGCGCGCCGGCAAACAGCCGCCGCGCTCGGCATTCGTGCACATCCCGCTGGCCCTGCGTGATGCCCATGGCCTGGCCGCGCTTTCGATGATCACCACGGTGGTACCGGGTACGGTCTGGTCCGAGCTGGCACTGGACCGCAGCGTGCTGCTGCTGCATGTGTTCGACCTGGAGGATGAAGCCGCCTTCATCGAGCACTTCAAGGCCACCTATGAACGCCCGCTGATGGAGATTTTCCAATGACAGGCCTGCTCGCCAACGCTGTACTCGCCAGCCTGTTCATCTTCGCCCTGGCCATGGCCCTGGCGCTGATCCGGTTGTTCCGCGGCCCGTCCGCCCAGGACCGGGTTCTGGCGCTGGACTACCTGTATATCCTGGCCATGCTGACCATGCTGGTACTGGGGATTCGCTATGCAAGTGACACCTACTTCGAAGGTGCGCTGCTGATTGCGTTGTTCGGCTTTGTCGGCTCGTTCGCCCTGGCCAAGTTCCTGCTTCGTGGTGAGGTGATCGAATGACCGAAACGCTAGCACTGCCCTTCTGGCTGGAGTTGGTCACTGCCGCGCTGCTGCTGATCGGCAGCCTGTTTGCCCTGATCGGTGCCGTGGGCCTGCTGCGCCTGAAGGATTACTTCCAGCGCATGCACCCACCCGCGCTGGCCTCGACCCTCGGCGCATGGTGCGTGGCCTTGGCCTCGATCATCTACTTCTCGTGGCTCAAGGAAGCGCCCATCCTGCACGCCTGGTTGATCCCGATACTGCTGTCGATCACCGTACCGGTCACCACGCTCTTGCTGGCCAGGGCTGCGCTGTTTCGCAAGCGCATGTCGAAAGAAGCGGTGCCCGAGGAAGTCAGCAGCGGCGGCGACCGCGGCCACTGACAGCGTGCAGCCTCAGCCCTGGCTGAGGCGCTGCAGCTCGCGTCGGACCATGGCGGCATACGGTGGCGGGCCGAGCCGATACAGTTCACCGGCCACCCAGTTCAGCCAAGCCCCTTGCAAGTCCTCACGCCGAGCCAACAGGCGTTCGGCTTGCGCCAGCGCATCCGCCTGGTGCTGCTGATGGAACTCGGCACGCGAAACGGGCGAGCCGTTGCCGTCAGTCATTCACTGGCCTTGAAGGTGGTCAGCTCACCCTTGCGCCATTTCGCGACTTTGCCGGTCACGGCCTTGAGCAGCTTGCCCAGGCCTTCCTGCACTTGCTGTTGCGCAGCAAAGACCAACATCACGCCATGGCCCTCGCGCAGCACGATGCCCTCGCCTTCAGGCACCGAAACAAAGGCATAGTCGCCCACGCCGTAGACGTTGAGCTTGATGTCACGAAAGCGCATTTCCAACTTGCCGCCCTCGCGGCTGGGCAGTACGGCGGCACGGAAGTGATCGCCTACTTTCAGCTCCAGGCGCTGCTTGTCATCGACCACCAATGCGCTCTCGGTGTCGATCTCGGCCATATACAAGCCTTCAGGACTTTGTTCGGTGACATAGATAAAGCGGCCTTGGAACAGCTGGGCCAATTTACCGCGCAAATCGCCCAGGGCGAACAAGGCGTGGGTATCAAGAGTGCTGACTGCCAATGAAGTGATCCTCAACCGGTTACATCCCGCCCCCACACACGCTCGGTGAGGCACGGCCATTACATAGCGATAGGCGAAAAGAGTAATAAAGCGATGCGCTGATGTCTGTGCCTGCTGGCGATGCAGCATGCAGGATTCTTTACTCTGGCTTGCCAGATCTGGCCTCAGTACAGGCTTTCGGCAAATTCCCAACGCGGGAAGTGTAATGCCTGACAATAAAGCCGCCAGAAAAGATGCGATAGGGCGTTGCAGAGCACCCGACAGAACGGGCTCTGAAATCCATCAGCGCATTACTGGGGAAGGAATATGCACGAAAACACCGAAATCCGTCGAGAGGCAAACAACATTTCTTGCGACCGCCTTCAAGCGGCAAGGCCCTTCCTGAGTTGCTGCAACCAGGCCGCCTGGCATTCCACAGCCTCATCACGCGTGGCGAACGCAGTACCGCGGCGCTCACCATTGACCAGCACCACCCAGCAAATGCGCTTGCCCAGCGCCTGCAAGGTGGCAGGCACACCGGAGCCAATCATCACGGCTACATCGACTCGGCTATTCATCATCCCCTCCGGAATTTAATTAGCACCCTAACGATAAAGCCATGATACGCCTGCCTGCAGGCAGGAAACAGCGCATCTCGGTACAGCAGTGTTACGCCACAAGCAACAAATTCAGCAGCGTTTGCCGCAACAACGCAAAGAGCCCCAGGGATTTCTCCGTGGGGCTCACGCACCGCGCTCGATCAGATCTGCCGCTGGTGGCGGTCGAGCTGCTCGTGGCGCTCCTGGGCTTCGATGCAGTACTTGGTGGTCGGGCTGATCAGCAGACGCTGCAGGCCGATGGGCTCACCACTGTCATCGCACCAGCCAAAGCTTTCGTCAGCGATTCGGCCCAGGGCCATCTCCAGCTGCGGCAGCAGGCGTTGGTCACGCTCGATGGCGTTGACCAACCAGTGGCGCTCTTCTTCGACCGAGGCCACATCAGCTGGATCCGACGGGGTTTCCAGGCTTTCGATGATGATGCGGTTCTTATCGATGCGTTCATGGGTTTCGACTTTCATCGCTTGCAGCAGGCCAGTGAAAAAGGCCAGCTGTTCAGCGCTCATGTAGTCATCGGCCGACATGGCCAGCAACTGTTCCTTGGTCATCGATTTCTCTATGAAAAAATGTGCATTGGGCGATTCGGGTGCCGCCGACGCCAGCGCGTCGGCAGCGGAATTCTTCAAGCGCCAACCGGCACTCTTTTACAGGGGGCGGCAGTCTAAGGCGCCACGTCGCGTGGAGCAACTGCAATTGGGGGGGAATTTACGCCCATTGACCAGAATCCGCTGGTCGGCGCCCTGGGCGGGCATGCCTTGAGAGGGCGGGTGCATTCGAGAAGAAGCGCGCCACCTCTCAAGGCAAGTACAACGCACTCAGCGATCCTTGAACTGCGCCTCACGCTTGCCAATGAAGGCACTCATGCCTTCCTTCTGGTCTTCAGTGGCGAAGGCCGCATGGAACACTCGACGCTCAAACCGCACGCCCTCACTGAGGGTAACTTCAAAGGCCCGATTGACACTCTCCTTGACCATCATGCTCACCGGGATCGACTTGCTGGCAATGGTCGCAGCCACTTTCAGCGCTTCCTCAAGCAGCTCGACCTGGGGCACGATGCGCGCCACAAGGCCGGCGCGCTCTGCCTCTTCGGCGCCCATCAGGCGGCCGGTCAGGCACAGTTCCATGGCCTTGGCCTTGCCGACTGCGCGGGTCAGCCGCTGGGTGCCGCCCATGCCGGGCAATACGCCCAGGTTGACCTCAGGCTGACCGAATTTGGCATTGTCAGCGGCCAGAATGAAGTCGCACATCATCGCCAGTTCACAGCCGCCACCCAAGGCAAAACCCGACACCGCAGCAATGATCGGTTTGCGCCGGTTGGCGATGCGATCAGCATCGCTGAACAGGTCATCGACGTAGATCTGCGGGTATTTGAGGTCGGCCATTTCCTTGATGTCGGCACCGGCGGCAAACGCCTTGGCCGAGCCTGTCAGCACTACGCAGCCGATGTTCGGGTCCTTTTCCAGCTGGTCCAGGGCCTGGTTGATCTCGCCCACGATCTGCGCGTTGAGTGCATTGAGCGCCTGGGGCCGGTTGAGGGTAATCAGGCCGACCTTGCCGTGGATGTCCAACAGGATGGTTTCGAATGCCATGCAGACTGCTCCTTCAAAGATTGCGCGCAATGACCATGCGCTGAATGTCGCTGGTGCCTTCGTAGATCTGGCAAACCCGAACGTCGCGGTAGATCCGCTCCAGCGGGAAGTCACTCAGATAGCCATATCCGCCCAGGGTCTGCAAGGCATCCGAACAGACCTTTTCGGCCATTTCCGAGGCGAACAGCTTGGCCATCGACGCCTCCACCAGCGCAGGGCGCCCGGCGTCACGCAGCGCGGCGGCATGCAACACCATCTGCCGGGCCACGGCAATGCGCGTGGCCATGTCAGCCAGGCGGAACGCCACGGCCTGGTGCTCGATCAACGGCTTGCCAAAGCTCTGGCGCTCCTTGGCATAGTCGCGCGCCACCTCGAACGCGGCACGTGCCATGCCGACCGACTGGGACGCAATGCCGATACGCCCACCCTCAAGGTTGGCCAGGGCGATCTTGTAGCCCTGCCCTTCTTCGCCCAGGCGATTGGCAACGGGCACGCGCACATTGTCGAAAACGATCTGACAGGTGTCCGAGGCATGCTGCCCTAGCTTGTCCTCGACCCTCGCCACCTGGTAGCCCGGCGCATCGGTGGGCACGATGAAAGCGGTGATGCCGCGCTTGCCCGCTTGCGGGTCGGTCACCGCAAACACGATGACCACACCGGCGTTCTGCCCGGAGGTGATGAACTGTTTGCTGCCGTTGAGCACATAGTGATCGCCCTCCAGACGCGCGCGGGTCTTCAGGCTGCTGGCATCGGAGCCCGCCTGGGGCTCGGTCAGGGCGAAGGCGCCGATCATCGCACCGCTGGCCAGCGGCGTCAGAAACTGCTGCTTTTGCTGCTCGGTGCCAAACTTCAGGATCGGCACACAACCCACCGAGTTGTGCACGCTCATGATGGTCGAGCAGGCACCGTCGCCTGCGGCGATTTCTTCAAGGGCCATGGCGTAGGCTACATAGCCGGTGTCGCTGCCCCCGTACTGCTCCGGCACCAGCATGCCGAACAGGCCCAGCGCGGCCATCTCGTCGATGGCTTCACGGGGGAAGCGGTGCGCCTTGTCCCACTGTTCGGCGAACGGCCGCAGCCGTTCCTGGGCAAAGTCACGGACAGCCTCAGCGATTTGTTGTTGCTCGTCAGTTACCAGCATGGTTCACCTCAATACAGGCATTCGACGGCCATGGCCGTGGCCTCGCCACCGCCGATGCAGATGGCGGCCACGCCCCGGCGCAGGTTGTTCTGGCGCAGGGCCGACAGCAAGGTCACCAAAATCCGCGCACCCGAGGCACCGATCGGGTGGCCCAGCGCGCAGGCACCGCCGTGGATGTTGACCTTGTCATGCGGCAGGTCGAGGTGCTTCATGGCCGCGAGGGTGACGACGGCAAAGGCTTCGTTGATCTCGAACAGGTCCACCTCGGCCAGGTTCCAGCCGGTGCGCTTCATCAGTTTGTCGATGGCGCCGATCGGCGCGGTGGGGAACAGCGCCGGAGCATCGGCGAACGCGGCATGGCCATGAATGACGGCCAGGGGTTTCAAACCGCGCTTTTCAGCTTCGCTACGGCGCATCAGCACCAGTGCCGCGGCGCCGTCGGAAATCGAACTGGCGTTGGCCGCTGTCACCGTCCCGCCCTCACGGAAGGCCGGCTTGAGCTGCGGGATCTTGTCCAGACGCGCCTTGGGCGGTTGTTCGTCATCCTTGATCACGCGCTTTTCCTTGCCTTCGGTGACCTCTACCGGGACGATCTCGGCGCTGAAGCGGCCGTTTTTGATGGCGTCCTGGGCGCGGGTCAGCGAGCTGATGGCGAAGGCATCCTGGGCTTCGCGGCTAAAGCCGCCAGCCTGCGCGCAATCCTCGGCGAAGGTGCCCATCAGGCGCCCTTTGTCGTAAGCGTCTTCCAGGCCGTCCATGAACATATGGTCAATGATCTTGCCATGCCCCATGCGGTAGCCACTGCGGGCCTTGTCCAGCAGGTAGGGCGCGTTGGTCATGCTCTCCATGCCACCGGCCACCACCACATCGGCGCTGCCGGCCAGCAGCAGGTCATGGGCCATGATCGCCGCCTGCATGCCCGAACCGCACATCTTGTTCAGGGTGGTGCAGGTGGTGTGTTTATCCAGGCCGGCGCCCAGCGCCGCCTGACGTGCAGGCGCCTGCCCCAGGCCTGCCGGCAGCACGCAACCGAACAGCACCTGCTCGACGCTGGTGGCCTGGATGCCGGCGCGCTCGACGGCGGCGCGGATTGCGGCGGCGCCCAGTTGCGGCGCGGTCAGGCTCTTGAGGTCGCCCTGCAGGCCGCCCATGGGCGTGCGCACGGCGCTGACGATGACAATCGGGTCGTTGGCGAGGGTCATGTTCATATCTCCTTACTTGGCAGCCATGCGCAGTGCGCCGTCGAGGCGGATCACCTCGCCGTTGAGCATGCTGTTCTCGATGATGTGGCGGGCCAGTGCGGCGTATTCCTGCGGGCGGCCCAGGCGTGGCGGGAACGGTACGCCAGCGGCAAGCGAGTCGCGCACTTCCTGGGTCATGCCGGCCATCATGGGCGTCTCGAAAATGCCTGGGGCGATGGTCATCACGCGGATACCGAAACGCGCCAGCTCACGGGCCGCTGGCAGCGTGAGGCTGGCGATGGCGCCCTTGGACGCGGCGTAGGCGGCCTGGCCGATCTGCCCGTCATAGGCGGCGATGGACGCGGTGTTGATGATCACACCCCGTTCAGCGCCTTCGTCAGCCGGGCCCTCGGCCATCGCCGCCGCCGTCAGGCGCAGCAGGTTGAAGCTGCCAATCAGGTTGACGTTGATGACCTTGGCGAAGCTCGCCAGCCCATGCGGCCCTTGCTTGCCCAGGACCTTCTCGGCGCCGACGATACCGGCGCAGTTGACCAGGCCATGAATGCTGCCAAACGCGCTGACGGCGGCGTCGACCGCAGCCTTGGCGGCCTGCTCGTCGCTGATGTCAGCGACTGCGAAACGGGCGTTGTCGCCCAGTTCACGCGCCTTGGCTTCGACGGCCTGGGCATTGAGGTCGACCAGCATGACCTTGGCACCCGCCTCGATCAGCATTTGCGCGGTGGCGGCACCTAGCCCGGAAGCCGCGCCGCTGACGATGAAATGTTTGTTGATGATCTGCATGGTAGGTTCCCTCAGGCGCTGGCGCTGGCGGCCAGAAGCGCGTGTTGTTTGGCGATTTCCTGGTTGCGCAGGATGAAGCGTTGCAGCTTGCCGCTCGGGGTCTTGGGCAGCTCGCTGACGAATTCGATTTCACGCGGGTAGGCGTGGGCATACAGGCGCTGGCGCACGTGTTGGCGCAAGGTCTCTTCCAGCTCAGCGGTGCCTGGCACACCGTTGGCCAATACCACGAAGGCCTTGATCAGTTCGGTGCGCTCGGGGTCGGGCTTGCCGATCACCGCCGCCTCGATGACTGCCGGGTGTTCGATCAGCGCGCTTTCCACATCGAACGGGCCAACCCGGTAGCCGGAGGTGGTGATCACGTCGTCGCTGCGGCCGACAAAACTGATGCTGCCGTCAGCGTTGAGCTCGACAGTGTCGCCGCTGAGGTAGTACTTGCCCACGAAAGATCGGGTAGGCACACCGTGGTAACCACCGAACCAGCAAAGCGGCGATTGCTCGCGGTCAACCGCCAGGATGCCTGGCTGGCCGACCGGTAATTCTGCGCCCTGTTCATCCAGCACGACGATGCGGTGACCGGGAATGGCGAACCCGGCTGACCCCAGGTGTACCGGGTGTTTGAGAGCATGGTGGTTGCACAGCACCATGCCCAGTTCGGTCTGGCCGTAATGATCGTGGATGGTCACACCCAGCTCGTCGGCGAACCAGCGAATCACCTCCGGGTTGAGCGGTTCGCCCGCGCTGCTGACGACCCGCAGGCGCCCCTTGATCGGCGCGGAGAACTCGCTACCCGCGGCAATCAGCAGCCGATAGGCCGTGGGTGAGCCCGCCAGGTTGGTGATGCCCAGCTTGTTGATGACCCGCGCGCAGCTCTCGACGCTGAACGGGCCATCGTAGAAGGTGGTGGCGTGGCCCAGCGACAGCGGGCCGGTCACCGCGTAATACAGGCCATACGCCCAGCCTGGGTCGGCCAGGTTCCAGAAGTTGTCCTCGGGGCGCAGGCCGATGGCATCGCGCATGTAGCCCTGGAAGGCCACAATCGCGCGCAGCGGCACCTCCAAGGGTTTGGCAGGGCCGGTGGTGCCGGAGGTGAACATCAGCAGGAACGGGTCATCGCCCGAGCGCATGACGGGCTCACAGACGGCTGAGGCCGTCGCCAGGCATTGTTGGAAATCCAGCTCGCCACTGCGGGCGTTGACCGTGATGATCGTCGGGCAGGCCTGCACATCGTCCAGCTTGGCGCGATTGTGGCTGTCGGTGACGACGACCCGGGCGTGGGACTGCTCCAGGCGGTGTTCGATGGCCTTAGGCCCGAACGCGGTGAACAGCGGCTGGTACACCGCCCCCAGGCGCCAGGTGGCGAGAATGGTGACCAGCAGCTCGGGGGTACGCGGCATCAGGCCGGCAACCCGGTCGCCGGCACCCACGCCCTGCGCCTTGAGCACATTGGCAAAACGGGCAGCTTGCGCCTTCAACTGATCGAAGCTGTGGCGCGTGCTGTTGCCCTCGCGGTCCTCGTGGATCAGCGCCAGCTTGCCGTCACCGGCATGCCGATCACAGCATTCGACACAGGCATTGAGGGCAGCGAGGTTGCCATGCAGCGCCGTGCTGGCGGCCTGGGCAAGGTCGAACGCTCGAACGGCCTCGGCGTAATCACGCATCGTCTGACTCCTGGTTCTTGTTTTTGGAGTTTAACCATCAGTCCGACGATGTTCGCGCCGCTCAATCGCGGCGGCAATGGCCAAAGCTGTCAATCTGGATGACCGGTTTGGCCGCCCTCGTTCACCCCGCTGCGCGCTTGGCTGCACGCAGGTAGGACTGGGTGAGCCCGCTGATCAGGCGCTCGGTATCCATGCTCTGCTGTTCCCGCAGGCCGCTTTACGCAGAGGGAAGCGGCCCGCGCGGCCTTGCCATCGCAGCGCCCTCAGTGCCCCGAATCGCGTGCCTGAATCAATGCCCGGTAGTGCCCCGGGTTACAGCCAAACCACTTGCGAAACGCCTTGTAGAACGAACTGCTGTCGGCAAACCCAAGGCGCTCGGCGATCTCGCCCATGGCCGCCTCTTCCTGGCTCAACCAGGCGATCGCCAGCTCACGGCGCACGCTGTCTTTCAAGCCCTGGTAGTTCTGGCCCTCCTCGGCCAGGCGCCGGCGCAAGGTCGAGGGCGACAGGCACAACTGGCGCGCCAGGCTGTCACCGTCGGGCCAATGCTCCGGGGCCAGGCGCAGCAGGTCGGTACGGATACGCCGCCCAAGGCTTGCGGGGTCACGGTATTTGACCAGAATGTTGCCCGGCGCTTCGGCAAGAAAGCGCTGCAGTTCCTCCTCGCTGCGCCGCAGTGGCAGCTCGAGGCATTCGGCGGCGATGATCATGCGCGTGCGCGGGCGCTCGAACTGCAGGTTCTCCGAAAACATCACCCGATAGTCGTCACAGAAGGGGGGTTCGGCACAGCGCAGGTCGATGGCCAGGATCGGGATGCGCCGCCCGGCCAGCCAGCAGGCCACGCCATGCACGATCATCCAGAAGGTGAAATACGTGAAGGCGCGACGGGGTTCGTCACGCGGCTCGTTGATGACGATCTCGGCCAGGCCTTCCTGGCGAACCAGGCTTGGCTGCAAGTCTTCGAGCATCAGCGACAGGAACGCCAACGCGGTTTCCAGCGCCGTGCCCAAGCTCGGCTGGCCCATGCTCGCCCGGCACATGAACGCCAGGCTGCCGCTGCGCAGGCCACGCGGGTCCATGGCGAAGAACTCGTCATTGCAGCGCCGCGCCAGCAAACGCCAGAGGCGGGCATAGGCGTCGGCACTGACCCGTGCAGCGGGCAGGTGCAAGTGCTCGACGGCAATGCCAGCCCGCGCCAGCAAGCCGCTGTCGGGTTCACCCTTCGGGCAGGTCTGCAACAGCGCTTCGCGCACCAGCTGCATGGAGATAGTGTCTTTATCGCTCATCGACAGTCCTGTCGGTTCTGTGCCGGCCATGTTAGGGCGCCCAGTTGAAAACAGCCATCACAGCCCCGCCGCCAGGCTCAGGAAGGCCTGGATCAGGCGCAGTTCGCGGCGGCGCTCCAGGCAGCCGATCATGTGCTGGTTGAGCAGACCATCGCCGGCCAGCGGCCGAGCCACCACCCGTGGGTCATGGGCCACTTCAGTGGACGACACAACGCCAATGCCCAGCTCCGAGGCCACCGCTTCGGTCACTGCCTCGCGGCTGTCCAGCTCCAACAGTACCCGCGGCTGCACGCCCGCCTTGGCGCAGGCCTTGTCAAAGGTACGCCGGGTGGTGGAGCTCGGCTCACGCAGCACCATGATCTGCTGGTGCAGCTCGGCCAGCGGCAAGTCCCCCTCGCCACTGGCCCAGGCATGCCCCGCCGGCAGCAAGGCGCACAGGCGCGATTCACACAGGCTCTGCAAATGCAGGCCCTTGCGCGGTTCGATCTCGGTCAGCACGGCCACGTCGGCATGCTCGCTGAGCAACGCAGCCAGGGTTTCCTGGGCATTGCCCAGGCGCAGGTTGACAGTAATGCCCGGGTAGCGCTCGCGCAGCAGCGCAAGCATCGGCATGACCCGGTGCGGGCCGTCGGCGGCCACTTCCAGGCGCCCGGTCAGCAATTGCCGGTTGGCCTCGAGCATGGCCTGGGCCTCCTCCGCCAGGCCGAACATGGCGCGGGTGATGGCTGCCAACCGCGTGCCCTCCTCGGTCAGCTCCACGCGCCGGGCGGTACGCCGCAACAAGGTGATCTGGTAGTGCTCTTCCAGCGCCTTGACGTGGCCGGTGACGGCCGGCTGGCTGATGAACAACCGCGCCGCAGCGCGGGTGAAGCTACCTTCACGCGCCACCGCATCGAAGGCACGCAGCTGGAACAGGTTCATATCTATCGGCCCGACTTATGGCTGGCATAACAACAAACAATTTGATTGATAGCACAGTGAATTGCAACCTTGGCTCCGTAGTTTCAGCGCCAGATTTTTCGGCTCACCACCCGCCGCTTGTGAGGAACCACGGAATGAGCAACGCCCCGATCCTGCTGACCCCCGGCCCCCTGACCACTTCAGCCCGTACCCGCCAAGCCATGCTGGTGGACTGGGGCTCCTGGGACCGCGACTTCAACCAACTCACGGCCAGCGTCTGCGAGCAATTGCTGGCGATCATCGACGGCAGCGCCAGCCACCACTGCGTGCCCCTGCAAGGCAGCGGCACCTTCGCCGTGGAAGCCGCCATCGGCACTCTGGTTCCGCGTGACGGCAAGGTGCTGGTGTTGATCAACGGGGCCTACGGCCAACGCCTTGCGAAGATCTGCAAGGTGCTGGGGCGCACCTGCAGCACCTTCGAAACCGCCGAAGACCAGCCGACCACCGCCGCCGACGTCGACCGCCTGCTGGCTGCCGACCCGGGTGTCACCCACGTGGCGCTGATCCACTGCGAAACCAGCACCGGCATCCTCAACCCGCTGCCAGAGATCGCCCAGGTGATCAAACGCCACGGCAAGCGCCTGATCATCGATGCCATGAGCTCGTTCGGCGCCCTGCCGATCGATGCCCGTGCAGTCCCCTTCGAGGCATTGATCGCCGCCTCCGGCAAATGCCTGGAAGGCGTACCTGGCATGGGCTTCGTCTTCGCCGAAAAAACCGCACTGGCCGCAGCCGAAGGCAACGCCCACTCCCTGGCCATGGACCTGTACGACCAGCACACCTACATGGCCAAGACCGGCCAGTGGCGCTTCACCCCACCCACCCACGTGGTCGCGGCGCTGCACGAAGCACTGCAACAGTACAACGAGGAAGGCGGCCTGCCCGCCCGCCACCAGCGCTACGCCGACAACTGCAAGACGCTGCTGGACGGCATGGCCGCCATCGGCCTGCGCAGTTTCCTGCCCGCCGACATCCAGGCGCCGATCATCGTCACCTTCCATGCCCCGAACGACGCCCGCTACCAGTTCAAGGACTTCTACGAGCGGGTCAAGGCCAAGGGCTTCATCCTCTACCCCGGCAAGCTGACCCAGGTCGAAACCTTCCGCGTCGGCTGCATCGGCGTGGTCGGGCCAGACGGCATGCAGGCCGCCGTAAATGCCGTGGCCGACGTACTGCGGGAAATGGAAGTACTGACCATCTGACCCTTTGCCCACCCGACTTCAGGAATTAGCGCACATGAACTACAGCAACCCAACACAGCTGCAAGCCGCCATCCTCGACTGGGCCGGCACCGTGGTCGATTTCGGCTCGTTCGCCCCGACGCAGATCTTCGTCGAAGCCTTCGCCGAGTTCGATGTCCAGGTCTCCATCGAAGAAGCCCGTGGCCCGATGGGCATGGGCAAGTGGGACCACATCCGCACCCTGTGCAACGTGCCAGACATCGCCGAGCGCTACCGCAAGGTGTTCGGGCGCACCCCGACCGACGATGACGTCACCGCCCTCTACAACCGCTTCATGCCGCTGCAGATCGAAAAAATCGCCGTGCACTCGGCGCTGATCCCCGGCGCGCTGGACACCCTCACCGGCCTGCGCCAGGGCGGCCTGAAGATCGGCTCGTGCTCGGGTTACCCGAAGGTGGTCATGGACAAGGTGGTGGCGCTGGCCGCGCAGAACGGCTACGTGGCCGACCATGTAGTGGCCACCGACGAAACCCCGAATGGCCGCCCATGGCCGGCCCAGGCCCTGGCCAACGTGATTGCCCTGGGCATCGATGACGTGGCGGCCTGTGTGAAGGTCGATGACACCGTGCCGGGTATCCTCGAAGGCCGTCGTGCGGGCATGTGGACCGTGGCCCTGGTGTGCTCCGGCAATGCCTTGGGGCTGACCTGGGAAGGCTACCAGGCGCTGAGTGCCGAGGCGCTGGAGAGCGAGCGCAAGCGCATTCATGCGCTGTTCGCCAGTTCCCGCCCGCACTACCTGATCGACACCATCAACGAGCTGCCCGAGGTGATTGCCGATATCAACCAGCGCCTGGCCAAGGGCGAGATGCCGCAGGCCTGCTGACCATCGCGCTTGGCGCCTGGGGTTGCCTTGCAGCCCCAGGCGCGCATCTGGGTTGTTTTCCAGGGCCATTCTGTACATTGCGCCGTGACTGCGAAACTCAATAATCGGGCCACCTCTTTCCTGACGATTACACCGCAAAGGGAACACCGATGAGCACGCATACCCGCAACAGACGGCTGACGGTACCGCAGCTGGTGGCCATGAAAGGCCGGCAGAAAATCGTTTCGCTGACGGCCTACTCCAGCGCTATTGCCAAGGTCATCGACCCCCTGGTCGATTTCATTCTGGTGGGTGACTCCACCGCGATGGTCGGCTACGGCCGCCCGTCCACGCTGGGCATGCGCCTGGACGAAATCATTGGCCATACCCGGGCGGTCGTAGACAGCACGCACCTGGCCTGCGTGATCGCCGACATGCCATTCGGCAGCTACCAGGAATCCCATGAGCAGGCGTTTCGCAACTGCGCCCAGGTACTCGCCAGCACCGGTTGCGACGCGGTAAAGCTGGAGGCCAACCAAGCCTTGGCAAGCACCGTGGCGTTTCTGGTCGCGCGCGGCATACCGGTCATGGCGCACATCGGCCTGATGCCGCAGTTCATCAATGTGATGGGCGGCTACAAGGCCCAAGGCCTGAGCCCCGACAGTGGCGCTGCACTGCGTACCGATGCGCAGGCCAACCTTGAGGCCGGTGCCTTCAGCCTGGTGCTCGAAGGCGTGGCCGAACCCATTGCCCGCGCCATCACCGAGGCCACCGACAAACCGACCATCGGCATTGGCGCCTCACCCGCTTGCGATGGCCAGGTGCTGGTCACCGAAGACCTGCTGGGGCTGGGCGGCGAGCACGTGCCACGCTTCGTCAAGCAGTATGCCGACGTAGGCCAGGTGATCCGCGAGGCCTGCGCCCGCTACGCTGACGAAGTGCGCAACGGCGCCTTCCCCGAAATGCATCACTGCTACGGGGTCTGAGCCTCGTCCTGAATCGCCTTGACCAGGCGTTGCAGCGCCTGGCCAATGTCCTTGTCCCAGTCCAGCGTGTAGCACAGCCGCAGGTGGCCCTGCAAAAGGCCACGTTGGCTGAAGATTTCCCCCGGCGCGATGACGATGCGCTGGGCCAACAGCCGCTCGAAGACCCGGCGCATGTCCACTGGCCGGGTCGCCGCCAGCCACAGGCTCGCCCCGCCCTGCGGCTCGACGATACGCAGGCAGCCTTGGCCGTGGGCCTCCAGCAACGCCTTCATGTACAGCATGCGAGCGCGCAGCAAAGGCCGCAGGCGTTGCAGATGCTGCTCTACCCGACGCGAGGTGAACAACTTGGCGATCGCCTTCTGGCGAATCGGTGACAACCGAAAACCGCGCTCCAGAAACACGTGCTGCAAGCGCTCGGCATGGCGCTTGCAAAGCAGATAGCCATAAGGCGCCTCGGCACCGATCACCTTGTCGAAGGCAGCGAACACCAACAGCCGGTCGGGGTCGGCGAAATCACGATAGCGCGGCGCCGCCTCGTGGAAGCACAGTTCGCCATAGCCGTCGTTCTCGAACAGCCACACCTCGCGCTCGGCCAGCCAGCGGCAGATCTGCTGTTTGTCCTCGGCCGGCATCAGGCCACCCTGAGGCGCATTGGTGGTTGAGGACAGCACTGCCAGGCGTACCGGCGCGTTGCTCAGCAGTTGCTGCAAGTGCTGCAGGTCGAACCGACCGTCGTCGCCCAAGGGCACTTCGATGATGGTCATGCGCGCGGCCTGCAACTGCCTCAGTACCGCCCAGCTGCAGGGCGACTCGACCAGCGCCACCTCGCCTTCGAGGTTCAGGGCACGCACCGCCAGCTCCAGCATGCTGCGCAGGTCGGCACCGATGAACACGTGCTCGGCTTGCCAGCAAAGCTGCGCCGAGCGGGTATAAATGCCCGCCAGCACGCTGCGCAATTCAGGTTCACCGAACGGTTGATACAGCGGCACTTGGGCACGCGGGTATTGGCGCGCCAGCTCCCGTTCGATCATCAGCAGCGGTTTATCCAGCGACAGCAGCATGGCCGGTGCATCACTGCCAAGGGCCAGCATGCCAGGCTGGCGAGCGCTGGCAAACACGGTGTCGAGCAAGCTCGCGGAGGGCTCCCTGCGCAACGGCGCGCTGCGGGTGACGGTGAAGTAGCCCCGCTTGGGCCGCGCAATCACCCGCCCCTGATCCTCGAGCAGCGCATAGGCGTACTTGGTGCTGGAGACCGAAACACTCAGCCGCTGGGCCAGATCACGCAACGACGGCATGCGCTGCTCCACGTCGCAAGGCGCCGCCTCGATCCAGTCGAGCAGGTAGCGGTAGACCGCCTGGTAGGTGAAGCCGGGTTTGTCGCTGTGGCGGGTATCCATACTCGGGCATCGTAGGCAGATAACGGCTACAGGGTAAACGAAAGCCCCTGCCCAGCGTCCAGCATCAGCGGCGCAACCTTTATTCCGGCAACTGCACCTGCGGCTTGGTCGCGGCAAAAATCGCCCAGCTCGACACGAACAACGCCGCGATCAACGGCCCGATCACGAACCCGTTGAGCCCGAACACCGCCAGCCCGCCCAAGGTGGAAACCAGGATCAGGTAGTCTGGCATGCGCGTATCCTTGCCCACCAGAATCGGCCGCAGCACGTTGTCCACCAGGCCGATCACCAGCACGCCGAAAGCGCTCAGGATCACCCCCGGCAAAATCGCCCCGGTCAGCAGGAAGTACGCCGCCACCGGCGCCCACACGATGCCCGCCCCCACCGCTGGCAACAGCGACAGAAACGCCATCAGCACCGCCCACACCAGCGCACTCGGAATATCCAGCACCCAGAAGATCAGACCGCCCAGCGCGCCCTGGGTAATGGCAACCAGCACGTTGCCCTTGACCGTCGCCCGCACCACACGGTTGAACTTCAACTGCAACCGGCGCTTCTGGTGCTCGGGCAGTGGCACCGCCAACCGCACTCGCCTGGCGACTTCCGGCCCCTCACGCAGAAAGAAGAACAGCAGGTACATCATGATGCCGAAGCTGATCAGGAACTCGAACGTGCCCTGGCCAAAGTTGAATGCCTGGCTGGCCAGCACCTGGCTACCCTGCGTGGCCCACTTGGTGATCTTGTCGCGCAGCCCATCCAGGTTACCCATGCCCATGCTGTCCAGGCTGTGCTGCGCGAAGGCCGGCAGCATGACCTTGCCGCGCTCGACGTAGCCGGCGATATCCAGTTGCCCGCTCTCGATGCGCTGGTACAGCGTGGCGCCCTCCTGTACTAGCAGGGCACTGGTGATGATGACCGGCAGTACCGCCACCAGCAGGCACACCATCAAGGTGGTGAACGCTGCCAGGTTGCGCCGCCGCCCAAAGCGGATCAGCAGGTTCCGCTGCAAGGGGGCAAACAGGATGCCCAGTATCACCGCCCAGAAGATCGCACCGTAGTACGGCAGCAGGATCCAGACGAAGGCAATGGTCACCAGCGTCAGGAGGACTGCCAGGGCTTTGTTCTGTAGAGCGGTTGGGTTCATGGCACTTCCTCGCGGGTTCTTGGACATTAGTGCCCGCCGCTGCCGCAAAAGTGCCGCTGCTCCGTTGATTCAGGTCAATACGCTGTGGCCGGCAGGTGCTTAGCATCCGCACCTTTTGCCCCGGTGCGTCCATGAACCCTCCCGCCAAGCCCGAACTGCTGGCCCCCGCCGGCTCCCTCAAGAGCATGCGTTATGCCTTCGCCTATGGCGCCGACGCGGTCTATGCCGGCCAGCCGCGCTACAGCTTGCGGGTGCGCAACAACGAATTCGACCACGCCAACCTGGCGCTGGGCATCCAGGAAGCGCATGCCCTGGGCAAGCACTTCTACGTGGTGGTCAACATCGCCCCGCACAATGCCAAGCTCAAGACTTTCCTCAAGGACCTCGCACCGGTGATCGCGATGGCACCGGATGCGCTGATCATGTCCGACCCCGGCCTGATCATGCTGGTGCGCCAGCACTACCCAGAGATGCCAGTACACCTGTCGGTGCAGGCCAACACGGTCAACTGGGCCAGCGTGCAGTTCTGGCAACAGCAGGGGATAAGCCGAGTGATTTTGTCGCGGGAGCTGTCGCTGGAGGAGATCGAAGAAATCCGCCAGCAGGTGCCGGGCATGGAGCTGGAGGTTTTCGTCCACGGCGCGCTGTGCATGGCCTATTCCGGCCGCTGCCTGCTGTCGGGCTACCTCAACAAGCGCGACGCGAACCAGGGCAGCTGCACCAATGCCTGCCGCTGGAAGTACCAGGCCACGCCCGCCGGCGAAGACGCCACGGGCGACATCGTGCGCCAGGTCGAGCCGACCCTGGGCCTCGGTGCGCCCACCGAGCACGTCTTCCTGCTGCACGAAAGCAACCGCCCAGACGACGCGATGCCGGCGTTCGAGGACGAGCACGGCACCTACATCATGAACGCCAAGGACCTGCGCGCCATCCAGCACGTCGGGCGCCTGGCCGGCATGGGCGTGCACTCGCTGAAGATCGAGGGCCGGACCAAGTCGCACTTTTACTGCGCCCGCGCGGTGCAGTCGTACCGCCAGGCGATCGATGACGCCGTGGCCGGCCGGCCTTTCGATCGCGCCCTGATGGACAACCTTGAATCCCTGGCCCAGCGCGGTTACACCGAAGGTTTTCTGCGCCGGCATGTGCACGACGAGTACCAGAACTACCAGCGTGGCAACTCACTGTCCGAACGCCAGCAGTTCGTCGGCGAGCTGACCGGCGCGCGCGTGGACGGCCTGGCCGAGGTCAAGGTCAAGAACCGCTTCGCCGTGGGCGACCACCTGGAGCTGATGACACCGCGTGGCAACTACCATTTCGACCTGCACCGCCTGTGCGGCCGCCAGCAGCAAGCCCTCGAAGTGGCCCCAGGGGACGGCCATGTGGTGTACCTGCCGATCCCTGAACAGGTCTCCCTGGAGTACGGCCTGCTGATGCGCGACCTGCGCCACGAAGAAGCCGCCGCCTGACAACGCTGTAATGTGCAGCTCAGCTGGCTGACAGCCGGCACAAGCGAACATCGGGGCTCTCTCGCATGAGGCCTCGCCATGTTGCGCACCCCCTCCCGTCGTACCTTCGTCAAAGGCCTGGGCGCCGCCACCACACTGGCAGGCCTGGGCCTGTGGCGGCCGTTGGCCCAGGCAGCCGATGGCCGCGACCTGGCCGGGCAGCACTTCGAGCTGTCGGTCGGCCAGAGCGCCGTCAATATCACCGGCCGCCCGCGCACAGCCCTCACCGTCAACAACAGCCTGCCCGGCCCGGTGCTGCGCTGGCGCGAAGGTGATACGGTCAGCCTGCGCGTGCGCAACCACCTCGATCAGGCCACCTCGATCCACTGGCATGGCATCCTTCTGCCGGCCAACATGGACGGCGTCCCTGGCCTGAGCTTTGCCGGTATCGAGCCTGGGGGCAGCTACCTCTACCAGTTCACCCTGCGCCAAAGCGGCACCTACTGGTACCACAGCCATTCCGGGCTGCAGGAGCAGGCGGGGGTGTATGGGGCGATCGTCATCGAACCCCGCGAAGCCGAGGCGCACCGCTACCAGCGTGACCATGTGCTGCTGTTCAGCGACTGGTCGGACCAACCTCCCGAGCAGCTGCTGGCGACACTGAAGAAGCAGTCCGACGCCTTCAACTACCACAAGCGCACGCTCGGTGACTTCATCGATGACGTGGCTGACAATGGCTGGCGCGCTACGGTCGCCGAACGCATGGGCTGGGCAAGCATGCGCATGAGCCCCACCGACCTTGCCGATATCAGCGCAGCTACCTACACCTACCTGCTCAATGGCCAGCCGCCGGACGGCAACTTCACCTGCCTGTTCCAACCGGGTGAAACCGTGCGCCTGCGGCTGATCAATGCCTCGGCCATGACCTATTTCGACTTTCGCATCCCCGGCCTGAAACTGACGGTGATCGCCGCCGACGGCCTGCCGGTGACGCCGGTCAGCGTGGACGAACTGCGCATCGCCGTGGCCGAAACCTACGACGTGCTGGTAACCGTCGGCAACCTGCCCGCCTACACCCTGTACGCCCAGAGCATGGACCGCAGCGGCTACGCCCGCGGCACCCTGGCCCGCGCCAGCGGCTTGCAGGCACCGGTGCCGCAGCCCGACCCTCGGCCGGTGCTGAGCATGGCCGACATGGGCCACGGCGCCATGGCCGGCATGGACCACAGCAATATGGCCGGCATGGACCATTCGGCCATGCCCGCCATGCAGCAGCACCCGGCCAGCGAAACCGACAACCCACTGGTGGACATGCAGACCATGGCCCCACAGCCCAACCTCGCCGACCCAGGCATCGGCCTGCGCGGCAATGGCAGGCGGGTGCTGACCTACGCCGACCTGCGCAGCCCCTACCCCGACCCCGACGGCCGCGAACCGTCACGCGACATCGAGCTGCACCTGACCGGCCACATGGAACGCTTCGCCTGGTCGTTCGACGGGGTCAAGTTCAGCGATGCCGCACCGTTGCGCCTGACCTACGGCGAGCGCGTGCGCATCACCCTGGTCAACGACACCATGATGACCCACCCCATCCACCTGCACGGCATGTGGAGCGACCTGGAGGACGAGCACGGGCGCTTTCAGGTGCGCAAGCATACCGTCGACATCCCGCCCGGCAGCCGCCGCTCGTACCGGGTCACTGCCGACGCCCTGGGCCGCTGGGCCTACCACTGCCACCTGCTCTACCACATGGAGACCGGCATGTTCCGCGAGGTACGGGTCGATGAATGAGCCCAACAACCGCCGCATCATCACCGGCGTAGCCCTGCTGGCATTGCTCGCCAGTGAGCGCGTCCTGGCCGCCGGCATGCAGCACATGGACCACGGCGCCATGCCCATGGATCACCGCCAGATGAACCATGCAACGCCGCCTGCGCAGCAACCGCGCACGCCATTGCCGATGCTCAGCGACGCCGACCGCCACGCCGCCTTCGCGCCGCTGCCAGGGCACCAGGTGCATGACCGCGCGCTCAACTGGGCAGTGATCGTCGACCAGCTCGAATACCAGCATGTGGACAACGGCAGTGCCTTGAACTGGAACGCCAGCGCCTGGGTCGGCGGCGATATCGACCGGCTGTGGCTGCGCAGCGAAGGCGAGCGCGAGCAAGGTCAGACCCACAAGGCCGAACTGCAGGCGCTGTGGGGCCACGCCATCAGCCCCTGGTGGGAACTGGTCGGCGGCCTGCGCCAAGACTTCAAGCCCGCCAGCGGCCAGGCCTGGGCAGCCTTCGGCATCCAGGGCACACCGCTGTATGGCGTAGAGCTGGAGGCCACCGCCTATGCCGGCGAGCGGCAACAGACCGCGCTGCGCCTGGAAGCCGCTTACGCTATGCTGCTGACCAACCGCTGGATACTCGAACCCACCCTGGAAGCCAACTTCTTCGGCCGCAACGATGGCGGCCGTGAGCAAGGCACAGGGCTGGCTGACAGCGAGGTCGGCCTGCGCCTGCGCTACGAAATCAGCCGTGGCTTTGCGCCCTACCTCGGGGTCAGTTTCAATCGCCTGCACGGCAACCGCGCCGATCAGGCCCGCGAAGACGGCGAAGACACAGGCCAGACCCGCCTGGTGGCCGGTATCCGCCTGCGTTTCTAAAGGAGTGCTTCACCATGCTGCGCAAACACCTGCTCACCGTCGGCCTGCTGGCCATCACCGGCCTGGCCCAGGCCGCCGAAACCCTCGATGTGTACCGCGACCCCAACTGCGGCTGCTGCAAGGCCTGGATCAGCCACCTGCGCGACAACGGCTTCACCGTCAATGACCACGTCGAACCCAACATGAGCGCGGTCAAGCAACGCCTGGGCGTGGCGCCGCGCCTGGCCTCGTGCCATACCGGGGTGATCGACGGCAAGTTCGTCGAAGGCCATGTACCGGCCGAACAGGTTCGCCTGCTGGCCAAGCGCGACGACCTCAAGGGCCTGGCCGTGCCGGGCATGCCCATGGGCTCGCCGGGCATGGAAATGGGTGACCACAAAGACGCCTACCAGGTCATCGGCGTGACCCAGGATGGCAAGGACACCGTGGTCGCCAACTACTGATGCTCAGCTTATGGGCGCTGTTTTTCAGCGCCTTCGGCGCCGCCACCCTGCTGCCGCTGCAATCGGAGGCGGTGCTGGTCGGCTTGCTGCTGCGCCAGCCCGATGCCTGGGTAACCTTGCTGCTGGTGGCTACCCTGGGCAATGTGCTCGGCTCGGTGGTCAACTGGCTACTGGGGCGGGCCATCGAACACTGGCGTGACAAGCGTTGGTTCCCGTTCAGCGCCGTCCAGCTGGAGCGTGCCCAGCAGCGCTACCAGCGGTGGGGGCAGTGGTCGCTGCTGCTGAGCTGGATGCCAGTGATCGGCGACCCGCTCACCCTGATCGCCGGGATCATGCGCGAGCCGTTCTGGCGCTTCATGCTGCTGGTAACCCTGGCCAAGGCCGGCCGTTACGCGGTGGTGGCAATGATCACTCTGGGCTGGTTTCACGCCTGGTAACACCTTTGCCGCTTGCGGGGGTCAACTCACTGTTACAGTCGCCAATTCCTACATGGCCCTACACGGAGTGCCCCCATGCTGCGCGCAACCGCCCTGGCTCTGGCCTGCCTTGTCGGCGGCCCGGCCATCGCCGCCGAGTCGCCCACCTACGGTAAACAGCTCGAAGGGTTCAGCTACCCTCACCCGCTCAAGCATTTCGATTTCAAATCCCAGGGCCAACCCCTGCAGATGGGCTACATGGACGTGCCTGCCCAAGGTCAGGCCAACGGCCGCAGCGTGCTGCTGATGCATGGCAAGAACTTCTGCGCCGCCACCTGGGAAACCACCATCAATGCCCTGAGCAAGGCCGGCTACCGGGTCATCGCCCCGGACCAGGTCGGCTTCTGCACCTCCAGCAAACCCGCGTATTACCAGTACAGCTTCCAGCAACTGGCAGACAACACCCATGCCCTGCTCGACAAATTGGGCGTGAAGCAGGCCATTGTGCTGGGCCACTCCACAGGCGGCATGCTCGCCACCCGCTATGCACTGATGTACCCGCAGCAGGTCGAGCGCCTGGCGATGGTCAACCCGATCGGCCTTGAGGACTGGAAAGCCCTGGGCGTGCCGTATCGTACGGTGGACCAGTGGTATGCACGGGAGCTCAAGCTCGATGCCGCAGGGGTACGTGAGTATGAGCGCAAGACGTACTACGCCGGGCGCTGGAAGCCGGAGTACGAGCGCTGGGTGCAGATGCTGGTAGGCCTGAACCAAGGCCCGGGCCACGAAGCAGTGGCGTGGAACTCGGCGCTGATCTACGACATGATCTTCACCCAGCCGGTGTACCACGAGTTCAAGGACCTGAAGATGCCGACCCTGCTGCTGATCGGCGATCAGGACACCACGGCCATTGGCAGCGATATCGCACCGCCAGAAGTCAAGGCACAGCTGGGCAAGTACCAGGTGCTGGGGCCGCAGGTGGCCAAGCTGATCCCCCAGGGTGAACTGGTGACATTCGAAGGCATGGGCCACGCGCCGCAGATCGAAGAGCCGGTGCGGTTCAACCGGACCCTGATCGAGTGGCTGGAGCGCTAAGCCGACAAGTTGCATTCATCGGTTCTTGCCCCCGTGGGAGCGGGCTTGCCCCGCGAACACGGGCGAAGCCCGTGCCATCCTTCGCGGTGCCTGCTTCGCGGGACAAGCCCGCTCCCACAGGTCTGGGCAATTTCACGAGTTGACACCCTTAGCCGAAGCGCTGCAGTTGCATCTCGCGCAAGCGGCTCAGGGTGCGTTGGTACGGGAACGCCAGGTACCCTTGCGTGTACAGCGCATCGAGCGGTACCTGCGCCTCCACATACAACGCCACCCGGCGGTCGTAGCATTCGTCGACCAGCGCAATGAACCGGCGCACCGCATCGTCCTTGGGCGACAGCGCCGGCAGTTCACGGTCCCCTGCCGCGACCCGCGCCGCGCCATCTTCTGTACCCCGGGCGATGCGGCCGGCCCGTTGTTCGCCGCCCAACGCCGGTACCCCTTCCAGCAGAATCGAGGGGAAGCGGTCACACAACGCCATGAACTCGGTGGCCGCCAAGGGTTGCTCGCAGAGGTCGCTAAAGCGGCACCAGATGGCCTGCTCGCTGCGCCGGATGACCGTGATCTGCCTGGAGCCTATGGCCAACGGCTGGTCGCTCCCCGGGTCTGCCGGGCTGAGTTGGCGAAACACCTCGGCGAGCACCCCTCGCTCACCGGGTTCGACCACCCAGTAACGCTGGTGCTGCGCGCCCGGGTGCAGGCGATGGTCCTGATCACCGGCCACCGACAGCACCCGCATGTGCCGCTCGATGGCAGCAATCGCCGGCACGAAGCGGTCACGGTTGAAGCCGTCACGGTAGAGCTGGTCTGGCGGCTGGTTGGAAGTGGCGACGATCACCACGCCCTGATCGAACAGTACCTGGAACAGCCGCCCGAGGATGATCGCGTCGCCGATGTCGTTGACGAACAACTCGTCGAAACACAGCACACGAATCTGCCTGGCCAGTTCACGGGCCAGGGCCAGCAGCGGGTCAGCGGTGCCGTTGAGCTGGAACAGGCGCTGGTGCACCCAGGCCATGAAATGGTGAAAGTGCTGGCGTCGGCTGGGCAGTTGCAGGCAGCGGTGGAACTGGTCCATCAGCCAGGTCTTGCCACGGCCGACCGGGCCCCAGAGGTAGATGCCCTGGGTCGGGCGGCCATGTGCCACTGCCTCGAAACAGGCCTGCAGCGCGTTGATCGCATCGGCCTGTGCAGGGTCGTGGACATAGCCGTGGTCGGCCAGGGCTTGTTGGTAGAGGGTCTGCGGGTCTGGGGTCATGCGGCATTATCAGTACCGGCCCCCTCGCCGGCAAGCCGGCCCTGCCCCTCAGCCTTCGTTGAGCCCCACTTTCAACAACTGGCCGTCCTTGTCGTCGGTCAGTACATACAAGTAGCCATCCGGCCCTACCCGCACATCACGGATTCGTGCCTTGAGGTCCCCCAGCAAGCGCTCCTCGTGCACGACCTTGTCGCCCTTGAGCTGCAGACGAATCAGCTCCTGGCTGGCCAGTGCACCAATGAACAGATTATGGTCCCAGCCCTTGAATGTCGGGCTGTCGTAGAACGCCATGCCGCTGATGCCAGGGGACTTCTCCCAGACATGGTGCGGGTCGACCATGCCCTGCACATGCTTGCCCTTGGCCTCCGGAATCGGCAGCAGCGAGTAGTTGATGCCGTGGGTAGCAATCGGCCAGCCGTAGTTTTTGCCGGGCTGCGGAATATTGATTTCGTCACCGCCACGCGGGCCGTGTTCGTGGGTCCAGAGCGTGTCTGTCCAGGGGTTGAGCGCCGCACCCTGCTGGTTACGGTGGCCGAACGACCAGATCTCGGGCCGCACGTTGGCCTGGCCGACGAAGGGGTTGTCCTTGGGCACTTCGCCGTCGGGCAGAATGCGCACGATCTTGCCTTGCAGCTTGTCGAGGTCCTGGGCGGTTGGCCGTTGGTTGTTCTCGCCCAAGGCGATGAACAGATAACCCTCACGGTCGAACACCAGCCGCGAGCCGAAGTGGTTGCCCACCGACAGTTTGGGCTGCTGGCGGAAGATCACGGTGAAGTTCTCCAACCGCGCGCGGTCTTCAGACAACTGGCCCCGGCCAACCGCCGTACCGGCCTTGCCGTCATCGCCCGCTTCGGCATAGGACAGGTAAACGGTACGGTCCTTGCCGAATGCCGGCGACAACACCACATCCAGCAAGCCGCCCTGGCCCTCGGCCCAGACCTTGGGCACACCGCTGATGGGCGGGCCGACCTTGCCTTCGGCGTTCACCAGCCGCAGGTTGCCGGGGCGTTCGGTGACCAGCATGTCTTTGCCACCGGGCAGGAAGGCCAGTGCCCAAGGGTTGCGCAGGCCGTCGGCCACGGTATTGACAGTCAACTGCCCTTGCTCGCTGGGGAACTGCTGTTCGGAGGCCGCTTGTGCCAGCAAAGGCAGCAGCGCGGCAGCGGTCACGGTGGTCAGCCAGGTAGCTCTGGTCATTCAGGGTTCCTTGCAACGGGGCTCACGGCGCGCGTGGGTTATCGCGCGGTGGCCGGGTGGGTTCCAGATTAGGGGTCTGCTGTTGGCGACGCAGGTTGTCACCGTTGCCAATGCCGCGGTTGTCCAGTGACGGCGTGCGCTGGTAGGGGTCGGTCGAAGGGCCGCGCACCGGCGGTGTGGCAGGCATGCTGCCTTGCCGACTGTTAGGGTTGGCACGCTGGATCGGGCTGTTGTACGGGTTGTTGTTGCTGGCAGCGAGCTGCAAGGGCGCAACCGGCGCGGCGCGCGCGGGCATACACAACGCCAGGCCGATGGCCAGGATTGGCAGGGTCAGGTTCATGCTTCACCTCCTGTACGAAAATGCCGCGCCTTGTGCGTTTGATAGCCTAAGGCGCGAGGGGTTCGCGGCAAAAGTGTGAATGCAGCTGGAGATAATTCCTGATGTTTCAGTATGGACCCGCACGGGCGGGTTTACTGGCCGGTGCGAAAGGCCATCCACAGGCGGTTGCGTTGGCGCAGGTCGGAAAGCGCCATGCTGCGGTCGGCATACAGCCGCTTACGTACCTGGGTAGGCGGGTAGATGTCCGGGTCGTTGCGCACGGCTTCGTCCACCAAGGGCGTGGCTGCGCGATTGGCATTGGCGAAGAACAGCGTGTTGGTCAGTGCCGCAACCGACTCCGGCTTGAGCATGAAGGCGATGAACGCCCGGGCCGCTTCAGGGTGCGGCGCATCCTTGGGGATGACCAGGTTGTCTTGCCAGACCACGGTGCCTTCCTGGGGGATGCGGTAGATCAACTCGAACGGCTTGCCCGCACGGCGGGCCTGGTCGGCGGCCATCGCCGCATCGCCGTTGTAGGTCAGTGCCAGGCACACACTGCCGTTGGCCAGGTCGCTGATCTGCCGGCCGTTGGCGACATAGCGGATCGAAGGCTGCAGCTGGTTCAGCAGTTTCTGCGCCGCTGCAAGGTCGGTTTTGTCCTGGCTGTAGGGGTCCTTGCCCAGGTAGTTCAAGGTCAGGCCGATCACTTCCTGCGGCGAGTCGGGCATGGCGATACCGCAGTCCTTCAGGCGGCTGGCGTACTCGGGCTTGAACAACAGGTCGAGGCTGTCCAGCGGCACATCGCCCAGGCGCTGGCGTACGGCCTCGACATTCACCCCCAGGCCCAAAGTGCCCCAGGTATAGGGCACCGCATAGCGGTTGCCGGGGTCGGCCTCGGCCAGCTTGGCCAGCAGGTCCTGGTCGAGGTTGGCATAACCCGGCATGGCCTGGGCTTCGAGCGGCTGCAGGGCATTGGCCCTGAGGGCACGGGCCAGCACGGTGGATGACGGCACCACCACATCGTAGCCGCTGCCCCCGGTCAGCAGCTTGGTCTCCAGCACCTCGGTGGTGTCGAAGGTGTCGTAGCGCACCTTGTAGCCGGTTTCGCGCTCAAAGCGCTGAAGGGTTTGCGGGGCGACATAGTCGGCCCAGCTGTAGAGGTTGACGACCTTTTCCTGGGCCTGCAGCGGCAGGGCCAGGCACACGGACAACAGGCACAGCGATCGACGCATGACGGACACCTCGGCAAAGGGGGCTGCCCGTCACTGTAGCCCAAGGGTTTTCAGGCTGCGCCAATCAGTAGGCCATGCTCCAGGTCAGGGTGTAGGTGCGCCCACGCCCTTGGTAGTCATACAGGTACGCTGGCCCATAGGTCGGTGCATAGAACAACGTCGCACGCTGCCCCCAGACCGTGCTGTACTGCTTGTCCAGCAAGTTCTGGATGCCTGCACTGAAGGTGCCGAAGCCAGTGTCCTGGCTGCCCAGCAGGTCGAAAGTGGTGTAGCCGTCGATTTCGTGATCGGCATCGTCCTTGAGGCTGAATGCGTGGTTGGCCTGCAGCCGCGCACTGCGGCCATCGCCCTTCCAGCCGACGAACGCGGTGGACTTGGACAGCGACGCATAGCGGGCATCGCGCTTGTTCCAGCCACCGTTGGCGGCCTCTTCTTCGGAACGGGTCAGGTGCAAGGTACCACCGGCCTCCCAACCGCTCTGGAAGTGACGGGTCAACGCACCTTCGAAACCAAAGTCGCGGCTCTTCTGCTCTTCGACGTTGATGGTCAGCGTTTGCGAGTCGACGTTGATGATCTTGTCCGACCAGATGTAGTACAGCGCCGCCTGGGCGTCCCAGTCCAAGTCGGCAAAGCGCCAGCCGAGTTCGACCTGGCGGCTCTTGATACCGGCCAGCGGGTTGTCGGCGACGCTCAGGCCTGGCTTGCCGTAGTACTTGGCCGGGTCTGGCAGGTCGAAACCTTCACCGTAGTTGGTCCACAGCTGATGGCCATTCTTGAAATCGTAAATGGCGCCGACGTTGTACAGGCTGACCTGATAATCGTTGCTGCCGCCGGGTACGCCTTTGAAATCGCTGACATCCACGTCCATCTGCTGGCGCCGCGCGCCACCGGACAAGGTCAGGTTGTCGGTGGCATGCCAGTCGAGCTGGGCGTACACCGACACACCGTCAACCCGGTAACTGGGGTAGCGCGCGGCCTTGCTGGCCTTGTCCATTTCCAGGCCACCGCTTTCGGATGACGTCAGGGCATCGAAGGTGGTCTGTTCGGCGTTGAAGCGCTCGCGGTCCAGGTCGACGCCGTAGGTCAGCTTGAGCGCATCCCATTGTTTGGCGAACAGGCCTTTGAGGCTGGTGACTTCGAAGTTCTGTTGTGATGCGGCGAAGTACACCCCGCGCGACCCGGTGGGGGTGGCGCGGTTGTAGTACGGAAACGGGTAGAAGTTGTCGTCTTCCTTGCGGTACGAGGCCTGCAGGTAGAAGTCCTGGCCCAGCACATCGGTGTGATGGTAGTTGGCGTTGAGCAACAGGCGCCGGGTGCGTGGCTCGAGGTCGGAGGAATAGCCGCTGCGCAGTTCGGCGTCTTCCAGGTCCGAGGGGGCGTTGTGGTTGAGGTTGGGGAAGTAGATACCCGTGCTGCCGTGGTTGCCCGAGTCGTAGTACTGGGCCAGCAGGTCCAGGCTCTGCTCGTCGGTCAGGGTCAGGCCCAAGGTGCCGAGCACGTCGATTGTGCGGTTGTACTGCAGGTCGGTCTGGGTATTGTCGATGAAGATCTGGTCGCCAGCGCCGTCGTAAAAGGCTTCATTCTGCTCGCCGGAGATGCCCAGGCGGGCGCTGACCCGCTCGTTGCCGCCGCTGATCGACTGGGCGATGCGGGTGGCCAGGTCGTCACTGTTGTTGAAACCGCTGCTGGCTCCTAATTGGGTCTCGAAGCGTGCCGGGCCGGGCTCGCCCTTCTTGGTCACGATGTTGATGATGCCGCCGGTGGCGCCACCCCCGTAGAGGGCACTGGCACCCGACAGCACTTCGACACGCTCGACGTTGAACGGCGAAATACTGTCAAACTGGCGCGACAGGCCGCGCGAGCTGTTCTGGCTGACCCCGTCGATCATCACCAGCACATTGCGCCCACGCATGTTCTGGCCGTAGTTGGTGCGCCCCTCTGGGGCCAGGTCCAGGCCCGGCACCAGCTTGCCGATGGCTTCCTTCAGGCTCACACCGCTGTCGATCTGCTCGCGCAGTTGCTGCTGGTCGACCACCCAGACGGTGCCGGGGATTTCACTGATGGCGGTGCTCGTGCGCGAGGCGACGCTGACTTCGATGGGCTTCAAGTTGACAGCCTGCGGCGCAGTGTCCGCCTTGCGCAGGGTGACGGTGCGGGCATCGCTGAACTGCCAGCCCATGCCACTGCCGGCCAGCAACTGCTGCAACGCCTGCTCGATGCTGTAGCTGCCCTGCAAGGCCTGGCTATTCAGGCCCGACACATCACCGGTGGTGTACAGCAAGTGCAAACCGGCCTGGTCGGCGAACGCCGTCAGGGCCTGGTCCAGTGGCTGGGCCGGCACGTCCAACTGCACCTGGCGGGCTTCAACCTGGGCCGCTTGCGCAGCGGTCGAGGCCAACGCCTGCAGTGGGCCGGCCAACATGGCCAGGGCACTGCAAGACAGCAAGGCGTGATGGAGAGAACCGCTGGTGCGGTGCAAGGGCTTGAGCGTAAGGGCCACGAATGAGCTTCCAGACAAGTCGTAAATGAGAATGAGTTGCTGATCAGTCCCACTACGACGATCTGGCCTGCATGAACTTGCAGCGGCAGATGAAAAATATTTCGATTATTTTTTGCAGGGTCAGTGCACCACGGCCAACCAGGGCAGGTAGGTGACCTTCAGGCCATAACGCTGCTCCAAGGTACGCAGCAGTGCCTGGGGCTCATCGAGGTCGAACACCCCGCTCACTTCCAGGGCGGCCAGCGTGGTATCGGACAGCAAAATGCGCCCCTGCTGGTAACGCTCAAGCTCCGCCAGCACCTGCCCCAGCGGCTTGCCGTTGAAAATCAGCTTGCCGCGCTGCCAGGCGGTCTGTGCACTGGCATCGGGCGACACCGGCACCCTGCGCTCACCCACCGTGGCCTCGCCCTGGGCCAGCACCACGCGGCCATCGCGGCGCACGCTGAACGTCGCCGCCGTGCCCCGCACCGCCTCGCCTTCGGTATCGACCACAAAGGGCCGTGCGTCGTTGGCCGTTTCGAACAAGGCCTCGCCAGCATTGAGCACCACTCGGCGCTCGCGGTCGGTAAATGCCACCGTCAAGGCACTGCCGCTGTTCAGCAGTACCCGCGAGCCATCGGCCAGGGTAATAGCCTGCCGCTGCCCCAGCCCGGTGTGGTAGTCCGCCAGCCAGATTGGGGCCTGCTGCCAGCCGGTAAAGCCTGCGGCCAGCACCACCACCGAGGCCGCCAAGCCGGCCGCCCAGTGCCGTCGGCGCCGCACGGGTGGTGGCGCGACAACCTGGGCGGTCGGGGTGTGGCCAATGTCTTGCCACAGCGCTTGCGCCTCGCGCGCCGCCTCGGCATGCGCCGGGCTCAATGCGCACCAGCGCTGGTAGCGGGCGTGGTCCGCCGCCGTGGCATTGCCCGCGTGCAACAGCACCTGCCAATCGATGGCATCGTCGCTGAGGTCGCTGAGCGGTTGGGCTGCAGGCATGGCGTAAGGCTCAGTCATGGTTGTGTTTGAGCCAGTCACGGCAATGGCGCAGCGCCTGGCCGATGTATTTTGCCACCATGCTTTCGGAAACGCCCAGCCGTTGTGCAATCTGTGCCTGGGTCAGGCCTTCGATGCGGTTGAGCAGCAGCGCCTGGCGGGCATTGCTGGGCAGCTGCAACAGCGCCTCGTCGAGTATCTGCAGGCGCTCGCGGGCAAGTAACGCCGCCTCGGGCGCCGGCGCCGGGCAGGCCACCTCCCCTGTGCCATCGCTGTCATCGTGACGGGCAGCGTTGCGTTGCTCACGGCGCAAGGCATCGATCGCCAGGTTGCCCGCGACCCGAAAGATGAAGCTGCGCGCATGCAGCACCGTGACCGCTTGCTGGTCGATCTTCACCAGCTTCAGGTACGTCTCCTGCGCGACGTCGGCAGCGCGCTGGCGATCGCTCATGCGCCGGGTCAGGAACTGCAGGAGGTCGTCGTAGTGCTCCTGGAAACTCGCCAGCAGACCAGACACGGGAGACGTCAGCATGAGGTAGGAGAAAGGCCAGTAAGAGGAATTGTCGGGCGTTAATGAGAAACAGTATCTTTCATTGTGCACGCCACTTTCAACGTCAGAGAGCATTTGCCACACTGACGCTTGAATTCTTCTGGCAAGGTTGCAACCCATGACTGCCCATTTGCACCGCTGTGCCCGCGGCTGCCTGGTACTGCTGTTGGCGTTCGGCCTCAGCGCCTGTGCGTTGTTCCAGGCGCGCGACCCGCTCAACATCAGCGTGATCGGCATCGAGCCGCTGCCCGGCCAGGAGCTGGAACTGCGCATGGCGGTGAAAATACGCGTCCAGAACCCTAACGAAACCCCGATCGACTACAACGGCATCGCGCTCGACCTGCAGGTCAACGGCCAGCCGCTGGCCGCCGGGGTGAGTGACCAGCAGGGGCATATAGGCCGTTTCGACGAGGCAGTGATCGTAGTGCCGGTCAGCGTCACCGCGTTTTCCTTCCTGCGCCAGGCCTATGGCCTGGGCCAGCGCAATTCGCTGCAAGGGCTACCCTATGTACTGCGCGGCAAACTGGCGGGCGGGTGGCTGCGCACCGTCCGCTTCACCGACGAAGGCACGCTGCATTTGCCGAAGGCTGCAGGCGCTGGCGGGTAACCAGCCTCAGCGGCTGTTGTTGGCGGCGGCCATCATCTTGTTGACCTCACTGCGCACCATGCTGGCGTATTCAGGCGGCGACATGCTTTCAAGCTCGGCACGCACCCACTCGGCCCATTTGCCCTTGCGCCGTGGCTTTTCGGAAATCAGCCGGGCCGCTTCGCCCTTGGCCTTGCCCAGGTTGCTCTGCCACATTTCGAACAACCGCGCCTTCTCGGCCTCGATCTGCGCCCGTTCCTCGAAGCTCTTGTTGGCCAGATTGAAACTCATGAAGGTACCTGCCTGTTGAAAATGGCCGCTATCTTACACCGTAGCGATGCGTCACCGGAAAGCCGGCGCAACTTTCCCGACGCGCCGGCATCCATTGTTCACCCCCCCATTGACGAGGATGAGTTCATGGCCCGAAAAAACGCCGCACAAGCCGCCAGCGATCAGATCAAGGATCAGGTCTTCAGCGAACTGCAGGCATTGATCGAAGAATCCGAAAAGCTGCTCAACGACAGCGCAGCCCTGGTTGGCGAGGAGGCAGAAACCCTCCGCGCCCAAGTCAGCCTGAAACTGCGCCAGGCCCGCCAGGCGGCGAGCAATGTGCGTGACAAGGCCCAGCCGGTGGTGGATGCCACCCAGGACTACATCGGCGGCCACCCCTGGCAGACCGTTGCCGTGTCCGCAGGCTTCGGCCTGGTGGTCGGCCTGTTGCTGGGCCGCCGTTACTAAGCAGCGCTAACGGCCGCAGCGCCGCCTGACCGGTTTCAGGCGGCCTGCGCCAGCGGGATACCGCTATGGAAGCGCAGCTCCTGGTCCGGTGACTGGATCAGTTCGGCCTCGGCCTCACGTACCAGCTCCACCCGGCGGGCGATGTCCGCTGCCTCACCATACTGATGGGCCAGCTTCAGGTAGCCCTGGTAATGGCGCGCTTCACTTTTCAGCAAGCCGTGGTAGAAGGTACCCAGCTCTTCATCCAGGTGCGGCACCAGTGCGGCAAAGCGCTCGCAACTGCGTGCTTCGATGAAAGCCCCCACCACCAGGGTATCCACCAGTTTGACCGGTTCATGGGCACGCACCAGGCGGCGCAGGCCCGAGGCATAACGCCCGGCCGACACCGGGCGCAAAGGCACCCCCCGACGCTTCATCAGGCGCAACACCTGCTCATGGTGCACCAGTTCTTCACGGGCCAGACGCGACATCATGTTGATCAGGTCCAGGTGCGTGTTGTACTTGGCGATCAGGCTCAAGGCGGTGCTGGCGGCCTTGAACTCGCAGTTCTTGTGGTCGATCAGCAGGGTTTCCTGGTCGGCAAGCGCCGCTTCGATCCAGGCATCTGGGGTCGGGCAGCCGAGAAAGGCGTCGATTTCGGGGATCAAGGACATAAACGTGCAACCAGACAGAACAGGCAAGGCCGGCGATTATACCGGCGGCAAGCGGCAGCGCCAGTGACTATGCTTGATGTACATCAAGCGGCGGCGAGTGGGGCGCCGACTATAGTCAGGCATTGGCCGCCATCTTTGAACGGAGCTCAAGCCCATGCAAGCCGTCCGCAGCATCCTCGTCGTCCTCGACCCCACGCATGCCCATAGCCGGGCCTTGACCCGCGCCAAGCTAATCGCAGGGGTTACCGGCGCGCGCCTGCACCTGTTGATGTGTGACAAGAAGCAGGACCACAACGCGCTGCTCAGCCTGCTGTGCAGCCAGTTGCACGATGACGGGTATGACAACGTGACCTTTGAGCAGGCCTGGCACGACACCCTTCACGAGTCGATCATCGCGGTGCAGCAAGCTGAAGGCTGCGAGTTGGTCATCAAGGAGCACCGGCCGGACAACCCCCTGAAAAAAGCACTGCTGACGCCCAGCGACTGGAAGCTGCTGCGCCTGTGCCCCAGCCCGGTGCTGATGGTGAAAACCGAGCGCCCATGGACGGGCGGGGTAATTCTGGCGGCCGTGGATGTCGGCAACCAGGATGAGGATCACCGCCGGTTGCACGCAAGCATCATCGACCATGGCTATGCCATTGCCGGCCTGGCTAAAGGTCAGTTGCACGTCATCAGTGCGCACCCCTCCCCCATGCTGTCGGCTGCGGACCCGGTCTACCAGCTCAGCGAGACCATTGCAGAGCGCTACCGCGAAGCCTGCCGCGCGTTTCAGGCCGAGTTCGACATCAGCGATGAACGCCTGCATGTCGCCGAAGGCCCGGCCGATGTGCTGATACCCCATACCGAGAAGAGGTTCGGCGCCGTGGTCACGGTGATCGGCACGGTGGCCCGCACGGGGATTTCCGGTGCCTTGATCGGCAATACGTCGGAGGTGGTGCTCGACTCGCTCGAAGGGGATGTGCTGGTGCTCAAGAGCGAAGAAGCGATTGCCCACCTGACAGAACTGGCCCGCGGGTAGGCCCAGCACAGCATCAACATGCTTTTGTAGGAGCGGCCTTGCCGGGGCGCCGGACCGGTCGGAAAGGGGCGCGAAGCGGCCCCGGCGATTTTTGCTGCGCCACAGAACCTGGGGCCGCTATGCGGCCCTTTCCGACCGGTCCGGCGCCCCGGCAAGGCCGCTCCTACACAGGCAAGGCGTTGCCTCGCGCGAAGGGCTAGGTCAGCGCCTCGCGCACTTTTGGGTCCAGGCCTTCCCCGCCATTGGCCTCGCTCCACGCCAGCAACTGCCGGCGCATCGCCGGCGTCCAGAAGCTCTGCAAGTGCTGCCTCACCCCCTGCACCGCCAGCACCCGGTTCGGTTCGCTGTCAAAATAATGGGCAATCTGGTTGGCCATCTTGACCAGGTTGTCGCTGCTCATCGGCGCACCTCGGCGTTCTCCGGTTGCTCGGCGGTGCGGCGCTCCTTGAGCAGGCGGCGCTGTTCGTCGCTGAAGTCCTGGTAGCGCTTCTGCCATTCAGACGGGTGGAACACCTTCACCACCTCCACCGCCGTCACCTTGTATTCAGGGCAATTGGTGGCCCAGTCGGAGTTGTCGGTGGTGATCACGTTGGCGCCAGACTCAGGGAAGTGGAACGTGGTGTACACCACCCCCGGCGCCACCCGCGCACTGACCTTGGCGCGCAGCACCGTCTGCCCGGCACGGCTGCCGATACCCACCCAGTCACCGTCGCGAATGCCACGGCTCTCGGCATCGGTCGGGTGCAGCTCCAGGCGGTCGGCATCATGCCAGGCAACGTTGCCGGTGCGCCGGGTCTGGGCGCCAACGTTGTACTGGCTGAGGATACGCCCGGTGGTCAGCAACAGCGGGTAGCGGCTGTTGACCTTCTCGTCGGTGGGCACGTAACCCGTGAGCATGAAGCGCCCCTTGCCGCGCACGAACTGGTCGATGTGCATGGTCGGCGTGCCATCGGGCGCGGCATCGTTGCACGGCCACTGCAGGCTGCCATGGCGGTCGAGCTCGGCGTAGCTAACGCGGTGGAAGGTCGGCGTCAGGCGGGCGATCTCGTCCATGATCTGGGACGGGTGGCGGTACTGCATCGGGTAGCCCAAGGCGTTGGCCAAGGCCACCGTGGCCTCCCAGTCGGCCTTGCCGGCCAGCGGCTCCATAACCTTGCGCACCCGCGAGATTCGCCGCTCGGCGTTGGTGAAGGTGCCGTCCTTTTCAAGGAACGAACTGCCCGGCAGGAACACGTGGGCGAACTTGGCCGTTTCGTTGAGGAAGATGTCCTGCACTACCACACACTCCATGGCATGCAGGGCCGCAGTGACGTGCTGGGTGTTGGGGTCGCTCTGGGCGATGTCCTCACCCTGGCAGTACAGCGCCTTGAAGCTGCCATCCAGGGCCGCTTCGAACATGTTGGGAATGCGCAGGCCCGGGTCGGGTTGCAAGGTCACGCCCCAGGCCCGCTCGAATTCGGCACGTACCCCTTCGTTGGAGATATGCCGGTAGCCGGGCAGTTCATGCGGGAACGAGCCCATGTCGCACGAACCCTGCACGTTGTTCTGCCCACGCAGTGGGTTCACCCCTACCCCTTCGCGGCCAATGTTGCCGGTGGCCATGGCCAGGTTGGCGATGCCCATCACCGCAGTGCTGCCCTGGCTGTGCTCGGTGACACCCAGGCCGTAGTAGATGGCCGCGTTGCCGCCGGTGGCGTACAGCCGGGCTGCGGCGCGGATCTGCTCGGCAGGCACGCCGCAGACCGGGCCGAGTACTTCCGGCGCGTTCTCTGGCAGGCTGACGAAGTCGCGCCAGCGGGCGAAGTCCTCGGTCTCGCAGCGCGCGTCGATAAAGCGCTGGGCCAGCAAGCCTTCACTGACGATCACATGGGCCAGGGCGTTGAGCATGGCCACGTTGGTGCCCGGGCGCAGTTGCAGGTGCAGCTCGGCGCGGGCGTGGGGCGAGTCGACCAGGTCGATGCGCCGTGGGTCGATGACGATCAGCCGCGCGCCCTGGCGCAGGCGGCGCTTGAGCTGCGAGCCGAACACCGGGTGGGCGTCGGTGGGGTTGGCGCCAATCACCAGCACCACGTCGGCCTGCATCACCGAATCGAAGCTCTGGGTACCGGCCGACTCACCGAGGGTCTGCTTGAGGCCGTAGCCGGTGGGCGAATGGCACACCCGGGCGCAGGTGTCGACGTTGTTGTTGCCAAACGCCACGCGCACCAGTTTCTGCACCAGGTAAGCCTCTTCGTTGGTGCAGCGGCTGGAGGTGATGCCGCCAATCGAATCACGCCCGTACTTGAGCTGAATGCGCCGGAACTCGCTGGCCGCATAGTTTACCGCCTCTTCCCAGCTGACTTCCTGCCACGGGTCTTCGAGGCGCTTGCGGATCATCGGCTTGGTGATGCGGTCCGGGTGGGTGGCATAGCCCCAGGCGAAGCGGCCCTTGACGCAGGCGTGGCCGTGGTTGGCGCCGCCGTTCTTGTCCGGGACCATGCGCACCAACTGGTCGCCCTTCATCTCGGCACGGAACGAGCAGCCGACACCGCAGTAGGCGCAGGTGGTGATCACCGCACGTTCGGGCTGGCCGAGCTGCACCAGGCTCTTTTCGGTCAAGGTGGCGGTCGGGCACGCCTGCACGCAAGCACCGCACGACACGCACTCGGAGGCCAGGAAGTTATCGCCCCCCGCCGCCGCCACCCGCGAGTCGAAACCACGCCCGGTGATGGTCAGGGCAAAGGTGCCCTGGATGTCTTCGCAGGCGCGCACGCAGCGGCTGCAGACGATGCATTTGCTGGGTTCGTAGTCGAAGTACGGGTTGGAGACGTCCTTCTTCTCAGCCAGGTGATTGGCGCCGTCGTAGCCGTAGCGGACCTCACGCAGCCCCACCTGGCCGGCGACGGTCTGCAGTTCGCAGTTACCGTTGGCCGAGCAGGTCAGGCAGTCCAGCGGGTGATCGGAGATGTACAGCTCCATCACATTGCGCCGTAGCCCGGCCAGGCGCGGGGTTTCGGTGCGCACCACCATGCCTTCGCTGACAGGGGTGGTGCAGGAGGCGGGATACCCGCGCATGCCGTCGATTTCCACCATGCACATGCGGCACGAGCCGAACGCTTCAAGGCTGTCGGTGGCGCACAGTTTGGGGATGCTGGTGCCGAGCATGGCGGCGGCGCGCATCACCGAGGTACCGGCAGGCACGCTGATGGCGCGGCCGTCGATGTTCAGGCTGACCTGCACCTGGCTGTCGCGGGCCGGGGTGCCAAGATCGGTCTCGGGGTCGAAAAAATTGATCACTGTGCGGCCTCCGTCTGAGTCAGACCGAAATCGGCGGGGAAGTACTTGAGCGCGCTGGCCACGGGGTAGGCCGTCATCCCGCCCATGGCGCACAGCGAGCCGTACTGCATCGTGTCGCAGAGGTCGCGCAGCAGCAGGGCGTGGTCGTGGCGTTCGGTGAAATCGGTGCTGGCGATCAGCCGATCCACCACCTCCATGCCACGGGTCGAGCCGATGCGGCAGGGCGTGCACTTGCCGCAGGATTCCTCGGCGCAGAACTGCAGGGCGAAGCGCGCCATGCTGGCCATGTTGAGGGTGTCATCGGCCACCACCACACCGCCGTGGCCCAGCATCGCGCCCATGGCGGCGAAGGCTTCATAGTCCAGCGGCGTGTCGAAGTGGCTGGGCGGCACCCAGGCACCGAGCGGCCCACCGACCTGCGCGGCCTTCAGTGGCCGGCCGCTGGCGGTACCGCCGCCATAGCCTTCCACCAGCTCGCGCAGGGTCAGGCCGAACGCCCGCTCCACCAGGCCGCCGTGGCGGATATTGCCGGCCAGCTGAAACGGCATGGTGCCCAGCGAACGGCCCATGCCGAAGTCGCGGTAGAACGCCGCGCCCTTGGCCAGGATGATCGGCACCGAGGCCAGGGTAAGTACGTTGTGCACCAGGGTCGGCAAGCCGAACAGGCCCTGCAGGGCCGGCAAGGGCGGCTTGGCGCGGACGATGCCGCGCTTGCCTTCAAGGGACTCCAGCAGCGCGGTTTCTTCGCCGCAGATATAAGCGCCAGCGCCAACCCGGACTTCCAGGTCGAAGGCCTTGCCGCTGCCGGCCACGTTCACACCGAGGTAGCCGGCGTCACGGGCGATGGCAAAGGCCTGGTCGAGCACGCGAATGGCGTCGGGGTATTCCGAGCGCACGTAGATGTAGCCTTTGTCGGCCCCCACGGCCAGGCCGGCGATGATCATGCCTTCGATCAGCAGAAACGGGTCGCCTTCCATCAGCATACGGTCGGCGAAGGTACCGGAGTCGCCTTCGTCGGCGTTGCAGACCACGTACTTCTGCCCAGCCCCGGCATCGCGCACGGTGCGCCATTTGATGCCAGCCGGGAACGCCGCACCGCCACGGCCACGCAGGCCGGAATCAAACACTGCGGCAACCACCTCGGCGCCGTCCAGCGCCACCGCGTGTTCCAGGCCGGCAAAGCCGCCGTGGGCACGGTAGTCGTCCAGCGACAGCGGCCGGGTTACCCCGGCCCGGGCGAACAGCAGGCGTTGCTGGCTTTTCAGATAAGGGATTTGCTCAACCGGCCCTAAGGCCAGGGCATGCTCGTGGGCCTCGCCTGCCAAGCCATCGAGTAGCGCCGGCACATCGTGCACCGTGACCGGGCCGAAACCCTGGCGCCCTTGTGCGGTTTCGCATTCAAGCAGCGGCTCCAGCCAGTACAGGCCACGCGAACTGGTGCGCTGGATATCGACCGCCAACTGCCGGCGTTCGGCCTCGCGCTGCACGGCCTCGGCAACCTGGTCGGCACCCACGGCGCGGGCTACCGAATCACAGGGGATGAACACCTTCAACATGTTTCGCCCTCCAGGCAACCGTTTACCAGGGCACGCAGGCGCTCAGGCGTGAGGCGTGCGTGCAATTGGCCGTCCAGCTCCAGTGCTGGCGAGCAGGCGCAGGCGCCCAGGCAGTACACCGGGCGCAGGCTGATGGCGCCGTCGGCGCTGGTGCCATGGTCGTCCAGCGCCAATTGGTCGCGCAGTTGCGCGGCCAAGGCCTCGGCGCCACGGCTCTGGCATGACTCGGCCCGGCACAGGCGCAAGGTATGGCGTGCAGGCGGCGTGGTACGGAAGTCGTGGTAGAAGCTGATCACCCCACGCACCTCGGCCAGGCTAAGGTTCAGAGCATGGGCAATTTCGGCGACAGCGGCATCGGGGACGAAGCCGATGCCTTGCTGAATGGCGTGAAGGATCGGCAACAGGGCGCCGGGGGTCTCCTTTTCACGGGCCAGGATGCTGTGGATCAAAGGCAGGTGGAGCAGTTCATCAGGCATACAGCGGACCTCGGCATCACGGACCCTGCCTTGGCGTTGTAGAGGCAGGGGCCGGCGTGTTCTGCTGCGGCGTACCGGCCACGTCACGGTTGCGTGGTGTCGGCAGCCTCCTTGCCCATGGCCGTGCGTCTGCGCGCACTGGCCCGAGGGCATCCTACAAGCATGGCACTTGTGGCGGCGCAGGGTTGCATGCGAACGACCAGGCGCATCCTGAAACCGACGTGAGGTTCAGGGGGTTTCAGCTGCCCCGCTTCGCGGCCCGTCAGTCCAGCACGACATGCGGCAAAAACCGCGAGCTGTCCTTGGTAATCAGTGAGTCATCCTCACGGATGCCGATACCCGCCGCTGTGTCACCGACTACCCACGAACCGATCAGCGTGTAGCTGTCAGCAAACCTGGGCAACGGCGCAAACCCTTGCAGGATGTACGGCGCATCGTTGTAGGGCCCGTCTTCGAACACCCGCTGCCCCTCGCCGGTGCGGATGTCCACATTGGCCCCTTCCCGCGAGAAATACGGCTTGCGTACCCAGCCCTTGGGCACAGGCCGCGAAGGGCTATCGTCGATGAAGGCCGGCAACAGGTTGGGGTGCCCTGGGTGCCATTCCCACAGCAACGGCAAGATGCCCTTGTTGGAGATCAGCGCCTTCCACGGCGGCTCGATGAACTGCGTGTCACAACCTGGGATGGCCTTGCCGAAGGCTTCGTGGAAGATGTGCTCCCAGGCGTGCAGCTTGAACAAGCGCTGAATCGGCTGCCCCTCCAGGTCAACGAAACGCCCCTCGCCATTCAGGCCGATGTCCTCCAGGTCGATATGCCGGGTGGGAATACCGGCGTGCGCGGCCATCTTGCGCAAAAAGTCCGTTGTGCCACGGTCCTCTACCGAGCCCGAGATGGTCGAGAAGTAGAACGTGCCCTGCCCCTGCTGCGCGGCAAACGCCTGAATGAGGTCTTCGGCCAGGGTATTGAACTGGCTGGCATGCGCGGGCAGAACGCCCCGCTGGATCTGCTCTTCAAGCCAGATCAACTGGAACGCCGCCGCCTCGTACAGCGAGGTAGGCGTGTCGTAGTTGGCCTCGATCAGTTTCGCCGGGCCATGGCCGTCATAGCTGAAGTCAAAGCGCCCATACAGATGCGGCTGCCGCGCTAGCCACGAGTGCCGCACCAGGTCGAAGAATGCTGCAGGAATGGCCAGGCGCGTCATCAGCGCCTCGCTGTCGACGATACGATCAACGGCGTCCAGGCACATCGCGTGCAGTGCTTCGGTCGGGGCCTGCAAGTCGCGCTCGACCTGGGCCTGGCTGAATTGGTAGTACCCCCGCTCGTCCCAGTAGCGCTCGCCATCGAGGGTGTGGAAGGCAAAGCCCTCTTGTTGGGCAGTGGCGCGCCAGCCTGGGCGCTCTGCGAGCTCGACCTTGCGCATGCCTACCCCCCGAAGAAGCTGCCGGACTTGCCGCCCCAGCCACTGCGGGCCGTGGCCTGGCTGCCAAAGCCACCCCGCGAGATGGACGCAGAGACGGCCGAGCGCGACGCCGTGCGGCCTGAGGCGCCATAGCCAGCACCGCCGCCGCCGGACGAACCGCCACTGCTGCTCTGCTCGTCCTTGTTGGTGCGCTGAATGCCCCCGGCCACACCATAACGCTGCCCAAGCAGGCCACTGCGCTGCCCGGCGCCATCGCGGTAGGTATACAGCGGCTGCGCGCGATAACGGCGGTCGGCGCTGTTGGTCATCTGCCCCAGCAGCATGCCAGCGACCACGGCGGTGGCGACATGGCCATAGCCGCCGCCCTGAGCGTGGGCCGCATCGACCTGGGACTGGGTGACTTCACCTGCGGTGTCCAGCTCGAACCCGCTCATGCGGGGCATGTAACGGCCACCGGCGCCTATCTGGCAACCGTCAGGGGCGAATTCGGCTTCGCAGTCGGGCTTCGATACATAGGTCGGGGCGGTGCGCCGGTACTCGGCCAGCGCCTGCTTGTAGGCATCGTTGCACGCCTTCTCCGGCACCTTGTCGTTGACGCAGGCTTCGACACTGCCGTAGTTCACCTGCTGGCTGACGGTGTAGGTTTCCTCTTGCGGGCTGCACGCGGTCAACGCCAAGGGCAGCGAGCTGGCCAGCACCAGCTTGACGGAGCTTCGTCTCATTGGGGATTTCATGGGGGCTCCTAGTGCGTCAGGCCGACGGGGTCATGCAAGCCGAATTGAGTAAGCCGACGCTGATCGCCACGCTGGCAGCGTAGATGGCAGCGGCCAGTTCGCCTGCGGCGATACGCCTGGACAGGCCGCGCAGCACCAGGCTGGTAAGGCCGAAGGCAAGCAACTGCACCACTGCCGCAATCACAACCCAGGCCACCACGTCGAGGATGCCGACGCTGTAGGCAATGATATTGCTGGCCGGCAGCGAAAAGCCGATCAGCGAGCCGCCCAGGGCAATGGCCGCGGCCGGGTTGTTCTCACGAATGAGCGCGAACTCGCGGTGCGGAGTAAGGCGGGTATAGATGAACTGGAACAGCCAGAACAGCAACAGTGCCACGCTGATATAAAGGATGAAGCCAGTCACTGCAGTGGCATTGAGCGACAGGCGCAGAGCGTCGAGCATGGTGAGTCCTTGTCAGGTTACGTGAAAGTCCGTGGGGTGCAGGGTGACGCCCAACGAAGTGGTGAAAGTGGCGTTGCCCTGCTCGTCCTCCTCCGCTGACAGCAGCAGGAATTCGCGACGCTCTGGCAGGCCGGTATCGCGGGCGTAGAGCATCGACAGGTGCTGGATGCCATAGCGCGCATCAGGGCTGGTCACGCGCTCGTGCAACGGAACCAGTTTGGCCTGGCCTGCCTCCTGGCCCCACTGGCGGGAATACAGGTAGTCGTCGTGTTCGTAGATCGGCAGGCCGACCTTGGACTGGCTGCCGACAAGGCGCTGAAGGTGCGACGTGTCGCGGATCGGTACAGCGCTGTGATAACCGAACAATACGGTATCACCCACTTCGCTACCGTTCATCAGCACTTGCAGCCAATAGTCTTCATCGTCCAGATAGAAACGCAGCAGGTGCATCGAAGCACCGAGGTCGACCTCGCCGATGGCCCAGACCGTTTCCGGGCCGGGAACCAGCAGTTGCGAATGCCCCTCAAGCAATGGTTCGAGTGACGCAGCGGGTGTGAACCGGCGACCGCTGAGCAAGCCAAATGGCGGCGTGGCACTAGGCGAAAGTGGCATCGTAAACGTCCTGAAGCGGGGCAGTCCTTGCGAGGGGCGACACCTTAACGGGTTTGGCCGCCCGAGCCAATTCAAGCACTGTTTGCGAGACACTGTTGCGGGGGCAACAGCCAACAGCCCCGAGACGCATCAGCGTTGTTTACGCATACCCATGTGCGCATCATCCATCAGCGCCTTGGCCATTTCGCAAAGAAAGTGCGAAGCCCAGACCAGCACAGGTTCGTCGTCCATCACACCGATGAACGATGCCCGTCGTGAGCAATCCAGCAGCAGCGAGGCCTGCTCGATGGCATGGTTGCAGCAGTAGCCGGCTTTAACGCGAAACAGGCGCTTGCCCTTTATCACGCCGTCCATGCACGACGCTGAACCTACGGTCAAACCCAGCGTGCCGGTGCCTTCTGGTACTGTCTTGTCCATTTCAAGGCCTGCACCCTTTTGATGCCATTTTCGAGCCTGAACAATACATATGGATATCCGCATATTCGATTATTCATATGTAAAGCCCCTCCATGATTACCCCTCCCGAGGTCTTCAAGAACCTGGCGACGAGACCCGCGCCCGCGCCACCCTGCTCATCGCCAACTTGGGGCTCGAAGAGAACACCTCCCGCCTGCAGAACATGGACGACCGCCCTGTCCGCGCAGCTGCCTGCGGCTAAATCCGCCACCCCACGAGCGATCCTTCCATGCAAGTCCTGTTCATGCGCACATGGCGCCCTGTCGGCCGTGTTCAAGGCACAGATCGACTGGATACCCCTGGCCCTTGGCGCCGTGCGCCCCACCCAAGGCAAAACCCTGGCCGTGATGCAGGTATGCGGCGGCTCGCAGTCGTTCAAACGACAGCGGCCGCATGAAGCCATCGCCGTATAGCGCCGAACAGCTTACCGCGCGGGTGAACCAGTGTTCGATCTGAGCACGTGGTGTTTCCAGGGGCTCTGGCCTTGACGCCCCCTGCGGCGCCCAGTATTTTTTCGGCCCCTTCCTTTTCGGCTACCTCTGCTGTGCACCGCCCAGGCGTTAAATCGCGAAGCGGGCATTCATGATGCCGACACTTATACGGTCGCCACTCAATGGCGTGCCGCTATCCGTCATCAAGTGCAAAAGGTTGCTTCCATGATCATTCGTCAGGCCAACGCCGCCGACCACTCGCTGCTGCTCGACATCTGGCTGCGCGCCGTTCGCGCCACTCACCATTTTTTGCAGGCATCCGACATAGACGCGCTGCTACCGCAGCTGCGCGACGTTTACCTACCCGCGGTCGAGCTGTGGGTTGCAGTCGATGCTGACGACTGCCCGCAGGGCTTTATCGGGCTGAATCAGCACCATGTGGAAATGCTCTTTATCGATCCCGATTTGCGTGGGCAAGGCATTGGCCGCGCACTCCTGGATTACGCCCGCAGTTCGCGCAGCGCATTGAGCGTTGATGTGAACGAGCAGAACCCCGAGGCCGTGGGGTTTTATCTGCATTACGGGTTTGTGCAAACGGGGCGCTCTGCGCTGGATGGCGAGGGGCGGCCATTTCCGTTGTTGCATATGAGCTTGCCTGGCTAGGCAACTGGCAAAATCGTTCCTGCGCCAGGACGCAGGGACGATTTCCGGCATCGCGGTCCGAGCACCAAAAGGCAGCCCTGACAACTCCGATAGTCATTGGTTCCGGGGGGATTTGTGGATACAATTTCCGGCTGTCGCAGAAAAACAAACCGGGATCTCGATGTCTACTATCAGGGTTGATATACAAGTCTTACGCGGGCTTGCCGTCTTATTCGTCGTTCTAGAACACTTGGCTATCCCGGGATTCCACTATGGATATCTGGGCGTAGACATATTCTTTGTCATCTCTGGCTTCTTGATTACATCCATAGTTTCAAGAGGACTAGCGCGCGATAAGTTCTCCTTCAAAGAATTCTATCTTCGCCGCGCCAAACGCCTGCTGCCTGCTTCGTTCGTAACGATCCTTGCAACTATCATTGCGGCGAAACTCTTCCTGCCACCCATGCAGATTGAATCGCTGAAGCAACAGATCATCGGTGCGCTGACCTTCTCCACAAACTTTGTATTGCTGAGCCAGGCGGGTTACTTCGACCTTGAGTCTGCGACCAAGCCCCTGCTGCACATGTGGTCGCTCGCGGTTGAAGAACAGTTCTACTTCTTTGTCCCAGCGCTGCTGGCCTTCACCCCGGCCAAGCACTGGCGCAAGATCCTGGTGGTGCTCGCCATCGCCAGCTTCGTGGGCTGCCTGTACCTGTCCTTGAGCAACCAGTCGGCAGCGTTCTATCTGCTCCCGACCCGGGCCTGGGAACTGCTGATCGGCAGCATCGCGTCCATGCTCGTGCACAGCGCCGCCGTCAAGAACGTCACGTCGAAGCTGGCAATTCCGGCATTCGCCGTACTGCTGGCATCGCCCTTCTTCAACTCTGGCCTGTCGCACCCTGGCCTTGACGCAGTGGTGGTTTGCTTCGCTACTGCCATCGTTCTTCTGGCGAACCACCGACTGATCAATAGCAAGGTTTGGTCACCCATCGAGAAAGCGGGCGACATTTCCTACTCCCTGTACCTGGTTCACTGGCCAATCATCGCGATCGCGAACGCCTCGATCGGCACCGAGAGCATGACGGTGAAAGCGACCCTGCTAGCCGCTTCGTTGGTCACGGCCATCGCACTGTACAACCTGGTGGAAAAGCCTTTCCGGGTTATGCAGTACGGCTTCAAGCCATCGCTGGTCGTCTTCCCTGCCCTTACCCTGGCACTGTTCGGCCTTTCGCATTCATTCCTCAAGGTCCAGTCGGCGGAGAAGATCGAGAAGCTGTTCGCACCGAACTACGGCCTTGACCGGTCCTGCGGCACCAACATCTACAAAGACACCGAGAAGTGCCGGACCTCGCAAGATCCGAAGATCATCGTGTGGGGCGATTCCTATGCAATGCACAACATCCCTGGACTGTCGCAAGCGCAGAAGATTGACATCCGCCAAGCCACCCGCAGTGCCTGTGCGCCCTTCCTGAACACAGCGCCGAATACCAAGCGCAGCGACTTCGAAGCGCAAGCGCGTCAGTGCGTTGGCTTCAACGACAGCACCTTCAAGTTCATCAGCGACACCCCGTCGATCAAGACCGTTATCCTGGCCGGCTCCTATGGCCAATACATGCAAGACACCTTCGAGTCGATTTCCTTCGACACCAGCGGGGTAATGCAGATTGAAAAGTCGACCCCAGAGCGCGCCATGAAGGATATGCAGGTGGTCGTCGAGAAGCTGAAGGCACTGGGTAAGCAGGTAGTCATCATTTCTCCACCGCCCCCCATCAACACCACCATCGTGAGCTGCATTCAGGCCGAAATGGCCAGCCCATCGCTCACCAATCAATCCAGCAAATGCCTGCTCGACAGGAAGCTGTTCGAGCGCTCCCACAAAAATGTGCTCAACCTGATGAAGTACGCCGAGACTAGCCTCGGCGCCAAGGTGATCTACCTGTCCGACGCACTCTGTGATGCCAAGTCGTGCAAAACCATCATCGATGGCGTGCCGATCTACCGAGATCCAGGCCACCTGAGCAATACCGGTTCTGTGAAGCTGTACCAGAAAATGCCTAACATCCTTGCCGGCATCAACAGCAATAGCTAACGGCAGGAGGTAGGTTAGATTGCATGCGGCGCCTGTCTGATCGACCGGCGCCGCAGCCATTTCAGCTTGCCCGCTCGATCATCGGCTTAACAGTGATGCCTTGGCGTTTCGCCTCCGCTATCGCGCCCGGCTCGTAGAGCTCGGCCTCTCGATTCCGGATCCAGAAGTGGGCTCTGCGCTTGCGATCGAAGGTCTGGGTTTCCTGATAAACTGCCGCCACTTCCTTCATGATTTGGATCTGGGCTGTGAAGCCAGATGACCCGTCCTTGCGCTTGCGCTGCGTGATGGCTGCCATCGGATTTGCTCCATGGCTGATTTGCTAAACAGAAGCAACGCCTGTAGCAAAACCAGCAAGAACCGGAAAAAGCGACGACAAACAGAGACCCCAAAATGCCACTGAAACAAGCAGAAACCCCAGCAACCTCAGGCGATTTGGTCGTTAGGAGGTTTTCTGTCGCGCCGATGATGGACTGGACAGACCGCCACTGCCGCTTCTTCCTGCGCCTGCTCTCCAAGCACACCCTGCTCTACACCGAAATGGTCACCACCGGCGCCCTGCTGCACAACGACGCCCACCGTTTCCTGCGTCACGACGCGTCCGAGCACCCGCTGGCCCTGCAACTGGGTGGCAGCGTGCCGGCTGACCTGGCGGCCTGCGCGCGCTTGGCCGAAGAGGCCGGTTACGACGAGGTCAACCTCAACGTCGGCTGCCCGAGCGACCGGGTGCAGAACAACATGATCGGCGCCTGCCTGATGGCCCACCCGGCGCTGGTGGCCGATTGCGTGAAGGCCATGCGGGATGCGGTTTCGACGCCGGTGACGGTGAAGCACCGCATCGGCATCAATGGCCGTGACAGCTATGCCGAGCTGTGCGACTTCGTCGGCCAGGTGCGTGAGGCCGGGTGCCGGAGTTTTACCGTGCATGCGCGGATCGCGATTCTTGAGGGGCTGTCGCCCAAGGAGAACCGTGAGGTGCCGCCGTTGCGCTATGACGTGGCGGCGCAGTTGAAGGCGGACTTCCCGGACTTGGAGTTTGTGCTCAACGGGGGGATCAAGACCTTGGCGCAATGCCAGGCGCACCTTGAAACGTTCGACGGGGTGATGCTGGGGCGTGAGGCGTACCACAACCCTTACCTGCTGGCCGATGTCGACCAGCAACTGTTTGGCAGCGAGGCGCCGGTGGTCAGCCGCAGCGAGGCGTTGGCGCTGCTGCGGCCTTATATCGTGGCGCATATGGACAGTGGTGGGGCAATGCACCACATCACCCGGCATATTCTGGGGCTGGCCCAGGGGTTCAAGGGCGCTCGGCGGTTCCGGCAGTTGCTGTCGGCGGATATTCACAAGGCGGCCGAGCCGTTGGCGGTGTTTGATCAAGCGGCGGAACTGATGGAGGGGCGTTGAAAAGGCGCACGCGTTCCCAGGGCACTTGGGGTGTGGCACTGGCGATTTTTGCTCCGGTCGCCATCATCCTGTTGGTGGCCTCGCAGTACCCGACCATGATCGAGCGCAGGGTTGAAGCGAGGAAGGCGCAGGCGCGGGCGGCACAACCAGCACCTCGGCCTGCGGGGACCACGCTGGAAATCATCATGCCCGACGGCAAACGGCTCCAGGAAGGGGAATCCGGCACCTTGGGCGAAGCGCTGAAAAGCAGATAGTCCAGCAGACTTGGGAACCTCGCGGCGGGAGGGGACTCGAATCATCACCTTTCGCAGCCCTTTCCGACCGGCCCGATGCCCCGGCAAGGCCGCTTTGCACGCCCGGCTTCGACGGGCCTTGAGCGGCCGCCGGGGCTCGGGTAATGTCGAGTCATTGCACAGGACAGAGCACGCCCATGACCTCCAAGCTGGAACAACTCAAACAGTTCACCACCGTGGTCGCCGACACCGGGGACCTGGACGCCATCACCCGCCTGAAACCGGTCGATGCCACCACCAACCCGTCGCTGCTGCTCAAGGCGGCTGCCATGCCCGGCTATGCGGAACTGCTCAAGCAGGTGAAGGGCGATGCCAACGGCGATGTGGACCTGGCCTGCGACAAGTTCGCGGTGGCGGTGGGTTCGGGCATTCTGAAGGCCATCCCTGGGCGAATCTCCACCGAAGTGGATGCCCGCCTGTCGTTCGATGAACCGGCCCTGCTGGCCAAGGCCCGTCAGTTGATCGCGCTGTACGACAAAGCCGGGGTCGGCAAAGACCGCGTGCTGATCAAGCTGGCCTCCACCTGGGAAGGCATCCGCGCCGCCGAGAAGCTGGAGAAGGAAGGCATCCAGACCAACCTCACCCTGCTGTTCTCCTTCGCCCAGGCTCAGGCCTGCGCCGATGCCGGGGTGTTCCTGATTTCACCGTTCGTGGGCCGTATCTACGACTGGTACAAGAAAAACACCGGCAAGGAGTACGTGGGCGCCGAGGACCCGGGCGTGCAATCGGTCACGCGCATCTACGACTACTACAAGACCAATGGCTACGACACCGTGGTCATGGGCGCCAGCTTCCGCAACATCAGCCAGATCGAGCAGTTGGCAGGCTGCGATCGCCTGACCATCAGCCCCGAGCTGCTGCAGCAACTGAGCGATGATCAGGGCGAGCTGCCACGGGTGCTCAAACCGGGCAACGCTGGCGAGGCCAAGCAGGTGTTGAGCGAGAGCCAGTTCCGCTGGGCGATGAACGAAGATGCCATGGGCACCGAGAAGCTGGCCGAGGGTATTCGTCAGTTTGCCCGCGATCAGGAGAAGCTGGAGAAACTGATGGCTGAAAAAGCCTGATACATATTAGGTTTGCCTGACGGGCGGGAAATGCTCAGCATTTTCCGCCCGTTTTTGGTTTGGCGCTGAATAGCGCCAGGCTTCAGAGGTATTTTGAATTCGATGGCCTATTCGCGGGCAAGCCCGCTGCCACCGGTGCAGTGCTGTCGCTGCACCGGTGGATGGGCTGCCTAGCCAACAGAGCTGTTGATGACCTCATCCCTACCCCTCGTTCTTGCCGGCCCGGTACTGCGCCGGCTAGAGCCCCAGCGCCTGGCCATCTGGCTGGTCGCCACGCAACCCTTGCAACCCGAATTCACCCTGGACGGCGCAGCGCGTACAGCCAACGCCACTTGCCAGGTTATCCCGATAGGCCAGCACGCGTTTATCCACTTGCTGGATATCCACTTCGCCCAGCCCCTCCCTTGCAACCAGGCGCTGGGCTATGACTTGCGCATCGATGGCCAGGGCATCGCCGAGTGGGCACCCCACCTGCTCTACCCAGGCTGCCAGCGCCCAAGCTTTGTGCTGCGGGACCGCCTCGACCATTTATTGCATGGTTCTTGTCGCAAGCCGCACCACCCTGCCGCGGATGGCCTGCTCTGCGCCGACCGTTTGCTGGCACAGTGCGAACAGCCCGAACAGCGCCCTGCCGTGCTGCTGATGAGCGGTGACCAGGTGTATGCCGACGATGTTGCCGGCCCCATGCTGCGGGCCATCCATAGCCTGATCGAGCGCCTGGGGCTGTTCGACGAACAGCTCGACGGTGCGGTGGTGGCCGACAGCACAGCGCTGTACCAGCACCCGGCCAGCTATTACCACCGTGCAGACTTGCTGCCGGCCCAAGAACAGAACGAAAGCCTGCGCGAGCGCTTTTTCGGCGGCAAACGCAAGCCGATCTTCTCGTCCAGCAATGCCGACAACCACCTGGTCACCTTCGCTGAAGTCATGGCCATGTACCTGCTGGTATGGTCACCCGAGCCTTGGCGCCTGGTGAACCTGGACATGCCCGCCGGGCTCACTGATGAGCGCCAGGCGCGGTATCGGCAAGAGCTGCCACTGATCGAGGCCTTCGCCAGCAACCTGGGCCAGGTGGCACGGGTAATGGCCCACCTGCCGTGCCTGATGATCTTCGATGACCACGACATCACCGACGACTGGAACCTCTCGGCACAGTGGGAAGAAACCGCCTATGGCCACCCCTTCTCGCGGCGCATCATCGGCAACGCGTTGCTTGGCTACTTGCTGTGCCAGGGCTGGGGCAACGACCCGGATGGCTGCGCGGGGCTGGTCGAGCGCTGCCAGGTGCTGACAGGTACAACGCTAGACAGCCAGGCACAGGACGAACTGATCGGCGAAGCGTTGCAGTTCCAGGGCTGGCAGTACAGCTTGCCCAGCAACCCGCCGTTGCTGGTGCTCGACACCCGCACCCGCCGCTGGCGCAGCGAAAGCAGCCTGGCCAAGCCATCCGGTCTGCTCGACTGGGAAGCGTTGAGCGAGCTGCAGCAGGCGCTGCTCGATCATCCCTCGGCGATTATCGTGTCACCCGCGCCGATCTTCGGGGTAAAACTGATCGAAACCGTGCAGAAGGTGTTCAGTTGGCTGGGCTACCCGTTGCTGGTGGATGCCGAGAACTGGATGGCACACCGCGGCGCGGCGCAGGTAATTTTGAATATCTTCCGCCACTCGCGCACGCCGGGGCATTACGTGGTGCTCTCCGGCGACGTGCATTATTCATTCGTGTATGAAGTACTGATTCGCCATCGCCAGCGCAGCCCGCACTTGTGGCAGATCACCAGCAGCGGCATCAAGAACGAGTTCCCCAGGCGCCTGCTCGATGTGCTCGACCGGCTGAACCGTTGGCTGTATTCACCACGCTCGCCGCTCAACTGGTTTACCAAGCGGCGGGAGATGGAGGTGGTGCCGCGTACGCCCAACCATAGCAAGGCGGGGGAACGGCTGTGGAATGGTGCGGGGTTGGGGCAGGTGTTCTTTGATGAGCAAGGGCGGCCGGCGCGGGTGTTTCAGCTGGATGCCGGTGGGCGGGAAGTGACAGAGTTCGTTGCGCCGGAATAAGCGATGGTTTTAACCTTTACCGACCTCTTGGCGGGGTAAGCCCGCGACCACGGGCCGGTAAAGGCATGAATCAGGTGCGCTCTAGCGCATTCACCAGGTCATGGAAGGCTTCACGGTTGGAGTCATTCAAGCCCATCAGGATCTTGTGCGCCTCCAGCACCTTTGACCGCACCACCTCTTCGTTCTGGTCCTGCGACGGCAGGTCGGTCAGGCACTCCGGGCACGGTATCGGACGATCGACGATGTTGAACACCTGATCGAAGCCCATCGACTGCAGCAACCGGGAAATATCCGGGTTGGTGGTGACCACGGTCGGCAGCAGCCCAACCTTCTGGCGCGACAGGATCGACAACTTGGCCAGCAAGCCCAAGGTGGTGCTGTCGATGCTCTCGGTTTCAGTCAAGTCGATGACGATGGCCGAGAAATTCAGCGCAGTGAAGATTTTCTCGATCGTCGCATCCAGCGCCGAACACAAGGTCAGGCGCACTTCACCGACGAATTTCAGTACAAAGGTACCGCTTTGCTCGGCGAACTGAATTCTACCGGTACTCATTGAAGGTTCCTGCTCAACACCAATAGGGCGATATCATCCGGCATCTCCCCAAGCGTAGCCAATCCAAATCGTTG